>OIWS01000006.1_pt1 | contig 373356 bp, 293 predicted proteins | sample 1587611 | NCBI WGS metagenome assembly OIWS01 (sample SAMEA3888919, study PRJEB22519) | human gut metagenome | biome: human gut; feature: human-associated habitat; material: faeces | place: Denmark | collected 2010 | reverse complement strand
TGAATGGGTGGCAGGCGGCAGCCTGACGGGATGAGCGAAGCGAACCTCCAGAGGTTTCACCCCCCGGCGGGGCGCGCAAAAAAAGCGTCGTGGCGCATAAGTCTTTGTTTTATAATAAATTAGCTACTTCTAGAGTTGACGAAACAATAACTCTGAAAATAGCGTATTACCTAATATCCAACGATTTAAGTGCCACACCAAAATTGAACGCGCGGTTATCTCCCGCCGGGCCTGCGGGGAGCTGTAGGAAAGGGTTCTCCTCGGCCCGACGAGGATAACCGCTTACTCTCTTGTTTTCTAATGAAACCCGGCATCCGGATTACCCAAGACTGCGCCGATCCATGTCGGGACGCGGCCACGGGGCAATTTGTAACTAACTGATAATCAGATAACAATTTAACAGTGGCGTGGAAACGCAGACATTTTTTGGCCACGTTTTCACGCCCCATTTTATAACTTATTGAAAATCAACGTCCCCAGAAACGAAGCGTGGCCGCGTCCCGCCATACGCGTGGTGGGGGCTACTTCGTCAGGCCATTTCGTCCCGCCGACGTGGTGAGTTGGATTTGGGTTACGTGGTCGAAGAAAATCGTCCGACATGGTGGACGAAAAACCAAAATATGGGGAATGGAAACCGGCAAATGTTCGTAAGACCACCCACCGGGGCTCTGCGCAATAGCGGCTTTGTCCTATGCAAAACGTTTTCTTGGGACAAAACGTCTTACGTGGTGACGTGCGTAAAAACACCTGTTTTACTCACGACATGACGAATTTCGGACACGACGTGCGTGGAAAACGTTTTAGCACGCACGAGACTGTGAAAATCCCGGTTTTTCCCCTGACCCAACATATCCTACTTGAACAAATCAAAAAAAGCACCTGCGGAGAATCGCAAGTGCTTGTCTTTCGTAGCGGGTCGCAGGATTGAACTGCGGACCTCATGATTATGAATCATGCGCTCTAACCAGCTGAGCTAACCCGCCATGACTGGTCGGAGACCAGATTTTAAGTTGAGATAGAAGGATTCGAACCCTCACTGACAGAGCCAGAATCTGTAGTGCTACCATTACACCATATCTCAATGTCATTCCCGCTATTTTCAGAACGGGACTGCAAATTTACAACACTTTTCGGATTCTACAAATATTTTTCACGTTTTTGCACGGAAAAATATCATAATCCTACTTTTCCCGGTGATAAATCAGTGACGTGGCCCATACTTCGCAACCTTCGCAGCGACCCACGAAACCCAGTTTCTCGGTAGTGGTCGCCTTGACGGATACGCAATTCACGTCCACAGCCATGATTTCTGCCAGGGTCTCACGCATCTGCGGAACATACGCTCCTATCTTCGGACGCTGGAGAGCGATGGTAATATCCACATTGCCGACAGCATAACCGGCATTGGAAATAAGCTCCACCACCTTGGCCAGCAGCATCTTGCTGTCCGCGCCCTTCCACTCGTCGGACGTATCGGGAAAATGATGCCCTATGTCGCCTAGCGCCAGGCATCCCAGCAATGCGTCACACAGGGCATGGATAGCCACATCCCCGTCGGAATGCGCCACGAAACCGCAATCCGAATCAATCTTGACTCCTCCCAGCCACATCGGCAGCCCTGGAGCTATCTGGTGGACATCGAAACCATTCCCCACCCGGAACGGAAACATTGAATCAGCCATAACCTATTCCGGTTTTCCGCAGGTGTAGCCGAGCTTCTCGATAGCCTTCTTCAATGTCGCCTCATTCGTCTTCGCAGGATCGTAAGAAATGGTTACCGTTTTCTTTTCCAGATTGATTTCCAATGACTTGACACCCTTCTCGAAAGAAATGTTCTCACGCACCTTCTTCACACAATTCTGACAATGCAGACCGACATTGAACACGACGGTCTTCACCTCCTTCTTCGGAGCGGCCTCCATGACGGAAGCATTGGCCATAACCGGCTCCGCAATCATCATCGAGAGCGGAAGCATTGCTGCAATCGCAGCAGTATAAATGATTTTTCCCATAACAAAAATTATTTCCAAAGCGTAAACCGGGCGCCGAGATAGAACTTGGTTCCCATAATCGGGCCCCAGACAGCACTGGCATCGAAGTCCGGACGCGACGCATCCACATGACCCGACATGCCTTCAATAGCCGTGCCGATTACCACATTTTTCTGTCTGAAATTCGTAAGATTTTCCGCTCCAAGATACAGGTCCACGCCTTTGAAACGTTTGGTAACTTGAAGATACAGAAGCGGATAGACCGGCGTATAACCATCCTTGTAGAGAAGCTCGCCATCCTCTCCACGCAGCCCCTTCATAAACTCATAGACACGCGACTTGCCATTGACAGAAGCGGTGAAATCGAAAATCCACTTGTTCAGATTCGTGGCATATTGGAGATTCAGCACACCCTTGTAACGGCTCGTCATCGGACGCTCCACAAGTCCCCTCCCCTCGAGTTCCACCTTGGCATCCGTATAACGGAAAGTGGCGGAAACAGTAAATCTCCTGAAAGCCTCAATATTGAAATCAACCTGATAATTGTTTGAATATGAGCGCTTTCCGCCAAGAGCATAAAAATCAATGGCGTTGAGTCCATGCTCATAATCGACTACCATCTGCTCCGCAAAACGCGTCCCGAAATAGTCAAAGCTCAAATATGTGTCATCAGAAGCCCCGAAAGGCAGATAAAATGTGGCATTGCCCCCGAAAGTCCACGCATCCTCCAGAAGATGGTCGGAATACGCTCCGGTAAATGCCTTGCCGGTAGAAAGGACGCCGATATTGTCAATGACCGGCAATGCACGCCTGAGGCCGCGTCCACCATTAGCTCGCAGGACAATCTGCTCCAACGGACTATATTTCAATGTCAGACGAGGCACGGCCTTGAATCCTTCGCCATTGAACCAATCACCACGGAAACCCAGAATCGAGGAAAACTTTTCGCCCGCATGAAACGTGTATTCTCCGGAAACGCCAGCATTGTAAAAAGCCTTGGATGTCTTGCCGGGATCCAGTTTCTGGGCCGCGACCTTGCGCATGAAATCTTCCGAAAACCAATCCGCCGTACCTCCCAGCGCCAACGTAAACTTATGGGAATCATTGATTTCATCCTGGAAGAGGACATTGAAGAATCCTGAATTCTGCGTAGCCAGATACTTGGACGCACCGGCCCGGAGGTTCATGTCCGTAAGCGTATAGTCGGCCACGAAAGCGATGTTTTTCGCATTGTCCGCACTGATCGGCACACCGACCTTCACATACGTATTCAGCTGACGGTTAACAATATCCGAGCCCCAAGGAGAGGTGGAGGACAATGTATATTTCTTGTGGTCGTATCCGGATTGTCCGCCTTTGCGCATATCCTGGAGACCGCGCAGACCGAAGCGGACCTGCACACCGGTCGGCCCATAATAGAGCCAGCGGTTGGCAACATTGACCTGAAACATCTCGGGGTCATCCATGAAGCCGTCATGGTTATGGTCAAATGTGCGGAAATTTCCGGACACATGTCCCAGCAAAACCGTGCTCCATTTCTCCCCCATCTGCAGGGACGACGCGACATTGAAATCGGTCTTCGTGTCATTCATAACTGAGGCGTTCAGGAAAAGCGGTTTCTCGTCAGTCGGCTTGCGGTATTCCATATTTATCTGACCAGTAATGGATTCCGCGCCGTTGTTCACCGATGAAAGGCCCTTGGAGACCTGTATGCTTTCAAGCCATTGGCCCGGCACGTAGGAGAGTCCGAACGGAGCGGCAAGTCCACGCATCGAAGGGCGGTTCTCATCCAGCATCTGCGTATATATTCCGCTGAGGCCCAGGAGCTTGATCTGCCTGGCACCGGTAACGGCATCCGAATAGCCGACCGTGACGCTCGCCGAATTCTCGAAACTTTCCGCAAGGTTGCAGCACGCCATCTTTTGCAATCCTGCAGAGGAAATTACCTCGGTACGGAGTTCTTTGCCCTTCGAAAGATAATTCCCGCTCTGTCGGCCGACGAACACCGTCGCATTCAGGCTGTCCGCCCTGCCGTCATAAATCCCCGTAGTGTCAGGGATTTGGGTCAATGCTGATGCACCGGTCCCATGAGAGGCCGCGGCATTCACCGAAATAACTTCCAGCAATGCCACGGTAACTGCAAAATATTTCTTCAAATTCTTCATATTGTCGTCCACTTGTCAAGTTTATTCGACAAAGTTAACTACTTCCTATAAATTCCACGCATAGAGTTCCGCGAGAGCGAGAGCGTAGTCACATGATGTGGCAAGCACCTCATCTGCAAGGGAATAGTAGAGCGAAAGCTCCATGATATTGTCAATGAGCGAGATATCGCCGGCCTTCAGTTTGTGCTCCGTCAATGCCATCGCTTCCGTGGACACTGCCAGGGAAGAAGACAATTCGGCACTGATTTCCTGCAGACCTTTCGCGCGGTCATACAACGCCTTGAAACTGTTGTACGTCTTGGTCACGGCATCACGCTCCTCAAGTTTCGCAGCTTCACATGAAGCATTGGCCTGGCGGACCTTGCTGCGGACTGACCAGATAGGGATGGAAAGCCCTAGAGTAAGGCCACGGAAATTGCTTCCCTTTACCAATTCCGCCATATATCCTGCCGTAAGTGACGGATAATTAGCCATTTTCGCAGTCCGGGCCTCGGCCGCATTGACATCCACATTTTTCTTCATGTATGCAAGCTCCGGAATCTGCTGCGACGCTTCGGCATACCATGCGCCGAAATCTGCGGGCAGCACCTCATCAGTCGAAATCACGGAAGCATTGACCTCAACCGGCTCTCCGCCGTTAAGGCCCTGAAGCTCAGACAGAAGCGACTCACGCTCGACCATGTTCCTGGCCAATGCGTTCTTCTGTGAAAGATAGGCCAGATGCGCCTTGTTCACCTCGATCATATCCGTCTCGCCCCTCGCCTGCATATCCCTGTAAGCAGCCTCGATCTGTTCGGAACGGGCAATGCGCGAAGACAGTTCGGCGTTCACGGCATTGCAATATACAATCCTGATATACAGCTGTTTAGCCTCTAGCAGAATCTTCTGACGCTCAATATTGTACTGAATATCCGAAAGTTCCGTCCTGGAATCCGCCAGCTTTCCGCGGGCTCCGGCCAATGCTGCCACATCAATGCTCTGTGTCACGGATATGTCCTTTCTGGTGCCGACATCGGCCGGACTGCTCCACAAATAGTCAAATCCCACTTCCGGAGCTTCCAGGGCACGCTCCGCCTTATAGCCATATTGGTCAGCCTCAGTGCGTTTCCGCAGAGCCTGAAGCGCGGTGTTGTTCTTTTCGATCTGCGACAGGACAGTGCCGGCATTCTCCTGGGCAAACCCGGGAACAGACATTGCCACAGTCAGGCAGACAATAAGTAATCTATTGATTTTCATATAATTCCGTTAAATTATGCCTCTTTACGGCCTTTACTTATAAAAATATAAACCACCGGTATGATAAAGCCGTTCAGCATCGTGGAAGTAAGCAGTCCGCCGAGCAGCACCTTCGCCATAGGACTCTGGATTTCGTTGCCCGGAAGTTCTCCTCCGAGAGCAAGCGGAATGAGCGCCAAGGCCGAGGTCAATGCGGTCATCAATATCGGATTCAGCCTGTCCAATGAACCGTGCATGACGGCATCATGGAGAGAAAGCCCCTCATGGCGGAGTTCATTGTACCTGTCAATCAGGAGCATACCATTCCTGGTCGCGATACCGAACAGGGATATGAATCCGATGATGGCAGGAATGCTGATAATCTTGTCCGCGAAGAAAATCGCGAATACGCCGCCGATAAGCGCCAACGGCAGATTCAGAAGCACTGCCGAAGCCTGCCTGACATCCTTGAACTGCCCGTAAAGAAGGAGGAATATCACGATTATCGCCATCAATGACGTGAACAGCAATGTCCTGGAAGCGGATTGTGCGCTTTCGAACTGTCCGCCGTACTCGACATGGTAGCCCTCAGGCAGTTCCACATTGTCCTCAATCTTCTTGCGGATCTGGTTCACCGCACCTTGGAGGTCACCGTCGGAGACATTGGCGGAAATGACAATCTTGCGGGAAACATTCTCGCGATTGATGGTGTTAGGGCCTGCTGCTGAACGGATTTCCGCAATCTGTCCGAACGGCACCTTGCCGCCAGCGGCATCCACAGGAATGTTCCTGATTTCCTCGATATTGCTGCGGCTGCCGTCCGCCGCCTTCACCGTCAGATCGAAGACCTGGTTCCCCTCATAAACCTGCGACACGACCGAACCTGCCAGATAAACCTCTACCATTTCGGTAAATTCAGCTGGCGCAATGCCATATTTCGCAAGCATCTCACGTTTCGGAATTATCTGGAGCTGAGGACGTTCAATCTGCTGTTCCACATTAAGGTCCACGACTCCCGGAATCTCCGAAACCTCCGATTTGATTTTATTTCCAAGCTCGAACATCTTGTTCAAGTCAGTTCCGAAAAGTTTTATGGCAATGTTAGCCTGCGTTCCCGAGAGCATGGCATCGATACGATGGGAAATCGGCTGGCCTATTTCCACATTGACACCAGGAATGGTATTCAGCTTGGTCCTGATTTCGTTCACGACTTCCCTCTTGGAACGCTTGCCCAATTCGAAAGGCGCTTCGATTTCAGAGACATTGACACCGAGCGCATGCTCGTCGAGTTCGGCGCGGCCGGTCTTGCGGGCTACGGTCTGGATTTCCGGCACAGTCATCAACAATGCCTCCGCGTGCCTGCCGACATTGTCCGACTCCTCCAGCGACACGCCCGGGAGAGTGCTGACGTTGATGGTGAACGAGCCTTCGTTGAACGCCGGGAGGAAGCTGCTGCCGAGGCTGAAGAACACGCCGAGAGCGACGGCAAACAGAGCCAGAACGCTTCCCAATGTGATTTTTTTATGCCTGAGCACCCATTCCAGCGCCACTCCGTACCACTTCTGAAGCCATCTCACCAGTGCCGGATCCTTGCCGGCCTTGTCGCTGCCTTCGCTGCCGAGAAGGAAGCTGCAGAGCACCGGGGTCAATGTCAATGCGACCAATGTGGAGGCGAAAAGTGCTGTGATAAAGGCAATTCCGAGCGGTCTGAGCATACGGCCTTCCATTCCTGTCAGGAAGAAAAGCGGAATGAAGCTGACCACGATGATGAAGGTCGAGTTGAGAATCGGAAGACGCACCTCACGGGAAGCATTGAAAACCACCTGGATAATGGACTGGCGCTCCGACTCCGGAAGTTTCCGGTTCTGGCGCAAATGCTTGAACACATTTTCCACATCGACAATGGCGTCATCCACCAGCGAGCCGATGGCAATCGCCATACCTCCAATACTCATCGTATTGATAGTCAATCCCATAAACTTCAATGTCAATATAGACACGAGCAGTGACAACGGGATAGTGACGAGTGAAATCAGCGTGGTGCGGACATTCATCAGGAAGAAGAACAGCACGATTATGACGAACAGGGCGCCCTCATAAAGCGACTTCTTGATATTGTCGATAGAACTGTCGATGAATCTCTGCTGACGGAAAATATCCGTGGCGATATTGATGTCGGAAGGCAGCTGCGTCTTGAGGTCCTCCACCGCATGGTCCAATTTCGCGGTAAGGTCTATCGTGCTGGAATTCGGCTGCTTGGTGACAGTCATAAGTACGGCCGGCTTCCCTCTGTGTGAGGCAGTTCCGAGTTTCGGAGACTTCGCCCCGGCCTTTATTTCAGCAACGTCCCCCAATGTTATCGGGGCATCGCCGTCCATTTTCACGACGGTCCTTCCGAATGCATCCACATTGTCGGTAGAAAGGACTCCGCGGATGATGTATTCGTTGCCGTATTCGTACAGCACACCGCCGGCAGAGTTCCGGTTCATATCGCCGGCAGCACTCATAACTTCCTGGAGACTAATGCCGTAGTGACGCATTTTCTCCGGAGAGAGCAATATCTGATATTCCTTGATATCGCCGCCGAGTACCGTAACCTGCGCAACTCCGCCGAGCGAAAGCAGACGCGGACGGATGGTCCAGTCGGCGATTGTCCTCAAGTCCTGCATGGAGGTCTCGTCCGAGGTCAGACCGATGATGAAGACCTCGCCCAGAATCGACGACTGCGGGCCCAATGTCGGTTTTCCGCAAGTCGGAGGCAATGATTCACTGACCTCGGCAAGTTTCTCGGAGACAATCTGCCTGTCTCTGTAAATATCTGTGCCCCAATCAAATTCCACCCAGACTACTGAAAATCCAGTGGTCGATGAAGAACGGACCCTTCTTACGTCCGTGGCACCGTTGACCGCTGTTTCGACAGGGAACGTAACCAATCTTTCGACTTCTTCCGGAGCCATTCCGGTAGCTTCGGTCATGACGACTACCGTAGGGGCATTGAGGTCAGGAAAGACATCCACGTCCATGTGTTTCGTGGTGTAGAGTCCTCCGACCATCAGCAGAACTGCCGCCATAAGAACGAACAGACGGTTCTGCAATGAGAATCGTATTATCTTATCTAGCATTGTCCTGAATTCTAATGGTTATGGGAATGTCCTGGGATGGCACCGGTAGCGGTGGCGAGTTTTACCTGATACGCGCCTTCGGTCACTACGACGTCGCCTTCCTTCAGGCCTTTCAGAATCTCTCTGCGGAGGCCGTCGCTTTCACCGATCTTCACTTCCTGTTTACGATATTCTTCCTTGCAGACTTTCAGGTATACGAAATAGATGCCCTGCTCTTCGGTCAATGCCGTTTCAGGAACAGATATTACATTTTCTCTCTGATTCTCAATGAGATATATTTCACAGAACGCGCCTGGGATAAAGTTTCCGGCATTGTTGAATTCGAAAATCACAGGAAGATAGAACGAGCCCTGGGCCACTGCATTGCCCACTGACACCAGACGTCCGCCAAGGTCCTTGATGCTATATGTGGCATCGGAATATGACGGCTTGAAATTAGCTCCGGTAAAAGATTTGGCACTGCTCCAATATTTTTCCTGGAGATCGGCGCGGAGCTGCAGTCTTCCGTTCTGGCTGACTACCGCTACCGGCTGCCCCGCCGTTACATAATCGCCCTCATTTACAAGAACTTGTGTTATATAACCATTCATTGGAGCTGTCACCTGGAGGCCTTTTTCTCCGGTCTTTCCGTTATAGGCATCATATTCAGCTTTCGCTGTCTCGTATTCCTTCTTCGCCTGCTCGTAAGCTTTCTGTGAAATGGCATTGACTTTCAGCAGTCCTTCCGCCCTTTCGAATTCTTTCTGCGCAGATTCGTATGCTGCTCTGGATTTCATAATCGGGTCACCTTCAGCCATTTCGCGGGCAGAAATTTCTGCCACGGAGGCTCCTTTACCGACTTTGATTCCAGGGAGAAGGCGGCCGGTTTTTCCACCGAGCGAGATGACACCTGATGTGGTGGCAACTATGGTACGTTCAGTGCCCTGTGCCGGAAGGATTTCTCCGCTCGTGCGAATTGCAGCGTTGAATTTTCCGGGCTTGACGGTCTCCGTTTTCAATCCGGCGGCTTCCGCACGTGCCTGAGAGAATTCGATTACATCCTTGCCGTGATTATGGGCTTCCTTTCCGTGTGCATCGTGTCCATGACTGTCGTGGTCATGACCTTCGTGGCCGTGTCCGTCATGTTCATGGCTATGTTCGTGAACCTCATGTGTTTCGTGATCGTGATTGTGGCCGGTTCCGCCGTTGTGTCCGCAGCCGGATAAAATAGCCAGGCTGGCTATCATAATATAATATGGTATATGTTTCATTTGTGGTCTTTTTAAATACTGATCATTCGCGCACCTTTCTAGTGCACGTCAAATGCTTTACTTTAACAATCAAGCACTTACGGATAATTACGCCGCAAGGAAAGGTGGCGCACGAAGACCCTTGGAACGGACCAGATAGAATGATGACAGTTTTTCCTTTATGACGATGCGAGGAGAATCCGCTGCGTCAAATTCAGCTGCTTCCAGCACAATCACCTGAGAAACAATGAATTCCAATGCCGGCTGATATGACGGAATATTCCGGACTCTTTCCAGAAGCGTGACGATCGAATGTATCCTGCAGGACTCCGAACCATGGTCTCCATCATGACAATGCCCGCAATCTTTGTCGGCAGTACAACCCGAATCTACACCCTGACTCGCGAAACAGATGAAGTCCAGATGATGATGGCCATCCATCTGGCCGCAATGGTGATGATGAGGGACAGACGACATGAGCAGCATCATGAATGCAGCCACACACATCAATATTTTCGAAACCCTCGTCTTCATAACAGCACAAAAATAGTGATTTTTAGGGAATTTCCTTGGCAAAGATAGGTCAATCGCCATGCAACCGGGTTGCAAAATTCGGTCATATTTCGCTTAAACACATAAAAATCATACATTTAATGCCCACTTCAGTCACCTTCTGATACAATGTGACATTTTTCTACATACCTTTAGACGCAGTACAATCGGTGAAAAGACTATTATGAGGAACAGGACTTATGCGTTTATTAAAGAAATCGGCGGAGTGCTGATGGAAGATGCCAGGGCGGCCATAGACCTGGTAATTCCACGGGAATGCATCGTATGCGGAAGGACATTGAAACTATATGAGCGGCATTTATGCCTGTATTGCGAAGCCGACCTGCCGCTGACCTATTATTGGGACAGAAGACGGAATCCGATGGCAGATAAGGTCAATGCGCTGATACAGAAACGGATAACGGAAGAAATCCTGTCAGAGGAAAACACCGGAAAACCGCCTGACAATCATCCGGTACAGTTTTCATACGCGGCAGCATTGTTCTTCTATCACGGAGAGAACCGCTATAAACGTATTCCTCAGAGGCTCAAATATTTAGGAGACATAGAAGAGGGGCGGTTCTTTTCCGGGATGCTCGGTGAATATCTGCATGAATCGGCATTGTTCAGAGACATTGACATGATAATTCCGGTGCCGCTGCATTGGTCGAGACGGTGGAGCCGCGGTTATAATCAGGCGGAAGTCGTGGCGCGTGCGATAGTGCAGAAACTCGGAGGCGTTCCGGTGCGGACGGATATTCTCGTGCGCAGCCGACGGACACGGACACAGACGAAACTGGACGTGGACGCAAAAAGCGGCAATGTCCATGGGGCTTTCGCGCTAGGCAAACAAAAGACATTGGCAATCAAAGGCATACACCATGTACTTCTCATCGATGACGTGTTCACTACCGGGGCCACCATGGCCGCATGCCTCGCTGTCCTCCAACCATTCTTCGGTCCGGAAGTCCGCATAAGTTGCGCCACCCTGGGCTTCGTGAACAACGGGTAGAAGAAAAAATCCGGCACATTTGAGAATGTTATGGGATTTTTTCGTACATTGTACTGATTTAAAAAACAACTATACGAAATGACTAGTGAGATCAGAAATCCGGAGCTCTGGAGAGAGGGCGAACTGAAAATCGAATGGGTTAGAAGACACATGCCGCTTCTGGCAGGACTTGAGAAAGAATTCAAGGAGAGCAAGCCGTTCAAAGGCAAGAAGATAGCATTATCCGTACATCTGGAAGCGAAGACCGCGCATCTGTGTGAGATATTGGCAGAGGGCGGCGCCGAGATGTATATCACAGGAAGCAACCCGCTTTCCACACAGGATGACATCGCGGCAGCGCTCGCACATGAGGGGCTGAACGTATTTGCTGTCCACGGCGCTACCGAAGAGGAATACATGCATGGCATCAGAAAAGTCATCGAGGCAGGTCCGAACATCATCATTGACGACGGAGGCGACCTCGTAAACATGATACATACCGAATATAGAGAACTGATTCCCAATGTCATAGGCGGATGCGAAGAGACCACGACAGGTATTCTCCGGCTTGAGGCCATGAACAAGGCGAAGGAGCTCGAATTCCCGATGATGCTCGTGAACAATGCCGACTGCAAGCACCTGTTCGACAACCGTTACGGCACAGGACAATCAGTCTGGGACGGCATCAACAGGACCACCAATCTCATCGTGGCCGGCAAGAATGTCGTCGTCGCAGGTTACGGCTGGTGCGGCAAGGGCGTATCAATGAGGGCGAAAGGCCTGGGCGCAGATGTCATCGTCACCGAAATCGACCCTATCCGCGCAATGGAGGCGGTAATGGACGGCTTCAAGGTCATGTCAATGTCGGAGGCTGCGGCTGTCGGCGATATCTTCGTCACCGTGACCGGCTGCAATGATGTCATCACGGCCGACCATTTCACGAAGATGAAAGATGGCGCAATCTGCTGCAATGCGGGACATTTCGATGTCGAAGTAGCAGTTGCCGCGCTGAAGAAGATGGCAGTGGGCCACGCTCCGGCAAGGAACAATATCGAAGCTTACAAACTGGAAAACGGCAAGACAATCTATATCATTGCCGAAGGCCGTCTGGTAAATCTGGCAGCTGGCGACGGACATCCGGCAGAAATCATGGATATGTCATTCGCTATCCAGGCCCTCAGCGCCAAATACTTGGTGGACAATGAGAAAACCATCTGCCGCGAGAAAGGTCAGATGCTGAATGCCGTACCTCGTGAAATCGACAATGAGGTGGCCAACCGCAAACTTGCCGACTGGGGAATCAGCATCGACAAACTGACTCCGGAACAGAGCAAGTATCTTTACGGAGAACATTGACAAGAAATATAAATATCTAACAATTAAGAAGATACGATATGTTTAGCAAGGAAGTTTATGCAAGAAGGCGGCAGACACTGGTGGCCAAGATGGCCGATAGTGCAGCCGAGGGCAAGAGGGGCATCGCTCTGTTTATCGGAAACACTGAGGCTCCTGCCCAGTATAAAGATAACTGCTACAAGTTCCGCCAGGACAGCACATGGCTTTATTTCTTCGGAATCGACCAGCCGTTGTATGCAGCAATAATCGACCTGGACAACGGAAATGAGACCATTTTCGCAAACGATGTGGAAATCGGAGACATAATATGGATGGGTCCCCAGCCGAGCGTGGCTTCCGTAGCGGCTTCCGTAGGTGTCGAGAAATCAGCGCCTTACACAGATTTGAACGCAGCAGTTGCCAAGGTTCTTGCAGAAGGGAGGCCTGTTCATTTCGTAAAGCCTTCGAGATATTACAACACCATGAAAATCGCTTCGCTGCTCGGCTGCGGGACAGATGAGGTGGCAGGAAGATTTTCATTGGCATTGACAAAAGCGATAATTTCCATGCGTCTGGTCAAGGAGGATTGCGAAATCGAGGCGATTGACGATGCCTGCAACCTCGGATACGAGATGCACACCGTGGCGAGAAACAGCATTGTCCCTGGAATCATCGAACAGGAAATTGTCGGCAAGATGGACGGCGTGACACTCTCGAAAGGTTGGGGCGTTTCATTCCCGACCATCCTCACGCAGCATGGCGAAACATTGCATAACCATCTGCATGACAAGATTATAGAGCCTGGCAAACTGATGGTCATCGATGCCGGCGCGGAGAGCAATGTGCACTATGCGTCCGACTTCACCAGAACATACCCTACCAGCGGCAAATTCACTGCAAAGCAGCGTGAAATATATCAGATAGTATGCGATTGCAATGAGTTCGCCTTCAGCATGACACGTCCGGGCATAAGCTACCGCGAGGTGCATCTGAAGACAATGCATCTGATGCTGGAAGAACTCCGCGCACTGGATATCGTCCGCGGCGACGTTCAGGATATGGTGGAAGCAGGCATTGCAGGTCTGTTCATGCCACACGGATTGGGCCACAACATGGGTCTGGACGTGCATGACATGGAAGATTACGGAGAAAACTATGTGGGCTACGATGATGACCAGAAGCGTTCTTCTCAGCTTGGTCTCGGCAGCCTCAGAATGGCGCGCAAGCTTGTACCCGGCAATGTAATCACCGATGAACCAGGTATTTACTTCATTCCTGCACTCATTGAAAAATGGAAGTCAGAGAAGACAGACCAAGGTTTCGTGAACTACAGCAAGCTGGAATCATATTATGACTTCGGCGGCATCAGACTTGAGGATGATGTTCTCGTGACGGCAGATGGAGCAAGGAGACTCGGAAAAAAGCGCCTGCCTATCTCACCTGACGATGTAGAAGCTGCAATGGCAAAATAGCGACATGAGCATTGCATTAGCCATTTTCGCAGTAATTCTGGGGGTCCTGGGAATTGTCGGAAGCATCGTTCCGGCACTTCCGGGACCTCCTTTAAGTTGGTTCGGGCTGCTGCTCATGTTTCTCCGCAGCCATTTTTATGCAGCGGGAGATCCGTTCAGCAGCACAGCATTGTTGATCTGGCTCGGCATCACCATACTGGTCACCGTGCTGGACTACATTGTCCCGAGCTGGATGACGAAGATAAGCGGCGGCAGCAAATATGCTGGCTGGGGCGCGACGACAGGCCTGTTGCTGGGCATGTTCATCCCTCCTGTCGGAATCATCCTCGGTTCGATTACAGGAGCTTTCCTCGCAGAAATCATCTTCGCCGGCAGTTCCGTATGGACATCCATGAAATCCGCATTGGGCGCCTTCGCCGGTTTCATCTTCGGCACAGGCATGAAACTGATAGTCTCCGGCCTTATGCTCTGGAAGATAATAGTTTACATGTGAGATTGTCCTATAATTTCGAGAAAGGCAGATAATTCATTTAACCTTGTTAAGTAACGTGAAATAATAACCTTCCGGTCTAAGAGTCCCTAAGCTCATACTGTCGGCGTGGCTCTCAGACAACCAGTTCCAGACCGTGTCCGGAACAGTCTTTGGAACAATAGTCTTCCCATTATCGCTGAGGCTTGACTCAATGGATTCAGCCACATCGTAGATTCTATCCACATGAAGTTCATCGAAAATATCCGCCCCACGGCAAAGTCATATTTGCTGGAAACCTTACTAATTTTCGTCTCATACGTATGTACAATTGTGTAATAAGCTAGTCAAACATATCAATATCTATAAACCATTGGACAAAGATATCCTTTGCCATATCGTTTGGAGCATCAATGCATTACATGCTCGCACAACTGATAGCTAGGCCACATTCCAGCCGTCAATCGTCTTGGTCTCAGAAGAGAAGTTTATGCCGAGCTTGATTATCTGCTTGCCGCTGGCGAGGAACGGTTTGTCGTAACCTTTCTCCTCGATTTGTTTCAGAGCTATTTCGGCTGATTCGTCGCGCTTTAACTCAATGATATAGACATATTTGTCCGTATCGAACACGATGTCAATCCTTCCGTTGGAAGTCTGGTATTCAGTCTTTACGTAAAGCCCCATCATTTTCAGCATTATCGACATCACGTTCTGGAAGTACAGTTCCAGGTCGCCCTGAATCATGTAGCTGTTTCCTGCGAAAAATGCAGTGAGACGGTCCATGAAACTCTCTATATCGCCCTTTTCAATATCACGGATAAATTGATAGACAGACAGTTCGCCGCCTGCCAATGCCGGAGCATAGAGATGACTTAACGAATTCAGGAATCCGCTCTTTACCTCCTCGTTAGGATAGTCAAGATTATAAGTGTTGAATCTCTGGTCATAGTCCTTTATCGTGAGATATCCAGCCTGATACATCAATGTTATCGGAGCCGGGCTCACATAGTTCGCTCCTGTCAGAGTCTCCACCGCCACGTCATTCTTCGAAATGTTGTCCAGATTATAGTTGCCCTGCTTCAGGTATCTTACCAAGAATGTCGGTGTGCCCGTCTCGAACCAATACATTCTGAATTTATTCGCATCGAAAGTATTCAAAAGACTGAACGGATTATACACGCCGATGCTGTCTTCACAAAAATGATAGCCATCATACATTGATGCCAATTTCTTGTAGCATTCTTCTTCCGAAAGCCCGTTCATCTCCGCAAGAGTCTTCACGCTTTCACCAAAATAGGACTTCAATTCCTGCTCTGATATTCCGCAGATGTCAGCATATCTGGCATCCATCGATATGTCATTCAGATTGTTAAGTCCGCTGAAGATGCTCATTTTGCCCAGTTTGGTCACCCCTGTCAGGAACGCGAATCGGATGGCATTGTCCTTTCCCTTTATGACACTGTAGAAGCCTTGGAGCTCGCGCCTGAACTGCTCCATAAGTTCAGGATTGTCAATGTTGTCGATTATCGGCTTTTCATATTCATCGATGAGGATGACGACCTTCTGGCCGGTCTTTCGGCATGCCGCGTCAATGACGTCTTTAAACCTGGACGACAAGTCTTCGGACGCAGGTGTGACGTCATACAGTGATTCCCACTTGCGAAGATGCTGGTCAAGGCTTATATTCAATTGCGAGATGTCAGTATAAGAGCTTCCCGTCAAATCCAGATGCAGAACAGGATATTCCGTCCACTCCTTCTCCAGAGACTCCATCGCAAGACCTTCGAAAAGTTCTTTTCTGCCACTGAAATACGCCTCCATAGTAGACACGAGCAGACTCTTTCCAAATCGTCTCGGGCGACTCAGAAAATAATATTTGCCGGTGGAAGTCAGCCTATAGATGAGAGCAGTCTTATCTACATAAACATAACCGCCATTCCGAATTTCTTCAAAACTCTGTATTCCTATCGGGTACAACATATTCCGTCCTCCGTTAATAACCCGCTCCTGTCATGGAGCCATTTACAAAGATAACGTTTCTACCCGAAAACAAAAAGCACTTTTCCGGCCTGCGGAATTGTCAATGTCGAAAGTAAATGCTAACTTACGGAAATTATTGCTTTATTTTTGGGGACATGTTGGAAAAAGGAATCAAAGGACAGGAAGAAATCACTGTCAACGAAAACAATACGGCGGAAGCTCTAGGCAGCGGTTCATTGGCAGTTTTCGCCACACCGGCGATGATCGCATTGATGGAAAAGACGGCAAGGCTGAGCGTGGCCCCGTATCTGGAAGAGGGACAGAGCACCGTCGGTACTCTGGTGAATGTCAAGCATTTGTCTGCTTCTCCTGTCGGCATGACCATCACCTGCAAGACAGAGCTGGTGGACATCGACCGCAGACGTCTGGTCTTCCATGTGGAATGCTATGACACGGCCGGACTCATCGGCGAAGGCGACCACGAGCGTTTCATCATCGACGAAGCGAAATTCATGGCCAAGACCGACGGAAAACTGCAATAACCCTGCTGTTGTTTTGGAAGAGGTTCTACTCAGTTTATAAAATGCGTCTGGAACTGTCGTTTTTAAACTTGAACATCCCTGTTTCATGACTTATTCTACCTAGCGCAATCCATTTATTGTAACCATTCTGCTCCGCCCACGCAGTGTAAAGTCTTTGAATCTGCGCCGGATATAATTGAACCTCTGGAATCTTCTTCCAAATGGCATCAGGAATAAGTGCATTGGCAGCAAAAGCATTGGCAGCTTTTTCCTCAGGGCTTTCATGGTCATAGTCTTCGAGATTTACACGACAGAATTCATTGTCATGGTTTTTAATATGTCCGAGTTCGTGCATGACCGCAAAAGCCAGATTATCAATCTTATCATACCTAGTAGTAACTACAATGCACGGACGATTCTGATAATCAAAGGAGTATCCGTCAATAGATGCACCCTCAACTTTCTTGACAACTCCGAAAATAATTCCGAATTCATCGAACTTTTTCGTCAGTTTCTCAATAGTATTATGATTATCATTCAGAATCTGGCTGATTTGAGGTATCAACTCGTCAATTCTATTCTCATCGTATATACTTTCAATCTTGCGAGAAAAAGCAAATTGTTTAGCAAGAAGCATCCACGTCATAATCATCCGCGGATCTTTGCCAACTTTTGATGACTTCTTGAACAAACCATTTGTCTGAACAAATAGTTTGGCCGGTTCCGGAAGTTTGAAAGTTTGCCGGATAAAAGCTACCACTTCAGAATACAAATGCGACGAGAAACCCAAACGACTCGTAAGTGTTTTAATATCAAATATTTTAAGATATTCTTGATATTCTTCATACGCCACAGTTTCTACAACTTGACGTTCTTCATTCTGCTGCGTGTCATAGTCATATACCGTCTGAAGTTTTACCCAGTCGATGGAAGGTATTCCCAGCACCTCCTCAAATTTATCTGCCACCTGCTTCGTGATCGAGCGTTTCCCTTTTATTATTTCGTTCAGATGAGATGGCTGCATCTCAATTTTCTTTGCAAAATTTTTCTGAGAAATACCACGTTCTTTAAGCTCCTCTTTAAGGATGCTGCCCGGATGGATGGCCATCTGCGCCGGAGCTTCATTTCTTATTACCATAGTGGTCATCATTTAATTCAATTATTAATATTTCAATGCCCCCATCAATTTCCTTAAACAGAATTCTCTCAACTCTACCATTAACAGGTCTCACTGAACTGAGATATACATTATTCGCTAATTTCTCGTAATGCAAAAAGCTATAGCATCCAAGTCCTTCGGCGTCGGGAACAACTTGCATAATCTTGTACACCCTAGCCAAACCATCCATAAACTTTTTATCTCTCGAGTACTTCTTATACTTTTTGTTGTAACCCGTATTGATTAGTTCTTCAAGGTCAATATCCGAAAACTTAATATCCATTTCCAGCCATTAGCATTTAATATTCGATGCAAATATACGAATAATTCCCAAATTATGGAATTTTTAGTAAAATTATCATCAAACAACTGATTTGAACACAAAGCTTCTTGGAAAAATCGTATATTTGTTACATTGCGAATTAATCATTGACATAAACATGAAAAACGGAATTTTTATTGCGGCGGCAGTTCCGTATGGACATCCATGAAGTCCGCGTTGGGAGCCTTCGCCGGTTTCATCTTCGGAACAGGTATAAAACTGACAGTCTCCGGCCTTATGCTTTGGAAGATAATGGTTTACATGTAGGATTTTCCGAAAACAAAAAGCACTTTTCCAGCTCGCGGAATTGTCAATGTCGAAAGTAAATGCTATCTTACGGAAATTAATGCTTTATTTTTGGGGACATGTTGGAAAAAGGAATCAAAGGACAGGAAGAAATCACTGTCAACGAAAACAATACGGCGGAAGCTCTAGGCAGCGGTTCATTGGCAGTTTTCGCCACACCGGCGATGATCGCATTGATGGAAAAGACGGCAAGGCTGAGCGTGGCCCCGTATCTGGAAGAGGGACAGAGCACCGTCGGTACTCTGGTGAATGTCAAGCATTTGTCTGCTTCTCCTGTCGGCATGACCATCACCTGCAAGACAGAGCTGGTGGACATCGACCGCAGACGTCTGGTCTTCCATGTGGAATGCTATGACACGGCCGGACTCATCGGCGAAGGCGACCACGAGCGTTTCATCATCGACGAAGCGAAATTCATGGCCAAGACCGACGGAAAACTGCAATAATCAGAAAAACATAACCGGACCAATAATACAAATATGAAAAAGTTCATTACAGTGCTGCTGGCAATGACCGTTGCCGCACTTCCGCTCGCGACGACCGCGATGGGAATCAATGATGAAGCGAAGAAGGAGAAAACAGATTCCTCCTCGACTTCGAAGAAAGACAAGAACCTGTATCAGAAAACCTTCATCAAGGACAAGAGCTGCGTGACAGCGAAGTGTGATGACGGATTCATGACATTGCACAAGGTCAACAAGAAACTGTACATTGAACTTCCGAAATCTTATCTCGGAAAGGAGATGCTCATCGCTTCCACCATTTCGCAGGTCAGCGACCCTAACCTAGGCTCCACGGGATACAAGCCGCAGGCACCTATGCACGTGAAATTCGAACTCGGTGACAGCACGACCGTATATATGGAGGAAGTCAGCCAGCTTCCGGACTTCAACACGGAAGACATCCACATGGCCAAGGCCGTAGAACTGAACGGAATGGCCCCTATCATCGGGACTTACGCTGTTTTCTGCGAGACACCTGACAATTCCGGAATAGTGTTCGAGATGACCAAATTGTTCACCGGAAATGACGACAATCTCGCGCCTGTAAGATCAGGCTCAAGCGGCGGAGTGAACATGACCGCCACTTTCAATGCCGGTGCTTCCACCCTTGGTGACATCAAGGCATTCAAGGACAATGTCTCCATCAAATCCACATTGTCTTATACCGTATCTGCGAACCTTCTGGGACTCGTGGCGCTGAAGAACAAGGATCCGTTCTCCGTTTGCGTGACGAGAACCATCCTGCTGCTCCCTGAAAAGAAGATGCAGCCTAGAATCGCTGACAGCCGCGTAGGCATCTTCCTGTCTACCAGAAGCACGCTCATCTCCGAGAAGGCAGGCGTAGATACCTACTCGGTTATCCACAAATGGGACGTACAGCCTTCAGATTCAGCCGCTTACAGAAGAGGTGAACTCGTGGAGCCTACCAAGCATATCGTTTTCTATATGGATGACGCATTCCCGTCAGAATGGAGAGAACCTGCCAAGAAGGGCATCCTCAGATGGAACACCGCATTCGAGAAAATCGGCCTGAAAAATGTCATCCAGATCAAAGACTTCCCTACTCCTGAAGAGGATCCGGAATTCGACCCGGACAACCTCAAATATTCTTGCATAAGATACGTTCCGGCAATGATTTCCAATGCGATGGGACCATCATGGGTAGACCCGTCAACCGGCGAAATCATCAACGCATCCATCATCGTATATAATGATGTCATCAAGCTTGCGGAAAACTGGAGATTCTGCCAGACTGCGCAGGTGGACGAGCGTGTCCGCGGAAAGAGATTGCCGAAGGACGTGCTGGAGGAAAGCATTGAATATATCATCGCTCACGAAGCAGGACATTGCCTCGGATTCATGCACAACATGGCAGCGTCGGCAGCTTTCCCGACAGACTCCCTCAGGAGCCGCACTTTCACGGAGAAATACGGCACGACGCCATCCATAATGGACTATGCCAGATTCAATTACGTAGCACAGCCGGAGGACAAGGGAGCACGTCTCACACCTCCTTTCCTCGGCGTTTATGACGAATTCCTGGTGAAATACGCCTACACTCCGCTCCTGGATGCAGACGGCATGGAGGGCGAAAAAGCCACACTTGAAGGATGGGTGGACAGCCACGCAGGCGACCCGCTATACAGGTACGGCAGACAGCAGGTCATACACAGATATGACCCGTCAGCCATCGAGGAAGACCTCGGCGACGACCCTGTGAAATCAGGCCAATACGGAGCTGCCAACATCAAGTATATAATGTCCCATCTCAATGAATGGGTTACCGACGAGACGGATCCGGACGGCAGCCTCAGAGAGAGCAGATATGAGGCACTCGCCAAGCAGTACAACAGATACCTCAACAATGTGATAATGAACATCGGAGGCATTTATCTCAATGTCGTAAAACCTGGCACTCCGGGCAAAAATGCATTGGCAGTGCCTGTTGACGTCCAGAGGAAATCATTGAAATGGGCGATCGACCAGTTGAAGGATTGCGGCTGGGTGAACGACAGGAGCCTCACCGACATGTTCCCGCTGAGGGTGGACCTGGAGCCTATCTTCCAGTATTACACGGCATTGGACCTGTTCAGCACCTATGCAAACGTGATTCTGTCGGCGCATGTGAAAGACGCGAACGGCGAGTCCTACACGATGCAGAACTGGCTTGACGACATCTATGAATGGGTATGGAAAGGCACGGAGAACAGGAAAAACCTGACACGTGGAGAGCGCATTCTCCAGAACCTCTACATTTCAGCGGCATTGAGGGGCGCCACGAAGAGCACCACTCTCGTGAAAGCCAAGAGCATCGCTTTCGCCGATGACCCATACCTGCCGTCAGTGGAGCAGCTCGCCCTCTATGGCCTGGATCCTTCCGGAATGGCTGAAAAATATCTCGGCATCCTCAAGGATTACGAGGCTGAATACGGAAAGGGTTCTGTCGCTGCAAGCATGCTGGACACCAATTTCGGCAAGTCCGGTTACAACTGGCAGTACAGGGTCAATACCAGGACGCTGGATGAGTCCAAGGCTCTGTTCCATGAAGACCTTACGAGAATCGCCAAATTCCTGAAAGCCAACATTTCCGGAGCGAAGGGAGAGACCAAGGCTCATTACAGGTCCCTGCTGAAGCAGATAGAAAGCGCCATCTGACGAACATAACAAACATATAACTTATTCAATTTTAAACACTTATACACTATGAAAGGAAAACCGGGAAAAGCATGCCTATGCATGTTGCTGTTACTGGTTTCGATGATTCATTTCGGGTCGCAGGCTTATGCACAGAAGCCGACGTCCAGAATGATCACCGTGATCGGTAATGTCTCAGATGAATCCGGCGAGCCTCTTGCCGGAGTGTCCGTCATGCTTCAGGGCACCAAAATCGGTGTCAGCACTGATGCGGACGGAAACTACACATTACGGTTCCTGCCGAGAAAAGAACAGGAAAACATCATCGTATACAGCTTCATCGGCATGGAAGAACAGACTTTCAATGCCAAGACTTCCGTTCAGAACGACGTGATACTCAAGAGTTTAGATTCCGAGCTCGACCAAGTCGTCGTGAACGGATTCTATACGCAGAAGAAGAGCACATTTACCGGTGCAGCCACCACCATCAAGGGAGAGACATTGGTGGAATTATCGCCGACCAACCTGCTTGCCGGCATTGCCGCAATGACTCCGGGCATGGTGCTGGTGGAGAACAACGCGGCCGGTTCCAACCCGAATGCGATTCCGTCGCTACTCATCCGAGGCGCATCGTCGCTTATCACCAATGAGAGCGAGGAGGGCGTGAACAATCCACTCATCATCCTGGACGGCGTGGAGATTTCCATGGAGGAACTCTACGACCTGGACATCTTCGACATAGAGCGTGTGGATGTCCTGAAAGATGCCTCCGCAACCATTCTCTATGGTGAGAAGGGTGCCAACGGCGTCATTGTCGTGGAACGTAAGCGCATCGAAAACGCAAAGGCAAGGCTGAGCTACAACTTCGTGCCGCAGTTCAGCGTCCCGGACCTCAGCTCGTTCAATCTTACCGATGCAAGCCAGAAGCTTGAACTTGAAAGACTTGCAGGGCTTTATGACACCGCTGACGGTTCCATGGACAAGGCTTATGCCTATAAACTGAAGAACGTGCGCCAAGGCGTGAACACTGACTGGATCCATGCTCCTCTGCGCGTTCCTTTCAGCCACCAGCACTCGCTCATGTTCAGCGCCAAAGGCCAGAGCGTGGACTATCGTGCCAATGTCCGTTTCGCTGACAACTACGGTGTAATGAGAGGCGACCGCCGAAGGAACTACAGCATCGGTTTCAATGTCAATTATCACACTCGTGACAAGCTGACCATCTCATTCAGAACCACTTACACATTGACAGACTCGAAGGACTCACCTTATGGAGACTTCTCGTCATACTCCAAGCTGAACCCGTACGAGAAGGTCTACGACGAAGATGGAAACTACATAAAGAATTACTACTTCGATCCGTTCAACACCAACTCCGAAAGGATGGCGAATCCGCTCTATGATGCGACGTTGTCAAGTTTCAGCAAGGCCAGGACCCAGAACCTGACGAGTTCATTGACCGGCAAGTGGAACATCACCAAGCACTTGGATATCAGCGGACAGGCAAACATGACCATCAGTTCCGGTACCAGCGACAAGTATGTCTCTCCGGATGCCGCACAGTATGTAGGTCTCTCAGATGTCTCACAGAAAGGCAGTTACGCCTTCGGTTCGAACAAGGGATTCACCACCAGCGGCAAACTCGTGATTTCATACGGCCTTCCGTTGGACAAGAAAGGGTCATTGTTCAGAATCAGCGGCGGAAGCAATATCAAGAGGACCTCTTCCAACACTTCACGAGGCGAGGGCCGGGGCTTCCTGAAAGACGGCCTGTCCGACTTGTCATTCGCGCTCGGATATGCTCCTAACGGCAAGCCTACGGGAAGGGAAAGAATCGCCACCGAGGTCGGTTTCTTCGTGAACGGCAACCTGGGATTCCTCAACAGATACATCCTCGACGGATCATTCAGGACTTCCGGATCTTCAAGGTTCGGAGCGGACAACAGTTTCGCGCCGTTCTGGTCTGTCGGTCTGGCATGGAACATCCACAACGAGCCGTTCCTGAAAGATGTCAAGTGGATAAACAGCCTGGTACCACGTTTCAGCCTGGGTTACACGGGAACTGTGTCCTTCGACTATTATCAGGCGAAGACCATCTACGAGTACAAGTCTGATTATGACTACTATACAGGCATCGGCGCAGGCACCAGAACGATGGGCAACCCTGACCTCAAATGGCAGAAGAAGCTGTCGCGCAACATCGGTATCACCGCGGCAATGCTGGACAACAGGCTCAATGTCGAGTTCAACTGGTACAACAATACCACCTACGACCTCCTGATGCCTATCAACCTGCCTTACTCAGTGGGTGTTTCATCAATGAACGTGAACTTCGGCCAGATAAACAATTCCGGTATCGACCTGTCACTTTCCGGAAGAATCCTCAATACAAGGGACTGGTCCTGGGTCATGGTCCTGACCGGCGGCCATGTGATGGACAAGATCAAGAATATTTCCACGGCATTGAAAGGAACCGAGGTGGCAGATGCTTCTGACGCCATCAAGCCGAAAATCCTCTTCACGGAAGGAGGCTCGCAGTTCGACATTTATGCAATGCGTTCAGCAGGCATTGACCCGGCTACGGGACAGGAAATCTTCATAAAGAAGGACGGCAGCTATACCTACAACTACAATTCTGACGACAGAGTCGCCGTGGGCAATACGAATCCTATCCTCCAGGGCTCATGGATCAACACATGGAGATACAAGGGATTCTCGTTGAGCCTTACCACGACATATACCTTCGGAGGAGATTTCTACAACAGTACCCTCCAGGGCAAGGTAGAGAACATCAATCCAAAGCAGAATGTGGATGCACGTGCCTACACGGACAGATGGAAGAAGCCGGGAGACCTGGTGAGATACCTGGCCATAAATTCCACCAGGGAGACCGTGAATTCCGAGAGGTTCGTGGAGAAACGAAACGAGCTCTACTTCTCAAGCATCAATGTGGCGTATGAATTCAACACCAAGTTTATGAGCAAGATAGGCCTCAAGAAACTGAGCGTGGGATTCGGCCTGTCGGATCTGGGATATCTTTCAAGCGTCAAGTTCGAGAGAGGAACCTCATATCCGTACTGCCGCGCCATAAATCTGACATTCCGTCCAACATTCTAAACGACTGTATACAATGAAGCATATATTATATAAATTACTGATACCTGTCCTGATGCTCCAAGGCCTGGCCTCATGTGCCGACTTCCTGGATGTCAATCCTAAGGGCGAAGTATTCGATGCCGACATGTATGAGTCGGCAGAAGGCTATGAGGATGCTTTGTACGGCATATACGCGCAACTCGGAACCAGCGACTATCTCTACAAGAACTACCTGCACTGGTTACCGGAAGTGCTTGCCGTCAATGTCCAGACTACTGATGACGGACTCCAGAGCATGTCATACGCAGTGTGGAACAAGCTCAGCGCCACCCAGATAAGGAAGGGCATCTGGGCCAATTCCTATAAGATCATAAACCAGCTGAACAACATCATCCAGCACATTGAAAAAGGTGGAGACGACGAGTTCAGGCATACACCGCTGTACAAGGGCGAGGCTCTGGCCCTCAGGGCATTGATCCATTTCGAATTGCTCAGACTTTACGGCGCGCCGATATGGGCTCCGGACAGCGAAAAGGCGAGGGCGATTCCTTACGTGACCCAATATTCCTTCGATATCACCAAGTTCAGCTCTCTTGACGAGGCTTATGAACTGATACTGAAAGACTTGAAGGAAGCCGAGAAGTATCTTGCGGAGGATGAGACATTGGTAGGCGAAACACGCACGAACAGCAGGAGCGGCGGATTTACAGCCTGCCGTATCATCCACATGAACCTCTATGCCGTGGAGGCGCTTATCGCCCGAGTATATTGGTCCAGAAATGATCTTGCCAATGCCGCAATCTATGCAAAGAAAGTCATTGACAGCAAGAAATTCGGCATGCGCAGCGTGGAGGCGTTCAACCAGCCGGACAACGGCACATTGGATTTGCGCGAAACCATTTTCGGAATCTATTCGAAGAAATATGAGGAGGAAAATGCGAGGATGTACGGTCTGACCGGAAGTTCCGCTTCCAGCACATTCCAGCTGACCGACTATAGAAAACTGTATGAGACCAATGAAGGTGCGACTTCGACCGATTACAGGTTCACGGCATGGTTCGATGACGGACAGCAGCTGCTGGACAAGCTTGTGAACCCTATTTATTACAGCGCTGAAGGTTCCACCTATACCGGCAAATCGATTCTCGGAAACAATATCCTGAGAATTCCGGAGATGTATTACATCATGGCGGAATCGCTGCTGGCTTCCGACCCTGGCAAGGCTACGGAGTATTTCAATGTCGTGATATCGTCACGTGGCCTGGAACCGCTGGAAGGCATCAACGTAACCGAAGAGATGCTTTTCAATGAAAGAAGAAAGGAATTTTTCGGCGAAGGTTTCCTGTGGCATGACATGAAACGTCTAGGAAAGGACATCGAAGTTTCAGCAGGAAATACGCTTTCCGGTTCAGACGTAAGCACTTACAAGATTCCTTATCCTATCGGAGAGGATGAAACGAGAGATGAGTTGAATTCTAACAAATGACAGCCATGAAGACATTGAAAATATGTAAAGCATTGTGTCTGACAGCATTGACCATTATGACTGCCGGATGCAAGGGAACATGGATAATGTACGATCAGGAACAGAAGGACCATTTGTATTTCGAAGTGACTTCTGCGACGAACGTTTCATTTTCATTGACAGATGCCACGACGATGACACAGACCGTTCCTGTGAAGATGATGGGAATGCCGCGGGATCACGAAAGAGTGATTTCCCTTACATGGCTTGACCCGGAGAAGACTGAGGCAGAGGACGGTACAGGCATTGTAAAGGCAGTCGAGGGTACTGATTTCACGGTTTCGGACCTGGTGATTCCTGCAGGTGAAATTTGCGGAAACATTGTCTTTACGATAAACAGGGTCGAGGACATGAAGACCGCGATTCACGATATCCGGTTCAGCATTGCGGAGAATGATGATTTTCTGCCGCTGAAGGCTGACAGCACGAGTATTTCTAAGATTCTGACACCGGTTTTCGACATCAAGGTTTCCGATGGTGAACCGCTGTGTCCGGATTGGTGGGATGCCACGACAGGGACCGGCGACGATCTCAGGGGGTGGGCCATGTATCTTGGCAAGTATTATCCTGCCAAATACAGGAAAATGCTTGAGTTCTACCATAATATGAAGGCCAAGAATCCGATTTTCTATGAGGACTGCCTGGCAAAATATGGTAAAAACCTCGACAAGGAGGGTATCAAGAAAAGCTTTTTCGCATCGGAGAATCCCGCTGCATGGGCTTCTTATGTCCTGATACCTCTCTGCGAGTATTACAAGACTTGGTATAGCGGACATCCGGATGACCCGAATGTGGAAACAATTCAGACGAAGCCAGGAACATCAGGAAAGTATTGGAGAGATCCGATTGCTTTGCTGCGTTAACAGGAGGACAATATCATGAAACTATATAAATTATTTGCATTGGCTGCCGTATTCGGCATGACCGCATGCTATGGCATAAAGGACGAGGACTTTCCGGAGCTGTCAGCGATTACGTTCAGCGAAGTGTCCGATGTCATTGATGTGAATATCGGCGAGGAACTCGTATATACTGATTTGAAGGTAAACAGCAGTCTGCCTGTCACTTACGAGTGGAGCTACGGCCAGAGAAAACAGACCGGGACGCAGCAGGACATGGCCAGCATCACCGTCATTTCCGACAAGGCCGACATCAGGTACACCTTCAACAGAGTCGGAACATATATCCTCCGCCTCAAGGCTGACAACGGCGAAGATATCCAGTTCAAGTATTTCACATTGAACGTGAATTCCGGAATGGACAAGGGCGTGCTTGTCTTGTGCGACGATGACGTGAAGGGAACATTGACCTTCATCAAGCAGCTTCCGGAGAATGCGGGGGCGGACGAGCAGGAGATTTTCCCGGACGTGTTCAGCCTGATCAATCCGGGGCAGGCGCTCAAGAAGCCTACCGACATGTTCATTTCCGCTTACACGTCCAAGGAGGTCCAATACCGGTCCCTGCTCATTTCCACGGCAGATGAGAACGGCACCATCTTCAAGCTGGAGCCGAAGACTTTCGAGTATTACAACAAGACGAGCATGCAGGAGAACGGAGGCACACATTGTACCGGCTTTGCAGGTGAGAGTGCGAGCAGTGCTGCATATTATACCCTGATGGCAGGTGCTGACGGAAAGACCTACAGATACGACCTCTACGGTGATTTCGTGTCAGAGCGTCCTGATGCATCGGCTACCGCCAAGGTGGACCGTGCCGGCAGGATACTCTATCGCACGTCCGCGACCGGCAAACCGAAAATGGAAAATGTCCTGTACAATGAACATACCCTTATCCAGCCGGAGAATGCCAAGGTGACCAAGCTTGATTTCAGCGGTTATAAGGTGGTGAATTTCAGCGCAAAGGCGAACAAGAACATGGTTTATGTGCTCCTCCAGAAAGAGGGAGCGGAAAACACCTATTGCATCAAGTCCACTACGGGAGCATTAAAGGCAGCCAAACCTGTCCTTCCGGATTTCGTCGTGGAGGGCGGCGTCAAGATGGACCGCAATTCGATAATGGTCACATCCTTCAATGCGCCGGATTTCATCTACTATTCGTATGACAATGCCATCTACCGCTGGACTCCTACGACCTTGCCTCCGACCGCGCCGAAGATTACTCTCCCGGAAGGAGAGCAGATCATGTCAATGTGCACGAACTTCATGGGCAGTTTCCAGGGGGCAGCAGGCACTTTCGAGACTTTGCTCTACGTGGCGACTTGGAATCCTGGCAGAGCCGGCGAGAACAAGGGCAGTGTCTACATCTACCAGTTCTCGGACGACAGCCTGGTAAAGAAATACGAAGGCATCTGCGCCAAGCCAGTGAAAATCATGTACAAATACAGGATTTCGTAGCGGACTGGACTGACAATCATTGAAACAAACATAAACATGAAAAACGGAAATTTTATTGCGGCGGCATTGGTGCTGGGAGCATTGGTTTCACCGGCATTGACACCGGCATCGGCACAGACGGCGTTGGAGAAGAGGGCGGAGATGGAGGCGCGGTACGGGGTGAAGGACGCGGTGGTGAGGTATGACACGCGGGCGGACATGATGAAGGAGCCGTATCGTACTGGGGCTGAGTATTTTATGTATCCGATGGAACGTCCGGAGATGACGGCGGCGCCGAAGGGGTACAAGCCTTTTTATATCAGCTACACGGGACGGCACGGGGCCAGATATGCGATCAAGGATGAGGTTTATGAGAAGGTGCTGGAGCTGCTGCGCAATTCCCATGATGCCGGCAAGCTGACCGAAGCGGGGGAAGACCTGTATCGCAGATATGAGGTGTTCTATCCGAATGTGGCATACCGTGGCGGCGACCTGACCAGCAAAGGACAGGAGCAGCTCCACTTCATCGCCAACACATTGTACCACAACTTCCCGGAAGTTTTCAAGGGACGCACACGCGCCGAAGTCCTTTCGACCCCGGTACCACGTGTATTGCTGACCATGGTCTGCTTCCTGGACGAGATCCGGACACTGGACGACGACTTCGGATTCACGGTCGACACCGGGCGCAAATACCTCCCGGTGCTGGAACCTAACGGATCGAAAAATCCATACCGCACAGTCGTGCCGGCGACCAAGGAGTCCAAGGAATCGGCTACCGCAATGAAGGATTCACGAATCGACGCAAAAGGCTTCTGCTCAAGGTATTTCAATGATGTCGACTCCCTGGAGAGGAATTATGGAATGTTCACGTTCGAAGACAATATGAGGAGCATTGTCATGGATATCCAGTGCCTGGATGACGCTTCGGCGAAGGACAATATGCTGGACATTTTCACGCCGGAGGAGCTGTTCAATCTCTGGGAAGTGAGAAATTACAACGGCTATCTCTTCTGGGGATTCTCGCCGCTCGCGGACAATCGCAGCGTGACCAACAATGCCGCCATCCTGAAGGACATCATGGAGAAAGCGGAGAAGAACTTCGCTTCCGGTGAAATCCAGATGGATCTTCGGTTCACGCACGACACGGCGGTGCTGCCGCTCGTTTCATTCATGAGACTGAACAATTTCGGCGCAGTGGTCAATGACCCTGACGAAGTGAAGAATTACTGGCGCAGCGACCAGATTCCGATGGCATCGAACCTGCAACTGATTTTCTTCCGCAGCAAGAAGAATCCGGAGATCCTGGTCAAGGTGCTGTACAATGGTCACGAGGCCATGTTGCCTCTCCCTGAGGCGGCTCCATCGTTCTATCCATGGAGCGCATTCAAGGATTTCTACGGGAAACTGATCAGCGAAATCAAATAAGAATATCATCAAGACGGAGTTTCGGCACATAGTGAACTCCGTCTTTTGTGTATGGTGTAAGGTCCGAAGAGCCCTCTACCGGCTTGAGGAAAACACTCTCCGCGGCCTTGCCGATGCACAATACAGCAAGCGGCTCGTTGACGGTGTCATGGAAAAGTTCCTTGATAAGTTCCCTGTCTATATTACCCTTAATCAGACAGTTAAGCCCAAGTTCAACGGCTTTCAGGGCCATGCTCTGCAGGGAAATTCCGAGGTCAATGTCGATGTACCTGTCTTCCGGAATGGCAGTATAGACGACAATGAATGCGGTCGCCGATCCGGACCGCGCAGGTTCACGGAAAAGGATTTCGCGCAACGGAGGGACGTCATCGCCGAGAACAAGCCGGTAACGCAGAGCCTGTCGGTTCATTGCCGAAGCGATTTTCGTATTCACTTCGACAATGGACATCAACTGCTCCGCCGTGACGTGTGCATCCTGCTTGTAACGCCTCACGGTGCGGTTTTTGACCAATAACGTGTTCAATGAAGGCGTGCCATGTCTCACCGGACTCTTCTTCGCAGCGCCTGCACCGAACACCTCTTCATATCGCTTTTCCAAATAATTGTCTGCCATATCTACAATGCAATTTACGCACAAAGATACAGCTAAAATTTCTAAAACTTCAGATTGACGATTATCGGATAATGATCTGACGGGTAGCAGAACTTGGTCACGCCGCGCGGGTCACGGCACGACGTCGGATATCCGTCATGGATAATCTCGGCTGAACGCACCTTCCGGAAAAGAGGCTCCGTCATGTAGATGAAGTCAATTCGTCGCCCGGAGAACGTACTCTTCTGAAAATCACCTGGATGCAGACGATCCACGATATCTATGTAAGGAGTGTTCCCTCTTACGTAATCATGCACCAGGAACGCCTTGTTGTCCTCATCGAAACCGTAAATGCTGTTATCCACACGGGAAACGGCATTGAAGTCACCAAGCATCATCCAATACTGGGAAGCCGCATCCGGAACCGTACCGATGGTCTGGTCGCAAATGTACTTCATTTCCTTCGCACGGAACACGTCACCCTCCTGTTTCTTGCCGCTTTCTGCTTGATTTTCAGCCTTGTAAGCATACCTCTGAGGCCAAGTGTGCAGCGTGACAATGTTTATTTCCTTGCCGCCGACTTCCACCTGAGCCCAACCGGCTCCATGCACCACGATGATATCATCCCCGTTTCCGTTCACCCTCTTCACGATACGTACCGGGTACTTGGAAGTGATTACCTGTGGAAACGTGTCACGCTTGCCGCAGACGAGCACATATTGATGTCCGTAACGCCTCGCAAGGAAATCCCAGTTCCATGGAAGATAAAACTCGTCGTACTCCGTCATCTTCACATTGGTGCCGGTACGATAACGCGATTCCGCCTCGCACCACACGCAGATATCCGGGTCCTGCGACTTCACATACTCCACGAAATTGTCATAATTGTTCTCCTGGTCGGCCCACATCCCGTTCTGGATGTTCCAATAGAGAACTTTCAGGTCCCGCCCCGAAGCCGGAAGCGCCAGCATCAGGACGAGGACCGAAAAGATAAAGGTCAATGATTTTCTTTTCATTTCATATCAGTTACTGCATACGGCGTTTCGAGCGCATACCTGGCCGCCTGGAGCGCAATCGGTGCATTGGCATCCGTAACAGGCGTAGTATATGAGCCGTCGCTCGTATCGGAAACATTATATCTGTAAGCATTGCCATCCAGCTTCACATTGTCGAAAGACGGAGAAATCAGCTTCTCGAACATCATGCAGGCAGCGGCATAGCGGCTGATGCCATAATCCATGTGATAGCCGTCACGAGTCAGGCACATGGAGTTGTTCAGCGAAGAAGTCCTCAGATTCTGCAGGCATGTACCCGTAGCGATGACATCCTTGAACGGAACATCCGCCATTAGTTTCTTCGTCATGGAAACGATGACATTGTACATCTCCTCCGTGGTCGTGAAATTCTTCTGGCCCCGATCCGCAGTGGCAATCTTGTTCATATTGTGATAAGCCTGGGACATAATGAAGTAGAAATCCGGTGTCTTCTCCGGGCAGTCAGCCTTCACCTTGTCCACAAGACCCTGGACAGCAGCCTTCTGGCTCGCAGTCCAATCCCATGCCACAGCACGTCCGGTATGCTCCTGGATAGTCACGATATCCCACTTGTCGCTCGAAACGATTTCATGCAGGCTATGACCTGTGACATCCGTCCACGTAGTCGCACCATTCTCGCATCTGTAGCAATGATAATCTACGGAAGTCGTGTAACCGTTCGTGTACTCGAAAATGCGACGGCCGCCGTAATACATGTGATAAAGCTTGATATCCTTGATGCCGGCAGCGGCAAGCATTCCAGGAAGATGCTCCACGGCATCCTTGGTAAAGCTGTTGCCGATGAAGAGAATCTTCAGTTTCGCATTGGACCCGGCAGGCAGCTCAGGATCTTTCGTGCCGATAAGGTAGGTAATGTCGGTCAATGTCGATTTGCTCGCGCCCTGTTTGCCGAGATAATTCTCCTTGGTTTCATCAGTGTACTCGTCATCGACACCCTCGCCGCCATTGTACGTTCCTACCGTACCTCCGGCAATGCAGTTGCTCCAGGAAGCTTCACCATTGTTATACCCCCAGAAAAGACCGCGGTTCTGATTGTCAGTCTGCACCTTGCCATAGTTCGCGCAACGGCTGAACTCGCAGTTGTTAGCAAGATTGGCAATGCCGCCGGTCCTGGCGCCTGAAGTGGAAATGATGTCGCCATAGTTGATACAGCCGGTAAGCGAAGACACGTAGGCCACATTGCAGACAATATTGGCAATACGTCCCTTGTCCGGTCCGGGGCAGGTATTGAACTGATTTCCACGGTTCACGCAGTTCACCAGTTTCGTCCTGCGGTTGGCAGCGGCACAAATACCTGCTGTACGGCAAGTTGCAGATGTCATATTACCCGCATTGGTACAGTCGGAGACCGTAATGAAATGCTGTGTGTCGACTGTCGCCGTACCGAATCCGAGGATGCCGGCGATGTGGAAAGCTCCGGCACCACCCTGATCATTGCCATCCGAGTTTTCCGCTACGATTTCGCCGAAATTGTCCACACTGTCGATGATGATGTCCTGGTTCTCTGTAAAGGCGTAACCTATCAGCGACATGAACTGCGCCTTGTTCTTTACGCCTGTCTTGCTGCGGAATGTCATCGGCGCATAGCTGTGCACGTCGCGGACAGTACCGTCGTAAACCAGTCCGGCAATCACGCCATGTGATGTCTCTATACCAGGAGCCTCCACCAGAAGCGAGCATGTGGATTCGAAAGTAAAGTTCTCCACCACGGCGCCCGGTCCGATGACACCGAACAATCCGAACGTGCCGCCTTTCGTAGCGACAGTGCTGTGCATCTTGAAGTTGCGGATCTTGTAACCCTGTCCGTTGAACTTCCCGGTAAACATCGGGCCGGTGACTGTAAGCACATTCTTGCTGTTTACGAACGTCGCGTTCCCGATAGGAGTCCAATCCTTGACGGATGACATGTCGATGTCATTGAGCAGGTTGATTCCGCCTGCCTCATCCTGCCACTTTTCCAGGGATTCACCGGCATTGACAGCAGCAGCGAAATCCATGAAGTCCTGCGCGGACGCGATACCCTTGGTCAGGACCTCACCCGCGAAGACATTGCCGGTAGTTACGGCCGGCCGGGTCTTGGCTGTGAAGAAAATATGGTCGGAGAAATTCTCGGCCGTAATGGTAACGACCTTGCTTTCATCAGAATAAGGACCGATCTTGCCGCCGACCTTATTGTTCGTGACGGTGCAGGTCTTGTTGTTCGTGTTGGCTACGATTATGGCAATGAACTTCTTCAAAGGATCCGCAGCATTGAAAATGTCGGAACGTACAGTTCCATAGTTTTCGCAGCCATCGACTACGCAAGACTTGTCATTGGTCTGGCCGACGATGCCGGCAGCATAGCCCTGAGTGGTATTTCCGGCTACGGCAAATGTCACATTACCCTTGTTCACGCAGTTGATTGCGGAAGTCTGGATATTCAATGCTGACACGATACCTGCCACACGGGTGTTGGATGCCTTCGTGTCGGTATTGGTAATTTCACCATAGTTCTTGCAGCCCTCCACGGTCGCGTTCTTGTTCAATGTCGCCACGACTCCCGCATTACGGGAAGCCTGCACATTCATTGCACCGTAGTTGTCGCAAGACTTGACCATCGTCCGCAGAGCGGTAGATGCCGATTCAGCGAAGCCGACGACTCCTCCGATGGAGAATGCCGTGCCGCCGTTCTTGCTGTTGGTCTTGTTCACGGACTTGAACGCGCCGAAATTGGTACAATTCACAACCTGAGCGACGATTTCGCCTGCCGAATAGACGGACCCGGCCACGCCGCCGAACCTCTGGCCGACATTTTCCGCACCGCCCGAGATGTCGAACGAAGCCAGTGAAGAACAATGGTCTATGGTGGAGTTCACCGCGGCACCCGCCAAAGCTCCGCCGCAAGTCATTGTCGCAGAAGAAGATGTAAGGGTAGAGCCCTCGCCGATGTTCACATCCTTCACGGTCGCGCCGGAAATGACGCCGAACAGACCGCATGTCGTTCCGGCAGGGGCATCAGCAGGCACGACCATCTTCAATCCCTTGATAGTGTGGTTCTTGCCGTAGAAAGTGCCCTTGAATGCAGCACCGCTTACCGCCGTGCCAGAGAAAGTTCCGTTTCCTATAGGAGTCCAGTTGCTTACGGATGACATGTCGATGTCCTTCTCCAGGTAAACCTCCATGTTTTCCGTACCGTCCTGGGCATTGACGCCCTTGGCGAAGTTCATGAGATCCTCCGCCGTACTTATGAGAATCTTGGTCTCTTTGGCCTTGTCGAAGAAAATCGGGCGCAGCACCGTCACCTTGTCCAGGTCGGTCGCCATCAGGATGAGATGTCCCGACTCGAAAGTGCTTCCGAATGACACGGACACTTCCTTCGCCGTCTTGTCCAGAGACGCCGTCACGGATTTCGCTTCCGCAATCGCTACAATCGCACCGTCAGCCTTGCTTCCTGTGACGTCATACCCGATTTTGAGGACCTGCCCGAGATTCGAAATCGTCAGATTCAATGCTGATGATACACTGAGGTTCAATGAGTTCTGCACAGGAATCGTAAGCGCGGTCCCGTTTCCGAGAGTAACAGAAAGATTACCGTCGGCATCCGTGGCAATGCTCTTGAATATGGCAGTGTTGCCGTCTTTGGCCTCAACGGGAGCCCCGTTTTCATTGAGAATGCGCTCTCCGTCCACAGTCCAGAAGCCCTGCTCATCCACTGAAATGACAGGTGTCTTTCCGGCTGCCGGAACAGGCTTGCCGTCCACGGTGATGTCCGTGGTTTCGCCACCGGTGGTGACAGTCCAGTAATACAGTCCGTTCTCATCCTTGCGGACTCCGATTACAGGGACATTTATCATCTGGTCCATGGCAGCGAGCACCATGGTCTTGCTCTCATTCTTGCTGTCAAGATAAGTCAGCACGTAGCTTCCGTCACTGTTCTTCTCGACGGAAGTCACGACATTGCCGGAGGTGAGAAGTCCGAGAGACTCCACCTGACCGTTCGCCTCATCAATCCTTGACTGAAGCGCCTCGATCCTTTCTTTCACGGCATCCAGCCTGCTGTCCAGCCCATTGTCGTCGAACGAGCAGGAAACGGCGCAGACCGCCATGATAAAGGTAAGCAATATGTAAGTTATACGTTTCATTGTCTTCAAATTATTGGTTGTCAGCAGCATTGAAATACTTTGAATTCTGGTATCCGTAAGCATTGTAGACAGTAGCGTCCGGAGCCTGTTCAGGCTTGGCCTTGTATTCAGCCCATTCACCTACTTTTCCTCCGCGTGTGCAGCCGGTAATCTTTATGTTGCAGTAACCTGCTGCCCAGCCCGGACCGTCTCCGCCGCTGTGGTCTTCATTCTGCGGGGTTATCTTGCTGAGGATGATACCGGTATTGGCACATCCTGCAATGATGCCGCCCTTGAAATGTCCTACGAAACCGCCCGCACGGCATCCCGTATGCGAGAAGATATTTCCGTTGTTCGTGCAGGATTCCACGGATACATTCGCCGCCTCGGAGCCGCCGATGATGCCGCCCATTCTCTTGGCATTGGAATAACCTTCATGGTCGAGATAGTTGTCTTCGAGCAGTCCGTTGTTGACGCACTTGCTGACAGTCACCTTGTTGCCGGCTTTTTCAGATCCGTAAATCGATGCGAGAATACCGCCGCCACGTCCGTTAGGACCGGTGATATGGGCATTGTTGGTACAGTTGATGAACTGGCTGCCGGTGCCTTGCTTCACATAGGCCATGATACCTGCCACCTGCAGTCCCGTTCCGCCAGCCTGCGCATTGGCAACCTTGGACTTGACGAGAATATCGCCATTGTTCACCACCGCATTGTCCTTGGTCTTGCCGCCGACGGTAACATTGAAACCGCTGCCGACGATTCCGGCGAGGCTGGTCGGCATCGCCTGAGGGCATTCGCCTTCGAGGATGATGCTGACATTGTTCGTCACGTTCGCGATGGTCGTGTTCTCGGCATATCCGACGACGCCTGCGACTGAAGGTGTGATGTCAGGGGTTCCGGTCAATGTGATGGCATCGCCTTCGGCACCGATGACAAGGTTGCTGATCTTGGCACCGTCGGCAGCTCCGAAGAGGCCGTAAACATTGTTCTTGCTCATGTCGCAAGTCCAGCTTATTCCGGTGATACTGTGGCCTTTGCCGTTGAATTTACAGGTAAATGCATTGCTGAATTCATATGTAGGGGCACCTGAGCCTACGCCTGTCGCGCTTCCGATCGGCGTCCACTCTATGCCTGTCAGGTCAATGTCCGCGAGCAGGCAGACTTCCCCGTCAGCATTCTCCCAGCGGGAGGTGGATGCGCCGGCATTGACGCTTCTGACGAATTCCATGAAGGTGCCGACATCAGCGATTCCCTTGTCCTCCGACGGGGTGTCGCCACCGCCGCCTCCGAGCACTATAGGAGACTGTTTCACCACGATGGCGGTAGATACGTCGTACAGGCTGTTTTTCAATATGATACGGCCTTCGCGCGGGGTATTGGTCTTGCTCTCGAAATACTCGGCCACGAAATTGAATTCCGAAGTGGTCAATGCCTTGGTTCCCACGACTTTGAGCCATGAAGCGCTTTCAGTGGCCACTGACGGTTCCACGTCGATGTTGTGGGAAACCCTGATGGTGAACGGCGTCATGTCGCCACCAAGGTTGATGACAGGCTCGCCCATCGGGGTAATCAGTTCATTGTTCTTGATATAGCTTTCAAAATCAATGACGGTCTTGCCGTAGGTGAAGAACAGCGGTTTGTAGACCACCTCATCCCCTGCCGTCACCATGATGACGGTATTGCCTTCTTCAGCGCCGTTCTCCATGGTCACGGAGATTCTTTTCAGGTTTTCGCTGACTTCCACATTCACATTATAGGCTGTAAGATAGTCTACCACAGCATCTTTCGCCAGTGTGCCGGTAAGGGTGTAGTTCACCGTTACGGCAGTACCGTAATCCTCTATGGCGAGGAACGACGGTGTGGAGAACGTGATGCCGAGGGCTTCCCTGTATGTAACCTGGAAGCTGCTTCCGTCGGTCAATGTGAACACTGCCAGACCTGTCTCCGCGTCGATTTCCACGGATTTGAACAGGCTGTTCGTAGTGTCGCTCGCCAGCACGCCAGTGCTCTTGCCGTTCACCGTCCAGACACCGTTCTTGTCAATGCCTACATCCGGGGCTGATGTGGCGACAGGCATCTTGTTGCCGTCTTTTCCGAGAATCCACTCCCATGAAGCGCCATTGTCTTTGGTAATGCGCCAGTACATTGTCCCGCCGTCTTCCGCTACTCCGATCATAGGAGCCTTGCTCAGGTCGGAAGCCTTGGCCAGCGTGACGGTCTTCTTCTCGCCGCCGGCTGTCTTGTAAGTGATTACGTAGTTCCCCTTCTCGTCGGTTCCCACACGTGAGATGAAATTGCCGGAGGTGAAATCGGAAACGGACTTGAGCTGCGTCTCCAGATCTCCCGCCTTCTGTTCCAATGCAGCGATCTGCTGTTCAAGCTCCGTAATGCTGCCCTCGATCTCCGAAGAATCGTAGGAGCAAGATCCCAGAACGGCAGCCGCCAGGAACATTGACAATATTATATTTATCTTTTTCATATCGTCCTATTTCTTAATACGTACATACATGTAGTTCATACAGCTGCGCTCGCCTTTCTTGTCACTCGGACGGCTCACGAGGCCGGACACGCCGTCTTTCTTCGCCCACATCGCAGAAGAGCCGCCGCCGTCGAAACGGGTTGCGTTCCATGCCCCGAGACGCAGGGAAATATCCGTGACTTCTTCAGCATTGACGCCTATCGAGAAGCCTCCCTGACGGCCGTCGATTTCGACGAGCATGATCCGGGAGCCGCTCCTGTCGACGCAAGCGAAGGTCATCGGGTCGGACAATGTTCTGAAAGAGTGATTTGCAGGCACCGTGTTGAGGGTATTCTGCCCATCCGTGACGAACTGCCACATGGTGGAGTTCTGTGTGAAGATAGGTTTCACCTCTCCGTTTACTGCCATTTCTGCGCAGAGCTGGATTTCATCTCCTACCTTTACCGCCTTGGAGATTTCCTCGGCAGTATCTCCGGTAATCTGGATGCCGACTTCCTTCTTGTCAGTAAGATACGGAGCCTCTTCCAGAGCGGCGGTCCTGCCGTCAGCCATTGCCGTAACGGTAGCCTTGAACCAGCCTCCGTTAACCGTCATGTTGGCCGCAGAATACTTGGCTGTAACATACAGAGCCTTGGTGCTCAGCTTGTTGACCAGATCAGGACGTTCCGCATGAGGGGTCTTCACATACTTGGAAGTGTAGAGATTTATCGGATAAGACTCCATCTGGGAAGCATTGTTCCCGCGGACGAGGGTATCATTGACAGAATAGAACTTGTACTCCTTGTCGGCGATTTTGATCTTGCCGGAGAACACCTTCTTTCCGCAGGATGCGGTATTGTCCTTGAAGATGGTGAACGCCCAGGCGTGGTTGCCGAGGTTGCTAGCGACCGCAGGATTGTTCATGTAGACGAGCTCGCCGTTTTCGATGTGCGGACCTCTGGTGAAGCCGTCGTTGGAATCGAAGAACCCGGTATTGATACCGGCGATAACATCCTCACCTTCAGCGGTTTTACGTGCGCAAAGCTGCGACAGCGTCTCGCGGAGGTTGAAGCCGTTGTTGCCGTTCTTGTTGCCGTTCGGGTTCGGGACAATGTCGTCCGCATAAGACGTGGTGACTTCGATGGCAGGGTTCGTGAGGTCGATTTCCAGCACGTGCATTTTCCTGGCAATCTTCTTGAACTCCATGCTGTAATAGTTGCAGCCCGGGGCCAGAAGCTTCTCCTCGACCGTGCTCCAGAGATCGTTCTCCGTCTCGACCGAGAACGTTCCGCGCAGGTAAATGGTGCGTGCAGCCATGCGGCCGTCCTCGCCTGCGGCAATGAGCGTAAACCGCGCCTTGCGGAGGTCGTCCGGAACGGCAATGCCCAACTTTTCAGCTTTCAGGTCAATGCTTACCTCGACTCCTTCCGCTCTGGTTACCCTTACGGAAGCTTTCTCCGCAGCCTTGCCGGTCAGCTTATATGTAAGCTCCAAGCTCTTCACTCCGTCAGCCACTTTAATCTCGCCTTTCACCGGAGAACCTTCGTAATAAACTGTAAGTGAGAAGCTTTCGCTCGTCTCCACTGTAACCGTAGAGCCGTCTGCCAATGTGAGTGTGACGGTGCCGTCATCGTTTTTAGCAACGCCGGTGAGCAATGAAGCCTTCTTCCCTTCTGATTTTATCTTCTCTCCCTTGCTGTCGAGGATATAGCTGCCGTTGACCATCCAATATCCTTCCTTGTCGGTGGTGAAAGACGGCTCGCGTCCGGAAACAGGAATCTTCGCCCCGTCCTTGTCTGTCAGGACGGTGGTCTTTCCCTTGACGGTAATGGTCCAGTAGAGGACACCGTTCTCTTCTTTCGTGCCGATGATGTCGATATCTGAAAGGTCTGCCTTGGAGGCAACCGATGCCGTGGCGGTATTGCCGTCAGCCGTGGTGTAGGTAACGGTCACGCCGCCATCCGGATTTTCCTTGATGTCCGTGATGACTCCTCCGGTCTTGGCAGCGGTGAGGAGAGCTATCTGGCCCTCCAGCTGCGTCAGAGAAGCGGAAAGTTCCGCCAGCTGCTTCTGGGCCTCATCCACCTTTTTCCAAAGGGCGGAATCGTCGTACTCGCTGCAGCCCATTACCAGAGCTGCGGCAAATACTGATAATAATATTCTAGAACTTTTCATGTTGTCAATGTCTGTTAATATCCCGGATTCTGTGTCAATACGCTCTCTCCCGTCGCCTCGTCCTTAGGGTATATCTGTATCTGTTTCACAGGAATAGGATAGAGATAGTCCTTCTCCTCCCACTTGTAAGACTGGTCCTTGAACTGGATGAGATATCCGCTCGTGCCTTCTGAAAGAGTGTTTTCCTTGCCTTCTGATACGTCCAATGTGTTCTCGCAGTCCGTAGACGGCTTGGTGCCGGTGTAGATGCAGAGGTCAGGAGTACCGTCATTGTTCATGTCATATTCGCCGAGTCCCGGGAACCAGCAGCCGATGAAGCCAGGTCCCAATGTGTTGGAAGCCGGACAGAGCTGCTGACCTTCGTGCCAGCGCAACATATCCCAGAGTCGGAAGCCTTCATTCACCAGTTCCACGGTGCGCTCACGCCTGATTTCCAGGATGAGGCCCTTGTCCGGTCCGTCCAGATGTTTGTCGGTGTAGTATGAGCTGAGGAAAGCGTCCGGAGTGCCGTTTGCCTTCGTCACGTCAAGGGAAGGCATGCCTACGCGGGCGCGTATGACATTGACAGTCTGGTCAATGACGGTCTGGTCGGCTTCTCCGAGTTCGGCCTTGGCTTCGGCGTAGTTCAGGAGGACCTCGCCATATCTGAATATGGCATAGTCGGTAGTCGATGTGCCTGCGCCGTCATGAGTATCGTCAGAGAAGTACTTGATAGGCCTGTAGCCGCTTCTGTCATAGTCCTTGCAGTTCGGATAATATTCGGTGGAAGCATCAGTGCCCACGGCCACATAGTCAGGTGCCGCGATGGTCTGGGCCATACGTGGGTCACGGTTCTTGAACTCCTGGTTATACTGCATTGTCTGCCATCCTTCCTGGCTCTGGAACGGCGTGCCGTCTGCCATAAGATAGTGATATGCAAGCGCTCTGGTGAGGGAGTGCCTCTGGTTCTTGTATTTGAACTGCACTCCGTGGCGGATGTTCATCTCATCGGTATAGAGATACCTTCTGGACAGGATCGTCTCACTGGTCTCGGCATCTTCCAGCACGAAGAAGTCCCTGTAAGGCTGGCCCTTGACGATGGTCTCGCCCTTGTACATCTTGTATTTTCCGTAGTCAATGACGGCCTTCGCGGCATCTGCCGACTGACGGAGGAAATATTCTGATGACAATGTCAGCTGCGTGCCGTCGTCCTTCGTGTAGGTCTCGTCCGGAACGTCATGGTATTTTCTCCATGTACCTTCAAAGAGGGCTACGCGGGATTTGAATGCGTATGCAGCATATTTGTTTATCCTGTAGACGCCTTCCGTCCATGTAACAGGCAGTCCGTCAATGGCTTTGTCCAGGTCTTCCATGATTTTCTGCATCACGAAGCCCCTGCTGTCGCGTGCTCGGTAGAGCGAAGCCTTGTCATTGGCTGAAATCACATGGTCATACCAAGGGATGTCGCCATATTTGCGGACTTTTTCATAATAGAACATTGCCCTGAAGAAATAGGCGACGCCGTCGTATTTCTTGCGGATGTCCTCGCTCGTGCAGTTCACCGAATGTTCGAGATAGTAGTTCAATGCCCTCAGGTTGGACCATGTGCTTGAACTCCAAGATTCGTTTTCAGCGGAGCGGTTGCCCATCTGCAAGCTGCTCAGGGCGACATGGTATTCGAGGTCATTGTCCTGAAGTGCGCCGTCGGTCGTGTTGTCCGGGGAAGGCAGCATCGTGTAGAAGCCGTTGGTGGCCAGTTCGAGCTCTTTCTCGCTGGTGTAGAACGTCTCCGGAGAGAGGCTCGTTTCAGGGAATTTGTCCAGAAAGCCCTCGCATGATGAGAACGCGAGCACTGACAGCCCTGAAATAAAAACAGCATATATCTTTTTCATGTTCATTCTCTGTTTTAGAAGGTTATGTCAATTCCGAGAGATACGGTCCTTGAGAATGGATAGATACAGTCGGCATCCTGGTTGGAAGATGCCGTAGCCACCTCAGGGTCGATGTATTTGGAGTGTCTCTTCATTGGAGACCAGTACCAGAGGTTTTCTCCGGTAGCATAGATGCGGACTTTCTCCACGGCCTTGTTCTGCTTGATAGGGAGGGTATAGCCCAGCGTTATGTTCTTCAGGCGGATGTAGGCGGCATTCTGGAGATACCTGTCGGTGTTTACGCCGAGTGCGGAGCCGGAATATGTGGTATAACCACGTCTTCTAGGGAAATATGCGTTTCTGCGGTCCTCAGTCCATGTTTTCGATTCGAAGTCCGTCGGCACGAACGAGGATGCCGGGAAGCCGTAGAGGCTCCAGAAATATGAACATTTGGTAGGAGGCATCCAGTCGCAATGTCCTACTCCCTGGAAGAATACCGAGAGGTTGAAACCATACCAGTCGATGTCGCCTCTGAATGAATATGTGTATCGCGGAAGGCTGTTTCCGATGATGTAGCGGTCTCCCGGCTTGCCCAACGTGTTGTCGCCGGTGTTGATGACGCCGTCACCGTTTCTGTCCACAAACTTGACATCGCCGGCCTTCAGTTTGGCAAGCGCAGCCACGCCGCAGGAATAGACGGAGTTGTTGACCGCCCTGTCATTGATCTTGGCCTGATACTCAGCGGCTTCCGCATCCGTCTTGAACAGTCCTTCCACCTGGTATCCCCAGATTTCTCCGAGTCTCTTGCCCACATAGTGCTGGCTGAGGGACTTGGTCGGGTTGTCGAATTTCGTAATGGTCGTCACATAGTCGCCGAGGGAACCGGAAACCGAGTAATAGAACGGACGGCCCGCCAGTTTCACCTGGTCTTTCCAGGTCAATGTAATTTCATATCCCTTGGTACGAAGGTCAGCTCCATTGATTTTCGGGGAGCTGGTTCCAAACACTGCCGGAAGTTCCTGCGAAGAGGTAAGCATGTCCTTGGTGTCCCTGATATAGAAATCGGCACTGGCTGTCAATCTGTTGCTGAGGAAACCGAGGTCGAATCCGAGGTTGTAGGTGATGACCGTTTCCCATGTGAGGCCTTCAGTGATGGCACCAGGTGTGCTGACCTTGCCGGCAAGATTGGTACTGTCGAAGGTATAGTTCATCATTGACGTGGACAACGTACTGATATACGAGTAGTTGCTTACCTGCTGGTTGCCGAGAGAACCGTAGGAGACACGGATCTTGGCATTGTCCCACCAGCTTTTCAGGTTGCCCCAGAATTTTTCTTCGGAGATACGCCAGCCGGCTGATGCGGACGGGTAGAATGCCCATCTGTTTCCTCTGGCAAAACGGGAAGAACCGTCCTGTCTGCCGGAAATCTCGAACAGGTATTTGCCCGCATAGTCATAGTTCACTCTGGCGAAGAAGCCCAATGTCCTGTAAGCGGTGTTGCTTTCGTCGGCTCTCTCGATGGTGCCCTGCGCCATGTTGATGAATGCAAGCTTGTCGGAGATGGAGCCTTTCTGGCGGATGGTCGATGTGGATGACCTGTAGTCCTGAAGCTGCGCTCCGGCCACTGCCGTAAAATTATGTTTACCCCATGACTTGTTCACATTCAGATAAGCATTGGCGACATGCCCGTTGAGGTAGGAACGGCCCTCCTGATAGAAGTCGTAGATGGAACCGTTGGTCATTTCCGTAATCTTCTTCATGTTCTTGTCCCAGGTGTTGGCGGTAGGATAAGAACGGTAGCTGTTCAGGTTGTCGCGTCTTCTGTAAGTGTAGTCTGCTGTGATGTTCAGCCACTTGGTAAGGTCGAACACGAGTCTGTTGGTGACCACCCAGTAGCCGACCTTTCTGGAGTTCTTGTTCCTGCCGTCCGTGAACACGCCGCCACGTCCTGATGCGATAGGAGAATCGGCGAACTGGATGCCGTTGGTGTACATTGTGGTAGTGCCGTCAGGGTTTACCGGGACGATGGTCGGGCTGATGTTCTGAGTAATGTTCCAGAGAATGCCCTCTGACTTCAGGTCCTCGGAGCCGTCCTGCTCCCAGAATCCGCCGTAGTTGTAGGCAGATCCTTCATAGCTTAAGTTTCCGGTGTAGCGGAGCCATGGTTTTACCTTCGCGTTTACCTTCGCGCGGAAAGAATACCCGTTCAGGATATCCTCGCTGGCATTGTTGAATACGCCCTCGCGATAGAGGTAACGGCCGCTGACATAGTAGTTTATCTTGTCATTTCCACCATTGATGGTGACATTGTGTTCTGTTTCCGGCCTTGTCCTCTTGAGCACGTAGCCGTACCAGTCGAAGTTTCCCAAATAGCGATATTTGCCTTTTTCATTGGTATAGACCCAAGGCCTGTCAGCGTTTTCCGTCTTGTCGAATCTGCGGTCATAGAGCATCTGCATTTCCTCATCGGTGTAATTCCATGCGTTGTAGCCCTTTGGCGAGTTCTTGGTAAATTCATTGGAGAGGGTCACATAGTCATAACCCGTAGTCACGAAATCGGTGCGGGTGGTGTTGAATGCCACGCCGCCGCGTCCGTTGTAAGTCACTTTCAGGTCTCCGGACTTGCCGCTCTTGGTGGTAATCAGGACCACACCGGCAGATGCCGTAGCACCGTAGATGGCGCAAGACGAAGCATCCTTGAGCACCGACACAGATTCGATGTCATTAGGATTCACTTGTGTCAATGAGGACTCGATACCATCCACAAGAATCAGCGGGCTGCCTGAGTTCAATGACACCTGTCCGCGGATTTTCACATTGTACTGCTTGCCCTCGATGGAACCGCTGCTCATGCTCATGAGGAGTGACGGATCCGCGCCCTGGAGAGCCTGCGCGGCATTGGTTACCGGCCTGTTGTTCAAGTCTTTACCACTGATGACACCCACCGCTCCGGTGAGGTTCACTTTCTTCTGGACACCGTAGCCGACCACGACCGATTCTTCGAGAAGGTCAATGTCTTCTTCCAGGTTTATGACAATGCCGGCGGTCTGGCTGCCGAATCTGGACGTGTAATCCTTGTAGCCCATCATTGACACTACGAAAGTGCGGCCCGGTGTAGCCTGGATGGAGAACTGGCCGTCGATATCGGTCATGGCGACATTGTCCTTCTTGCCGTCGAGCATGATCATTGCGCCGGGAACCGGTCCTGACGCGTCGACGATTTTTCCTTTGTACTCCACCGGAGCGGCGGCCTTCCGGTCCGCTTGCACGATGAGTATCATTTTTCCGTCAATGCTGGCCTGCATCCCTGTTCCGTCGAGGATTGCAGTCATCGTTTCCAGCACAGGTTTTCCGGATGGCGGAGTGACCTGCCTGTTCACGTCGAGAAGGCTCTCGTTGTAAGCTATTGTCATACCTAGCTGATGCTCAATAACTTCGAACGCCTGCCTGACCGTCATTGTACCGGACGGGAAGTTCACCACCCTGTTCTGGGCATGAAGTCCGATGACCGGCATTATGGCCAGGAGAAGCGTAATCAGATAATGTTTAATCTGCTTCATAGACTGTTATTATTAGTTTAGTTGTTTTCCGTTGTGGTCGGGGCGGCAGGGCTGGGCGGCGTAGTCTTGCACGTGGCGGGCCTACCTTATATATACGCAGCCGTTCACGATGCTGTACCGCATTCCAGGGACGAGCTTGCATATGGCGCCGAGCATCTGTTCCAATGTCTCACCCTGTACGAACTTGGCTGTCAATATCATATCGTCGTATTTCCCAGAGGTAACATAAGTGTTTATGCCGTATTTGCGCTCAATCGCCTTGGCAATAGCGTGGATATTTTCGGAGCGGAAACACATGTCGCCGCGCTTCCATGCCGTGTCTTCAGCCGGGTTCACGCGCGATATTGTGGATTTCCCTGTCCCGCGGTCGTAAGAGAACCGCTCGTTCGGGACCATGAGAATGCTTTCGCCGCTTTCTTTCAATGTCGCCGAAATGCTGCCTTCGCACAATGTCGTGGCAGTGCTGCGCGATTCCGGATATGCATCCACATTGAATGTCGTTCCATGAACCTGTATGGCGAGGTCGGCAGTATTTACCACGAATGGAAGTTTCTCATTATGAGTCACTTCGAAGATAGCTTCACCGGAGAGGAAAACAGTGCGCTCGGCACCGCTGAATTTTTCCGGATAAATCAGCACCGACCCGGCATTGAGCGTGATTCTGGAGTTGTCCGGCAATATGACTTCGCGGGTTTCGCCGTTGCGCGTAGAGACTTCGCACAGCTTCGCGCTTGCTTCGGCAACCGATTGGTTGTCAGTGATTTTGTCGTTGATTTTCAATGTCACCCAAGGGACGAATACCAGCATTGCGGCAGCGGATGCGCATGTCAATGCAATTTTGCGTATCTTCTGCCTGATTCCTCTGCGCATGATTTCAGACTGGGCTTTTTCGCGCCTGTCTGCCGAGGACATCACTTTCGTGAATGCCTTGTCCAATTCATTTTCCGGTAATGTGTCGGCGAAATGCCGCTCCCATTCGTTTCGTATGTCGTTATCAGTCATAATCTGAGTGTTGTCTGGTGGTCAAAACATATATAAGACAACGAAACCGCGATTTGCACCCAATGGAAATTTCGATTTTTTTTGAATGTTACTTATATTTGCAGATATCGACAAATGACTTAGAACCATAATATCACACAGATGATTACGGATAGCGAAGAAAGAATATTGATGGAACGCACAGCTGCCGGTGACAGACGCGCGTTCAGGTCGCTTTTCGATGCCTATTATCCTGTGGTATATGGTTTTATGAGGAGTCTGCTACATACGGAAGAGGACGCATCGGATGTGGCGCAAGAGGTTTTCATCAAGCTTTGGCTCATGCGTGCGGCACTTCCCGACATCACTTCCCTCCGTTTCTATCTATACCGGATGAGTCTAAACCAGACCATCAACTACATCAAGAAGAACCGGCTCCACAACGGTGTGGCACTGGCGGATATTCCATACGACCAGATGGTGGAGGAAGTCATTGACATGAAAGGGAAAGAGGCCTTCATCGCGTCCGTGGTGGAGCGCATGCCGGAGCAGCGGCGCAAAGTGTTCATAATGAGCCGCTTCGAGAATCGTTCCAATGACGAGATCGCGTCATTGCTGAACATCAAAAAGAAAACGGTGGAGAACCACCTCAACCTCGCACTGAAGGAGTTGAGAGCAGCTCTCCCCGTATCACTTTTCCTGTTTATCGCCTGTTTCTGAGTCACGCGCGTGGAAAATGCCATGGCAGCACACCGTGGCGGGACGAATGTACCCCCGCGCCATGAAAGCGCCCCTCAACGCGCGCCGGCGGGACGCGGCCACGCCTCGTTTTCCAACAAGCTGATTTACAATGATTTACAAAACGAAGCGTGGAAACGTAGCCTTTTTTTGGCCGCGTTTCCACGCTCTATCTAAAATGATATCTGATTATCAACGAGTTACAAAATCACCCGTGGCCGCGTCCCGACACGTAAACCGCCACGTTACTCCTTCGGGAGGAAACCTTTCCGGAGCAGGACCTCGGCAATCTGGATGGCATTGGTCGCGGCACCCTTGCGGATATTGTCGGAAACGCACCAGAAATTGAGTCCGGACTTGACGGAAAAATCACGACGGATGCGGCCTACGTAAACATCATCATGGCCCAGCGAGTAGAGCGGCATCGGGTAAACCTTCTCGGCAGGATTATCCTGGACAGTGACGCCCGGAGTGTTTTCCAGAATCCTGCGGACATCATCCAGCTCGAAATCCTTCTCGAACTCCAGGTTCACAGACTCGGAATGACCTCCGATGACAGGGACACGCGCGGTAGTAGCCGTGACGCCTATCGTATTGTCGCCCAGAATCTTATGAGTCTCATTCACCATCTTCATCTCCTCCTTGGTGTAGCCGTTCTCGGTAAAATCATCAATATGAGGAATTATGTTCTGGTCGATAGGATAAGGGAACTTCGCTGCATATTCGCCCCACTTGGCACCGCCACGTTCCGCCTCCATCTGTGCCACAGCCTTGTTTCCGGCGCCGGTCACGCTCTGATATGTCGAAACCACAACCCTCTTGATGCGGTAGGCCTTGTGCAACGGAGCCAGCGGCAGAAGCATCTGGATCGTCGAGCAATTCGGATTGGCAATGATATAGTCGTCCTTGGTGAGCACATCCGCGTTCACTTCCGGAACCACGAGTTTCTTGTCCGGATCCATACGCCAGCATGACGAATTGTCCACGACACGGCATCCCACAGCCGCGAATTTCGGAGCAAGTTCTCTGGACGGTCCGCCGCCTGCCGAGAAAATCGCCAGGTCCGGTTTCGCCGCAATCGCATCTTCAGCGCTGATCACAGTGTATTCCTTGCCCTTGAATGTAACCTTGCGCCCCACGGAGCGCTCAGATGCGACCGGAAGAAATTCCGTCACAGGGAAATTCCTCTCTGCCAGCACTTCCATCATTCTCGTGCCCACCAGCCCGGTGACACCCACAACTGCTACTTTCATAACCTTATAATTTACAACAATATATCATTCAACACGCCGGAAGCGGTCTGATAAGCACCGGCACCGGCTCCCTGCACCACGAGAGGTGAAGGGTAAAAAGCGGTTTTTATCAATGCTGCATTGTCCGTGCCACAAAGGTTGAAAAGCGGATTCTCCGGACCGACGCATTGCAATCCCATCGATGCCTTGTAATGGACGCCGCCTTCTTCCGGCACTGCCACGAGCGAAGCTACAAACCTCTGTCTCAAGCCCTTATCGGCAGCTTCACGATATGCCGTCGCAAACGAAGATTCATTGGCAGCAAGCATCTCGTAGAACGCCGGCACCTTTCCGCTAAAGAACTCCGGACCGAGAATCGGGTCAATTTCCACGTCGGCCTCGTCGATTGCAGCACCAGCCTCACGCGACAGAATCAGCAACTTGCGGAGCACGTCCCTGCCGCTCAAATCCAGCCTCGGATCCGGCTCTGAATAACCGGCCTCCTGCGCCTGCCTCACCACATCCGCGAAAGTCTTTCCGTCCTCGCCTCCCTTATAGGTGCTGAATATGTAATTCAATGTCCCTGAGAGGACTGCATCGACACGTGCTATGTCATCGCCGCTGTTCACGCTGCGTGCAATCGATTCCAGAATCGGAAGCGCCGCACCCACTGTCGTCTCGTAACGGAGCGAAACGCCGTTCTCCACGGCAGAAGTCTTGAGCTTATGATACTGCACATAAGGAGCGGCAAACGTAATCTTGTTGCTCGCCACTACCGAATAGCCTTTCTCGAAGAGATTCAGATACTTATAAGAAATGTCGGACGACGCCGTGCAATCCACGAAGATGGAATTCTGCAATGAGACATTGGCCAGAGCCTCGAAGAAAGCATCATTGGCCGCAGACTTGCCGTCCGCCAGCATTGTCCCGATGGAGGCGATGTCGAGCCCCTCCTTGTCGAGGATGAACTTGCGGCTGTTCGAGATGCCGGCGATATGGAGACGCTTGCCCGTGCGCTCCGCGATCTTGTCGCGATTTCGGGCAATGATGTCCACAAGTGCCTTTCCCACAGTGCCATACCCGGCGATGAACAAATTGATGTCCTTATAAGATGATGTCTCGAAGAACTCCTTGTGGATATACTTTATCGCCGACTGAACGTCCTCGGAAGCCACGATAACAGAAATGTTTCTTTCCGAAGAGCCCTGCGCCACTGCACGGACACCGACGCTTCTGCGTCCCAGGGCAGCAAGCATGCGCCCCGTCGTACCGCGTTGATTTATAATGTCATCGCCCACCAGGCAGACAATCGAGAAGCCGGTTTCCACCTTCAGCGGATTCAGCTTCCCAAGTGAAATTTCATAAGCGAAGCATTTGTCCGCGGCTGCCTTGGCCTTGGCAGCATCCTTCTCCGCCACAGCCACGCACATGGTATTGACCGAAGACGCCTGCGTAATCAGGATGATGCTGATATTGTTCTCGCTCAATGTCTGGAAAAGACGGTACGAGAATCCCGGAACACCGACCATGCCGCTGCCTTCCAATGAGAGCAGGGCAATGTTGTCCGAATTGGAAATGCCGATAATCTTGTTCTTTCCGCGCGGAGGGTTCTGTTCAATCTCCGTTCCCTCACCGTCCGGGTCGAAAGTGCATTTCACGAAAATCGGTATGCGTTCAGAGACAACCGGCTGAATGGTAGGAGGATAGATGACCTTGGCTCCGAAATGCGAAAGTTCCAGCGCAGCGCGGTATGAGATATGGCGGATAAGCATTGCCTGCGGCACGACCTTAGGGTCCGCCGTCATCATTCCGGGCACATCCTTCCACGTTTCCAGCGCCCTGGCCTTGCTGCCGACCGCATAAAGCGATGCAGAATAGTCAGAACCGCCGCGGCCGAGCGTCACCATGCGTCCCTTGTCATCGGACGCGATGAATCCAGGTACGATGAACAATGACATGATAGGATTGGACTCGATCATTGCCTCGACATTGGCATAAGTCACGGCAGTGTCTACGACGTGCTTGCCGGCCTCGACGCGGGTTCGGATTATCTCCCTGGAGTCCACCCATTTGGTCGGGATGCCCACCGAAGCCATTTTCGTCGCGAGAATCCGGCTGGACAGCAGTTCGCCGCAGCCCTGGATTGCGTCCAGGCTAGCCGGGCTCAGTTCTCCGAGCAGGAAAACGCCTTGGGCAATGCCCCTGATCGACGCGAATGTATCGTCGCAGACCTCCGTGGACTCCTCATATTTCTCGATCGGGAGGAGTTCCCTGATGATTTGATGGTGCTTTTCCTGAAGTTCATCCAGGAGTCCCAGATATGAGCTGTCGTGTGCCGCCGCCAGATTGCCTATCCGGATCAATGTGTCCGTACATTTGTAGATCGCCGATGCTACGACGATCGTCCTGTCCCGGTCAGTAGCCTTGGCGATGATGTCCGCCGCCTTGAGCATGTTTTTCGCGTCCGCCAACGACGAGCCGCCGAATTTCAGTACCTGCATAATGCCTCCTTTATATTTTCTCCACAATCGGGCGGATTATCCGGTCCAGCTGATCTGTTTCCAACAGGAAGCCGTCATGCCCGAAATGGGATGTAATTTCATGATATTCAGAGCCTTTGATATATTTCGCCATATCTTTCATCTTGTGTGCAGGGAAGATGAGGTCCGTATCGATGGCTATAAGCGTGGCTTGTGCGCGTATCATGCCGAGCGCCGCCTCTTCGCCGCCACGTCCGCGCCCGAGGTTATTGCTGTCGACACTGTAGGACAGATAGTAATACGAGTAGGCATCGAACCGGTCAGCCAATTTCTTGCCCTGATAGCGCTGATAAGAGGCAGCCCTGTCGGCAAACAACGTATCCGCTTCCGCTTCCTGCTGCTTCCTGATATACCCGTCTTCGCACCGATATGAAATCAATGCGATGGTCCGGGCACATTCCAGGCCCTTCCGCCCACCGTCCAGGCTCTCGCATGCGCGGAAAGTCTGGTCCGCTTCCAATGCCATCCTCTGCGATTCCTCGAAGGCCGTGACCCAAGGCGAGATGCGGGAAGTGGTCGCAATATAGACCGAGTGCGAGAAAAGTTCCGGTTTCATCACCGACCATTCCAGCGCCTGAAAGCCGCCGATGCTGGCGCCGACCAGCAGGTCAATATGTTCAATGCCAATGTGTTCGCGTACCGCGTCCAGTGCTCTGACAATGTCCCTGACCGTTACTTTCGGGAAAGAGAAATAATACGGTTTCCCGGTTTCAGGGTCAATGCTGGACGGGCCGCTGGAGCCGTAGCATGAGCCGAGCATGTTTCCGCAGACGATGAAATATTTGTCCGTGTCGAAGAGTTTTCCAGGTCCGACGAGTGCAGACCACCAATCTTCGGCATTTGAGTCAGCTGTCAACGCATGACAGATCCATATAACTTTCATCCCCTTCTTGTATTCGTGCGGGGATGTATGATAACCCACTTGTAATGTGGAGACGCTTCCTCCCGCTTCAAAGGAGAAACCGCCGTCAATCCGGTAAGTATGTTGTTTCATTAAATCTTATGAATAGAAAAAACACGGACGCATCTTAGCGATGCATTCGCATTGACATGACTGTCATAAAGAAAATATAGTAACCGTTCGTCATAATTACGGCGCGAATATAATGAAAGTGGCGCGAATTACAAATTTTTTTTCTTCATTCCCGTGCCCGTGGAGCATAATATTATACGAGAACGGGTGACAGTTTTCGGTTCTGCCACCCGCGTCAAACACTTGAATGAACCGGTTATTCGTGACTTCGCCCAAGGGATAAGTAAGCCGAGTGATAATTTTGAAAGCAGGGGCGATTCCAGTCGCTAAAACTGAACAAGTTGGCAGGCGTCAATGATTTGCATTATCTGTGTTATTCTCTGATTATCAGAGTATTATAAGCAACTAAAGTAACGGAACGCCATGCCAAGTCCCATGTTTTTTCATGAGACTTGGCACGGATACATCTTCGTAACTCATTGGCATACCATTATTTAGCTAAAAACTGGGCTGCCAACTTGTTCAGAAATTGAGCACATGGATAAGGTATGCGCATCGTGGGAACGACCGTCAGAAATACCGCGCTCGTCTTTCTCCGCAAACCATATCTGATCCCTGCGTAAAAGATACTAGCGCCAAACTCATCGCCTCACTGATTCCTCCTACTATCTTTTTCAAGAGAGGGGCGTTGGGAATAGTTGTACTATCTGATAGGTTATCGATGAAATTTTCTTTAACGGCAATATCTTGTATCCCAAGATCAATAATCTTAATGAAGTTCAGTATCCTCTCCCTCATGGTTTCGTTCTGCGAAAACCCCGAAAAAAGTTGAAAAATAACGGGCAGCAGAAATTCTGCCGCCCGCGTCAAACACTTGAATGAACCGGTTATTTCATATCGCCGTTTCTGACGATGGAAATGCTGAGTGTGCTTACAACTGCCGTTACGGTGTAGTGACCGTCTTCGGCGATTGGCCAATATCCGTCTCCTTCACCAGATTTGTGATACACCATCTTATTCGACGGATCAGATGAATCCGGCACAAAGGCAGGCCACCATGCCCCGCTCTTGCACATAATCTTGAATCCGTCTCCCTTTTTGATATTGCCTTCGTAAGTATATGTATCATTGTCGGTAGTAGTCATTTTCTGAACATCTGCCAGTCCCCATCCCCATGTCGGGCCGAACATATACATTCCATCCATATCATAATTGGTATCCGGCTTCCAGTCTGAACGCTTGCCGTTGTATTTAATGGTCACCTTGAGCGCTTCAAGATCAAATGTAACAGTGTAGTTACCGTCCTTCGGGAACTTGAAGTAATCATCATTGTCCTTGCTTACGGTCTCGTCCCTGAGGAATGCCGTCCACTCCGTAACATCTCCCGTAGGCGCGGTATTGTCATCAGCGGCCTTGTTCCAGTTGTAACCTTTCGACCAGTCCGTCTGCGAAAGCATGATCTTGAAACCGCCCTTATTGACATCACCTGTCCAAGTCCAGGTCTTCTGGTCGCTGGAGCTGAACTCCTCAGCATCTGAAAGTTTCCATGCCCAAGCAAAAGTTTCTCCGATTCCGTAGAAATGCTGCTTGCCGTCACCCTTGAACTCTGCCGTCATGACCATGTTCTCAACATCCACGGTAAGAAGATAATTGCCGGTCTTGTCCACCTTGAACTGCGTGTCGCCGACTGCCTCAGTGCTGCGCAGAGCCAATGCCCAGTAATTCTCGCTTTCTGCATTTCTGACATAGCTAGGCAGCCAGCTTTCATTGGCAATGGACTCGTTCGTGAGGAACTTGAACATCTTGCCCTCGCCGGCTTCCATCTTGCCTGACCATGTGAAATGGATATGGTCCTCGGTCGCCATCTTTTCGGCCTTGCTTCTATCCCATGCCCATGTGAAAGCGTCACCGATGCCGTAAAGCTCCAGCGGTTCCGGAACAGGAATATTGTATACGACATTGACAGTCACCAGTTCAGACTGAACAGGAAGAACTACGGTAGAAGATTTGGCCTCCACCTGGAAAGAGAGCTTGAAATTCGTCTCTTCTGCCACGCCAAGGTCAGCGCGGATTGCATCCAGCTCATTGATAGTAAACCCTTTGAACATTTCAGTTCCGCAGCTTATGGCCTTGGTTTCCTTGCTGCCCTCAAGCCCGTATTGAAGCATGTAGCTGACACCGCTTTCAGCAGCAGCCGTCCATGTAAGTTCCAACGCTTTCTCATCGTTGAGTGCTACGATTTCCACTTCTGCCACATTTGCCTTGAGCTCGGGAGCATTGAGCTTTTCCTCCTCCTGCTTCTCCGTCTCTTCGCATGATACTGCGACAGTCATCAACGCTGCCGACAGCAATATCATTGTTTTTCTGTTCATGATTATTAATTATTAATGTATTTTCGCTTTAAGTGTCCTGAAATCCAGGTCGATTACTGTGCCGGCCTGCCATGTATATTTGGCATTCGGCTCATCCATGCCGCCAAGACGCTGCTTGATGTCCATGGTTTCGAGATCCACGAAGAACTCCCTCTGCCATGACGAGAAGTCAAAGCCTTCGATAACAGGATTGAGACGCAGACGGCCGGTATTCGGCACGGTATAAGTCAATGTGACTCCGTCAGCAGCAAGCACGAACGGATCATCCAGCTTGGTTCCCCATGTATCGGCAGATGCCGTTCCATAAGTATATATCGTAGCCGGCTGGACAGCCACCTTACGACCGCCGAGATTCACACAAATTCCATATACACCATTCTCAGGGACAATGATATAGCCATCTTCCGTTTCATATCCGGCATCAGTTCCGAGCCCGACAAACTCGCCACGTCCGAAGACTGGGCTCGCCTCTGTAGAGAAGCGGATTCGCGCTCCCTTGTGGAAATACCTGACATAAATCCATCTGGAATCATCATTCCAAACCTTGTTCAGAGCGATTACATCCTCAGGTGCGCCCCAGTTCATGTTGCCGTATTCATCGGTAATCATATAAACCTTGCCCTTGAACGGTATATCGTCAGGAGAAACAGAAACACGGAACAGTGCCTTGCCATGCTCCAGATCGATCTCCACCGGCACGCCGGCAGCGACAGGAGTCGGGGCAAGCTCTGGACCGACACCGCGATAGCACAACTTGGTGCCTGAAATGCCGAATTCCATGCTGTCCCAGTCACGGTCATTGTATGAACAAGTGGCATACATCCTGATATTGCCGTCAGCCGTAGTCGTCGCAGAATATTTCTCGCCGCTCTTCACCAATTCCACATCTTCGCCTCCGAAGCAGTCGCCCATCGCGAAAAGCGCAGGATCTTCAAATGAAACAATCTTGTTATAAAGGTCGACGAACACCATGCGGGTGCCGCTCTTTTCCGGCAATGCCTGATTTCCGGAAACCTTGAACCCGTCGTTGGTCGTACCGCTGCAGAAACTGTCAGCGTCAGAACCGGAAACCGACCACTTCGCACCCTGACCCTCAGAGAAATAAGCAAGAGTCCAGAACACACCGTTGCCGGCCACGCCGCATGCAGCCATAGGAGTCCATTCGCCTCCGGCAATGCTCATGTACAGCTTTTCCGGCATTCCGGTCGGTTCAGGAATAATGAACTCAGTGCCGTTGATGGAACCGTAGAACACAGCATTCTTCACATCATAGCTGACAGTCAGCACGTAAGAGCCTTTCTTCTTCAGACGGAGACTGACCGGTGAACCTGAAGTCAACTCGGAATTGGCATCCGAAAGGACATTGGTCTTCACGCTGGCCTCCTTGCCTGTCAGACATGTGGAGAGGGTACAGTCATACGATGCAGTCAGCGGAACTTCCTGCTTGCCGCTTTCCGTATAACGGAACATGTAATCACCGGAAAGAATGGTCTTCGGCTCAGCCGAACTCTTCCACGTAACTATATGATTCACATTGTCATATACAGGAGCGTCGAAAACGATTTCCTTCTCTCCGGATTCCGTAAGGGCAGTCTCGCTGCACATTCTGAAATCATACGGAACCAACGTGACCTTGCCGACGGACTGGCTATATATGACACGATAGAATCCATCCTTGGGCGCAGACATTCCGGAAGCGCCGCGCCTCAACGAATAGACGCACACGCCGTCCGACTCTCCCGCCAGGTCTCCGCCATAGGAAACCGGCTGGTTGTCATCACCTACCATGGACAATTCGAAAGTTCCATCAGCGTCCAACCATGTGGAAATTCCATATAAACGTGCATCATCAAGCTGGGAAAACGCGCCGTACGTGGTCTCCACCGAGAACTTCGTCGCGTCACCGCTAATGTAGATTCCTTCAGGGACATTGAATTGCGGATTCCAATCCGTCCCCTTCGTACATCCTGCCGCCAAAGAAACGGCAGCCACGACCATAACAGCCGCTATATTGATATTTTTCATATACTGTTAATTTTCAATTTTTATCCGCGTAGTGCCATAATCCGCACTGTCATGACCGACATGAATGTCGAACAAACCATCCTCGACCACATAATCCATGTCCGCATTATAAAAGCCCAATGACAGAGGATCAATACTGACTTTCACCCTGCGGGTCTCTCCCGCACGAAGATAAACCTTGGCAAAGCCCTTCAGTTCCATCACCGGTCTTACGACAGAAGCCACCAAGTCACTGACATATACCTGAACGGTTTCCTCGCCGGCCGTCTTGCTGGTGTTGGTAACATCGACATAGACATTGACAGTATCCCTTCTCGTATATGACTCCTTGTCAGTGAACGGTTTGCCATAAGAGAACGATGAATAGCTCAAGCCATATCCGAACGGATAAAGCGGGGCATTCGGCACGTCGATATGCCTAACCGTCGAAGAATGCTCCATGTCACCCGGACGGCCCGAACGCTTATAGTTATAGTAAGCCGGAATCTGTCCTTCGGCACGCGGGAATGTAATCGCCAGACGGCCAGAAGGATTATAATCTCCGAAAAGCACATCCGCCACGGCATCACCGGTAGTAGTTCCCGGGAACCACGCCTCAAGAATTGCAGGAACGGTATTGTTCAGATTCTCAATACAGAGAGGTCTTCCGTTCATCAGCACAGCCACGACCGGTTTCCCGGTAGCCACAAGACGCGCCACAAGTTCTTCCTGCACTCCCGGCAGACCGAGATGACAACGGCTTCTGGACTCACCGCTGAACAGCGCTTTTTCACCGACTACGGCGATTACCACATCGCTTTTTTCTGCAGCAGCTACAGCCGCATCGAACCCTGAACGGTCCTCCCCGTCGAAATCACAACCCTTCACATAATTTATCAGAACATTGTCACCCAACTTGTTACGAAGTCCCGCCAGCACCGTCACCGCATCGGAATCCTCCGCACGGCAACGCCATGAGCCATTGATTTCATGCTTGTTGTCCGCAAGCGGGCCGATGAGGGCGATGCTGCCTACATTCTTGGAAAGCGGCAGAAGCCGGTTCTCATTGCGAAGCAGAACCATTGACTTGCAGGCCAATTTTCTCGCGCTCGCGACGAATTCATCATTGAGCAATGTCTTTTCTTCCCTCTCCTCGTCGAAGAATTTATATGGGTCATCGAACAGGCCGAGAGAATATTTCACCCGGAGGATTCTCCGGCAAGCATCGTCGATATCGCTTTCACGCACAAAGCCTTCATCCACAAGCTCATGCAAATGAGCATTGTAGAGACCGTCGATCATATCCATGTCGACACCGGCATTGAAAGCAATCTGCGCAGCGTCCTTGCCGTCCTCGGCGACACCCTGCGCGATGAGCTGTATCACGGACTGCCAGTCGCTCACCACGAATCCTTCGAAGCCCCACTCGTTCTGAAGGAATTTACGCAGCATTTCCTGGTCGCCGGAAGCCGGTATGCCGTTAAGGTCATGGAACGCAGACATATAAGTCAGCACTCCGGCATTCGAAGCAGCCTTGAACGGCGGCAGATACACGTCGTACAATGTCCTTTCAGACATATCCACCGGAGCATAGTCGCGTCCGGCCTGCGGAAGACCGTAGCCGATCCAATGTTTCGCGCATGCGACCACGGCATCATTGCCCCAGAGATTCCACTGAAAGCCGTTCACGCGGGCGGCGGCAATCTTGCTGCACAGGAACGGGTCCTCGCCGGCACCTTCGACGACTCTGCCCCAGCGCGCGTCACGGCCGATATCGACCATCGGCGCGAAAGTCCAATGCACGCCTGCCGCAGAAGCCTCCACGGCCGCCATCCTTGCCGACTCCTCAATCGCCTCCATGTCCCAGCTGCAAGCCTCCGCAAGAGGTACCGGGGTCAATGTCCGATAACCGTGGATCACGTCCATGCCGAACAGCAGAGGAATCTTCAGCCGCGATTCCGCCATGTATTTTTCCTGAATCTGTCTCAATGCCTTCGAACCGGTGGCGTTGAGGACCGAGCCCATCATGTCGCGGCGGACCAATGAATCCGAAAATTGCTCCGATTCCGGTCCCGTCATGAGGGAGCTGCCGACATACTGCGACAACTGGCCGATCTTTTCATCCAGAGTCATCCGGCCCATCAGGTCACCGATGAATTTGTCTGCCTTTTCGCTGAAATCCAGTTTCGGAACCACGATCTCGTGGTTAGGATCAGGGACAAACACATTGAGATTCAACGGATTGACCTTTCCGTAAATATTGATTGTCCAATTTCCGGACGGCTTCCTGCAGGAGTAAGGTTCTCCCACCATCCGGCCATTGTCGAACAATGAAATGACGAGTTTGTCCTCATGACGGTTGTCCTGCACGGCCTGAAGAGCCAGGACATGACGTCCCTCCTTTACCTTTCCGAATTTAAGCTTGATGGAAGAGTCTCCGTTTTCGAGAACAATCTGGCCGGCAGCGGAAGACGGCATTTCAGCTTCAACCCTGCAGACAGCAGGGGCCGATGCCGCTCCGCTTTCATAAAAGAGCCAGCCTTTGGCAGCCTTGACGGAGTGCGGCACCACAGCCAGACACTCCAGACACAAGGCCGCAAAAAATGATATGAGAGCGAACTTTTTCATAGTTTCTAATTCCATTTCGGATTCTGCTCCCAGCCTGTACGAAGGATTTCAGATTCAGGAACAGGATACCAATACATCTTCGGTTCGAAGGTCCTCTTCTCTACTGTTCTGCTGCTATAAGCAAATCCTTCCTTTTCAGGCCAATTCGGCTTCTCAATTTCTTCAGGATGAGACTGTTCCCTGGTGTATACGCGAACCCAATCCACGTAGAGGCTTGTCTCCCTGAGGTCAGGATTCTTGTCTTCCGGATATCCGATGCCGTTGGAATCACGGCCGCCGATCTGGCCGGTAATCGCGAAATCCCACGCAGTCTTTTCGTGTCCCTCCTTGATGGCCTTCGTGATGAAGGTATTGTAGCGGTTGCCGTAATCTCTTGTCTTGAAGGTATTTGTAACCTTGCCGTCAAGCAGGTAGGAGATGATGGCATGCTCTGTCGGAGCTGCAGGATCCGGGTCCACCTGGACACCATAGGTATGATACTCGTCATAGGGGTTGAACGGCATGTCCACATGACGGCCGTAGCCGTTCACATTGACACCGAGAGTAGACTCGTTTACAGCCGCACCCTTGTCATTGTCATGAAGATGGAGAGCCTGGCTGAGGACATACTTGTCGGCCCTTCCAAGAGAAGGATTGTCCAGCCATGTCTTGATGAAGAACTCCTCGATATCGAGCTCGGCATACTGGGCACCTGCATAATAGCGGCACCACGGAGCCATCCAGATACCATAGATATACGGAACTTTCATCCTGATTTCGAATCTCGAGAACAGCGGATAAAGCTTCTGTGCATTTCCATATTTGTCGGTGTCGCGGCTGGACAATGCGCCTGACCACCAGCCCGGCCTGTTGCCGTTTCCGTAAGCGGACTGCGGTGCAGGAGGATTGTCCTCCCTCGTGGCAGAAACACGGCATACACTCAAATCACCGTCCTTGCAGATGGACACCTGCTTGCCGCGATATGTCTGGACATTGCCGTTAGGCTGGCCGTACCACTGGTTTCCGACAGGGCTGTCAGCTCCGTAAAGTCCCCAGTATGAATTATCTATGACAGAACCGCTGAATTCGTCGCCATCGTAGTAATACCATCCGTCAGGAACTTCGGAAGAAGGAATAGAGGCAGACCGGGTGGCAGCAGATGACTTCGTGGCGTCCTTGACAATTCCAAGTCCGCGGACATCCGCACCCAATGTCTTGCTTGCGATTTTCCATCTCCTTACATCCCATGCGCGATGCTCCTCAAAGGCGAGCTCGACCCTGCGCTCATTCCTGATGAGTTCCCTCATTTCCTCCTGGCCAAGTCCATGTACAGAAGGCTGTCCTGCCCTGTTGCGGACCTTGTTCAGGTAAGCTTCAATGTCGGAATTCCCCGGGTCGCACTCATTGAGAGCCTCCACATAGTTCAGATAGATTTCAGCAAATCTGAAATATGGCCATACATGTCCGGATGCACCTCCGCCGGTCTGCACATTGGCAGATTCATTCATGAATTTACGCAGATAGAAGCCTGTCTTGGAGCCGTTTGTCTTGGAGGAAGCATCTTTGCCTCCGTCAAATGTCTCCACGCCGGAATCCTTCCAAGTATCGCCATTGAAAATGAACGTGGCCGCAAGTCTCTTGTCGCGCCATACGAACGGATGTCTGGCGCTTTCGGAGTCGTCCCACGCGAACTTCGAACCGTCCTTCAGTTCATAAGCCTCCATCAGGTTCAATGTCGGGGTAGTTCCGCCCGTACCGCCATAGCTTACAGGCGAATTGACAGTCTCGAAAGACACGCTGTTCGCATATCTCTTCTGGAAAATGAACTCCTTGTTGTCGATATTGTTCTGGAAAAGGTCGCCATAGCTTCCGTAGAGCATATATTGGTCAAGGTCAATGACTTCCTTCGCAGCAGCCGCAGCCTTCTCCCATTTCTCCTTCACGCTTGGCAGATAGCTTTCATCGCTGTTCTTCCAATCCAGCCAGAGCGGACTGGCGGCATACAGGAGAACGCGGCTCTTCAATGCCAGCGCAGCACCCTTCGTAGCCCTGCCGTAAGCGGAAGCATTGTCCCTCCACGGCGTAAGTTCAAGTCCCGCAGCCGCAGCATCGCAATCAGCGACAATGCGGTTCACGACCTCATCCATTTCCGGTCTTTTCACCCCGCTGTGGTTTTCAGCGACAGGCAGGACCTTGTCGATGTAAGGCACAGGGCCATACCTCTTTACGAGCTCGAAATGGAAGAATGCACGGAGGAAAATCGCCTCGTTCTTCCAGATTTCCAGATCCTTGAGCCTGTTCTTGTACTCCGTCTGGTTATCCGGATCCAACTTGTAGTTTTCCAGATCCACCCTATGGACATTGGCAATGAATTCATTGCTCAGTCTGATGCCGGTATAAAGCTGGACCCAAAGATCGTCAGGATTGTCCTGAGGACCCCAGGAACCATTGTTGAATTTCTGGATATTGCACGTTTCGATGGTGTTCTCGCCATCATCCGTAGCCGCGTCATACATGGCTGCGCCGATACGGTTCAATCCGTCAGGAAGGAAGCGGTAAACATTGACCAGAGCCTGACTGGTCCTCTCGTACGAGGTGTAAGTCTTGTCAATGTCGATGAACGATTCCTGCTCCCTATCCAGAAACCTGTTGCAGCCGCACACATTGAGCGCGGTCATTACAGGAAGTAGTATATATATGATTCTCTTCATTTTCGGAGTATTTTAGAAAGTGAATTTCATTCCCACACTTACAGTTCTCGTAAGAGGATATGTGATGAGTGAACTGCTCTCAGGGTCTGAGATGATGCCTGAAGCATTGATAGTGAACAGGTTGGTACCGTTGAGGTACAGGCACATGGCATGTCCCGCCGCACGCGTAGGAAGATTATATGCGAGATACAAGTTCCTCAGCCTGAGATAGCTGCCGTTCCTTTTCCAGAAAGTGGATGTCCTGTAGTTGTTGCTGAAATTGCTCAGTGACAGTCTAGGATAGGAAGCATCCGTGTTCTCCGGTGTCCAGCTGTCCTTGGCCAGCTGCGAAGCGGAAGCATTATCCTGGAAAGAGTATGCAGTGCTGCCGCTGAGGTAGATGTCTCTGCCGGCAACGCCCTGGAACATCGCCTCAAGTTCGAAGCGTTTCCATTTCAGTCCGCCGCTCAATGTAAAGTTCCACTCAGGGATATATGAATATCCGACAGGCACGCCGTCATTGCTGTCGATGATGCCGTCATTGTTCTGGTCAACATATTTGATGTCACCCGGACGGACAGTGCCGTACTGCGGAACAGGAAGGCCTTCTGCAATGGTGCCGTCAGCATTGAAATCTTCCTGTTTCCAATATCCGTCGGCTACAAGCACGAACGGAGTGCCCACAGCGTGGCCTCTTCTGTATTGATACTCATACACTCTGGTCGGTTCGCCCATTTCCTTGATTTCATTTCTGGCGAACCATACGCCTGCGCCGACATGCCACTGCAGGTCATCAGACTTCTTCTGATACCAGTCGGCTGTCAGCTCGAAGCCGCTGTTCCTGACCTTGCCGACGTTCATGTAAGGCAACATGCCGCCGAAAGAAGCGCCCACAAAGCCCGGAATGGTTCCGGTCGCCTGATCCACAATGCCGGTACGCATCTGTGTGAACACATCAGCATTGACCGTGAGGGCTCCGAAGAGTTCAGCGTCGATGCCGACATTGTAAATGGTTTCTTTCTCCCAGCTCAGGTCAATGTTCGGAATCGTAGTCACGCCGAATGATGATGAAGCGGAGCTGCCGGTGCCGAGCAGGTATGAACCCGTCCATGCATATGACTCATCGTAAAGATAACGTCCTGCGGCATTCTGGTTGTTGCCCACAAGACCTGCGGAAGCTCTGAGTTTCAAGTAATTGACATTGCGGGAATTCTTGAGCCAAGGCTCTTCGGAAATGACCCATCCGGCCGAACCGGCAGGGAAGAATCCGAATCTGTGGCCTTTTGCATAGTCATCGCATCCTGTATCGGAAGCAGAGAACTCTGCAATGTATTTACCTGCATATGAGTAGGTTACACGCCCTGCAAAATTAACGTATCTGGTATTTGCCCTGACGGAATACTGCCTGTAGTTGTCCACGAGAGCAAAAGCAGTAGCATCTACGGAATGCTTGCCGAATCTGTGGGAATAGTCCAGCGAACCCTTGGCGTTCACACGGCTCCAGTCATCCTTGAATCCTTCGCCGGCTTCGAGAGGCTCATCCGTACCATACGGCGTATATTCATATCCGTCAGCCGTCTTGGTCAGGCTATATCTCGTGTAATTGCGTGTCTTCGTGGAAGATTCACACATATTGTTGCTGTAAGCCACTGAGGCGCTTACGCTCAGGCCCTCGGTTATGAAATCGAGTTCAAGTTTCGGAGTGAACACCAGCTGGAAAGTCCTGTTGTTCTCCTTGTAGACTCCCCTGTAGAGCAATTCGCCGACAGGGTTGGTCTGAGAAGCATTTCCACCAAAACTGCCGTCCGGGTTGTATACTGGGAATGCATTCGGAGCCGTGGCATACATTGAATTGAACAGCTTGTAAGCCGAGGTGCCTCCGCCCGGAAAAGCCCGGCTTCCGATCTGGCCGCCGAAACTGAACGCGGTGGAGAAACGCCTTCCGATATTGATGTCAATGTTCGAACGGACATTGATGGTCGTGTAGGAAGCATTGGCGCTTTCATCCTTCTTGAAATCCGTACCCTTGAAGAATCCGGAATTGTTCGCAGCTGACAGCAGGACGTAATATTTCACGATCTTGTTGCCGCCGCGGAAAGAGAGGTCTGCCACAGAAATCGGAGCGACCTTGCGGAGCATCTCCTTCTTCCAGTTCACATTCGGATAAAGATACCCGTCAGTTCCGTTCTTGTATGCTGTCAATGCCTTTTCTCCATAGACTTCAGCCACGCCGTCATTCTTGCACGCCTGGTTATAGAGAGAAGCATAAGTGTATGAATCTACCGGATCGGCCGTCTTCAGCATGGTCTGCAGACCTGTCTGAAGCCTCACCTTGATGTCCGGCTTACTGTCCATACCTCTTTTCGTGGTCACGAGAAGCACGCCGTTGGCGCCGCGGGCACCATAAATCGCAAGTGCGGACGCATCTTTCAGCAAGCTGACTGATTCGATTTCAGCGGCTGTGAGATTGTCTATCGTGGACTCGAAACCATCGACGAATACCAGCATGTTCTGTCCGGAAGCATACGTGGTACGTCCTCTCATGTAAAGGTTCGAGATGGAAAAATCATATCCGGGCTGCCCGCTCTGCTGGAGCAATGTCAATCCTGCCAATTTTCCGGTGAGCGCATTTCCCACGCTCGCGCTGTTGACATTGACCAATTCGTCACCGCTGACGGTCGACACGGCAGAGGTAACCATCCTGTCATGCTGGCTCCCGTAGGCAATCCTTACTTCAGCGGAATCCCTGTCCGCTGTCGCGAAAGCCGGCTGCGCCATTACGGCCAATGCAGCCAAGACTGCTATCTTCAAATATCTTTGCATATCAATTATCTACTTATGTGGTCTTCTATTCCCATCCCGGATTCTGGATCAGATATCCCTTGTCTACTTCCAGCTGCTTGATAGGATGGAGGTAAGATCTGCGGCTCCAGAGACGGTTCTCGAACACGTACGGCTTGTAGTGCACTTCTGATGAACCCTCTATCCTGGAAATCTGGAGGCCATAGAATTTACCCTGCATGACTCCCTCATTCTCGGCGATCATCCACCTGCGGATATCCCAGAACCTGTGGTCCTCATAAGCCAGCTCGACGGCTCTTTCATTTCTGAGCTTCTCCCTGAACTGACTCTTGGTGAGAGTGGAAGGGAATGCCGGCATGCCGGAGCGGTTCCTTACCTTGCTTACGGCTGCGACAGCCTCTGCGGTAGGGCCCTGGAACTCATTGACAGCCTCAGCATAGTTCAGGTAAAGTTCAGCCATACGGAAAACAATCCAGTCCATATTCACGCTGTTGTGCGGATATGTGGCCTTGAGTGTCCTGGGCACCCATTTGCGGACGAGGTGACGGGTCTTGTCGTAAGCGACCTGATGCGCACCTCCCTCCAGGAAATCAAGCTTTCCGATTTCATCATTCCACACGGCGCCCTGATAGGCAATGGTCTGAGCGAAACGAGGATCGAGTTCGCTGTACTTTTTCAGAAGGTCATCGCCGCCTGACATGAGCCATTCCTGTTCGGTGCCGTCCTTCTTTTCATATTTCTTGACGAAGTTCAGCGGTGCGAACAATCCGCCGTCAGACCATGAACTGCCGGCCCACTGAGGGATATTGCTGGTAATCGGCTTGGTATTCGTGCTGAAATTCCTGTATTTCTTGTTCGCCAGAATAATCTCGCAGTTGTCAGGAGTAGTCCAGACATACTCGTAATTGGTTTCCGGCGTTCCCTTGTCGTAGAGCGCATATCCGGCAGCCTCAGCGGCATCAATCGCCTCCTTGGCTGCATCAGCGGCCTTTTTCCACCTCTCGGCATCGTAGTTGCCGTAACCGATGATCTTGTTGTTTTCTCCGCCGAGTGAAAGATATGGGGTGGCGGTATTGAACAGAGGACTTGCAGCATAAAGCAGCACCCTGGACTTGAGGGCCAGAGCCGCGATTCTGGTAGCCCTTCCGACGAAGGCAGGATTCGTGTATTTGTCCGGAAGAAGCTTGGCAGCCTCGTCACAGTCCTTCACGATGAAATCAATACATTCGCTGAAAGTATTGCGCGGATATTTCGCATCCTCGCTTCCCGTAATCCTGTGGTCCACGATAGGAAGTCCACCATAGCGGTATACTCCTTCCCAGAAAGAGATGGCACGCATGAAATATCCTTCACCCTTGGCCCTGGAGTTGAACTCAGGATCACCCGGGTCATAAGGGACCTCGTCGATTCTCTCAAGAAGCGTATTGCATTTCCTGATTGTCGCCCAACGGGTGTCGTGCCTAGGGTCTTCATCCCAGTCAATGCTGTTGTTGTTATGGTTGTCCGTATTCCAGGAAGCATTGGCCTTGTCCCATGAAGCGCCGGCCTCGCCCTCGTCGCAGGCACCTGCACGTGTAGATGTCGCGCAAAGTCCACGGTCGATGTTGTCGGAGTTCATGGAGAAGCCCAGAGGCATTCCTTCTGCATAGATTCCGGTTATGAACCTTTCGCACAATGTCCTGTCAGAGAACACCTTGTCCTCATTCAAATCAGTGGATGGAGGTGCTTCCAGAAAATTACATCCGCTGAATGACAATATTGCCGCTAATACTGCGATTATATATGTACGTATCTTCATTGCCTAAAAAGTTATATTAAGACCGATGTTGTAGACTTTCTGCAGAGGATAGGAGTTGAGCTCCGTATTGCCCGTAGTGGACAGCACCTCAGGGTCCAGGTCGATGACATCGGACCACGTGAACAAGTTGGAACCGTTCAGGAACAGCCTCAACCCGCCTACATGAAGTTTTTCAATAACCCTACGGTCGAAATTATATCCGATTTCAATGTTCTTCAGACGCAGGTAGCTTGCATCCCTGATCCACAGGGAAGAAGGCCTGTAGTTATGGTCGGATTCGCTGTTCGGGTTCAATGACAGACGAGGGAATTCGATATCTTCGCCCGCTGCATATCTTTCCGGAGTCCAGCGCTTGAGAATCAGCGACTTGGCACTCTCCTCACTCTTGGCGAACGGCCAGAGGGAACGTCCGAAATACTTGATGGAGACATTGGTCGCTCCCTGGAAAAGCACGGAAAAGTCAATTCCTTTCCAGGAGAATCCGCAAGAAACGCCATAGATGATTTCCGGAATGTTGGAGTAACCGAGCGGAACCATATCGTAGTTGTCGATTTTTCCGTCCTTGTTCACATCCACATAACGGCAATCTCCCGGCTGGAGCTGGTTTCCGTTCCATGCGCTGACAGGACGGTCCAGGGCATTGATTTCCTCCCATGAATTATAGTAGCCGTCGAAAATCAATCCGAAGAACTGGCCATAGCGGCGGCCTGTCTCAGCCTGATACTTGTATTGCTTGTTGACCTCGTCCTTGAATACTATGCGGTTACGGGCAAATGAGAAGTTGCCGCGCACCCAGTAATTGAAATCCTTGACTTTGTCGCGCCAGGTAAGGTCGAATTCGCATCCGAAGTTCTTCATTGAACCCAGGTTGTATGCAGGAAGCTCGGCACCGATGATGAAAGGCTCGGTGGAGCGGTTCGCCAGAATATTGTCACGATACTCGTAGAAAGCATCGGACTGAACTGACAGACGGCCCTTGAACATATTGAAGTCCAGACCGACATTGGCCTTGCGCGCCCTTTCCCATGTCAGATCAGGGTTGCCGATCTTTCCTTCGACAACGGCGGTGGACTGGTTAGGGTTGGATGAAACGCCGAACCAATATTGGTAGGCACTTCCCGACGCCTCGCCGTAAGATGAAGGCAGATAGAGGAAGCGGGAACCGCCGATCTTGTCATTTCCGACCTCTCCGTAGCTGGCTCTTATCTTCATATATGTGAGGATGTCGTTCTTGGGCAGCCAAGGCTCTTCCGTGATGATCCATCCTGCGGAAACAGCCGGGAAGAAACCGAAGCGACGTCCCTTGGCGAAGTTCTCCGTGCCGTTGTAACCCATGTCGAATTCGAGAAGATAACGCTGCGCATACTCGTAAGTGAGCCTTCCGACAAGTCCCTGATAAGCATTCGGCACATAGAAGGCCAATGTCGGAGACCAATATTTGCTCTGGTTGTAAAGGGCGAGTGCGGTAACATGATGTTCACCGAAAGTCCTGTCATAATTGATTCCGCCTTCGAAGTAGACCTTGCGGTTCTTGCTCCAGCTGGTCGAAGTGTTCCAGATGGAAGCCTCGGACTGCGGAATCAGATATTCCTGCCCGTCAGCCTCTCTTCTGGCAAGATAATATGGAAAACTCTTCGAGTACTTCCTGCTGCTGTAATAGAAACTGTCATAAGCCGCTCTCACATGCGCCGACAGACCCTTTGTAATGGCATTGGAAAAATCATAATCGAATCTTACGGAAGAGTTCAAGTTGTTGCTGCTGCGCTTGTTATATCCGTTGCTCAACAGAACCTGCCATGGGTTCACACTTCCGACGCCGTTCTCGATTTTCACGATTTTGCCATCCACCAGGCCCGGAGAGGACAATGGATTCGCAAACGAAATTGCCTGCCAGATGCTGCTGTTGCCGCCGCTCGGGGAAATGATGTTCTCAATCTGAGCCGCAAGCTGAACCTGCGCAGTGAAGTCACGGGTAATCTGGAAATCGAAGTTCGACCTAAAATTATAACGTGTATCCCTAGGATTCACATCATGGTCACGGTCGATCTGCGTATTCTTATAGATACCTGTCTGATCGAAGAAACTTCCTGATATGAAGTATTTTACCTTATCGATACCTCCGGAGACATTGACATTGTGCTGAGTTCTTGTGGAGAACTTGCGGAGGAACGTGCCGATCCAGTCGGTGTCCGGATGGAGCAGCGGGTCCTCGTGATTCTTGTAGAGCGCAATGTCCTCGGCCGTGAATCGCGGAATGTAAGTAGACCCTGTGATACGGGAGTCATTCTCGCCCGCCTCGTTATACAATTCAGCATACTGGGCACTGTTCAGATAGCTCGGCAGGGCCGTGGACTGCTGGAGGGCGAAATTGCCGGAATAGCTGATGTGCGGCGCGCCGATATCACCCTTTCTCGTCGTGATGAGGATTACACCGTTCGCACCCTTCACACCGTAAACTGCTGTCGCAGAGGCATCTTTCAGGATATTCAACGACTCGATTTCATTCGGGTCAATGCCGTTGAAGTTGGATCTTTCCACACCGTCCACCATGATGAGCGGCTCCGAATTCTCGGTAAACGTACTCACGCCACGGATAAGCAGATTGGAAAAGTCCTCACCAGGAGCACCGCTTCGCTGCGTAGCGACGAGACCAGGCATTCTGCCGACGAGCATGTTGGACAAGTTCGCCTGCGGTGTCTGCACGAGGTCATCCTTGGAAATAGTGGCGATAGCACCTGTGACACTCTCTTTCTTCTGTTTTCCGTAGCCGACCACGACTACATCGGACAATGTAAGAGGCGTCTCGCTGAGAATCACGTCCACCACATTGCTTCCCGCAACTTTTCTTTCCTGGGAATCAAAGCCCAAGCTGTTGAATACGAGTACGCCGTCGCCCAAGGTGATGACGTACCGGCCGTTTTCATCAGTCACGGTTCCATTGGTCGTACCTTTTTCGAACACCCCTACGCCTGCAAGAGGTTCGCCGTTGGCATCCGTAACCGTGCCTTTGATCTGGCGTTTCTTGGGCGCTCCTGCGTCCTGTTTTTGTTTATCCTGTGAAGTTCCTACCGGATTCGGCAGGATCACTACCTGACGGTTCTTGACCTTAAAGGAATAGTCCACTCCCAGAATTTTCGTCATAACCACTTCAATGTCAGCATTCTTGAAGTTACAACTTACCTTCTTGTCGAGCTTGATTTCCTTCTCATTGTAAAGAAAGACATAACCATAGTCCTTCTCGATTTTTACAAGAGCCTCCTTCAGGGGGACATCGCTCAAATTCAATGTAATGCCCTTGGTCTGTGCTGCTGCCGTCAATGACAGAAGCGCCAGGAAGAACGGGCAAAGAACACGAACGAGCCTTCTAATACTCTGTGTTATAGCGTTCATTTATCGATTATTGTGTTTTTTATATGGTCAATGATTTGAGAAGCAGCCGTCTATTTGGTGATTTCATACACCAGGTGACGACCCTTGTATTTTATCCCGGACACCAGGCTGATGCTTTCGAGAGCGGCATCGATTCCATCCCGCAAATCCAGCTTGCCGGTAATGGCAATGCCGGTGACAGTGCTGCCGTAAGAGAACTTGGCATTGTAATACCTGGACAGTTGCATGAGCACATCCTTGATATTGGTTCTGTTGAATTTCAGAATGCCTTCGGTCCAGCATGTATAGTCATCAGTGTCCACGGCATCCAGGGAGACATCGCAGTTCGAGCTGTTGTAGCAGAAACGCTGGGCCGGTGTCATGAGATAGTCGTGGTCAAGCAAATTGCCTGTCACTGAGACTTTTCCGGAGACGAGCACCACAGACTGCTGCTCATCAGAAGGATAAGCCTTCACATTGAAACGAGTTCCCAGAACCGATACATCCAGCCTGTCTGTCTTCACCTTGAACGGACGGTTTTCATCATGGGCCACATCGAGGAACGCTTCTCCGTTGAGAAAGATTTCTCTTTTCCTGCCGTTCATCCCGGCCTTGAAGATGACCTTGGTTCCGGAATTGAGCTGCATCTTCGTGCCATCTGACAGGTTCAGGCTGGCAGTCTTGCCGAACGGGACGGTTATCTGGTGGATGTCACCGGATCTCTTTATGTCATATGTCCTGGTTTCCGTGGAATCCTTGACGGAAAAATACCCGTCGGCATAAGAGATGACGGCATTGGAACCGATTTCGACAGCGTCCTCGGGAGTGATTATCCTGATGTCGCCGCCGGCTTCCGGCATAACGCCTGAAATGTATTGAAGTTCAGAGTCTTGCTTCGCTCCTGAAAAAAAGATTACCACGCCTGTAATCATTGCGGCAGCCAATGTACTGGCAATGATTGCCGTCCTCCTGAGGGCGCGCATTCTCAAAGCATCTTTCTTGATTCTCGTCCAGAGCCTGGCCTTGTCATAATCATTGAGGCAGGCCTCCACCGGTTCGAGGAGGGAGAACAATTCTTTCTCCGAGTTTGTTTCCATGTTCATCGAGTCTTTTTCAGAACTAAGTAATCCTAAAAAAATAACTTGTTAATCTTTGCTCGTCTTTTCGGTCTATATTCCTTTTCTCATCAGTCGTGTACGTCCAGTACACTCCTTCTTCGAAAAGAAATCTACCCTCGAAAATCCTTCACAAATCCTTACCAACTTATTTTTTCATGCTTACTAAATGTGGTTTCTAGGATATAGACTTAAATAAGTTCGTTTTTATACTCACTCGGAGCGAAAAATTTTACAAAAAATATTGAAGAAAAACGACCAACGGCATTATCTTCCTGATTTTCAGCACTGCACGGGACAGCAGATTGCGCAATGACTGGATATTCATATCCATGAGGATAGCCGTTTCTTCATAAGAAAGGCCCATGGTGTAGTGCAGATAGACCGCCTCTTTCTGCCTGGCTGTCATGGAAGCAGTCACTTCACGATATTGCCCTTCTATCTTTTCGCGCTCCTCATCATCCGTCACCGCAGTCTCCGAAAGTTTCCATTCCACTTCGAACGGAAGGCCGTCAATTCCTACCGTCAGAAGTTTTCTCTCGCGTTTGATATTGTCGTAGATTTGTCCCCGCAATGCCTTGAGCAGATATGCTTTGGGGTTTCTGATGTCAGCGTCGTGCCTTAGGCTCCCGAAGATTTTCACGAAGACGTCATGAATGGAATCCAGCACGATTTCCCTGCTGCCGGCAATCTTCATTCCATACCGGAACATCTCATCTGCATAATGGTCATAGATGACGGAGAACGCCTTGACGTCCCCGCTTCCGAACTTCTTCCAAAGTTCAGTTTCCGATATGTCCACCTTTATCATGCAAAATGTCCAAAAATCCAGGCCGCTAATTTAATAACATTCATAAAATAACCTGCAACATCTTAGGAATCTTTTCGGTCTATATCTCTTTTCTCATCAGCCATTGGAACAAGTTGGCAGGCGTCAATGATTTGCATTATCTGTGTTATTCTCTGATTATCAGCATATTAGAAGCGCACTTCACTATGGAACGCCATGCCAAGTCCCATGTTTTTTCATGAGACTTGGCATGGGCACATCTTCGCAACTCATTGATATACCATTATTTAGCCAAAAACCAGGCTGCCAACTTGTTCAGAAAGAATCAGCCTCCTGAACAATCAACTTTCCACAATTCCCGAGGTCAGGTACAATGCTTGATGTGTCATATAATTATGACGAGTTGTGCAAAAGGTTTTGTATCTTTGTGCGACTAAACAGACAAAATTATTACATCACTTATGAGTTCTATAAAGATTCAGGGAAATGCTCTCCCAAATATGCCTTGGCAGGATCGCCCTGCAGGATGTAACGACCCGCTTTGGCGCTACTCTGCTAACCCGGTCATTCCTAGAGATTTGCTGCCGGATTCCAACAGTATTTTCAACTCTGCCGTAGTTCCGTTCGAAGGCGGATTCGCAGGAGTATTCCGCTGCGACGACAAGAACCGCAGGATGACACTCCATGCAGGATTCTCCAAGGACGGCTTCAAGTGGGACATCAACCCGGAAACCATCAAGTTCGAAGGAGCTGATCCGGAGATCGGAGAATGGGTATACGGATATGACCCGCGCGTGGCCAAGATCGAGGACAAATTCTACGTTACATGGTGCAACGGCTATCACGGCCCTACCATCGGAGTAGCATGGACCACAGACTTCAAGACATTCCACCAGCTGGAAAACGCATTCCTTCCATACAACAGGAACGGCGTGCTCTTCCCTAAGAAGATTAACGGCAAGTTCGCATTGCTCTCACGCCCTAGCGATACAGGCCACACCGCATTCGGAGACATTTTCTACTCCGAATCTCCGGATATGGAATATTGGGGACACCACCGTCACGTGATGGCACCGGCACCATTCGAGGTAAGCGCCTGGCAGTGCATGAAAATCGGCGCAGGCCCGGTTCCTATCGAGACTTCAGAAGGATGGCTGCTGTTCTACCACGGCGTACTGCACTCTTGCAACGGATATGTCTACGCATTCGGTTCAGCACTCCTCGACCTGGAACAGCCATGGAAGGTAATCGCACGCAGCGGACAATACCTCATCTCCCCACGTGAAATCTACGAGCTCACCGGAGACGTTCCTGATGTGACATTCCCATGTGCATCACTCCACGACCCGGAGACCGGCCGCGTAGCCATATACTACGGATGCGCAGACACCGTTACCGGACTCGCATTCGGATATATTCCAGAAATCATCGAATTTACGAAACGCACAAATATCTTGTAAGTCAATGATTGCAAGACGTTTAGCTAATATACTCCTCGTCCTGGCGGCCATGTCGGGATGGGGAGTTTTTTCTGCCGCCGCCACAGACTCGGCTCCGGCGAAGAAAAACATCATCAAGCAGCCTGCCGATTATGTGAACCCGTTCGTCGGAACCACGAACTTCGGAACCACGAATCCTGGAGCCGTATGCCCGAACGGAATGATGAGTGTATCGCCGTTCAATGTCATGGGCTCGGACGACAACGTCTGGGACAAGGACAGCAGATGGTGGTCTACCCCGTATTGCTATGAAAACAAGTTCTTTACGGGATTCTCTCACGTAAACCTCAGCGGCGTCGGATGTCCGGAACTCGGCTCTCTCCTGACGATGGCCACCTCCGGTTCCCTAGATGTGGACTACCATAAATACGGCTCGGAATACACCGGTGAGCAGTCCACCCCGGGCTATTATACGAACACATTGACCCGATACGGAATCCGCACGGAAGTATCTGCTACCGAGCGCACTAGCATTGAAAGATACACCTTCCGCGCCGGACAGGCGAACATCCTGATAAACCTCGGCGAGGGCCTCACGAACGAATCCGGAGCTACGGTCCGCAAGGTCAGCGACACCGAAATCGAAGGCTCGAAACTCCTGGGGACCTTCTGCTACAACTCGCAGGCGGTATTCCCGATCTACTTCGTGATGCGCGTCAACAAAGCGCCGTCAAGCTGCGGATATTGGAAAAAACAGCGCCCGATGACCGCGGAGGCCGCTTGGGACCCCGACCAGGGCAAATACAAGCTCTACACCCGCTACGCCCGCGAAATATCCGGCGACGACATCGGCTTCTGGTTCACTTATGACAATGTCGATGAGAATGAGCAGATTATGGTCCAGGTCGGCGTCTCCTTCGTAAGCTGCGAGAACGCGAGAATGAACCTCGAAGCCGAGCAGACCGGTTTCAATTTCGACAAGGTCAGGGCCAATGCTGTAGCAAGATGGAACAGCGACTTGTCCAGAATCAAGGTGGAAGGCAGCAGCCTGCGCCAGAAAGAGGTATTCTATACCGCTCTGTATCACGCACTTATACACCCGAATATCCTGAATGACGTGAACGGCGAGTTCCCTGTCATGGAATTCACCGGAGACGGCAAGACATTGAGCAACACGAAGGCGGCACGCTACGACACCGGCAAACCGGGCATCGGCAAGGTGGAGCCGGGACATAACCGCTACACCATATTCTCGCTGTGGGACACCTACCGCAACGTGCATCAGCTCATGACGCTGGTCTATCCGGAGCGCCAGCTCGACATGGTCAGGTCAATGATTTCGATGTACAAGGAGTGGGGCTGGATGCCGAAGTGGGAGATTTACGGCCGCGAGACATTCACCATGGAAGGCGACCCTGCTATCCCGGTGATAACCGATACGTGGCTCAAAGGCCTGAAAGACATTGACATATACACGGCATATCAGGCTTTCATCAAGTCGGCGGTCACACGCGGACCTGAAAACAAGATGAGGCCCGACATTGACCCGTATGTTCAGGACGGATTCATTCCGCTGGGATATTTCGCGGCGGACTTCTCGGGCGACAACTCCGTTTCGCACGCATTGGAATATTACGTAGCCGACAACGCATTGTCCCTCCTGGCTGCCGACCTCGGCTACGAAGACGAGGCTAAAGCATTCAGGGAGAGGTCATTGAACTATAAACATTATTATAGTCCGGAATCCGGAACGCTGCGTCCTCTGAATGCGGACGGTTCTTTCCTGACACCGTTCAACCCGCGTCAGGGTGAGAATTTCGAGGCGGTTACAGGCTTCCACGAAGGCAGCGCATGGAACTACACGTTCTTCGTGCCGCATGATGTGGAAGGCTACGCACAGCTGATGGGCGGCCAGAAAGTGTTCACGGAAAAGTTGCAGATGGTGTTCGACGAGGGGCTGTATGACCCTGCAAATGAGCCGGATATCGCATACGCATACCTCTTCAGCCGCTTCAAGGGTGAAGAGTGGCGCACGCAAAAATTGATTCCGCAGCTGCTCCGCGAATATTTCACGACCAAGCCTGACGGCATCCCGGGCAATGACGATACAGGTACAATGTCCACGTGGGCGGTCTTCTCGATGATGGGATTCTATCCGGATTGTCCGGGAGAGCCGTCATATACATTGACCGCACCTACTTTCGAGAAGGTCACCATAACCCTCAACCCGAAATGGTACAACGGGCACAATGAGCTGGTTATCAGCAAGTCAGGCAGCAATGAAAACGGTCGTGAGGCAAAACGCGAGTCATACGACCGCATTTCCGGCATGACTCTGGGACGAAAGACATTGAAAGGCTACAGAATCAGCCACGAGGAACTTACACGTGGCGGCGAACTGGTATTCCGCTGCCGTGCTGCGAAATAACGACTCCGCGACGGGAACAGACATTGGAATAAACACATAAACATTGATATAAATGAACAATAGATTTTTGGCGCTGATGTTGCCGGCGGTTCTGGCGGCAGGATGCGCGAAGACAGCAGACGACACGGACTACACGCAGTTCGTGAATCCTAAAATCGGCAGCGGCGGACACGGACACGTTTTCGTCGGGGCCAATGTTCCTTTCGGTCTGGTGCAGCTGGGACCTACCAGCATCCCGCAGACATGGGACTGGTGCTCAGGCTATCACGACAGCGACACCACCGTCATCGGATTCTCGCACACGCATCTTGAGGGTACCGGTATCGGCGACCTGTTCGATGTTACGGTAATGCCGGTAATCGGAGAGGTGACTTATGCCCGCGGAGAGGCTCCGGCTGAGGGCGCCACACCTGAGGAAATCGAAGCGGCCATAAAGACCGGGCTTTGGTCTTATGCCGACAGGTCCAAGGAGGTCACCAAGCCGGGTTATTACAGCGTGCCGCTCACCCGTTTCGGTATCAATGCCGAGATGACGGCGACTTCACGTGTCGGCTTGCACCGTTATACGTTCCCTGCAAGTGATTCTGCAGCAATCGTTTTCGACCTTGAGAACGGCGGATGCTGGGACAAGGCTACAGAGACATTGACAGAATCCGTGGACAGCGTCACCATCCGCGGCTACAGATATTCCACAGGCTGGGCGAAGAACCAGAAGGTCTTCTTCTATGCGCAGTTCAGCAAGCCTTTCGACAGCTTCAGCAACATGGGCGCATACAGCAGAATGGCATTCCATACGACTGAAGGTGAGCAGGTTATGGTGAAAGTGGCATTGTCCCCTGTAAGCATGGAAGGCGCGCAGGCCAACTTGGCTGCGGAGATGCCGGGCTGGGATTTCGAAGGCACGGTGAAGGCTGCGGAAAAGGCATGGAATGAGGAGCTTTCCAAGATCAAGGTCTACACCGACGATGCCGAGGCGCGCACCGTTTTCTACACCGCGATGTATCACACCATGATCCAGCCGTCCGTTTTCAATGACGTGAACCGCGATTACAGAGGCGCTGACGACCAGATCCACACGGAACACGGCTTCACGAACTACACCACATTCTCATTGTGGGACACCTACCGCGCTGCCATTCCGCTGATGACAATCATCCATCCGGAGAAGATCAATGACATCGCCAACACGATGATAGGCATCTACCAGCAGCAGGGCAAGCTTCCGGTATGGCATCTGTGGGGCAATGAGACTGACTGCATGGTGGGCAATCCTGGCGTCATCGCATTGGCAGACATCCTGGTAAAGGGCTTCGAAGGCTTCGATAAAGAGCTGGCATACAAGGCGTTGAAAGATTCCGAGATGCGTCCGGACAGAGGTCAGGACATCCGCATGAAATACGGTTTCATTCCTGCCGACAAGAACTTCGACGAGTCCGTGGCTTACGACATGGAGTACGCCATCGCTGACGGCGCCATGGCACAGGCTGCCAAGTACATGAACAATGAGGCTGACTACAATTACTTCTTCGACAGAAGTCATTCATACAGAAACTATTTCGACCGGAAGACATTGTTCATCCGCGGCAAGAACGCTGACGGCAAGTTCATTGAGCCGTTCAATCCTTACCGCTCGGAGCATCGCGCCGACGTATATTGCGAAGGCAACGCATGGCAGTACACCTGGCTCGCGCCGCAGGACTTCGACGGTCTCGTAAAGCTTTATGGTTCAGAGGCCAAGTTCACGGAGAGGCTTGACAGCCTGTTCGCGGCCAAGAGCGAAATCGTGGGCGACAACAAGTCCAGCGACATTTCCGGCCTCATCGGCCAGTACGCGCACGGCAATGAGCCTAGCCACCACATCATCTACTTCTACACGATGGCCCACCAGCCATGGAAGACCGCCGACCTCGCTTCGCGCATCTTCAAGGAGTTCTATTTCAATGATCCTAACGGTCTTGCGGGCAATGAGGATGTAGGCCAGATGTCGGCTTGGTACATTCTTTCAAGCCTCGGCTTCTATCAGGCAGAGCCTGCAAATCCACGTTTCTGGTTCGGCAAGCCTGCATTCAAAAATGCTTCAGTAAAAGTTCCGGGCGGCACGTTCAATGTTACTGCAGAGGGACTTAGCGAGGAAAACAGATATATCCAAAGCATCACTCTGAACGGCGAGGATTACAAACTCCCTTATATCGAGTATGTAGACATCTTCAGAGGCGGAACCCTCGTGTTCAAGATGGGACCGGAACAAACAGTATGGTATTAAAACATAATTAATTATGGCAAACTATAAAACAGACTCACGAATTGTCCTTACGCTCGATGCTGGCGGCACCAATATGGTGTTCAGCGCAATGCGCGGAGGCGAATACATCATTGACCCTATCACTCTTCCTTCCAATGCGAAGAACCTCGACCTGTGCCTTCAGACCATGGTCCTGGGCTTCAGCACAGTGATTGACAAACTGGAAGAGAAGCCGGTGGCAATCAGCTTCGCATTCCCCGGGCCTGCCGATTATCCGCACGGAATCATCGGCGGTTATCTTCCGAATTTCCCGTCTTTCCGCGACGGCGTGGCTCTCGGACCGTTCCTTGAGGACAAGTTCGGCATTCCTGTATATATAAACAATGACGGCGACCTCTATGCTTACGGCGAGGCTCTCGGCGGAGCGCTTCCTGAGGTCAATGCGCGTCTGGAGGCAGCAGGCAGCGACAAGAGGTTCCACAACCTCATCGGCTACACTTTCGGTACAGGTCTCGGTATCGGTTTCGTCATGAACGGCGAGCTTAACCGTGGCGACAATTCCTGCGTGGAGACATTCTGCCTGCCTAATTTCAAGATGCCGGGCTACATTCTGGAGGACAGCGCATCAATCCGCGCCGTGACCAGAGTCTACGGTGAGGCAAGCGGCAACCTGAATCATGGTCTCACCCCGAAGGAAATCGCGGAAATCTGCCACGGAGAGCGCGAGGGCAACAGGGAAGCTGCCGTCAAGGCGTTCAATGATCTCGGCGAGGCTGCCGGCGACGGTATGGCTATCGCTGCTTCTCTCTTCGACGGCATCATCTGCATCGGCGGCGGCCTCATGAACAACCACGAGTACATCATGCCGGGCATCCTGAATTCAATGCGTTCGACTGTCAAGACAATGTCGGGTGATACTATCGGAAAGGTTCAGCCTAAGGTTTACAACCTGGATGATCCTGAGGAGTTCGCTGCATTCGCGAAAGGTGACGCGCGCCAGATCAAGGTGTACGGAACGGAGAAGACCGCAACCTACGACCCGCAGAAGCGTATCGGCGTAATGCGTTCAAAGATCGGTGCCAGCAAGGCCATCTCGCTCGGTGCTTACACGTTTGCACTGAGCCAGCTCGACAAATAATTACGTACCAATAACAGATTACAATAAAACCAAACAATGTATCCATTAAAATTCAGACCAATACTGAAGACCGTGGTATGGGGCGGCGAGAAAATCGCCCCATATAAGGAAGTCGTTACAGATCAGCACAATATCGGCGAAAGCTGGGAACTCTCCGGCGTAAAGGGCCATGAATCCGTCATTGCCAACGGAGAATTCGAAGGCAAGACCATCACCGAACTGGTGGAGCAGTTCAAAGGCAAGCTCGTAGGCGAAAAAGTCTATGCCAATACGGGCAATGAGTTCCCTCTCCTCATCAAATTCATTGACGCGAAAAGCGACCTTTCCATTCAGGTCCATCCTGACGACGAACTGGCTGCCAAACGCCACAATTCCAAGGGCAAGACAGAAATGTGGTATGTCGTCGGCGCTGATGAAGGCGCTCACCTGCTTTCTGGTCTCTCGGAGAAAATCACTCCGGAAGAGTATGTAGAGAGAGTGGAGAACAACACTATCACGGATGTCCTCACCGATTTCAAAGTAAAGGCCGGTGATGTATTCTTCCTCCCTGCCGGTCGTATTCATGCCATCGGCACAGGTTGCTTCATCGCAGAGATTCAGCAGACCTCTGACATCACCTACCGCATCTATGACTACGGACGTCTGGGTCTAGACGGCAAGCCACGTGAGCTTCACACCGAGCTTGCCAAGGACGCCATCGACTACAATGTCTATCCGGAGTACAAGACGAATTACACGGAAAAGAAAGATGACGAGAATGTCCTGGTAGAGTGCAAGTATTTCACTACCAGCCAGTACAACCTCGACAAGCCTTTCACGAAGGATCTTTCCGACCTCGATTCATTCCTGGTAGTGATGTGCATCGAAGGCCGCGGCACCCTGACAGATCACGAGGAGCAGGATCACACCCTCACCCTCCACCAGGGCGAGACCGTCCTGATCCCCGCCACCTCCAAAGGTGTCACCTTCACCCCGTCGTCCGGCATGAAGCTAATCACCAGCTACATCGGCTAAGACGTACCCAGGCGGGACGTTTAAAACTCGATTCCCGCATTTCTTTGTTCAGAAATCAGCCAAATGTTTCGCCAAACTTCATGATTTTATCGACATTTGGCGAAACATTTACTTAATGTTTTGCCAAATCGCAAATTTTTACTTAGTTTTGGCGAAACATTTAACAGGTTATGCCACTCATCGGAAGAAAACAAGAGGTAGCTGAGCTTGAACGCTACTACAATCAAGACAATGCTGTATTCATTGCCGTATATGGCCGACGTCGCATAGGCAAGACATTTCTTGTCAACGAATTCTTCAAAAACGACTTCGCATTCAAAGTTACGGGCGTATCGCCTGCAGAATACGAACGAAAACAGTTGACCCATATCCAGCTTGCGAACTTCAATCTCGCATTGAACCATCATTCCGGCAAAGTATTTCCAGCTCCGTCAAATTGGATGGAAGCCTTCAGGCAACTGATAGAATATCTTGAAACCGGAAAAAAGAAAAAACGCCAAGTCGTGTTCATAGATGAACTTCCGTGGATGGACACTCCATATTCCGGATTTCTGACAGCATTCGAATGGTTTTGGAACAGCTGGGGCTCAAACTGCCGAAACCTGATGCTGATAGTATGCGGCTCTGCTACATCATGGATTGTAAACAAAATAATAAACAGTAGAGGAGGCCTGCATAACAGACTGTCCGGCAAGATTTTCCTATCACCATTTGATCTGAAGGAATCGGAACAGTTCTATGCAAGCCGAGGAATCGTATGGGACAGATATGAGCAGTTGCAAGCCTATATGGTATTTGGCGGAGTTCCCTATTACCTGTCCTTACTTCATAAGGAAGAAAGCCTGACACAGAACATAGACAGGCTGTTTTTTTCAAAGGACGCAATTCTGGCAAATGAATTTGAAAATCTGTTCAACGCATTATTTGACAATTCGAAGGATTATATCCGGACGATAGAGCAATTATATAAGAACAAGGCTGGGCTTACCAGAAATGAAATCGCACAAAAACTGGGAGTTTCTTCTGGAGGAGGTCTCTCACAAATGATTGATAATCTGGACAAGTGCGGTTTTATTGAAGGAATATCGAATGGAAGAAAGGCTAAAGATAAAATATATAAGTTAGTTGATTACTACTGTCTTTTCTACCTCAACTTTGTGAAAAACAATGATTTCTATGAGAAGCACTATTGGTCTAAAATAACCAATACTCCTGCCCATAACTCTTGGTGCGGTTTTTCTTTTGAAAGAATTTGCTTTTCACATCTGGAGCAAATAAAGAAAAACCTCGGTATCTCCGGAATATTGACCAGAACATACGCCTGGCGAAGTCACGTCACCAAACCTGCTGCACAAATAGATATGCTAATAGACAGGGAGGACAGAGTCGTGGACGTGTGTGAGATGAAATACGCTTCTGCAGAATATTCAATAACCAAAGCTGAAAATGAAAAACTGCGAAATCGCATTGAGGCTTTCCGTTCCGAATCTGGGACTAGGAAGGCAATTCACCTGGTAATGATTTCTCCTTATGGAATACACAGAAACTTATATTCTGGTAACGTCACAAATCAGGTAACGATGGATGCGTTATTTGAATAATGTAGAAGATTTTTGCAACGCGACACAACTCTGGAGAGGCTTACCGTTCATCTGGCATTGCAAATGAGAATTAAATGAGTATCTTTGCAACAGCGGTAAATTTTACAGCCGTAAAGATTTGTGTAATATGAAATTTTACGATAGAACCGAGCAGATACAGGAACTGCAAGCCATTAGAGAACAGGCATTTGAAAAACATTCAACACTCACCATTGTAACTGGGCGAAGACGAATTGGAAAGACGACTCTCATTGAAAAAGCAATGGGAGAAGGAATGTATGTTTACCTCTTTGTCGGTAAAAAAAGTGAGGCTATATTATGTACGGAATATGCAGCGGAAATCCGCTCAAAATTAGGCATTTTCGTACCATCAGGAATAACTTCCTTTAAAGACATCTTTGCATTGCTGATGGAAGCCGGCACATCAAGACAATTCACATTGGTAATAGATGAGTTCCAGAATTTCATAGACGTCAACGACTCAGTATATAGCGATATTCAGAACTTCTGGGATAAATACCGCCTGAAAAGCCATATAAATATGATAGTATGCGGCTCTGTGTATTCTCTCATGGAAGAACTCTTCAAAAACAGAAAAGAGCCTCTCTATGGACGATGCGACCATACTATCCGATTGGAGCCGTTCAGTCCTGAAGTGATGAAAGAGATTATTCATGACCATTATCCTGGATATTCAAATGACGATTTGCTTGCGCTATATACCTATACAGGAGGTGTTCCTAAATATATAGAGTTACTTGTAGATGCGGAAGCGCTATCCAAGGAGAGCATTATAAATTACATTGCAAAACAGGATTCGCCTTTCGTAGAAGAAGGCCGAAAACTGTTGATTCAAGAATTCGGCAAAAAATACGCAACCTACTTTTCAATACTGCAGGCAATCTCTGAAGGATATAATACTCAGGCAGAAATAAGCGATTACCTGGGCTCCAAAAGCATTGGAGGACAATTACTGAAATTAGAGGAAACATACAATCTCATCCGGAAAAACCGTCCAATGTGGGCAGGTTCCAAGACACAGACCGTGAAATACGAGATTGGAGATATATTCCTGCGATTCTGGTTCAGATACATTGAAAAGAACCAGCAGTTGATAGAGATTAACCAGTATCCCCTTTTACGTGAAATAATAACATCGGACTACGAAACCTATTCCGGGGACATTCTCGAAAGATACTTCAGAGCCAAATTGATAGAAAGCATGAAATATCGAGCAATAGGAAATTGGTGGGACTCAAAGGGATACACCGATAAAAATGGAAATCGCCAACAATGCGAAATAGATATCATCGCAATACACATCGACGACAAGGAGGCTGATATCTTCGAGGTCAAGCGAAATGCAGACAAATTCCGTATCAATCTTCTCCAAGAAAAAATGTCTCATCTCAAAGAGAAAGAGAAACGCATACGCAAATACAATTTGCACCTCGCTTGCCTATCGATCGAAGATATGTGAGCAGGAAAACATACCATCAGAACTTCATGGTAATGAGAATCGGATAGTGGTCGGACGGATGGCAGAAATTGCTCAGGCGACGAGGGTCGCGGGTTAATGTCGCGAAACCGTCGTAGATGAATTCTGCAGAACGTACTTTCTTGAAGAGCGGACCGGTCATGTAAACGAAATCGATCCGCTTGCCGGAGAGCGTACTCTTCTGGAACTCACCGGGATGCAGACGCTCCACGATATCGATGTAGGGAGTATGCCCACGCACATAGTCATGCACCAGGAAAGCCTTGTCATCCTCGGCCAAGCCATAAATCTGATTGTCCACACGAGAGCGTGCATTGAAATCACCAAGCATCATCCAGTACTGGGAAGCAGCCTCCGGAACCGTGCCGATTGTCTGCTCACAGATATACTGCATCTCCTTCGCACGGAACACGTCTCCCTCCTGATTCTTGATGCTTTCCGCCTGGTTCACAGCCTTATACGCATATTTCTGCGGCCAAGTATGCAGCGTGACGATGTTCATCGTCTTGCCACCGACTTCCACCTGCGCCCAGCCGGCACCATGCACCACCACGATATCGTCACCATTGCCGTTTACCCTCTTGACAATCCGAATCGGATAATTGGAAGTGATCACCTGAGGGAAAGTATCACGCTTTCCGCAGACGAGCACATACTGATGTCCATACCGCCTTGCCAGGAAATCCCAGTTCCACGGAAGATAGAATTCGTCGTACTCCGTCATCTTGTCGGCAGTGCCGGTACGATAACGTGATTCGGCCTCGCACCAGACGCAGATGTCAGGATTCTGCTCCTTCACGCGGCCACGGTGCTGTGTCGCAAAGTACTGATATACACCATTTTATAAAACCAGAGCGTGGAAACGTAGCCAAAAAAAGGCCGCGTTTCCACGCTCTATCTTAAACAATATCTGATTATCAACGAGTTACAAAATCACCCGTGGCCGCGTCCTGACCATGGGCGTTTAAAAATCGATTCCCGCACACGCTCCGAAAAACGGCATATAGTCTTCTGTTGTTGACACCATGAACCTCGCAGTAAATCCAAGCTTTTTCGTCAGATAAATGCGAGCGCCAATACCACCAGAAGCATACACTAAATGCTCATTCACACGTTCATTCTTCCACTTGTTATATCCATACTTGACATATTCATTATCCGCATGGAACATGTATCCCAATTGCGCAGATAGCATTGGCGTGACTCGTTTTTTCGAAAAGTACACACGACCGTCAGCTGCCACAATTACTTTAGGGCCGTCGTCTGTATACCCAGAGCCAATCACTCCGCCAAGATACACATAAGGGCTGAATTGGTATCCGGCTCCTGCCGTTACATTCACGTCCCCACCATCTAGATTGCCACCAGCACACACATCAGCATTGAATCTAAGCCCTCGAGTTATATAATCGGTCTGCTGTGAACCAGACCGACGACTGATTGTATTCCCATAGGCGCCCTTTCCAGACTGTGCTTGAGATAGGCCGGAAAAACCTATGATAAACAAAAAAGACAGCAATACTATTTTAATAAACGTCTTCATGGCATTGAATCTTAAAGGTCAAAACGCATTCTCCAAACATTATAGGCGTTACGTTCGTTCGCCCTTGTCGACAGAAAATAGATATACCTTCCGTCCGGAGACCACACAGCACTGCAATCATCGGCAGGATGATAAGTCAACTGTATAAATCCCGTTCCATCCATTTTCACCACGAACAAATCAAGGTTGTCCCTCTTGGTAATCGAAGACTTACCATTACCCTGACAGAGAATCCATGCCCCGTCGGGCGAAACACGAGGACTGGTGAATCCCCTGTTTTTATCCGTAAGGATAAGAGTCTCCACGCCTTTCTCATAATTTACCCTCCACAATTCGCTTGCTCCAAAAGTTGAGTTACGGACACAGACAAATTCATCGGAGCCTTCACCTACAGGACAAGGGTTATATCCTTTGCAGCATGAAGTCAATGCTCCCGTTTCAAGATTATAAGACCAGATATATGCCCCGGAACGATCGATTCTCGTAAAGAACACCTTCTTGCCATCATTTGAAAGAATCGGATTGCAATCATAATTGTTACTGGTAAGCTGCCTCATGATGCTGCCCACATGAGCATTTGTCGCGCTTATCTGAACACGTCGTCCATCTACCGCATCTCCGAAATACAGATTGCCATCCTTGCCCCAAGAAAAGTCTCCTACATTTCTGAAAGTTCGCTGCGTCGCCGATCCTTGAGGACCTGCTTTGCGGACAAGAATATTCCACTGTCCGTCAAGAATGCTCTGATAGGCAAGTTCAGAGCCATCTGGAGAAATATCCAGAAGCCGGTCGGTACCCCATCCGTATCTCTCGGTAGTACAGATACCTTCGTTAAACTGCCCTTGCGACGTTCTCTCGAAGGATAGATTCCCCGCAATGAGGGCGGAAGATTCGTCGGTGATTTTCATCAGGTTAAGTCCGCTTTCTTCAGGGGAAGAACTCGCCAGATAGGCTGCCGGACCACACGAGCTCAAGAGTGAAACACATAGCAAAAGGGTTCCGTGTTTCTTAATGCCATAAAACATATCATTCACTTTTGTCCACTGCTCCCTGGTGGATGAATATAAAAAAAGACGTGGGAGTCTGTACCTTTGCTTATCCCTAGCTCAGGCCTTCGCTGCCCACCATAGAGGATAAGCAACGCAGTAGCCCACGTCTAGCGGATATAAACAAACGATGACACACAATTGCGCACCCTTTTATATTCACTGAATGTGAACGCCCCGTTGCCGTATCTTCTCTATGATTCAAGTTTGCGAAGTTTGAGCTAAGAAGACAACGTCAAGTAACGTCTTTATATGTATATCCATGTAAACCCATGGATACTACAAAATTATGTAAAATAATCCTATATTCAATATCCTGGTTTTACTTTTATCCAAAAATCAGCTAAATGTTTCGCCAAACTTCATGATTTTATCGACATTTGGCGAAACATCTGCTTAATGTTCCGCCAAATCTGCCGTACCCCAGCGGGACGCGGCCACGGCGCTGTGTCGTAATGTGCTGATATACACCATTTTATAAAACCAGAGCGTGGAAACGTAGCCAAAAAAAGGCCGCGTTTCCACGCTCTATCTTAAATAATATCTGATTATCAACGAGTTACAAAATCACCCGTGGCCGCGTCCTGACCAGGGGTATAGATAATGGACTTAATTTTTTCGATATAGGCGTCTACCTTTGGGAAACAAGGCTCCACATCCTCCTGAGTCCAATCTAAGAAATCATCATAATCGCCAGTATGACGCATATTTTGTAATCGAGCTAACAGAGCACCATCTTCTTTAGTCAAGACACCGGTTCGTACATAATACTGGCCAATCATTCCAATTGTACCTTCATGTGTTTTCGCCATCAATCCGGCACTAACCAAAAGGGCTGAAGAAGCATAATAAGCAGCATAATATAGACGATTAGCAGCGAGTGTCCAATGTTCCATTGATGCACAATCTTCAGCCTCAACGAAAACGCCCTCAGCCTTTTCGAGTCGATATACGACAATTGCTTTTCTTTCTTCGTCGGTTAACGGCATAGGCTAACTCCTTCCAATTGAACATTTTTGTAAAACGGAGTAATACTTCTCTTGCTCCAATCTTCAAACGAATAAATCAACGGATTAATCTGCTCTCCAACTGACCAACCGTAATCCACGAAAGGATAGGCAAATTTCTCAAAGTCTTCACAAGTAGCCCTTTCTCCATCAATTAGTATAAGGATATCCCAATCGGAATCTACTCTGGCATCTCCACGAGCTCGCGAGCCGAAAAGAATGACTTCCGCCCCCTTCGGCAACACATGAGATGCAATCTCTCTCATTCCGCGTATTATATCCTTTGTACTCATACATTTACAAATCTACAAACTATTTGCAAAAAAACAAATCCCGGCGGGACGCGGCCACGGCGCTATGTCGCAAAGTGCTGATATATAACATTTTATAAAAGTGGAGCGTGGAAACGTAGCCAAAAAAAGGCCGCGTTTCCACGCTCTATCTTAAATAGTATCTGATTATCAACGAGTTACAGAATCACCCGTGGCCGCGTCCCGACCGCATCAATACGTGAGGAGACGGTTTGCCGGGCGAAAAATCGCCCTACTCCAGACCGCGGGCGCGGATGAGGGCGTCAGGGTCAGGATCGGCACCGCGGAACTCGTGGTAGAGGATCATCGGCTCTTCACTGCCGCCCTTCTCCAGGAAGAGAGAACGGAACTTGTGAGCCATCTCCGGATTCCAGAGACCATTGCTCTGCCAGTACTCGAAGGCATCCTTGTCCAGGACCTCTGCCCAGAGGTAGCCGTAGTAGCCGGCACTGTAACCGCCGCCGAAAGTATGGTTGAAATACGTGCTGCGGTAACGTGGGATAATCTCACCGATGAGACCCATATCCTTGCATACCTCATTCTCGAAAGCAGTGATATCCAAGCTGTTCCAGTCGGTGTCAGGGCCAAGTTCATGCCATTTCATATCCAAGATGGAAGCGGCGCAAAGCTCGGTGGTCATGAAACCCTGGTTGAACTTCAGGGAATTGGTGATCTTGGCAACCAATGAATCCGGAATCACCTCGCCGGTCTGATAGTGATGGGCATACTCGGCAAGAATCCCAGGCTGGAACGCCCAGTTCTCATTGAACTGCGAGAAAGTCTCCACGAAATCGCGGGTCACATTGGTACCGCTCACGTCCACGTAACGGCATTTCGTGAGCATTCCGTGCAATGCATGACCGAACTCATGGAATGCGGTCTGGACCTCGTCGATGGTAAGCATTGTCACGGTATCCTCCGGCTGGCCGAAGTTGCAGACATTGATGACGATAGGACGCATATCCTTGCCGGTAGCATCCACATACTGCTCACGGAAGTTGGACATCCATGCACCGCCACGTTTCGTGCTGCGCGGAAGGTAGTCAGTAAGGAAGAGGCTGAGCTGTGAGCCGTCCGCATCCAGGACTCTGTACACTTTCACCTCAGGATTATAAACAGGAAGGCCCTCAACAGGCACAATCTTGACGCCATAGAGCTTTTCAGCCGCAGCGAACACACCCTTGCGGACATTGTCCAACTGGAAATACGGCTTCGTGACATTCTCGTCCAGGTCATACTGCGCCTTGCGCACCTTCTCCGCATAATACCACCAGTCCCAAGGCTGAATCTTCGTACCCGCAGGAAGAATGCCGGCCTCAATGTCCTTGTCCATAAACTTCTGCATTTCAATGACTTCTTCCTTGGCCTTCGCCACTGCTTTCGCCATAATCTTGCCGAGGAAAGCATCCACAGTCTCATGATCGTGAGCCATCTTGTCACTCAAAATCTGGTCAGCGGAACAATCATATCCGAGAAGCTGAGCCTTCTCCGTGCGCAGACGCATGATATCCAGGATAACCTGCTTGTTGTCATTGGCATTGTCATGATTGCCTCGGGAAGAATAAGCCTTGAAAGCGGCCTCGCGCTTGGCCCTGTCCTCGCAGGTCGTCATGAAAACAGGATAGCTGGACACCGGAATGCCGATCTCGGACTTGAAAGCATTGCTCTCCGCGAGAAGGTTGTTGCCGAACTTCTGCTGAAGCACAGCCAGTTCGGAACTGATTTCCTTGAAACGGGCCTGCTCAGCTTCGCCGAGAGCCACACCGTTTTTCACGAACCTGTCATAAAGCTTTTTCGTGACAACGTACTGCTCCCTGTCAAGTGCGGAAGAATCTTCCAACACGGCTTTTACACGTGAGAAGAAACCGGCATTCATGAAAATCTCATCAGAAGCGGCGGTAACGAGAGGAGTAACCTCGTCCATCACCTCCTGCATCTGCGGAGTCGCATCCGACTCGGAAACATTGTAAAGAACTCCGAGAGTCTTCGCAAGTATCTGGCCTGAAAGCTCATACGCCGCGATAGTGTTCGCGAACGTCGGAGCCTCCGCATTGGTCACGATAGCATTGACCTCGTCAGCCTGCTGCTGGATTCCAGCCTTGACCGCAGGGACATAATGCTCTAACTTGATCTTGTCGAACGGCGGGAACTGGTCCTCGCCTTTCCACTCCGTAAGAAACGGATTTCCGCCACATGCCGATAGCATCATAACAGCTGCTCCAAATATAAATATCTTTTCCATAATCAATTACTTAACGATTTCGACACCATCTTTGAGGTCAATGAGGGTAAACTGTGCTTGACCCTTATAGATGGACAGGATTCCCTTCATGTTTACCTTAGCGTTACCGCTGAGAATAGCCGGATCAATCTGGGTATCTGCGAAACGCGCATAACCGCTGGTGCGGACCTGGACGTCAGAAGAACCCATCTTGAAATACTGGCTCACAGAATAAGCGGATGCATTTTTTATCAATATCGGCTTCACGTCAGTGACCTTGCGTCCGGTATTGGTAGAACCGCTGTCAAACACGCCTGACTCCAAATACTTGATGAAACCCTGCTTCGACATCGCCCAAGTGGTGACGCCCCAAGACTTGTCAGAGAAGAAGATACGGTTGTCGTTATCCTTCGTGTCCTTGTTAGGGTCAATATAGACAAGCAGGAAGATCTCATTTCCGTAAGTCAGGCCGTCAAGTTCCACGTAGCAACCGAGGTTTTCCTCTTTTTTAAGGTCCGCTTCGGCCACTTTCTTCGCCGTCAGCGGCGTGCCGATCTTCCCTCTGAACACGTGAGTATCAATCAGATACTGCGCCTCCATGTAAGAAGTCTCATAAGCCTTGGTCGGGTCCTCGCAGCCAAGCTGGATCATGCCGTTGTAAGCGCCGAGAGTAAGACCGCTGCACTTCACATACACCCACTGGCCGAGCTTGTAGTCATTGTACAAGCCATTCTTGCCGAGCTTCAGCTCGATACCCGCGGTTGCGTCCTGGATATACAAGCTCTTGTAGATATTGCCGGACTTGTCCTCGGAAATAACCTGACCGCCGATGATGATGTCCTTTTCAATGGTAAGAGGCGTACCTTCAGTGTACATCTTCTTGAGCTCCAGAATCGTAGTATTCGGAGTCATCGTGACAGGCTCGTAAATGTCAGCCTCGCCATAATTTCCAGTGAAAACCGGCTCCCACTCGTCGCAGGATGCGAGCAATGCCAACGAGGCGAATGCTGCGCCGATTATGTTATATATCTTGTTCATGCTAGAATCTGAAATAAATGTTCAACATGTAGTTGATTCCGCTCATATAGAAATACTTGGAATCGAATCTGTAGTAACGCTCCTTGCTGACAGTCTTGTCCACGAGACGGGTCTGCTCATATCCGCCCGTACGGACATTCTTGTTGTTCAGGATATTCTTGACCTGAAGCGAGAAGCCCAGCTGGTAGTTTCTCTTGATGTACCAGGACTTGCCCACACTGGCATTGACCATAAGAGCGCCTTTGAACTTCTCCTGAGCGGCCATATACTCGATTTCCTGAGGAGTAACCGTTCCGTCAGGGCCGGCGGTAGCCATGTCTGTCCTGTAGAGAGGGTTCATGTCGAGATATGCCTTGTCGAACCAATCCACGTCTGCATCCACGAACCAATAGTTCTTGTTCCAAGCGAGACCGAGGCTCGTAGCGAACTGCGGAGTACCTGACACATAATGTTTTACGGTCTTGCCTTCAGCAGTCGGATGACTCTTCCAGTAAGGGATGGTCACGCCATAAGTTTCCTCGACGATAGCCGCACTGTTGTCATAAGTCTGGTACATCACAGGGTTGGACGTGTAGACATACTGACCATAAGAAAGCACTCCCTGGAGAGAAAGGTTCGGAACCGGAAGAGGAACCTTGAAACCGAGCTCGACGCCCACATGACGCTCATCCATACCGCTCATCGCGAAGTTCGTGAACGAGTTCTGCGCATCATCATAGAAGCTCATCACCTTGGACTGGTCCTTGATGGTCGTATAATAACCCGTCACACGGACATCATAGCCGGAATTGCTGTACGCATAGTTCAAATCAGCAGCGAAAGTCTTGCTGGTCTTCAGATCCGGAACGATGCTGTTTCGGGTTCTAGGAGACACGAACGCCTGATTAAACCTCGGAGCATCAGTAACATACGCAGCATCAGCATAAACTCTGTGACCGCCTCTGATGACATAGCTGAGGTTCAGCTTGACAGCGCCGGTAAGGAAATCCTTCACATCGGACTTGCCGAGAGAAGTGATGGCCTTCTTGGTAATAGGGTCATAAGTCGTGATTTCCGCACCCTCGAACTCCATAGGGGCGCCATTGGCATCAAGTCCCGGGAACAATCCCTTTCTCACGAGACCTTCTCTCCAGAACTTGGTGTAGCCGATACGTCCGGCGATGGAAGCATCAAGTCCGGCGAAAGTGAAACGGCCTGCTGCCCAAGCCTCTGCGCGACGGACATTGGCATAATAATCATAGCCGTATTTGTCGCCCTTCTTCAATGTCTGGGCCTTGCCGTTCTGCAGATAATAATCAAGATCATTCTGAATCATAGTAGGATAAGCCGCGTAATCGCGTTCAGCGAACTGGTCAATGTTCACGTAATAGTCACCGCCGAGGAGATCGTCCAGAATCTTGTAATTCTCGGTACGGTTCCACTTGTATGAAAGACCTCCGGTCAATGTGAAATATTTCAACGGTGACCACTTGGCATTGGCAGCGAAGTTGAGATCCTGCTGGTCGGTACGACGCTCTTCAATGACATATTTCGAGCGCTTGCCTGCCTCTGTAGTATTCAGGGTATTGACAGCATAGAGCCTGTCCCAATTGATATGGGTGATGGAAGGAATGTCCATTGTCCAAGCCTCCTTGGCCCATGCATACTTCATGAAATTCACGCGGTTGTAGTCGGAGTTCTCCATGAAGAAATAGCTAGGAAGATTCCTGTAGTAATCAGGCCTCGGGTCCGGTGCGTCATACCAGTCCAATGCGGTATAACCATTCTTTCCGAAGCGGTAAAGCATTGTAGCTGAGACCTTGAGCTTCTTGGACTCCGGAGTGAAGTCGTATTTCAGGATGGCGATAGGCTCGTGAGTCTTCTTCACGCGGGCATTGCGCACCTTGCCATTATAATAACCCCAGTTGGAGTTGTACATGTTGTCGCCCATAAGGTCGTAAACCTCCTGGGTGGAACCGTTCTGCGCCCCCCTCTGACCAGGAGCCGCCATGAAGGTCAATCCAAGTTTGTGCTCCTCGCCGAATTTCTTCTCCACGGAACCGTAGTAGCCGAATGAACGGTAGTAAACGCCCTTGATCCAGTCATTGCCGCCGAGACGCGCAGATGCGCTGAATGCGTATGACCAGCCGTTGTCCAGCTCGCCTGAAGAATAAGTCATCATGAGACGGAGTCGGTACAATGCGCTGTTGGTCAGCACGCTACCTCGCCAGCCGGTGCGGACATTCGATGCCATCGGGTCAATGTTTGTGAGTCCGTTGTAGCCACCGAAACCATAGTCGGAATTCTCTGAACCGTTTACACTTTCCTTGCTGCGGACAGCCTCGTTCAGACCGCTCCACAAAGAGTAAGGTGTATAGCCGGTAATGGCGTCGTTCATTCTTACGCCTGCCATGTAAACGTCCTGGGACTCACTGGAATAGCCACGTGCGCGGAAACGTACTGAGCTGAAATTGTATCCCGCGATGTTGTTGAACACGTCGTTCTGACCGAAGAGGATGGTCGGGCTGTCCTGATATCCGGAGTCGTCCAGATCGAATTCGGTGAAGCTGGCATCGTCCACCTCTCCCACCTTGCGGGCAGGGGTCAATGACAGTTTGAACATGTTCTTCACATAACCGTCATTGACGGTAACATTGACTCTGGACTCCATATAGTCCGGGGTCTGGATCACGAGGTCATACATGCCGTCCTTCAGGGAAGGAATCATGAATGTGCCGTCCGGGGCAGTCTTAACCGTAGCTATCTCGGTCGAACCTGAATAAAGTTTCAGGACTGCGCCGTCCACCGCTGCCTTGGAGGACCTGTCCACGATTGTTCCCTTCACGCCGCCGGTGTAAGTCTGCGCAGACATCACCATGGCCAGGAACAATGCCGGTATAGCCAAAAGCTGTTTAGTATTCATATTGTTGATTATTTGTTACTTACGATTATATATGTCGGATAGTGGTCGCTGTAGCCGCCGATGAATGTTCCGTTCGAGAATGTGCGGAAAGGCGTGCCTTTGTACTGGCCTTCCTGCTGTGTCATGAACGGCTGGCTGAACACTCGTCCGTAATATTTCTTCTTTACGATAGGCTGGATTTTCAATGTTCCCTTAGGGGCATTGGCCATTGCTTCATTGACCAGGATGATATCGTAGATGTTCCAGGTTCCCCTGTATGCGAGTGAGCCGTAGCCCGCCTTCAGCATTGACAGGAACGGGGAGAAGAAGTCGTATTTGCCGACCTCGGCGATGGTCTCCTTGCCGTGCATGTACTTGACCATGCTCTCGTCGGTAGGGTTGTCGTTCATGTCGCCCATCACCATGATCTTGATTCCCGGGTACTGTTTCATCAGTTCCAATGAGTGTTCATAGATGATTTCAGCGCCGCGGCTTCTGAGGTCCTGGCCCTTGCCGCCGATACGTGAAGGAAGGTGGGCAACGAAGAACGCGAACATCTCGCCGTCAAGCAATCCCCTGACCATCAGGATGTCACGGGTGCGGAAATAGTCCTGGCCTTCCTTGTCCATGGTGAACTTGATGGTCTTGGAGTTGAAGTCGAACGGTATGGATTTGCTTTCTTCCACGGTGAAATATTCCGGTCTGTAGAGCAATGCCACATCGACGCCTCGTCTGTCCGGTCCGTCGTAATGCACTATCTGGTAGTTAGCAGCCTCGATTTCCGGCTGGTTCACCAGGTCTTCCAGAACATGGCGGTTCTCCACCTCGCTGAGTCCGAGCACTGCATGATATGCCTTGTTCTCATCAGCCATAGCTCTGATGACGGTAGCGATATTATGGAGTTTCTTCTCGTATTTCGGCTCGGTCCACTTGTTCTTGCCGTCCGGAAGAAATTCGTAGTCGTTCTTCCCGTCGTCATGGTAAGTGTCGAAAAGGTTCTCGACATTGTAGAAGCCCAATACATAGCGTTTCGGGCCGCCCGCACCTGCCGTTGTCGCCACAGACATCAGCACAAGCGTCAGGATCACGTAAAGTATTCTTTTCATTATCAATGTTTTTGTGTTATTGCGTTCTAGTTCCACCACCAGTTGATGGTCTTAGGGTCTTCGGACTTGACCTGCGCCGCCGCATCCTCGCCGATTTTGGCAGGAAGGTTTGCGAAATAGGTAATTCCTGTTACTTTCTCCAAGTCACTGATAGACATTGCATAAGGCTTGAAGTTATTATTGTCGCCATATCCTTTGTGCTCCAGAAGAATCGCGCAGGCTGAATAACCTGAATGGCCGATTGTGGAGTTTCTGCTGTATCGCAGAACCGCCTTGTAGTAATGAGTCGGAACGGTGACGCTCTTTCCTTCATTATCCCTCGCGGTCCTTGTGCTGCCTTTCGTAACACATCCGGTTACCACATAGCAGGTATCTGCTCTATTGGCCCACGAACGCACCTTGCTTTCGAGATTCGCCCAGGAATGCTGGTTAAGCTCAGCACGCTGCGGAGTCATATTCGTGCCATAGAACGTCGTTACGTTTGCTGCGTAATTCAATCTGTCAGCAGACGGCAACTGATGTCCTCTGTCATAACCGCCGCCAAAGCCTTTGTATAGGACTGGCTGGTACTTCTTGGGAAGGAGAGGGTCCAATCCCCAGGCATCGGTGCGTTTTCCGGAACCGATAGACCAGGAATTGAGATGATAGGCCACCCACGGCGCTACAAGATTATCATAGTCCCACGCAAATGAGTAATTTCTGGTTTTCACAGAACCAATAGTCATACTATGGGTAAAGTGTCCATATTTGGAATCCTTCGGCATCGCCGGCAATTCCATCCATCCAGTCGTAGAAGCAAGATTTCCTCCCGATTGCTCCCCGGTATTGCCGCCGGTGCCGCCGCCTCCAATTTCTTGACCGCTCTGGGTGAGTGTCAATTCTGCTTTCCCCGACGCCGATGTCAATGTAAGAATAGCCGTGCGGGCCATCTCACTTGTATTCGCTTCGACTTTAAGCGTAACCGACTTGTTGCCAGTGCCAGTTGAAGGTGTCACGGAAGCCCATTCTGCCGGCTGGTCCTCGGGGTATTCTATCGTTATCGACCAATCCCCGGAAGCCTGCACATGAAGAAACTGGCTCTTCTTCCCAGCTCCCATCGGATTAGTCACGACCTCAAGTTCCGGAGGGACGGTGCTGTCAGTTTTATTGTTACAAGAACACACAAAAGGCACTGACACCAGAAGTGCCAATGCCCATTTAGCTATTTGATTCAATGCTTTTTTCACTAGAAATCAATGTTTTACAGCCACACAACCAGCTCGCGCCGATGCCGGCTCTTTTAGACGGACAAAGGGCAGCCCGGTTTTCCGGGCACCCTTTTATGTCTGGTATTTAAGTCGTTGGACTATTTCTCCGCTTTGATTGCAAAAAGTATAGCTCTAGCATTAGTTGTAGTCGTCACTGTAACATCTGTCTCAGTCTCCAATTTGGCAGGAAGAGTGATGGTGTACTTATCGGTATCTGCAACTGTCAGAGTGTAAGGGGTACTATTTGCAGCACCATCATTAGCGGTCAAGGCCTGAGTAGCAACCTGAGTTTCGCCGACTGATGCTTTAATAGTCGCGGTTTTTCCTTTCCACGCCACACCATAGAAAGATACTTTGGTAGTACCTGCCGGGATCTTCAATGTTGCGGTACCTGCTTTCTTGGAAGAGCCGAGTTTCAGGACAGGAACATCTGCAACATCATTGACAGTAGCCTTTTCACTATAAGCATTTGTTCCAAGTGTCCATTCAACGCTACTTGAGAAGTCCTCAGCTCCCGCAGCAGACTTTCCTTTATGTGTCAGCACTACAGTATAAGACTTGGTAGCAACCTCTTCCGTCGTAGAGACAGTAAGTTTCACAGTCACATCCTTTTCAGTCTCATTGGCAGCGAACTTGACAGTCACGGTACCAGCACCATCGCCAGAAGCAGGAGATACGGTATAAGCAGCATTGTCAGAAGAAACAATCCACTTCACATTGCCCTTTACATCGAAAGAAGCAGAAGTATCACCAGCCTTTGCTGTGAGCGCGGTAGTGCTTACAGAGAACTTAGGACCGGTTGTTTCCACTTTCTCTACTTCAGTTGCAACTATCTGATAGTGCGGATTTCCACCAACATACCATCCTTTCACTTTGATATCGCAGTCCACAAACTGATCCATACCCCCAGGGTAAGCAACTAAAGAAAGATCCTTTGCCGTAACACTTCCGATGTAAATATTATAGAAGGTTCCGTTTTTCTTAACAGTTCCAGTAAATGAAACATAAGTAACAGCCTTAGGAGCATCAGTCACGTTTGTCTCTGTGAACTCAAGTGGTGTAGGATATGTTACAGTATTATTGCTGGAAACCCCTGTAGTTGTCGGAGCAGTAATCTGCATAAAGCCGTTGTGCAGTTTGGTCGTACCGGCAACATTGACTTTGTCTCCTACTTTAACTTTAGGGTCAGCATCTGCATAAACAAGCATTTTACCTGTTTCGTCAGAAATCACATAACTCTTAGCGGTAACGCCTACAACCAACACATCCTTGAGGTCTGCTGTTGAGCCGGCTGCGGCTGCGCAAACTGCAGCAATATTGTTTCCAGTCGGTGCCGGAGTTTCTCCGCCGCCTGTGCTGCCGCCGGTTCCGAGGTCAATGCCCTTGGAGAAGTCGATAGCGGTACCAGCTGAAGCTGCTACGCTAAGGTCGAGGTCATCAAGACGATATGAGCTCGCAAGATCCGCCTTGATATAGATACTGAGAGAGGATGTTCCTTCTGGAACAGTGAAGTTAGATTTCGCAAGATCCCATCTTCCTTCCTTATCCCCATTAGGGAATGCATATTCAAGTTCAACCCATTTCTTGGCATCGTTGCTGATATATACATGGAACTCATCATGTTTGAAAAGACTACCATTATCCTTATTGTATTTTTCAGCACCAAATGACAAGGTATAATTAACTTCTGAGGAAAGTTTGATTCCTTGAACTGAGAAATACGCATTAGAACCGAAGAAAAGGTTATTAGCATCAGAACCGCTATAATCGGAATAACTACTGCCGGATGTGGAATTCGCACGAACAGTTACTGCGTTATAAGCATACGTTTCACTACCTACTCCTGAACCTTTAGCGTTTTTCCAGCCCTCAAAGCTGTCGAGGAACGGCCATTTATTATCTGTTTGAGTTGCTTTTTCTTTATCGAAATCATTGTGATAAACAATCATTTCAGAAGCAGAACCTGTACCTTTCTGATTGACGGTCAGAGTCTTGGCGTCGAATCCGATGGTAAACTTGATGTCTTGTGAACGGTCCATTCCGGTATTCTCCAGAACAGTAACGGTCACCTCTTTGTTTTCAGCAGGATTTCCGGACTTAGGGTCTACTGCGATCCAGTCAGGAACATTGGTAACATTCCAGTCCCTGGTAGCAGTCAGTTTGATGGTCTGTGAACCGCCATCTTTCTCGAAATCAAGGGTCTGTGTAGAAAGCTCTATTGAAGGAGCGCCTGTAGGTCCATCATTTTTATCATCGCAGCTCTGCGCGAAAAGCATTGCTGTCAATGCGAATGAACCTAAAAACAAATTTTTAAGTTTCATATTGTTGCTATTTTAGATGAATATTAATCAAAACAAGTCTACAAATATAGTTCGCAGTTATGGATTTCGCAAATTAAATCGTTAAAATATTCTGCTCGTCTTTTCGGTCTAGATTCCTTTCCTCATCAGTCGTGTACACCCAGTACACTCCTTCTTCGAAAAGAAATCTATCCTCGAAAATACTTCACAAATTGTTACCAACATATTTATGCCTACTTGATTTCGTAAAATAATTACTACCATATTGATTTTTATTGCTATTTTTGCAGATAACAGATACCATTGTATGTATTACGAATATAACCCGGAGAGCATTGACGACATTTTGAAGGTAATGGCGGCCAATGCGAAAAAACGTCGTCTTGAAAAAGGCTGGACCCGCAAATATCTTTGCGAGAGGTCCGACGTCCCAGTTTCCACCATAGCGAAATTCGAGAGCCTCCACACGATTTCCCTGGCGTCCTATGTAGCCATAGCCAAGGCCCTGGGCTATTCATCCGACATGAAAAAGCTCATGTCCGAAGCCATCTTCACCACAATGAAGGAGCTCGACACCATCAACAACAACAAAAACAGAAAGAGAGGTCAACGCACAAAAAAGGTTACCGAGGTTGAACAATAAGTACCGATACATAAGGTGTGGAGCGTAAATAGCTGAATATTAAGTAATTCACTGTTTTCAGAGTTGACGAAACAGCAACTCTGAAAACAGCTAAACAGCTATGAAACAGGGAATTACACGCCACGACAATTTGTATCATCTTTTTCCGGAATAGAAAACGGGCGGCCCGGTTAGGGGTCGCCCGCGTTTATATAATTGATAAGACTCTATTGCTTAGAATGTAAGTCTAAAGCCAAGCTGAATTCTCCATCTTGAATAGAAGTCACTGATACTGATAGTTTGAGGCTTATACTTGTAGGTAGGAGTCATATTGCCGTCAGCATCTTTTTTGAGGTCTGTAAGATTCAGCACCTGCACATTGTATGAAGATGAGTTGTAAACGCCCCAGTTCTTGTTGAGGAGGTTGCTTGCATTAAGCAAATCCACGATAAACTGAAGCTTTCTTCCTTTCTCCCTGTCATAGTAGAAATCCTGAGCGAAGTGAAGATCGAAATGATGCTCAAAAGCAGCAATTCCGCCATATCTTTCAGAATACTGTCCTCTATGAGAGCTCAGGTATTTATCATCAGAAATGTACTGTTCGAATTTAGCTGCATCTGCAGGATCCGCCCAATTCATCTTGCCTACTTCGTCCTTGGTAGGGATGTACAATGTGGAGTTACCTCTGTACCCGTCACCATTGAAGTCGAAACCGCCTTCATTCATTGTATAAGAATATCTCTGGCCACTGCCCGCCTCATAAGAGAGGGAAATTGTAGACTGGAGACCTCTGAGGTAGATCGGAGTAGTATAAGAAACCACTGCCATAATCTTGTGAGGCCTGTCGAACAGAGAGTGAGAAAGCTCAGGAGCATTGGTGTCGATAGAGTAGTTGTACTTCCAGTTGGAGTATGCCACAGATGAAGTACCATCATTTACAGAATATGCATGACCGAAGGTATAAGAAGCCATCAAGTCGAGACCGAAGTTGAAATGCTTTTCGAGCTGTCCGCTGATGGAGTAGGTATAACCCTTGTTGGTGTTGTCGAGGGCAACCACTGCATAGTAAGTCTTGTCAATGCTGTAAAGCGGTGCTTTGCTTGCAGGATTGGACTCGCCGACCGCAGCATTCACACCATACGTATAACCGCTCTTGGTGAGTGCAAGGTTCTTGAAGAACACGTTGTTCAATGTCTTGGAGAACATTGCGTCGAAAGTAAACTTCCATCCGTTAAGGAAACTCTGCTCAAAACCGAGGTTAGCCCTGAATACCTGAGGGTACTTGAAGTGTCTGTCAAGAGTATTGATGGTAGCTTTTCCGCCAGCAGAAGCCAGACCAGTCTTCACGACATCATCGTAAGGATTGCTCGTGAATGGGAATGTCGCAGCTGGCTTGGAAACTGTAATGGATTTAGCCTCCATACCGGTGTTGTTGTATGCATTTGAAATCCAAACGAAAGGTACACGTCCGGTGAAGAGTCCCGCACCACCCCTGAGAAGAGTAGAATGGTCATCATTCAAGAAGTAACGGAAACCGACACGAGGTGAGAACAGTACTGCAGGAGCAGGAACAGTTCCGACTTCCTGTCCATACTGCTTAGAAATTGCCCCATTGTTGAAATCAGCATTTTCTGTCGGCTTGTTCAGAAGGACAGGAATGTCAATACGGAGACCATAAGTCAATGAGAAGTTAGAGTTGACTCTCCAATGGTCCTGAGCATAAAATCCAAATTGCGCAGCATGAGTGGTGGCAGCCCATCTAGGGTTTCCTCCGGTCAACTCAGGATCTGAATATCTGTAGTTGAACTGGTTGACCTTATTGTTGAAGAAATCAGAAAGCTTTGCGAAAGAATAACCGCCGAAAGCATACTGGAGGAACAAGTTGTTGAATGAATAAATTTCATTGTGTGTTCCGAAAGTGATTTCATGCCTTCCCTTATACCATGAGAGATTATCCGAAATGGTAAAGGTGTTTGAATCCATAGAGTTGGCACCTGAAGAGTATTCCGTACCAAGGTTAAGAGTTACATTATCTTTAACTTCAATATTCGCTCCGGCATACGGATAGTCGCGATGATCTCTTACGAGCACCGCAGTAGCACGGAACTGATTCTGGAGGACATCGGAAATCTTCGAGTTAAGCTCCGCAACGATAGTGTTGGTGCGGTTTGACTGCTTGTAAGAAGATTTATTGAAGAAGTACTTATAAGCGCCGGAGCTATACTTGTCTGCATAAGCATCCATGAACTGGTAACGGACCATAAGTTTGTTGGCATCATTGATGTTCCAGTCAATTCTTGCCATTGCATTGATTGAACGGTCGTCGATCTGGTGCTGGCTGAAAGAATCACCTGTAGCTTTCCCTCCAAGATAAGTTTTCTCGTAATGCTTGAGCATTGCTTCAGCCATTTTGGCATTGAAAACATTTCCAAGATTCTCACCATCGACAACAACATCTTCCTTAAGAGTGGTTCCGTCATAAGCACCATCTTTAGGATTGTAGATGTTCGGACGAGTTTTCTTATAATACTCACCGCTCATGAACAAGAACAACTTATTCTTGATAATTGGGGCGCCGACAGTAAAGCCATAAGTCTGGGAAAGCTGAGAATCATATTTCGTTCTTTCTATTCCTTTATCTTTGGCGAGTTTGCCAGGAGTCTTTCCGATAAAATCCTGATTATTGAAATAGGTGTAGAAAGTTCCCTTTACAGTGTTGGTTCCGGACTTGGTAATAGCATTGATGGCACCACCGGTAAAGCCAGACTGACGCACGTCGAAAGGAGCTACAACCACCTGAATTTCCTCGATAGCGTCGAGTGAAACAGGGTTGGCGCCTGTCTGTCCGCCATTTGTACCAGAAGCAGAAAGGCCAAAGGTATCGTTTGCGACAGCACCGTCAATCTGGAAGCTGTTGTACCTGTTGTTCGAACCGGAGAATGAAATACCACCGTTCTTGTTTACAGAAGCCTGCGGTGTGAATTTAGCTACATCGTAAACACTTCTGTCAATGGTAGGTACATTCGTCACTGTCCTGAGATCGAAACTGGAACCTGCTCCCGTCATGTTGGCATTGAAAGACTTCTCACTGATAACCGTAACAGCATTCAGCTCGTTGGAAGATTTCAATGTTACATTGAGTTCGTACGGCTCGCCCAATTTCAATACGACGTCCTTAAATTCTACAGAAGTCATACCGAGGAATGAAACTTCTACCTTGTAAGGACCGCCGGCACGCATACCGTTAATGAAGAAACGGCCACGCTCATTGGCGATAGTCGCATACTGAGTACCTGACGGAACGTGAACTGCCACTACGGCAGCGCCGGTAAGAACTTCTCCGCTCTCATCGACCACCATTCCGTTCATTGAAGACGTTGTCACCTGTGCATAGGCTAGCGTACCTGCCAACATTGCGATGCCGGCAAGTAACAAATGCTTTAATGAATAATTCATAGAGGTAATAATTGTTATTATACTTTGTATGCAAATTTAGGTCTTTACTTACAAATATAAAAGACTAAAACCATTAAAGTTCAATGTTTTTTGTTTCAATGATGTTTATTTTTAGGTCAGGCGGCGCTTTTTCCAGTTTTGAACAAGTTGGCATACGGCAGGAGTTGTCAATTATCTCTTTACTTCCTAATTATCAGACTGTTACGAGGATTCTTGAAGACGAAAACTCATGCCAAGTCCCATGTTTTTTTATGAGACTTGGCAGGGGCTCATTTTCGCAAAGCATTGATTTTCTTTTAGTTAGAGAAAAATTAGCCTGCCAACTTGTTCGGAAGACCCATGCCTGGCACCCAGTAGTTCCGAAACTCCACACCTGTTACACACTAGTTCCGAAACCCCACTCCTGCCACTGATTGCGAAACTCGTGTAAAAATATTTTGCAGATATGGATAAACATTGTACCTTTGCAGAACCGATGTGGAGAGATTTGCCTGCTTGCAACCACGTTAAAAAATGCTAAAATGTTGACAAACGGTGACCGCGTGGCGCGGAAACCACTTTTCATATCAATGTTTTGTGTTTTTGTGACGTCTCCACATCAGTGGGACGTTTTTTTGTACCCGGACGACTGTCAGGAGCCGTAAAAAGCATTGACGCAGACACCTGAACCACCTGCGCGGAACGAATTAAAAAGTATTGGATATGAATTACTTATTTACATCAGAATCTGTTTCTGAAGGACATCCGGACAAGGTGGCCGATCAGATTTCAGACGCAATTCTGGATGAATTCCTCAGACAAGACCAGGAATCCAAGGTAGCCTGCGAGACATTCTGCAGCACCGGCCTCGTGGTAGTAGGCGGCGAAGTCCGCGCAGAACACGCATACGTAGACATACAGTCGACCGTGCGCAATGTCATCAACCGCATCGGCTACAACAAGGCCGACTACATGTTCGACGGCAATTCATGCGGCGTACTTTCGGCAATCCACGAGCAGAGCGCCGACATCAACAGAGGTGTAGTGCGCACGGACCCTGAAGAGCAGGGCGCCGGAGACCAGGGAATGATGTTCGGCTATGCTTGCCGCGACACCGAAGAATTCATGCCGCTGCCGCTCGCGCTTTCACACCTCACCCTCCAGGTGCTGGCAGACATCAGGAAGAACAGCATCGACCTCATGCCATACCTCAGACCGGACGCGAAATCCCAGTTCACCATCGAATATGACGAGAACAACCACCCGGTACGCGTACACACCATTGTCGTTTCCACCCAGCACGACGAGTTCGTCGCTCCGGAGCTCGGAAAGATGGGGTACAATGAAGCCGTAAGCCAGTTCGGTCAGGAGAGAGTGGACAAGGCAATGCACGACAAAATCGAGAAAGACGTAAGGGAAATCCTTCTGCCTAAGGTAATTGCGGCATTGCCGGCACAGACTGCGGCTCTTTTCGACGGCAATTTCATCCTTCATGTGAACCCGACCGGAAAATTCGTCATCGGAGGCCCTCATGGCGACACGGGTCTTACCGGACGTAAGATTATCGTGGACACCTACGGCGGACGCGGCGCACATGGCGGCGGAGCATTCTCTGGAAAAGACCCTTCAAAGGTAGACCGTTCAGCAGCTTATGCGGCAAGATATATCGCCAAGAACCTGGTGGCAGCCGGCGTGGCTGACGAAGTTCTGGTGCAGCTCGCTTACGCAATCGGCGTGGCAAAGCCTGTCAGCATCTTCGTAAACACTTATGGCACAGCCGCTCACGGACTTTCAGATGCAGCTATCGCTGAGAAGGTAGGAGAGATTTTCGACCTTCGTCCGGCAAAAATCATAGAGAAGTTCCAGCTGAAGAACCCTATCTATGAGCCGACGGCAAGCTATGGCCACGTGGGACGCAAGCCTTACACGAAGTCTGTAAAGGTCATCCGCGACGGCAAAGAAGTGAACAAGGTTCTCCAGTTCTTCGGCTGGGAGCTGCTTGATTCCGTACCGAAAGTCAAAGAGTCCTTCGGCCTGTAGTCCTTCCGCCGACAGAAAAGAACGACGACAGCGTCTCCGCGGTTACGTGTCGGCATGTCGGGCGTGGCGCATAAAACGTTAGTACTCAATAGAATAGCCATTTTCAGAGTTGTGGATTCGACAACTCTGAAAATGGCTTAAGTATTGATATTCAGAGAGTTAAGCGATGCACCTGTTTGTATCGTTATTCGCCGTGTTCCATTTCGCGACGCAAGTCTTTCTCCTTGATAGACTGACGTTTGTCATACTGCTTCTTGCCTCGTGCGAGTGCAATGTTCAGCTTGGCATAGCCGTTTTCCGATATGAAGAGCCTTACCGCTACGATGGTGAGGCCCTTTTCTTTTACCTTCTGCTGCAAATGTATCAATTCACGTTTCTGCAGCAACAGTTTACGGTCACGCAGAGGAGCATGCTGTCCCCATGAACCCCACGCATAAAGAGCGATATTGATGCCGCGCACATAAAGCTGTCCCTTCTCGAAATAGCAGAAAGCATCTGACATAGAAGCCCTTCCGGCACGGATTGATTTGATTTCCGTTCCGTAAAGGACAATGCCGGCAGTGTAGTTCTCCAGAAATTCGTAGTCGAACGACGCCCTCTTGTTGTTTATGTTGACTCTGCTTTTCTTCTCTTTCGCCATGACAATCTTTCTTTTACAAGCCGTTACAGCTTCATTGTGCGGAACTGCAAATTTATCGTTAATTTTGCAGAAAACAGCAAGCCGCCGTGTAATTTTTCAGAGCGGCCGGTTGCAATCACTAACATTGACATCAAAATGCCGACGAAGAATCCATACGGGAACATGATGATCGCGGATCTGCCGGAGCCGGAAACAATCCGCGCGGAAGAACTGCTCGAACTCATTGAAAATAAAAGCATTGACCTTATTTGCGTACTTGGGCCGACGGCTTCGGGGAAGACGCGGTATGCGGTGGAACTGGCGCGCGAACTGAACCGCCTGAAGGCAGCACGGGAGGGAAACATTGGCCCGGACAGGGCCGGAGCGGAGATTCTTTCGGGCGATTCGCGGCAGGTTTATCGCGGGATGGACATCGGCACGGGGAAGGATTTGAGCGAGTACGGGGAGATTCCGTATCATCTCATCGACATCGTGGATGCGGGGACGAAGTTCGACCTGTATCAATATCAGCGGGCGTTCGAGCGGGCGTACAAGGACATCCGCAGCCGTGGAGGCATCCCTATATTGTGCGGAGGCTCAGGACTTTACCTCGAAGCGGCGACCTGCGGATATTCGATTCCGGATGTTCCGCCGAGTCCGGAGCTGAGGGCAGAGCTGGAGGAAAAAACGACTGACGAGCTGGTGTCAATGCTGGCGTCCATGAAGCCGTTGCACAACAAGACGGACATCGATACCAGACAGAGACTTATCAGGGCATTGGAAATCGCGATTTATCAGAAGAATCATCCGGTGGAGAATACGAGCTACCTGCCGAAGAACACTTATTACATAGGTACGCTCGTGTCGCGCGAGGAAAGGAACAGGCGTATCGACGCGAGGCTGGATGCCAGAATCACGGAAGGCATGGTGGATGAGGTCCTCAGGCTTCTGGAGAGCGGCATCCCGGCAGAGAACCTGACTTACTACGGGCTTGAGTACAAGTTCGTTACGCAGCACGTTCTAGGTGTGCTGACGCTGGAGGAGATGAAAACTCTTCTGGGAAATGCGATTCATCAGTTCGCCAAACGGCAGATGACTTGGTTCCGCGGCATGGAGCGCAAGGGCATCCGCATACATTGGGTCGAGCCGTAGACCTACTCGCCTGAACCCGATACCGGATGTGCGCAGTGGCCCGGCAGAAAGCGTGGAGCTTCGGCGGCGCGCCAGTAGACGGCATCGAATTCAGGGTACGTGTACGGGCCTTCGTGATCTATCGTAAATGCGGTGTAATTTATCTTGAAACCCTGCGAAAGGAAGTTCTGCTCATAGAAAGTCTGAACTTCGAACAATGCATCCACAGCAGCTTTTCCGCACACGGACGAGAACTCCGAAGAGTACAGCGATTCACGTCCTGATGTGGCATCGCCATTCCCGTCAGACACGCCGTAAAGATCTGACGTAGAAGCAAGTACATGAAGACTGTTCGCTTCACACACCGCTTTCGTATATTCATAGAGGAACGTGCTGTCGGTCTTCAGATGAATGATACCGCCCGGCTTGAGGAAACGGCGGTAGCGCTCCAGGAACATCGGACTCGTGAGACGGCTGTTTTCGCTCTTCATCTGCGGATCGGAAAAAGTCAGCCAAATCTCCGAAATCTCACCGGGAGCGAAAAATGCTTCGATAAATTCAATGCGGGTGCGCAGGAAAGCGACATTCGGCAATCCGGTTTCGGTCGCATATTTGGCACCCTTCCAGAGTCGTGCTCCCTTGATATCCACACCGATATAGTTCACGTCCGGATTCCGCTCCGCGAGCGAAGTCGTGTACTCCCCCTTTCCGCATCCGAGTTCCAGCACAATGGGACAATTCCGTCCGTGGAACATTTTTTCGTTCCAATGTCCTTTCATCGGGTGGTCCTTGAGATTCAGCGGTGACCAAAAATCTCCCGCCTGCCTGTCAAGCACTTCACCTGATGCCGGCTGAAGCAGGCATGCAAATGTTTCGTTCTCACTGAATTTCTTTAATTTTCCGTGTCCCATATCCTATCTGGTCTTCCTTGTAACTTTAATTCCCATTCCAGTCACTCCATACAATTTCACTGTATCTTCGGGAATCTTCACATATAGCTTCCACATCCCGTGACGAACCGGTTCGAGACGTTCTCCAGCCTTGATTATCAATGCCTTGTCATAATATGAAGAATCAGCGATGGAGGCTCTTCCCGCAAGCAATTCGTTTTCATAGACCTGCCCGTCAGGAGACTCCCAAAGAAGGTCCAGAGGCATTGAACTGAACCTTGAAAACTGCCTGTCGATGCATGAGAATGCAGAAATCAGGGAGATGTCGTAGCACGACAGCGAGTCCGGCATATCCACGTCGAAGACATAGCGCCCGTACGCGTCACGCGACGCATTGCGGACAAACTGCTCAGAGCTTACAGGCCTTGAGCAGGACGGCAGCACCATGAGCACCGCCATGACAAGCAGATATAACTGCTTATTTGTCATTCTTTTTCGTAGGATTTTCCTGACGTGGACGTCCCTGTCCTTTTCCGGGACGCCTGTCACGCTCACGCTGATTTCCGCGCGGCCTGTTGTCATCACGTCTAGGCTTGTTTCCCTGACTGCGACGTTTCTTCCGCGCAGGTGCATCGAAACGCGTAATGCTGTCGTCACCTACCGCCGTGATGAATTCCGGCATCTCCGGCTCCGGCTCGGTCTTGAGGGACTCCGGCTTGACCCCGTTCCTGTTCATCTTGATGATTTCACGCACCTCTGAAGCTGCCAGAGGGAACAAATTCGCCAACGAGCCCTTGTCATAAGAGAAATACATCACTTCCTTCAGGATGTCTGTCTTCATAAGATATGCAAGTCCGTCCTGGAACTCAAGCGGCTCCGACACGCGCGGTATCCTGGACTGCGCATCGAGATATGTCGCCACCTCATAATTCAAGCAGCATTTAAGCTTACCGCATTGGCCTGCAAGCTTTTGCGGATTCAGAGAGAGATCCTGGCAACGCGCTGCCGCTGTGGTTATCGACTTGAAGTTGGTGATATAGTTCGTACAGCAAAGTTCTCTTCCGCAGATACCGAGTCCGCCGATGAGTCCGGCTTCCTGGCGCGCTCCGATCTGTTTCATTTCGATACGGATACGGAATTCCTCGGCGAACACCTTGATGAGCTGCCTGAAGTCGACACGTCCGTCAGCGATATAATAGAAAATCGCCTTGGTGCCGTCGCCCTGGAACTCCACATCACCGATTTTCATGTCAAGACCAAGTTCCACGGCAATCTGGCGGGCGCGAATCATCGTTTCCTGCTCGCGCGCGATAGCTTCCTGCCATTTTTCAATATCCAGCGACTTCGCCTTCCTGTAGATTTTTTTGAATTCCGTATTTGCAGGGTCAATGCCTTTGCATTTCATCTGCCTTCCGACTATCGGGCCTTCCAAGGTCACGATTCCCAGGTCATGGCCGCTCTGCGCTTCGACAATCACAAGGTCGCCCATCTTGACGCTCTGTCCGGAGGCATTGGTATAGATGCCTTTACGGGTATTCTTGAACCTGACTTCGAACAGGTTGGAGTATTGCCCCTGGGCAATGCCTTTCAGCCAGTTATAGTCTTCGAGCTTGCAGCAGCCGCGTCTGTACGTGCAGTTCAACTCATCGTTTTCGTCACGTGTTACCGTGCAGCCCCGAAGGCAGTCAAATTGTATATTTTCGTTGTTGTCCATCCTACCTATATATTAACGAACAGGCGGTTCACCATGTTCGTGAAAACAATTTTCTGATTTACGTTGCGCACTACCAGCGAATGCGCCTTGGTTATGATCATCAGTGCCCTCTGGCAAAACGCAGGGCCGCATTTGCGCGCCGCCTCGGCATAAAAATCCTTGTCCTCCGGACGAATTCCGGCAATGTCGGTCATATTCTGCTGAAGCATGTATATCTTTCTGACACAATCGCCCGCAAATTTACAAAAAGCTTTCTGTTTCTCACGCGAATCCAGCGCCGCTATCGCCTCGCCGGTCTCCAGCACCGCAAGATAATTCCGGTCAATGATTCCGTCCATGAGCTGCATGAACATATCCATCATGCCGACATTGTCATCCCTCTCCGCCAGACTCCGGATGGCGTTTCCGATGCTGCCGGACGCAAATTCCGCCGTATACCCGGCGGTTTCCGGGTCAATGCCGGCCCATCGTGGCAGCGCCCCGGCGATTTCTTCCCGCGTCGCAGGCATCACCCTGATCAGCTGACACCTCGAACGTATCGTCTTCAACACCCTTTCCGGCTGATGTGTCACGAAAAGGAACAATGTCTTCTCGGACGGTTCCTCGACGATTTTAAGCAGCCTGTTCGCCGCCTCCTGGTTCATTTTCTCCGGCAGCCATATTACGACAGCCCTATAACCATCTGAAAATGAAGACAATGACAATTCATTGAGAATATTTTTCGCGTCCGCCACAGATATTGACGAAGCCTTTTTCTCTATCTCCAGCGCCTCATAGAGTTCATTCTCCATGAAGAACGGATTCCGCACGAAAAGGTCTCTCCACTTCTGGATGAAATCAGATGAGGTCACTTTCTCTCCCGCCACGGGGAAGACGAAATGGAGGTCCGGATAGATAAGCTTCCCGGTCTGGTTACATGAAGGGCAGATGCCGCAGGAATCATTGTCATGCCTGCTGCGGCAGTTGAGATACTGCATGAAGGCGACTATCAATGCCAATGCCCCGCAGCCCTCGTTTTCATGGAACATCATTGCATGAGGAATGCGGCCGCTGTCAGCCATCCTGACCAGAGCTGCCTTCACTTCTGCATTTCCTATGACGTCCGAGAACTTCACGACTTCCTTACCGCTGTATATTCCGCAATATCTGAAAGCATCCCGACTTCACGGACATCTCCCAACGGGCGAAGCGCTATCTTGGCATTGTCCACGAACTCCTGGAGACGCATCTTCGCGTACTCCATTCCACCTTCAGATTTCACAAATGAAACTATATCTTTCTGATAATCAGGATGGTCATCAATATTGCAGACCATTCTCCTGACTTCCTTGGCCCTCTCCTCACTGACATTTTTCAGTGCCCCGAGCAACGGAAGAGTAATCTTGCGCTCCTTGAGGTCCAACCCCGCCGGCTTGCCGGTCTGCTGGTTGTCCAGATAGTCGAAAATGTCATCCTTGATCTGGAAAGCCTGGCCCAGGCACTTCGCGTAAGTCCGGACAGCCTTCATCTTTTCTTCAGAAGCGCCCACGGACATTGCCCCGGAAGTCGCAGCAGCGACGAACAGCGAAGACGTCTTGTTGTAGATTATCTTATAGTAATCCTGTTCCAGCGTGTCCCCGGTATCGGCTTTCTGGAGCTGAAGCAACTCACCCTCAGCGAGATCGGAAAGCGTAGCGGCGAAAATGCGTATCACTTTCGCAGAGGAATTGGCACTTGCGAGGATGTTTTCCATGCCTTTCACAAGCCAATAATCGCCGAGCAGCACCGATGCCCTGCCGCCGAGAAGAGACATTACCGTAGGGACTCCGCGACGCATCGGACTGTCGTCAGCCACGTCATCGTGCAGAAGAGTGGCATTGTGCAGCAGTTCGACCGCAGAAGCATAAAGCAGAGTATCTTCAGTCACGAAACCGCCCGAACACGCCCTGGCAGCCAGCAGACACAGCACGGGACGAATCTGTTTCCCCGAATGTGCCAATACCGACTTGTTGGTCTTGTCCAGCAATGCGATGTCGCTGGAGAGGGACTTGCCCATGAGCGCATTCACCCCCTCCAAATCCTGTTTCAGATATTCTTTAATGCCCTTATAATCCATGCTTTACCTAGTTCTAGTCATTCGCTGACGGCAGCATTGAAACCAATTCCTCGACCGTGCGCGGAAAACTTATCAATGCGCGTGACGCCTCGTCCAACATGCCGGTCTGCACATAAAAATCGAGAAGGTCAATGAATTTGTCATAAAAGCCTCCTAGGTTCAGCGCCAGCACCTTGCCGTCATATTTATGCAGCTTCGCCAATGTCAATGTCTCCACGATTTCGTCAAGTGTCCCGATGCCGCCGGGCAATGCAATCGCAGCGCATGTCCCTTCACGCATCTTTTCCTTGCGCTCTGACATCGTGTCTGTCCATACGACCTCTGAAAGCGAGCCATACACATATTCGTTCATGAAACGCGGTATAATCCCTATGTGGCAACCGCCGCACTCTGCCACGGTGTCGGAAACGACTCCCATCGTGCCCTTGACCGTGCCTCCGGAAACAATCGCGAATCCTTTTCCCACAGCCGCACGGACGAACTGTCCGGCAGCAGCGTTATATTCAGGGGCAATGTCGTTGCTCGCCGAGCAAAAAACCACTATTTTCTTCATATCAGAACATGAATGCCAATGAGAATGTCACGCCGTTGAAGTTACGTCCATCCTTGAACGCGTTCTTTACCGTCTGGCCGACATCGTTCATTTTCCCACTTTCCGAATACAACGAGCCGAAGTTCCAGAAATATTTGACCGAGAACTGGATTTTCCAGATGTCCACACCGGCACCGAGTCCCAGTCCGTATTCCCATCTTGCCATACCGGCTCCGTCGAAAGAATTGGACTTGACCGGAGCCTTGTCGCCTTCGTACTTTTTAGCCTTGGCGAACAATCCGTAGCCTACGAACGGTTCCGCGAACACATAAGGCCTGAAAGCCATAAGATCGGGTCCCCATTGTATCTGGACAGGGAGTTCGAGATATGCAGCCCTGGTATCAAGACGGAACTTTTCAGGACCGACATCGCTCAATTTGGTTCCCTTGGTCTGGAACAACAAAGACGGCTGGACTGCAAATCCAAAGGCTATAGGAAGTTCCGCCGTAAGTCCGATGTGATATCTTCCTATTGATTTAGCATCCACATTCTTCGCGTTGGAAGAAGATGAAGTAACACCGGCCATCAAACCTGCGCGAGCCTTTCCATAGCCACCTGCATAAGCATTGACCGACAAGGACAGGGCTGAGATGACAGCTGCTGCCGTTAAAAACAATTTCCTGAACATGATTGTTTAGAGTAATGCGTCTATTTTAGCAGTAATCTCGGATTTAGGAACAGCGCCCACCAGTCTGTCGACAGCTTTGCCGTCCTTAAAGAAAATAAGAGTCGGAATGCTTCTGATGCTGTACTGAGCTGCAATCTCATCACAATCATCAACATTGCATTTGACAATTTCAGCTTTGCCTTCATATTCCGAAGCGATTTCTTCCACTACCGGAGCAAGCGCACGACATGGTCCGCACCATGTAGCCCAGAAATCTACAACTACCGGAACTGAGCCGGAAATGATATCAGAAAAATTTTCGTTGGTAACTACTTTTGCCATAATCTAAATACTATTTAATCAGTTTACAAACTTACAAAATTTTATTGACAATAAACGCGCCAGTTTTCCTGATTTTCCGGAACAGTTCCCGTGTCCTCCGGAAAATGAGATCAGCCTCCGAAGCAGGGCAATACCCCACCTCGAAGGCTAATCCTATACAAATCAGCTATTTACAGCTTCTAAAATGCTTGTTCCGCACCCCAGACGAAAGCCCTGAGTCCCAGATCCGGGGTCTCTTCATCTTTCGCCTTGAGGTCTGCCAGGATAGGCTGGACCTTGTCATCCTGCACAAATGTCAGGATAGCATGATTCTGTACCGGCCACGCATGGTTTCCATAATGAGGTTCCCCGTTCACAGAACCGCGTCCGTCAATGTTTTCCCAGCGCGTGAATCCTCTCTGTCCATGAGCATCAAGCACTTCCACGATTTCTTCGTTGTATGCCTGGTTATATGATATGAATATTGCTTTCATAGTAACTATGATTTTATGCGTTAAGTGCAGCTGCCTTCTGGGCAAGTTTCTTCTGCTTGCGTTTCTCCTGCCTTGTAGCGAAGACGCAGTAGATTGTAGGAATCAGCACCAATGTAACCACTGTGGAGACTGAAAGACCCCAAGCGACGGTGATACCGAGTGAACGCCACATCTCCGATCCTTCACCGGTACCGATTGCCATAGGAATCATACCGAGCACGGTAGTAAGGGTGGTCATGAGGATAGGACGCAGACGGCTACGTGCAGCAGCCACGGCGGCATCCAGGATGCCCATTCCCCTCTCACGCAGGAGGATGAGGTAGTCGATGAGCACGATACCGTTCTTCACCACGATACCGATAAGAATCAATATACCGATCATCGCCATCACACCGAGAGCCGTATTGGTAAGCCACAGACCGAGAATCACACCGACGAATGCGAACGGCACGGAGAACATGATCACGAACGGACTCATGAATGACTCGAACTGCGATGCCATCACCATGTACACCAGGATGACAATCAACACCATGAGGGTGATGAGGTCGGCGAACATGTCTTTCTGGTCCTCATAGTCTCCGGCGATTACCACGTCCAGTTCTGACGGGATATCAGTATCTTTAATGATCTTTCCTGCAGCAGCCACACCATCACTCATCGCGTGAGAACCTTCGATGACACCTGATACCTTGATCATACGCTGCCTGTTCTTACGCTCAATGGTAGGAGGTACCTCCGTCTCGACAACCTTGCCGAGATCCTTGATACGGATTCCATTGCCTGCACCATTGTAGATGATGATATTTTCAATGTCTTCGATGCTGGTCCTGAATCCGGGAGCATAACGGACTCTGATGTCATACTCTTCACCATCCTCTCTATAGTAAGACCCTACGGTTCCGCTCATCGCAGCACTTACGGCAGCAGCGGCTGTAGTGGTATTGAGACCATTGGCAGCAAGCTTGACCCTATCGAAATCCACCTGATACTCAGGAGTATACTGGTCTCGGCTGAGAGTAACCTGTGCAAATGCCGGATCTGCAAGCATTTTCTCGCGAAGTTCCTTGGCAATCCTGTCGGTGGTCTGGAAATCATATCCGTAAATCTCTACATCCACGGTAGCGGCGCCACCCATACCGCCCATACCTTCCGTCACGGTTCCCTTATGGATTTCCGGGTAATCGCGCAGGTCAGCACGGATGATGTCGGCGATTTCGCTGGCAGAACGTTCACGGTTTTCCATACTTCCGAGGTTGATGTTCATGGAAATGATATTGGAACCGTTGGTCTGCATACTTGCGAACGAGTTGTCAGAGTCTGCCTGACCGAAGGTGTAGCTGCATATCTGGATTTCAGGAATTTCCGAACGAACTCTGTCATACAGTTTTCTTGCGAATTCCCCTGTAACCTCCTGGGATGTACCGGCATTGAGCTCGATGGACACTGTAAGACGTCCCTGGTCGGAATGAGGGAAATACTCATTCTTGATATGAGGTCCAAGGAGAAGCAGCACGGCCACGAAGATACCGAACGCGCCGAAAATAACGGTCTTCCTGTTACGCACAGACCAGTTGATAACCTTGGCATAGCCATCGGAAATGGCATTGAGGCCCTTGTCTATAGGCGTAAACAATATATCGTGAAGTTTGCTCTTCTTCTTGCCTGCATGGAGCATTCTCGAACAAAGCATCGGCACCAGACAGAGCGCACCCAAAGTAGACACGATCATGATAATGCTGACGATCCATCCGAGCTGACGGAACATGATACCGGACATACCCGAAATGAGGGTCAACGGCAGGAACACGCAGAGCATTGTCAATGTGGATGCGATAATGGAAATACCCACTTCCTCCGTACCATGAACGGCTGCCTCCTTAGGCTTCTCACCTCGTTCAATGTGTGTCGTGATGTTCTCAAGCGCCACAATGGAGTCGTCGACCACCATACCGATAGCAATGGACAATGCAGACATCGATATGACATTCAATGTATTGCCTGTGGCGAACAGATATACGAGCGATGCCATCAGGGATATAGGGATGGAAAGTATGATGATGAACGTAGCTCTCCATCTTCCAAGGAAGACATATACCACCAGCATAACGACCAAGAAGGTGATTATGATGGTCTCCTTCAAGGAGTTGATACTGTTCTTGATGTTGCTTGAAGAGTCGATGACAGTCTCGATCTTGATATCAGTCGGAAGCGTTTCTTCGATAGAGGTGAGCGCTTTCTTGACACCGTCGATGACATTCACGGTATTGGCTCCGGACTGCTTCATGATGACAATCTGCGCAGAACGTCTGCCATTGGTGATGGCCTGTTGCTCTTTCTCTTCCTGTCCGTCGCTCACTGTAGCGACATCCCTCAGATATACGGCATCGCCATTCTTGTATGCAAGAACGATGTCGAGCAGCTCTGAAGGGTCCTTGAACTCCTTCTGGATACGCAAAGAATAAGTATCTGAACCGATGTCAATGCTTCCCGAAGGAATGTTCCTGTTCTCATAAGCAATGATGCCGGAAACGGTGGATATTGACAAGCCGTAAGCCTGGAGCTTGTTAGGGTCACAATATACCTGGATTTCACGTGTAGGAGCACCGGCAACCGATACCGTACCTACTCCTTTCACTCTGGAAAGAGGAGTGGTTACCTTGTCATCAAGAATCTTGTCCAGTCCCGGAAGGCTCTCATCGGCAGTCGCCGAAAGAATGAGAATAGGCATGTCATCCGCACTGAACTTGAATATGACAGGCGTGGAAGCCTGGTCAGGCAATGTGGAGCTGATCATGTCCAGCTTGTCACGGACATTGTTCGTAGCTTCCTCAATCTCAACACCGTAGTTGAATTCAAGAGTAATGATGGAAATGTTCTCCTTGGACTTGGAGGTCATATCCTTGAGGTCTTCCACACCATTAAGTCCATTCTCCAGGACCTTGGTGAGGTTCGTCTCGATATCAGCCGCACTGGCACCCGGATAGGACGACATCACGAGGATGACGTTCGCATCGAAGTCCGGATACTGGGCTATGGATGTTTTCATGAACGAGAATATACCGAAGATTGCAAATGCCACGAAGAGCAATGCAGTCGTAACCGGTTTATTCACCGCTGTTCTATATATGCTCATAAATAATTCCTGTTAAAAAGTTATCCCACGGGGAGATTATTCCTGGACATTGACCTTGGAACCGTTCTTGAGGCTGGCCTGTCCCTTCACGACAACCTTGTCTCCTTCAGCGACGCCTGAAAGAATTTCATACTCTGTTCCGAAATGACGGCCGAGAGTTACTACGACCTCTTTCACGGTGTTGTCCGCCTGAAGAACGAATACTGACCTCACGCCTGAACCCTGCTGCTTTACGACGCAGTCGTCAGGTACGACAATGCTGTGGTTGCTGCCGAAGTTCACGGTTACGCGGGCATACATGCCCGGCCTGAGGAGACGGTCTCTGTTGGCAACATTGACCTCTGCCGTAAATGTATGGGTAGCAGCATCAATGGTAGGATAAATCCTGGCAATGCGGCCGGTGAAGGTCTTTCCCGGGAGAGCGTCTGCTGTCAATGTTACCGTATCATTTTTCTTTACCCTGGTATAGTCCATCTCGGAGATTCCGACGTAAAGCTTGACCGGAGTAATCTGCTCCACTACATATATAGGTGATCCGCCGTACATGTCACCCTGGTCATAATTCCTCGCCGTAATGACGCCTGACACAGGTGAACGGAGAATGGTGTTCTCCAGAAGGTTCTGATACTGGCTGCGGGTAACATTGTATTTTAGCTCCATAGCATCGAAATCCGACTTGGAAACGCCGCCCTGCTCGTACAGCTTCTTGATACGGCTGTATTCCAATGAATCATTGGCCATGGAAAGCTTTGACTGGTTGAGGCTGACCTCGTCCATCTTCGCTACAATCTGTCCTGCACGCACGAAATCGCCTACCTCAACATAAATTTTCTGGATTCTGGAAGGACTCTGCGGTGCAATGTTGTTCTTCGCGTATGCCTCCACATTGGCTGTATATACATCTGACTGAGGGACATCCTTGTAAGATGCAGCCATAATTGTAACATTAGGCAGTCTTACTTCTGCTGCCTGCGGCTGCTCTGCCGTCTTGGAGTTGTTGTTTCCGCAGCTTACTGCCATCACAGCAGCAGCTACGTAAATGATAGTTCTAACGTTCATATTTTTCATTTCTTATTATCTGTTGTCAAGGTCTACATTTCCGTCCTCGTCGATAAAATCATGGCCGAGAATCTTCTCAAGGTTGGATTTCGCTACGACATATTCATATACGCTCTGCGATACGCCGAGCTTGGCCTGTGTAAGCGCCAGCTGTGCATCATTGAGTTCAGTGATGGTACTGCGGCCTACATTGTAGGACTGGGTGGCGATATCGTATGCTTTCTGTGCGGTTTCCACAGCTTCCTGTGCTGCCGCATAGCTCTTCATCTTGGTCTCCATCGTATTGAGATACTGACGGATAGCTATCTTGAGCTGACGTTCGGTATCATTGATCTGGATGGCCAGTTCCGAAGCCTGGACTTTCGCCTGGCGGACATCGTTGTAGCGCTTGCCGCCGGAGAAGATAGGAATATTGAGGCTGAGACCTACGTAAGAATACGGGGTCCATTTGTAGTCGCTGAACTTGAAGTCATTGGTCATGGCGTTCATGCTGAACGAGAATCCGAGGCCCAATGTCGGGATGTACGCATATTTCTGAAGTCTGACTGTCTCGGCAAGCTGTTCGGCCTGGATTGCAAGCTGGCGCATTGTCGTATTGTAGTCAAGTTTCAATGATTCTGAACCATAGCTGTCCGTCATCATAGCGTCGGAGTAGTCAGCGAGTTCGCCTGCCACGTCGATGTCCTGGTCCAGGTCCACTCCCATGACGGCTTTCAGTTGCCACAATGCGAGGATTACGGAGCTTTCCGCGTTATATACGTTAGGAATGGCATTGGCCACGGTAGATTTGGCTCTGGTGAAGTCAAGTTCAGATGCCTTCTGCGCATTGTAACGCATCCGGGTCTGCTCGAAGTTCTTTACTGCATTGTCATAGACGCTCTTGTATACGTCGAGGGCTTCCTTGGCGAGAAGCACGGCGTAGAATGACTGCTTCACCTGTGTAACCATATCCAGACGTGACGAGCGCGCCTTTTCCACGGCAAGTTCCACGTTCTGTCCTGAAATTTTAAGGCTTTTCCAAAGCTGGGCATTGATAATCGGCATGTTGGCGGAGATTCCTGCGTTCCATGTGTTCCATCTGCCCACTTCGATGCCGCCGCCGGTCGGGAAGCTTGGCTTCGAGCTGTCAGCAGAGCCGGAATCCGTGGAGCCTGAGTCGGTAGTGCCTCCTGTGCCGCCGTCACCGTCCGATGACCCGCCGCCCATGATGCTGCTCATGTCCATATCCATATACATCACCTGTTTCTTGATTGTTCTCTGGAATGATCCTGTAAGATCAATCTGCGGGAAAAGAGATGCGTAAGTTCCCTTTTTGGCATATCCGGAGCGTTCGATTTCTTTATCTGCCACCTGCACAGATGCGTTTTCGCTCAACGCTATCTTCAGGGCTTCATCCAATGTGATGACCGTCTTGGTCTGCGAACTGTCCGCTTCCTGCGCCACGGCATTCAGGGACATCATCACCGAGGCTGCAACCAGCAGTAATCTCGGAAAGATTCTATTCATAATTTAAACTCTAATAATTATTTATTTTCAACCTACTATTAATATCAACGGCGCGGCATGGTGCAAATACCAAGCCGAAAAATGTTCAAAAAATGACAATAAGTATACATGTTATTGTCTAAAACTCCACTTTTAGAGCTTTTTAGACAATAAAGCATGTTCTAAACGTTACAACAATGCTGCTATGCCAGAGGTTTTGCGTAATGCGTTGCAGGTTTTTTATGGTTCTGTTCAGGAATGACAGCCTCCGCCGGCTGTTTTCTGATGAATGCATAAACCAGGAATCCGATGCCGATGAGGATGAACGGAATGCTGAGAATCTGTCCCATATTGAGGACCATGTTATCCTCGAATGCTACCTGAGGTTCCTTGATGAACTCTATGAGGAAGCGCATGCCGAAACATACGATGAAGAATATGCCGATGAATGTTCCGCGATATATCTTCTTCAGATTAAACTTATACATGCTCAGGAGCACGATTCCGAGAATCAGGTAGCTCAATGCCTCGTAAATCTGGGTAGGATGTTTAGGTTCGGTTTCGCCCCTCAAGTCAAAGATGAAGCCCCAAGGAAGAGTGGTCACGTCTCCGTAAATCTCTGAGTTCATGAGGTTTCCAAGACGGATGAATGCTCCGGCAAATGCTACCGCAATGCAGAGGTGATCCATGAGCCACACGAAGTCGAAGTTGTTTTTTCTGCCGTAATGGTGTGCGTACCAGAGCATTGCAAAGAATAGTACAATGGTGCCGCCATGGCTTGCAAGTCCTCCTTTCCAAGGCATGAATATTTCCAGGAATCCATGCAAGCTGCCGAAATAGTATTCAGGCTGATAGAAGATGCAATGTCCGAGTCTGGCGCCCACGATGGTGCCTATCAACAATGTATAAAGCAATGAGTCCAGCAGATTTTCGGAGATTCCTTCTCTTCTGAAGAACCATCGGAATATGAACCAGCCCAAAATGAATCCCGCCACGAACAGAAGCGAATACCACCTGAGCCCGAACGAGCCTATATGAAAAAGAACCGGGTCCACATGCCAGTGGACGAATAACATTTCGAACATATACGTATAACCATTACTGTCATACAAAGTTACGTATATTTTCCGAACTGCAGTAATGGCGATATGGATTTCTATTTATTTCACTCGTGTATTCATCTTGGCGTGGGTTGAATATGGTTTGAATGGATTGATAGATGGCTTGACAGATGGATTTTTGGGTGTGGCGCGTTACTGACTGATTATAAACAGATTAAGCATTTTCAGAGTTACAGAACCTTCAACTCTGAAAATGCTTAACGCACTAAACACTAGGTTATTACGCGCCACGCCCCATACGCGACGCTTGCTTTCAAAACTTGCTTAGTCACCCCAAAAACCGCCGCCTTCGTCTTCCTCTAAACCACATTCACACAGGACATCATAAACTTTGCCGGCCTCTATGCATTTTGACTCGGAAAAATCAATTTGCTTCAAAAAAGCGTCCAAGTTATCTTTCGGCATAATTTCTTTTCCAGACGCAGGTTGGAGATAACTCATAGCTGGGACAATAACATACCTATAAGTTACATAACCCTGCCCTTTAACAGAAGAGCCTTTTTCTGAAGGAGTTTTAAGGTCAATTGAAAGCGAATAATAAGGCTCCTTCGGATTTTTCACAAGGCCAGTACCAGCAAATTTTTCACTCACTTGAGCCTTCCAAAAATATAACTTCACCTTGCTCACCGGATTAACCGTATGATTCACACACTTCAGACGAAGTATAGCACAGTTATGCTTGAACGCAAACGAGAGGGCACCCTCTTTCAGTTCAGACATCGCGGTCATGACGTCGTATGCGGAAAGGTTATCCTCTTCGCCATTCTGCTTGCTGAAGTCAATGTCGATTTTCCCTTCGGAGTTCAATGTGGCAGCAGAGCCGTACAAGCCTGTAAACAGGGTCGATACGGAAACTCCATCCGGAACGGACTCTGCAGTGAACGACGTGCCTGCAGCCGTTTTGCTGAAGATGACAGGAGACGCCCCGCCATCATAATATGCATTGAAAGACTCTGCATCGCTCCACGAAACCTTCGTACGCGCATTCTCACCAAAGTTTCCAATCTCATACACGGTCTTGGTCGCAGACGATGATATATAAGCATTGGCACACAAAGACTGTCCTGCCGTCTGAACTCCTTCTTTATTGCAAGCCGCAACGGCAAGTGCGGCAAGACAAAGGACAGAATAATATACTCTTTTCATAAGCTCTCCTCACCATTAATAAAACATTCCACCAAATTCGAAATCATCCGGATCTTCCGAATTTGCATTGGACGGCTTCGAACCACTGTCGCAAAATCCATTTTCTGCAACAACATTGAAGACAGTCACTGATGGTGCTTCATAGCACACTGCCTTCCCTAAATCTGTTTTGTAAATATTCATCTCTTCACTGTTTATTATGATAGCGCCGCTATCGTACTTGTTTTTTCGACCGACAAAAGTATATCCGAGAGACTCTCACGCCAAAAATTCTTTGTAAAGAAATGTTACTTTAACGAATAAACGATTAAGTGCCAGCTCGTTACAACAAGCCGACACTCCTAACACACGAAAACAAGCTCCATGTGAAACCCTAACGGGAATTATGTTGCTTTAAGAGGTAAAACGTTACTGAAACAACTTTTCAACACGAGAGGCAACCTCTTCATAAACGTCTGACACAGACTTTCTTGCCTTGTAAAAAGTAACCCTGGAGGTAAAACCGGACTCAGCAGCTACCACGTCCTGGATAGCATCAGGATATCTCAATTTATACAAACGCGCATATTCAAGCCTGAACATATTCACGAGACGATAATAGCCATGAAGGGCGATGAACTTATCTGCCCTCTGTGCATTGCCACGACTGACAGATGCCAGTACCTCGGTCTTCAAGAGATGAGGCTCCTTGAAATGACGCCCGATTATGGTGAGCACCTCATCTTCGATACTGCCTGCCGTGCAGCACAATTCATGAGGAACACTCTCCACAGGCTGCAACTCAGGCAGGGACCTGCCTTCCTGAGGCTTCAGAATCACACAAAGAAGCCATACGAACACGACAGAATATAAGAGATTGTTCGCAAAGAAGAGCCAAGGGTCTTTCGTCAGAAACAGCACCCAACCCAGCAGAATCAGAACAAGAGGCAGCCACAGGACCTTGCGGGCAAACTTCAAAGGAAAATCCTCCGGATTGGAATAGTTGTCATTCACGTACAGGTCAATGTCTTTTTTCAGTCTGGAAACCGTGAATACCGCCACTACCGTCAACAACATTCCTGCAACGGCAGAGCCATTGTAAATCAACCTCTCATGGGAAGAGAAAAAATGCGGGCAAAAGACAAGGACGAGCAAAAGTGCAGCCATCCATAGCAATTCGCACCAGTTGACTATCTTTCTCCACAAGAACTTGCCGCGAAGTTCCCATCTGAAATAAATCCTGTACAAAACCGACACTGTTAGGGAAATGTATATAATCCAAACAGATAAGGCATAGGTCATTACCGCCGGTTCGGACGGCATCAGCACAGATGGCACCAACAGGACCGGCAGCGCAAAGAAAAGCGACATCTGTCTTCTGGCCGGATAATACACCTTTTCATTGTCAGAATATGGCGAGCACATGTGAAACCACCGCACGACTGCACAAACCAGCCCGGCAACAATCAAGACAAGGCAAGCGTCAGAAAATAGCGCTTCGCGGGATATGGACGTCCAAAACATATTTTTCAAATAAAGAAGGCAGCCTGAAAAACAGACTGCCCCTCTATGATTTTAAAATCTCCGCCACCAGGGCATTGAATTCAAATTATTCATTTACAGCTGCTACGCCTGGGAGCACCTTACCCTCGATTGCTTCGAGAAGGGCGCCGCCACCGGTAGAGATGTAGGAAACCTTGTCGGTAAGACCGAACTTGGTGCAGCATGCTACAGAATCACCGCCGCCGATGAGTGAGAATGCGCCCTCAGCAGTAGCCTCGGCGATAGCATTGCCGATAGCCCTTGAACCTGCGCAGAACTCGTCGCACTCGAATACGCCTGCAGGACCGTTCCAGAGGATGGTCTTGCAACCCTTGATAGCCTCGGCGAATTTCTTCTGAGCCTCAGGACCTGCGTCCACACCCTCGAAACCGGCAGGGATAGCTGCTGCCTGAGCGACCTTGTACTCTGAACCTGGTTTGAGAGACATTGTAGCGAAATCGAGACCGTTGGTAACGACTGCATCCGGAGCCATAATGAGCTCAACACCATTCTCTTTAGCCTTCTTCTCCACGTCGAGAGCCACGTCGAGCTTGTCCATCTCTACGATAGAATCGCCGATCTCGCCGCCGTGAGCCTTGGCAAATGTATATGTCATACCGCCGCAAAGGATGAGCTTGTCAACCTTTCCGAGAAGGTTCTCGATGATACCGATCTTGGTGGAAACCTTGGAACCGCCCATGATGGCGATGAAAGGACGCTTGATGTCGCTGAGGACATTGTTCACTGCCTTTACCTCTTTCTCCATGAGAAGACCGAGCATGCGATCCTCCGGTTTGAAGAACTCAGCGATGACAGCTGTGGAAGCGTGCTTGCGGTGAGCTGTTCCGAATGCATCCATAACCCAGCAGTCAGCATAAGAAGCGAGCTTCTTCGCGAACTCCTTCTGTGAAGCCTTCATAGCTTTCTTGGCCTCGTCATAAGCAGGATCTTCCTTGTCGATTCCTACAGGCTTGCCTTCCTCTTCAGGATAGAAACGGAGGTTCTCAAGCAGAAGCACCTCGCCCGGTTTGAGCGCAGCAGCCTGCTCGTCAGCCTTCTGGCAGTCAGAAGCGAACTGAACAGGAACGCCAAGCTCCTCGCTTACCGTGTCAACTATCTGAGAAAGAGAGAGTTCCGGTTTAACTTTTCCCTTTGGCTTGCCCATGTGGGACATGATGATGAGGGAACCGCCTTTTTCAAGAATGAGTTTGAGTGTAGGAAGAGCACCGCGGATACGGGTGTCATCTGTAATCTTTCCGTCCTGGATAGGAACGTTGAAGTCCACTCTCACAATAGCTTTCTTACCTTTGAAGTCGTAAGAATTAATGTTAGATGCCATACTAAATAATATTATTTTGTTATAACTTTCTTCTGATAATCTCCCGCAGGACCATCACACCAGCCTGCTAAGTTAGTAAATTCCGGCAAATTCCGTACCGTTATTTTTCACCGCAGTACATCCGGCAGATACCGAATGTGAACGACTTATGACGGACATTGCGATAGCCGCAGTCCCTGAGCGTCTGCATGAACTCCTTCTTGCCCGGAAAATTCAGCACCGACGCCGGTAGATATTTGTATGCAGCCTTGTCACCCGACACCTTCCCGCCTATAACCGGCAGAATATGAAGGAAATACAGCTTATACAGCCATCTCATCACGGCATTGGACGGAACGGAAAGTTCCAGAATCACCAGCTCTCCGCCAGGCCTCAACACACGCAGCATCTCCTTCAGCCCCTTTTCCCTATTCTCAAAATTCCGAACGCCGAACGCCACGGTCACGCGGTCGAACGTCCCGTCCTCGAAACGCAGGTTCTCGCAATCGCCGGTCTCGTACGAAATCATTTTCTCCAATCCTGCCGCCTTGACCTTCTCGCCCATAATTTTCAACATCCCCGCCGACAGGTCCACGCCAATGACTTTCCCCGGCCAATATCCGCCGGTACGCAAAAAGTCTCCGGCATCCGTATCCTCCTGAGACTGAGCCGCATCACGGTTGCCGGCCGCTCTCCGAAGCATCTCCTTCGCTATCGCAATCGAAAAATCGCCCGTCCCGCAAGCGATGTCGAGCACATGCAGCCCGCCGGTTTCGCTATCCCCGGCCGCAGCCATCGCCCTCTCCGAGCCATTCGGCCTGAAGATTTGGTTCAATGCTCTTTTTCGCCAAGTTTTGTCAATGTCGAGCGACATGATGTGATTCAACTTGTCATATTCGGGAGCAATGCTGTCGAACATGTCCTGGATGTTTTCTTTCTTAGGCATATCTTAACGCTTGAGTCTTATTACAATGCTGAGAGGCAGCACTTTTCCGAAACGGTCCCTCAATGCAAGTTCTCCGGATTCCAGCTCATAACCGGCAAGTCCAACCGTAGCGCCAGGCTCCTGGAGGCCAAATGCTTCACGCACCACAGTCTCGCCGAGCACCGGCGAAAAGCCATTGGAATAAAGGTTCAATACCAGGAAGCTGTTTTCCGGAGCAAGAATAGTATTGACGGTCTTCATCATTTCGAAAAGACACTCGTCAAGCTTCCACTTTTCGCCGTCTGTACCATGTCCGTAAGCAGGCGGATCAAGGATAATCCCCTGATACACATTGCCCCTCTTGGCCTCCCTTTTGGCGAATTTCATAGCATCCTCCACTACCCAGCGGATTCCATCAAGTCTGCTTACATCCTGGTTCCCATGAGCCCATGTAACTACCTGACGCACAGAGTCCAGATGTGTCACATCCGCCCCGGCAGCCTTTGCTGCAAGCGATGCCCCGCCGGTGTAGGCGAACAGATTCAGCACCTTCGGCCTTCCGTCTGCCGCCACTCCGGATGCAGAAGGATTCTTCCGGGCATTCTCCACCAATTTGGATGTTTCCCTATAGATATATTCCCAGTTCGATGACTGTTCCGGGAAAACGCCGACATGCTTGAAGGAAGTAAGTCCCAGCCTCAACGAGAAATCAAGTCCCTTCTGCGCTCCATGATACTTTATATACCATTGGTCATCAGTACGTTTCAGACGTTCCCATGTACCGCTGTCTTCCTTGCCCGCCTTCGCGAAACCGGCACCCGGGCGGAAACGTGTATGCGCCATGCGCTCCCATTCGCCCGCCGGCATTGTCTTACCCCACAGAGCCTTGGGCTCGGGCCTTATCATGTAATAATTGCCGAACCTTTCCAATTTCTCGCCATCTCCGGAATCGACAAGTTCATAGTCTTTCCAGAATGTTCCGGGATATTCTATCATCGTCTGTATTTTTAATATTTTTTAACCGAGCATGCTTGCCCTCACGGCAGCTTCCACCTTGGCCCCAATCTCCTCACGCTGAGCCTCTTCCGGAATATTTGCCAGAACAGGTGCCATGAACGAAATCATCTGGAGCACCTGCGCCTCATCTTCCGGAATGCCGCGTGAACGCATATAGAACTGCTCATCCTCATTAAGCTGCCCCACCGTAGCGCCATGTGAGCACTTCACGTCATCCGCATAAATTTCCAGCTGCGGCTTGGCTTCCGCTTTAGCGCCGTCCGACACGACCAGGTTATGGTTCGTCTGATATGCCTCCGTCTTCTGCGCATCCGGTGCCACGACGATTTTTCCGTAGAACTTCACGACCGCATGACCCGCCGCAATACCGTTGAACAACTGGTTCGACGTGCAGGAAGGCACCCTGTGGCGCACCTCCGTGCGGATGCCGACCTTCTCGTCCCCGCCGCAAAGATACAGCCCGGACACATTCACATCAGCGTCCTCGCCTACGATATCGACCGCCAGAGGCAGGTCAATGCTCGTTCCGGGCATGATGACCACGACAATGTTCACCTTCGCCCCGGCTCCGACAATGACGTTCGCGAAAGGAAGTTCTGACAATGCCCCCGTGTCCCCGCCAAGCACATACACTTTCTCAAAGGTCTCGCCGTCAGCTATTTCCAATGTCTTTTCATTCCGCACCAAAGGAAGGTCCACATAGTGTCCCGCATCATGCTTGGGTGACGGGTCCAGACGCTCGGAGATGCTCATCCCCGATTCCTGAAGGCATTGTTCCAGAGCTTTGTTGCTATCTTCCATACTCATTCCTCTAGAAAATATCGTAACCTTTTTCCTCGATTTCGTCCACGAGCTCACGTCCCGCGGTAGTGACGATCTTGCCGTCCTTCAGCACATGAACGATATCCGGGACAATGTAGTCAAGCAACCTCTTGTAGTGAGTTATGACAATGGCTGATTTTTCAGGGGTGTGCAGGGAGCGTACGCCTTCTGCCACAATCCTGAGGGCATCCACGTCCAGACCGCTGTCGGTCTCATCCAGAATGGAAAGGGTCGGATCCAGCATTGCCATCTGGAAAATCTCGTTACGCTTCTTCTCGCCGCCGGAGAAGCCCACATTAACCTCTCTCTTGGCGAATTCCGGACGCATCTGCACGAATGCCATCTTTTCCTTCATAAGTTTCAGGAAATCACCGGCTTTCATCGGTTCGAGACCTTCCGCAGCACGTTTCGCATTGACGGCGGTCTTCATGAAATTCGTGATGGTCACTCCCGGAATCTCTATCGGATACTGGAATGACATGAAGATTCCCGCCCAGGAACGCTCCTCCGGAGACATTGCCAGCAGGTCCTTGCCCATGAATGTGATGCTGCCTTCGGTAACAGTGTATAAAGGTTTGCCTGTCAGCACACTGGACAATGTACTTTTACCAGCCCCGTTAGGTCCCATGACCGCATGGATTTCGCCTTTCCTGATGACAAGGTCGATGCCTTTCAGAATTTCCTTGTCACCCACGGAAGCATGCAGCCCCTTGATTTCCAATAATATATCGTTTGCCATAATTTTAACGCTTTTTCTTCATGCAAAGATACAATTAATTTACTATATTTGTCGCAAGAACATCAAAGGGGTGCTGTGCGTTTATAGCACGGCTGAGATTACACCCTCAAAACCTGACGCAGGTAATGCTGCCGCAGGGATTGAAAACAATCTTGTCCGCAGACCGCGGAAAAACTTCTCCCAATGATGTCTGACCAATAACAATTAAAACATCTAAGTAATGGGTTATCAGGCATTTGACCAATACGCATCAGAATACGATGCATGGTTTCTGGAAAACACTAACGTACTCGAAACGGAACTGCGGCTCGTGGCTGCCAGTCTGAAAGATTCAGGCAAGATTCTTTCCATCGGATGCGGCAGCGCATTGTTCGAAAAACTGCTCGCAGACAAATACGACATCCGCATTGAACACGGCATTGAACCGGCCGAAGGCATGGCGGCAATCGCGAGAAAGCGTGGCTTCGACGTGGAAATAAACACGGCGGAAGATGCGGATTACGGCGAGGAACTTTACGATACGGTGCTCTTCAACGGCTGCCCTTGCTACATGCAGGACCTCGGTCTCGCCCTTAGGAAAGCACACAGGGCATTGCGCAAAGGCGGCAAGGCGGTGGTAATCGACGTACCGAAAGAAAGCGCCTACGGGCTCATATATAATCTGGCACTTGCTGTCGGCACATGGGACCATCCGCTGCTCGAAGGCTGCAAACCGAAAGATCCATATCCGATCGAACTGGTGAAACAGGCTTCATGGCGCACCACGAAAGAAAAATCCGACATCATGGCTGCCAACGGCTTCGGCGACTTGGAATATAAACAGACATTGACGCTCGACCCCCATTACTCATACACTGCTGTCGAAGACCCGATAGACGGCTATGACAGAGGCTCTTACGTAGCAATCATCGGTTATAAGAAGTAACAACATGACATGGAGCGAACAGGCTTGGAAAAGCATTGACCCGATTCTCGACGAAATCCGCAGGCATCCTTTCATAACGGAGATGGCGGACGGGACGCTTTCACCAGCGAAATTCGCGAAATATCTCGCCCAGGACAAACTGTACCTCGCGAACTACGGCAGGGAAATGAAGGCTCTCGCGGCAATGTTGCCGGACGGGGAACTCGGCGACCTCTACCGTCGTTTCGCAGAAGACAGCATGGCAGCGGAGAACGATCTCCATGCAGAACTGAGCAAAATAGGGTACGAACCAGCTGATACAGAGCCGCTTCCGATAACATTGGCCTACACGCGGTACACGTCGGGAATCATTGCCGGAGGCGACCTTTCCCTTTCGATGGCGGCAATGCTGCCCTGCATGTGGGTCTACAACGAGGTCGGCAAATATATCCTGAGCATCGCGAAGCTGGAAAACAACCCGTACCGCAGCTGGATAGAGTGCTATTCTTCCGAAATGATGGATGACGGGGCACGGCACAGCGTGGAGATGACGGATTCCCTGGCCGACAGCGAGACAGAAGACCGCCGCAAGGAAATGACTGCGGCATTTGTGAAATCGACCCGGTACGAACTCATGTTCTGGAACCAGGCATACACGGATGAAAATGAAACATTATAACATAGTTCTCACAATCGCCGGAAGCGACTCTGGAGGAGGCGCAGGAGTACAGGCGGACATCAAGACAATTTCCGCATGCGGGTGCTATGCGGCATCGGCAATAACGGCAGTCACCGTTCAGAACACATTGGGAGTCAATGCAGTAAGCGCCGTTCCCGTGGATATTCTGGAAGGACAGATAGACGCCGTGCTTTCCGACATCGGAGCAGATGCCGTGAAAATCGGCATGTTGCATTCTTCGGAAGTAGTGCGCTGCGTGCGCAAGATGCTCGACAAGTACAATGTGAAAAATGTGGTTCTGGACCCTGTCATGGTATCGACGTCAGGCCACAGGATTATCGAAGAGGAGGCCATCGCATCACTGGTTTCTGACCTGCTTCCGAGAGCAAGAGTCATCACGCCGAACATCCCGGAGGCGGAAATCCTGCTCGGCGGAGAACAACTGGCATTGCAGAAGGACCTTCCGGATGCGGCACGCAGGCTGGCGGACAAATGCGGGGCCAGCGTCCTGCTGAAAGCGGGGCACCTGACCGAGGAGAAACTCGTGGATATCTTCTACGATGTGGAAGACGGCAAGGTTTATGAACTTCCGTCCGCGCGCATCCATACCAAGAACACCCACGGCACAGGCTGCACGCTTTCGTCCGCTTTCGCGTCAATGCTTGCGAAGGGCATGAGCCTTCCGGATGCTGCCGCAGCGGCGAAAGACTATATAAATGAGGCAATTATCGCCGGCGCTGAATACGAGATCGGACATGGATTCGGCCCGGTGAAACATTTTTATAAGATTTGGGATGAAAGTCAAAGTTAACAACAAACCGGTAGAGACGGCGGCTTCCACATTGAAAGAACTGGCGGAGCAGCTCGGATTGCCGGAAAAAGGCGTGGCCGTAGCAGTCGGCAGCAAGATGATACCCCGCAATGAGTGGGCGGAATGCGCCATCGCCGACGGGGACAACATCATTGTCATAAGAGCGTCTTGCGGAGGTTAAAAGAGTTATGCTTCAATACATTTCACATTTTACACAGCAGATAAGCTATGCGGAAGGTATAAGAATGGCGCTGGAAGGCGGCTGCCGTTGGATTCAGCTGCGCATGAAGGATGCTCCTGCCGAGGAAATCATCGCATGTGCAGAGGAGGTCCTACCATTATGCCGCCGCCACGGGGCGAAATTCCTTCTGGACGACCATGTGGAACTGGTCAGACAACTTGGCGCGGACGGCGTGCACCTTGGAAAAAATGACATGCCGGTAGATGAGGCCAGGAAAATCCTCGGGCCGGACATCATTATAGGCGGCACCGCCAATACCATAGAGGATATAATAAGGCTTCATAAACAAGGCGCCGACTATATCGGATGCGGTCCGTTCAGGTTCACCACCACCAAGAAGAACCTTTCACCAATACTCGGGCTGGACGGATACAAAAGCATTGTCCTGAAAATGAAAGAGTTGGGGATAGATTTGCCGATTGTCGCCATCGGAGGCATAACAGTGGAGGATATTCCCGCGGTCATGGGAACCGGCGTGAGCGGCATCGCATTGAGCGGAGCGATTCTCGGCGCCCCTGATCCCGTGGAAATGACAGCAAGAATAATTGAAACAATAGATAACAGATAAATATGGAAAAATTAGTTATTGCAGGAAGAGAATTCAATTCCCGCCTGTTCCTTGGAACTGGAAAATTCAATTCCAATACACTGATGGAGAAAGCCATCCTCGCATCAGGCACCGAAATGGTGACTCTTGCAATGAAACGTATAGAGCTTGAAGACAAGGATGACGACATGCTCAAGCATATCAATCATCCCGGCATACAGCTGCTTCCGAACACGTCCGGCGTAAGAAACGCTGAAGAGGCGGTGTTCGCGGCACAGATGGCACGCGAGGCTTTCGGTACCAACTGGCTGAAACTGGAGATTCATCCGGACCCGCGCTACCTGCTGCCTGACTCCATAGAGACATTGAAGGCGACTGAACAGCTCGTCAAGCTCGGATTCGTGGTGCTGCCTTATTGCCAGGCCGATCCGACATTGTGCAAACATCTGGAAGAGGCCGGAGCTGCTACCGTCATGCCGCTCGGCGCACCTATCGGAACTAATAAAGGGTTGCAGACCAGGGACTTCCTGCGCATCATCATTGAGCAGGCTACCGTTCCTGTCGTAGTGGACGCAGGTATCGGAGCGCCAAGCCACGCGGCGGAAGCCATGGAATTGGGAGCATCCGCATGTCTCGTGAACACGGCAATCGCTGTGGCAGGTGACCCTGAGGCAATGGCCGTGGCATTCAAGAATGCCGTCGAGGCCGGCAGAATGGCTTATGAGGCCGGACTGGGAGCACAGAGCGACAGCTTCGTCGCCGAGGCCAGCTCTCCGCTGACCGCATTCCTTGACGAATAACAGGAGGGCGAGATGTTTACAGATGAACTTGCCAAGATAGATTGGGACGAAACGACGGCGCGCATTGCAGCGAAAACTGACAATGACGTGCGCAGGGCACTGGGAAAGGCGCATTGCGACGTGGAAGATTTCATGGCGCTCATTTCGCCGGCAGCAGAGCCGTATCTGGAGACGATGGCGGCGCTCAGCCGTAAATATACGGAGGAAAGGTTCGGAAAGACCATGTCAATGTTCATTCCGCTGTATATCACCAACTCATGTATCAATTCCTGCGTTTATTGCGGATTCCATGCAAGCAATCCGATGAAGAGGGTCATACTGACTCCGGAGCAATGCGAGGATGAGTACAAGGCCATCAAGAAGCTGGCTCCTTTCGAGAACTTGCTGATAGTCACGGGAGAGAACCCGGTGAAAGCAGGTGTGCCTTACCTGGCGAAGGCGCTGGATATAGCGAAAAAATATTTCTCCAACCTGAAAATCGAGGTCATGCCTCTGAGCGCCGAGGATTATGCGGAGCTCACGCACCATGGAATGAACGGCGTGATCTGCTTCCAGGAGACTTATAACAGAGCGCATTACAACATCTACCACCCACGCGGAATGAAGGCGAATTTCGACTGGAGATGCAACGGGTTCGACCGCATGGGTCAGGCTGGCGTCCACTCCATCGGAATGGGCGTGCTCATCGGTCTGGAGAAGGAATGGCGCACGGATATAACGATGATGGCTTACCATCTCCGTTATCTGCAAAAGCATTACTGGCGCACCAAATACAGCATCAATTTCCCTCGCATGCGTCCGGCGGAGAACGGCGGTTTCGAGCCGAATTGCGTCATGACTGACAAGCAGTTGGCACAGGTTACATTCGCCATGAGAATCTTCGACCACGATGTGGACATTTCCTATTCGACACGTGAGCCGGCGAAAATCAGGGACAATATGGCCACTCTCGGCGTTACCACTATGAGTGCGGAGAGCAAGACTGATCCGGGCGGATATCATACTTATCCTCAGTCACTTGAGCAGTTCCACGTAAGCGATGACAGAACGGCTGCCGAGATAGAGCGCCGCCTGAAAGAGCTTGGCAGGGAACCTGTCTGGAAGGACTGGGATTCCAGTTTCGACATGATGAAGTTCAGGAAATAACATGGATTCGTCTGAAAGATACTCAAGGCAGACAATGCTGCCGGAACTTGGGGCGGAGGGTCAGAAAAGGCTCTCCGCCACTAAGATTCTGCTCGTAGGAGCAGGAGGACTCGGCTCACCCATAGCCACTTACCTCACGGCCGCCGGAATCGGGACGCTGGGCATCATCGATGCGGACAAGGTCAGCGTTTCCAATCTCCAACGCCAGACATTGTACACGGAAGACGAGGTCGGACAGAGCAAGGTGGAGTGCGCATACAAGCGTCTCCACGGTCTGAACCACGAGGTCAGCATACGCACTTACGACTGTTTCCTGACCAAGGACAATGCTGCGGAAATCATTGCCGGTTACGACATGGTGGTGGACGGCTGCGACAACTTCGCCACACGGTTCATCATCAATGACATCTGCATTGCCGCAGGCAAACCTTACATTTATGGAAGCATTCAGGGGCTGAACGGACAGGTTTCTGTTTTCGGAGTGCCGGACGCTTCCGGTAAAGTCCATTCATACAGGGACTTATACGATGAGAGCGAGCTTCTTTCCATGGAAGCGCCGAGCAAGGCTGTCCTGGGTATCACTCCGGCCGTGACAGGAAGCGTGGAAGCGAATCAAGTGCTCCAGCTGGCGGCGGGTTTCGGCGAGCCGCTTATAGGAAAGCTATGGAGCATCGACCTGCGGACCATGGAATCTTATATCATTGACCTGCCATGAAAATCATCGTCATAACGCGCCCCGCTTTCTTCGACGGGGAAACCGACCTGGTGAACAGTCTTTTCCTCGAAGGCATGGAGCGTCTCCATCTGCGCAAGCCCAAAGCATCGGAAGAGGAACTTGCCGCATGGCTGCAAGACATTGACAGTCAATACTACGGACGCATTGTCCTGCATGATTGCTTTCCGCTGGCGAAGAAATTCGCGCTGGGCGGGGTGCATCTGAATTCGCGTAATCCGGAGGCGCCGCAGGGCATTCACGGCATGACGGTCTCACGTTCTTGCCACAGCATCCGGGAGGTCATTCAGCACAAGTCCGAGTGCGACTATCTGTTTCTCAGTCCAATTTATGACAGCATCTCGAAAGAGGGATATGGCACCGCGTTCTCCCGCATTGAACTGAAACGTGCAGCGGAGGAGGGAATCATTGACAATCAAGTATTTGCGCTGGGAGGGGTGAGTCTGGAGCATATTCCGGAGATACGTTCGCTGGGCTTCGGCGGGGCTGCTGTCCTGGGCGCGCTCTGGCAGGCCGAATCGCCGGCAGAATACCTTAAAGCATTGGAAAATGCATAATTGATTACGTGTGATTACGTGCAAAATGCGTTTCGTGCGTATTAATATAAAATAACACAATCATGACAATCAAGAAAATCACATCCGCTGCGATATTGCTCATGGCAATGTCGGCTGCAGTTTACGGCCAGGACAGGCAGACCCGCGCTGCTGATTCCACGGCTTTCGTCAATGCTGAATGGAATTGGAAAGACCTCGGGAAAGGCGCCGTGGCAGGTTCCGCCCACATTTCCATGTTCGGAGGCGACCAGACGGTTTCCATCGTGAAATATCCGGCCAAGAAGTTCCGCACCGGCATCGAGGAGTCCGCGGGAGATTTGTGCGTCACCACCGATTCGCTGGCGGCCAGGACGCACGCGCTCGCAGCGATAAACGGCAGTTATTTCAATGTCCATACGCTCCAGCCTCACACCTATTTCGCGCTGAATCACAATGAGATAAGCCGCACGTCCAAGACCGAGTTCTTGTTCAGGTCCAATGCTTTGGTGGCGTTCAAGGACAAGAAGGGCCGCAAGATGGATATAATGCTGTGCGATACGACGCTTTATGAGCATTATACGAAGCGTTACCATGCGGCATTGGCTTCAGGTCCGCTGCTTGTCAAGGATGGCAACATACCTGTGTTCGCTACGGACAAGAAGTTCAGCAATGCCCGTCATCCGAGGACATTGATAGGAAAGGACAACCGCGGATATTATTATTTCGTGACCATCGACGGCCGTGCGAAGAATCATGCTGACGGCGCGACATTGACCGAAAGTGCTTTGATAGCTCTCTGGGCAGGCATGAGTGATGCGCTGAATCTTGACGGAGGCGGTTCCACCACAATCTGGACTGCCGAAGACGGTGTTCTGAACCATCCGACAGACAACAAAAAGTTCGACCATGCAGGCACGCGTCGCGTACCGAATATAATCGTAGTAAAATAAGTTTCGCAGGGGCGGTTCCTTATGGAATCGCCTCTATGCTTTTTTCTTGTAGAGTCCTGACCAGGTGATGAGCGACCAGATTCCGTTCACGAGATAGAGACCGCAGACAATCGGCATAAACACATGGCCCACAGAGATATGCATCGCCAGCTGGAAGACATTGACCAGAAGCCAGGCAATCCAGCAATCCCATTTCTTGAGGGCTGACAGGAATTGCGCCACGAGGATGAGCACGGTCACGCATGCATCGAGATATGGTATCGGGTCGGACGGAATCTTGCCGGGGAAAATGGCATTGCCCGCAAGACTGATGAACCAACCCCATCCGGCAGCAATGACGAATACGGATGCTATGGCGAGGATGCGCTGTTTCCATCCGAGCATGGTCACTTTCAGGGCGCTGCTGTCCTCCGAACTCTGCTCTTCTTTACGCGGATGAGTCCACCTGTAATGCCCCAAAACATTGATTCCCAGAGATATAGGCTGGAGAAGGAGGTTCGCGTAAAGGTTCTTGTTCCAGAACATCAGGAGCAAGAGGAGGGAATACAGATAGCCTACCCAGAAATTATATTTACTGTTGCGGCCGGCAAGGAATACGCATGTAAGACCGACCACGGATGTGAGCAAATCAATAAGAAGGACAGGAGTGTCTCCCCCTATCGTGAACAAAGTGTAGTTTATAAAGTCCATTGTTGAATTTTCAATTATTTACGCCGGCTAACCCACTGAGCCTTCGAGTGATACCTGGAGGAGTTTCTGCGCCTCGACGGCGAATTCCATAGGGAGTTTGCTCAACACTTCACGTGCATAGCCATTGACGATAAGTCCTACCGCGTCCTCGGGGCCGATTCCGCGCTGGTTGCAGTAGAAGAGCTGGTCCTCATTGATCTTGGATGTGGTGGCCTCGTGCTCCACGACTGCGGTGGCATTGTCACTACGCACGTCAGGGAAGGTGTGGGCTCCGCAGAGCGAACCGATGAGAAGGCTGTCGCATTGAGAGAAATTGCGCGCTCCTGCAGCTCCCGGCAGCATTCTGACGAGACCGCGGTAGCTGTTCTGGCTGTGTCCGGCGGAGATTCCCTTGCTGACGATTCGGCTTCGCGTGCCTTTTCCGACATGTATCATCTTGGTACCCGTGTCGGCCTGCTGATAGTTGTTCGTGACGGCTACGGAATAGAACTCGGATGAGGAGTAGTCGCCCTTGAGGATGGTACTCGGATATTTCCAAGTGATGGCTGAACCTGTCTCGACCTGCGTCCAGGAAAGATGCGCGCCTTCCATACATATTCCCCTCTTGGTCACGAGGTTAAGGATTCCTCCACGACCGTTTTCATCGCCCGGATACCAGTTCTGCACCGTGCTGTATTTCACGTCGGCGTCTTTGAGCGCCACGATTTCCACGACTGCCGCATGGAGCTGGTTTTCATCGCGCATCGGCGCCGTGCAGCCTTCCATGTAGCTTACCGTCGAGCCTTCGTCGGCCACGATGAGCGTCCTCTCGAACTGTCCCGTTCCCTTGGCATTGATACGGAAATAGCTGGAGAGTTCCATCGGGCAGCGTACGCCTTTCGGGATGTAACAGAATGATCCGTCGCTGAATACGGCTGAGTTCAATGCTGCGAAATAGTTGTCGCCGGACGGCACCACGGTCGCAAGATATTTGCGTACCAGGTCAGGGTGCTCCTTCACGGCTTCGCTGAATGAGCAGAAGATGATTCCGCGTTCGGCGAGTTCCTTACGGAAGGTGGTAGCCACTGATACAGAGTCGAATACGGCATCGACCGCAGCAACGCCCGCGAGGATTTCACGTTCCTTCAGAGGAATTCCCAGCTTGTCGAAGGTTTCCGCAAGTTTCGGGTCGATTTCCTTCGGCCTGTCGGAGTCCTTCTTCGGGGCAGCATAGTATATAATGTCTTGATAGTCAATGTGCGGCATATCAAGATGTCCCCAGTCGGGCATCTCCATCTTCTGCCATTTGCGGAATGCGTCCAGGCGGAAGTCCAGCAGCCATTGCGGCTCGCCTTTCCTCTCGGATATCATCCGGACAATGTCTTCGTTCAGGCCTTTGGGTATAAAGTCCTGGTCCACGTCCGTGACGAAGCCTTCCTTATATTCTTTCTTCGTTATGTCTTGGAGAAATTCCTTCTCTTCATTTATATCCATATAATCTCCTTCTGAAATTATTGCCGCTCAAAGTTACAACTTTTCGGCCGATATCGTTACTAAAGCGACATGAGGTCAGCCAGAACGATGGCGGTCATCGCCTCGACAACCGGTGGAGTACGCAGGGCAAAACATGCGTCATGCCGTCCCGGAATCTCCAGTTCGGTCATCTGTCCGGTAGCGAAATTGAATGTCTTCTGTGCTTTTCCGATGCTGGACGTCGGCTTGAATGCCACCCTGAAAACCAGCGGATTACCGTTCGTTATACCGCCATTGACCCCTCCCGCACCATTCTTGGATGGGTGACAGACAACAGGGTCCTTCATCCAGCATGCAATGACATTGTCCCCTCCGATGCTGTCGAACGGGTCATTGTGCTCGGAGCCTTTCATGCGCGCAGACGCGAATCCGTCGCCGAATTCGATGCCGCGGACGCCTGGTATTGAGAAGATTGCGTGGGAGACGAGAGCTTCGACCGAATCGAAGAACGGTTCGCCGATGCCTGCGGGCAGTCCCGTGGTGATGCATTCCACGATGCCTCCGACGGAGTCTTTCTCCCGAATGGCCTCGTCGAGAACGTCACGCCAGATTTCAGAATCTGCAACAGGTTCATTGACAGCGGTTTTCAATGCTTCTTTCCTAGTGACGCCGCCGACCTCGACCAGCTGCGCCTGAATGTCGCAGGAGCACATTTTCTTCGCCACGACACCGGCTGCCACTATCGGCAATGTAAGTCTGCCGGAGAAGTGTCCGCCGCCCCGAGGGTCATTGAAATCCAGCCACTTGACGCTGGCGGTGTAATCTGCGTGGCCCGGACGCGGGACGTCGTTGAAAAGCTTGTAGTCGCCGGATCTGGTGTTCCGGTTCCTGAAGATTATCGCCATGGGCGCGCCTGTGGTGTAGCCGTTGTACACTCCGCTAAGTATCTCAGGTTCATCGGTTTCCACACGTGGAGTGGTTCCTTTCGGCCCGCTCTTTCGGCGCAGAATGTCCGGCATGAAGTCTTCTGCCGTGATATGCAGTCCAGGACGTACGCCATCCAGCACGACACCGATGGCTTCGCCGTGTGATTCTCCGAAGATGGAGATTCTGAATTTTCTACCGAACGTATCCATTTTTCAGTAATTTTTCGAAAAGTTCCATGAATGTCGGACATGATTTCGCCACGCACTCGACGTCGTCGATTTCTATCGGACTGTCCGCTCCGAGTTCCGCCACTTTAAGAGCCATGACCATCCTGTGATCGTGGCTGGAGGTATAGTTTCCGCCTTTCAGCAGGTGCCCGGTAAGACATCTCTGCGCCAGGGAGTGACCTTCAATAATCATCTTGTCGCCTGATATCCTGGCTTTTACGCCAAGCTGCAGAAGCATTGACAATATCGCCTTGCCCCTGTCGCTTTCTTTGTTGGCGAGTCGTCCGACGCCCGCAATCCGGCTGGTCCCCTGGCAGAATGCCGCGAGCACCGAGATTATCGGAAACAGGTCAGGGCAGTTGTTGGCATCCACTTCGAATGCATTGAGCGGGGCTTTCTGGACGTGGATCGGGCCGCGGGATTCATCCTCGCCCATCTGGGAGAGGCTCGCGCCGGCTTCCATAAGGATGTCCATTATGGAGAGGTCGGCCTGCAGGGATTTGGTGTCCAGTCCGGAGATCTCGGCCTTGCCGAATACGGCGCCAGCTACCAGGAAGTTGGCCGCGGTGCTCCAATCCCCTTCGATATCCATGTCGGCAGCCTTGTATTTCTGCCCGCCTTTTATGTGGAGCACGATTTCCGTGCAGTCGTTCCAGTCTTGCGATTCGGCGAAGTCCTGCCCGCCTTCCATGTCACACCAGATTTTCACGCCGAAAGCTTTGAGCACATCCATCGTTATGAAAAGATATGGGATGCTTTTCGGCTCGGTCAGCCGCACGACAGAGTCTTCTTCCAGCAGCGGCAATGCCATGAGCAGTCCGGAGATGATTTGCGAACCTCCTGACCCAGAGACTGTTATCTTTCCGCCCGAGAGTTTCCCCGAGATCTTGAGCGGCACGAAAACTTCGTCCGGTTTCTCTTCCTGCGGAAGATTCTCCAGCTTCACCCCAAAGGCCGCCATGATTTCGCGCGCGCCTTTCAAAGGTCTGCGGGTCAATGTCTTTTCGCCGGTCACTGCAATTCCGTCTCGGCCCAATGCTGCCAGAACCGGTATCATCAGTCGCGTGAGGAGTCCGGATTCGCCGGTATGGAGGCTGTCCAGGTCCAATGCTGCCGTTCCCCGGCCTTTTATGGTCAATGCTGATGTGTCTTTGAGAACTTTACCGTCCTTATATGTCAGTCCCACAGTGACTTCCGCTCCAAGTGAGCGTGCCACGGAGATGGCTGCTTCGTTGTCGCCACATGGCGAATATCCTTTCAATGTGGTGGTTCCGTCTGCCAATGCAGCTGCAATTATTGCCCGCTGTGCAAAGCTTTTCGACGATGGCATCGGGATGATTTCCATACCGTCGGATTCCGCTGCATGGCCATCGGCACATCCTGCCGCATGTTCTGCGGTATGTTTTGCCGCATGTTTCGCGTAGACCTGGCGCATCATTTCCGCCGTAGACATCTGTCCCGGTGCGGCTGCTTCACTCTCATCCAAAGCGGCATAAGTATATGGAGCACCTTTGGCAAGGCATTGGATACGAGAGTATTGACCTTGCTCACCCATCGCGAAAGCGATGAGTTTTGCGGGATCGAACGAGTCATACAGCGACAGGACTCTGGTGACGGAAGCATTGTCCTGACTGTCGTCGGGTACTGCGGTGGTGACGATTTTGGCGATGTCGGCCCCGATGGCGAAGCATTTCTCTGTCAGCGCTTTAAGTGCTTCGATGGAGTCCGTGCCCCGGAAATCGTGATATGAGCGGACGAATACCGTTCCGTTCTCGCGAGTCTCACGGCGCAACCGCTTGGACATCATCGGCGGCGCTTCGATTTCCAAGTCCGCGAATGCTGCTCCGGAGTGAATTGCCGTGATGAGCCTGGCTTCGGCTTCCTGAACGGCTTTCGTGTCGAGCTTCCTGTCTTCCGAGTGCTGTTTTTCTTCCGTATCAGCCTCATTGACAAGCTTTTCCCTCATCTCACTTATCCGGCATGTGGCCACCAGCGGCACGTCCGATGTGGAGAAGAGTTCAGCGATTTCGTCCGTAGTCAGCGGGCACCGGTCCAGCCGGATTTCGGCCATTTCCACGTCCCCGCTTTCCAGAATCGCATATATTTCCTCAAGTGTCTTGTTCTGTATAGTCGTACAAATCATTATCTGCTTGTTTTGCTTACCTGGCCATCATCAAAAACAACCTGCATTATCTTGTTTTTAGTGATTACCAAACCTACAAATATAATGATTTTTTCACCGATATTTTATTCGTCACACCTGGCCGCAGGAATTCGTGGCCGAACGGGGGGGGGTACGATGCACAAATTTTGATATATCAAAATTTGTATATCAAAATTTGAACATTACTTATTAATCGCGCTTTCTACCGCCAGATCCTCGATGCGGACGTCGCCCAGGGTGCGGATCAGGACGAAATGCACAATGCCGTTTTCAGCTTTTTTGTCCTTCCGCATTGCCCCGGACAGGGATTCCAGCGGGAACGGGCACTCGGTAGGCAGGCCGCAGCGGCTGAAATCGCGCGTAAACCTTGCGCTTAGAGACTCGTCTGCAACTTCTTGTCCTGCAATGCTTTCCTGTCCATAGTACCGCTCGGATGCTTTCGCTGCCAGGATGATTCCTATCGCAACCGCCTCGCCGTGAGAAATGTCTTTCTTCGCGGCCCGGGCCTCCCACTCGATCGCATGCGCGAAAGTGTGCCCGAGATTCAGCTTCCGCCTCTCGCCCTGCTCGAATTCGTCCCGCCCGACCACACCCGCCTTTATTCTCGCAGCCGCGCCCGCAAGTTCTTCAAGCTCAGCCAAATGCAAGGCTATCGCCTGTTTTCGGTCAATGCTTTCGTGTATTTCGGAAAGGACTTCGACCGCCTTGTCGTAGTTGTTACCGGTATTGTCAATGATGAAGGTCTTGATGAGTTCCGCGGCGCCTGAAAGAAAGTCTCTATATGGCAATGTCTCAAGCACTTCCGGACAGATATATGTAAATTCCGGCTGCCGGATTACGCCCAGGATATTCTTGTAGTTTTCGAAATTGACCCCCGTTTTTCCGCCGATTGCGGCATCGACTTGCGAGAGGAACGTGGTAGGGATATATGCAAACCGGATTCCTCTCTTATATATGGATGCCGCGAATCCCGCCATGTCCGTAGTTATCCCGCCGCCGATGGCCAGCAACAGGGCATTCCTGTCGGCTCCGTTATCCAACAGCCATTTGCATATCTCCATCACGGTCTGCATTGACTTGTCTTCTTCCGAGGTATCCAGCAAAAGCAGTTCTGGTGACAGCGGAGCTTCACATTCACAGTCCACTCCCCCGCCAGTCAACGATTTCACGACTTTCTCAGCAAAATGTGCCACATGTCTATCTGCAACGATGTAAATGACAGGGTACCTTTCCAGATACCCTGCCACGTCCGAAATCGTCTGTCCGTTAAATATATTGCATTTCATAATCATTCGAATTTCTACTCAAATTTCGCAAGTTGTCAAACCTGCTGAACGCTAGCACGAATTTGAGGGTTGTCATTCGTTCGAAGGCTGTAAGCCCAGCGCACTTTTTTTGTGCACGTTACCCTCACCCTAAATCCCTCCCCTCGGGGAAGGGACTTGCCCTCGCCCTCGCGGGCTCCAAAAGCGGTGTTTCGCACTTGCGAAACTTGAATATTTCTTTCCATGCGAATTTAGCAAAATATCATAATTTCCGGAAAAATCGACGTTACATTATGCCGACACTTGCCGAAATATTTGGTAATTCGCCAAAAATACCTAACTTTGTCATTCCGATTCCCGGAAATGCCCGAATGGCGGAATTGGTAGACGCGTTGGACTCAAAATCCAATGTCCTTTAAAAGACGTGCCGGTTCGATCCCGGCTTTGGGCACAGAAAATCCCTCTTAATCATCGATTAGGAGGGATTTGATTTTTATCCGGCGGGACGCGGCCACGCTCCGTTTTCAGAAACATTGATTATCAATCAGTTGCAAAATACAGCGTGGAAACGCGGCCAAAAAATGTCGACGTTTCCACGCTCCCGCCAAAAACATACCTGACTACCAACAAGTTACAAAACCACCCGTGGCCGCGTCCCGACAGCCCCCAAAAAAGTTCCGTCAACGTATAAAAAAGAATTTCAACGAGATAACGCGAGTTATTGCTTATTTCTTGTTAACTTTGAGAGAATGACTTCCGGACGGTGTTATGTCTGGGATTGGTGAGCATGAAAAAAAATAAGTTGGTAAAGATTTGTAAAGAATTACTAAAACAATGTTGAAATGATAGTTACTAGAAAAGTAGCAGTATGCTTGGCGGCATTGACACTACTTGCCTCCGGCATCAAGGCGCAGACGCGCGAAGACAAGATGGTCAAGACCCCGAATTATGCTCTGGCAGAGAGATTTTCGGCCAAGCGTGTGGGACAGATGGTATTCTCCACGACCGTGAAACCGGAGTGGTTCAGGAACGGAAACCGTTTCCTGTACACATGGAAGACATCTGAAGGGACAAACTATTACATTGCAGAACCGGCGTCAGGTACCGTCAAACCGGTATTTGATATGGAAAAATTGGCGATGCAGATAACGGAAATCGTGAAAGATCCGTTCGAAGCGCAACATCTGCCGATACGCAACCTGAGCATTGATCCGGAAAATGACAATGTCCTGAAGTTCGATATCCAGAGCTCTCAGGAGAAAAAGGACACATCGAAAAATGCCAAGACGGAAAAGCTCACATATCATTTTAAATATGATATCACCAGCAAGAAGCTGACATTCAACACGAAAGACGAGGACGCCAAATATCCTGAATGGGCGAATGTTTCCCCGGACGGACTTGTAGGAGTCTATATGAAGAACTCAAACCTCTTCTATATGGACACCCTCAACATGCGCAAGGCTGCCAAGGACCCGAAAGACAGCACTATCGTGGAGCATCGCATCACAAGCGACGGATTCAAGGATTTCTGCTATGCTGCAGGCAATTATGCAGGCAACACCGTGACAGATACGACCAAGCGTGTGTTCCCGTTCGACCTGGCATGGTCTCCCGATTCGAAACATTTCGCCGTGATGCGCTGGGACATGAGACCGGTAAAGGATTTCTGGGTAATCAACTCGCTCAGCTCTCCGCGCCCGACATTGGAAACATACAAATATCAGATGCCGGGAGAACCGGGGCCGCTGGGACACCTGTATATCTTCAACGCGAATGACTGGTCTTCTCACCAAGTGAAAATCAATGCATTCAAGGACCAGGACCTGTCCCTGCAGACCGCACCGGGGACAGTGAAAACGTCGTTCAATGAATTCGACAATTACACATGGCTCGGCGACAATTCAGGTTTCTATCTGAACAGATTGAGCCGCGACCTCAAACGCCTGGACATCTGCTACGTAGGCATTGGCAGCGACAGCACGAAAACAGTGCTTTCGGAGCGCATGAACACCTATGTGGAGAGCCGTCCGCTCAGAATTATCGACAACGGCAGGAAAATGATTCATTGGTCAGAGCGCAACGGCTGGGCGAACCTTTATCTTTACAATGCCGACGGAACATTGATAAGAAACCTGACCGAGGGCGCTTATCATGTGGACGACGTGCTGGCTGTCAATGAGAAAGAGGGCTACGTGCTGTTCCGCGCCTGCGGCAAGGAAAAAGGCGAAAACCCTTACCAGATGCACGTGTACAGCGTCAGTCTCCAGGGCGGAGAACCGAAGCTGCTCGACATGCCCGACATGAACATTGACGCCATAGCGACAGAAGACGGCAAATACTTCATTGCCAATTACTCACGCGTGGATTACAAACCGGCATCCGCACTTTATGACGCAAAGGGACGCAAGGTCTGCGACCTCGGCGAGGCGGATTTCTCACTGCTTTTCGCTGCCGGCTACAAATTCCCTGAGCGTTTCACCGTCAAGGCTGCCGACGGCATCACCGATTTGTATGGCGCCATCTACAAGCCATTCGATTTCGACTCCACAAAGGTCTATCCTATATGCGATTACGTTTATCCGGGCCCTCAGGTGGAAGCCAACAACATCGAGTGGAGCAGAGGATTTACCAGAACCGACAGGCTGGCCCAGCTCGGATTCATTGTCATAACCGTGGGCAACAGGGGCGGTCATCCGGACAGGTCGAAATGGTATCATAATTACGGTTATGGCAACCTCCGCGACTATGGTCTTGAGGATCAGAAATATGCAATCCAGCAACTTGGTGCCAAATATCCTTGGATTGACCTGGCACGTGTCGGCATACATGGACATTCAGGCGGCGGATTCATGTCCACTGCGGCGATATTGAAGTACCCTGATTTCTTCAAGGCCGCCGTTTCCTGCGCAGGTAACCATGACAACAACATTTACAACCGCTGGTGGAGCGAACAGCACCATGGCATTCAGGAGAAAATCGAGGCCGGAGATACTACATTCGTATATTCCATCGAGACCAATCCTCAGATTGCCAAGAACTTGAAAGGCCACCTCATGCTTGTGCACGGTGACATTGACAACAACGTGCATCCTGCGAACACCATCCGCGTGGTCAATGCTCTCATCCGCGCGAACAAGCGTTTCGACATGCTCATCTTGCCTGGACAGCGCCATGGCTTCGGGGACATGAACGAGTATTTCTTCTGGAGAATGGCGGATTATTATTGTGAATGGCTGATGGGCGCAAGCGAGCGTCACGAAGTCGACATGAAAGAAATGAATAATGACTGATATGAAAAGATTTTTTAATTCAATGTTAGCCTTCGCGGGAGCGGCGATGATGCTCGCGTCCTGCGGAGAGACCAGTATGAAAGTCAACACTCTCGATACTGCTGTCAATGAAGCACTTATGGCCGGAAGGGAGGATTCCCTGCACGTGGTCATATCTCTGGAATACCCTGTCGCCAACATCTCAGATGAGGCCAGGAAAGCGATCTGCGATTCAATTTCTATGATTGCGTTCGGGCAGGATTATGCCGGTCTCGACCTCAAGGAAGCTGCCGGGAAATGGTCTGCCGATTACGTCAGGACATATCACAATGAATGTGAAGAAACCCTGAAACTGTATGAAGGAAACGGAGATATTCCTATGTCCAGCGAACTCAACAGGGAACGCTACAAGACAGGCTATTTTACAGAACCGTACAAGAACATCGCTTCGTACACTTACGAAGAGTATTTCTACGAGGGCGGCGCACATGGCTCGACCGTGGAAACTGCCCTGAACTTCGACCTGGAGAGTGGCAAGGTGATTACCGAGGCCGAATTCTTCAAGCCTGGCTATGAGGAGAAACTGGCAGAGGCGCTTACGGCCCATCTTCGTGAAGCCGTGCCTGACCAGGAGTCCTACGACACCATGTTCACCCATGAAATCAAGCCTAACGGCAATTTCAATGTCTCGGAGCAGGGTGTGACATACATCTACAACCAATATGAGATAGCTCCGTACTCCATGGGAGCAATCCATGTTTCGGTTCCATGGGATGAAATCCGTGACCTGATCCGTGAATAACTGATATGAAGAAAATACTTGCGACATTGGCCGTACTTTGTCTTGGGGCAGGTTTCTGCTTCGGACAGGGTGCGGCCCTTGACGTCTTGCAACGTCGCTTCGTGGATTTGCGATTCGGCATGTTCATACATTTCAATATGCCGACGTATGTGGACGAGGATTGGGCTGACCCGGATGCGTCTCCGGAACTCTTCAATCCGGTAAAACTCGACTGCCGTCAATGGGCCAAAGCCGCAAAATCGGCCGGAATGACCTATGGCTGCCTTACTGCCAAACATCATAGCGGGTTCTGCATCTGGGACACGAAAACGACGGGGTATTCGGTTATGAGCAGTCCGTTCAAGCATGATGTCGTAAAAGAATATGCAGATGCATTCCGTGCAGAAGGACTGGACGTCATGCTGTATTATTCGATTCTGGACACGCATGCACGCCTGCGCCCGGGATGGATTGTTCCCGAGCATAAAGACATGGTCAAGAAACAGTTGCGTGAGCTACTGACGAATTACGGCAAGATTACAGCCATAATAATCGACGGCTGGGATGCCCCGTGGAGCAGAATCTCATACGACCAGATTCCGTTCGGGGAAATCTACGCATTGATAAAATCCATCCAACCGGAGTGCCTGGTGATGGACTTGAATGCCGCCAAATACCCTGCCGACGCATTGTTCTACACCGACATCAAGTCCTACGAACAGGGTGCAGGTCAGCACATTGACAAGGAAAGCAATGCTCTTCCGGCATTGTCCTGCCTCCCTGTCCAGAAAACGTGGTTCTGGAAGTCTTACTTCCCACAGACGCCTGTGAAGGACGCGAAAATGCTCGTGAAGGAGAACATTGTCCCGATGGGAAAAGCGCATTGCAATTTCATCCTGAACGTGGCGCCGAACAGGGACGGACTGATGGATGACAATGCGATAAAGGCATTGGCACAAATAGGAAAAATCTGGGCGAAAGCTGAACCTGGAGCCGCAGAGAAGGCGACAGCAGCGATTGACCCGCATTATGCGGCATCGGACTCGCGCTTTTCGGAGTGCCCGGCGCCGATAATCGCTTCGAATCTGGCGAAGGGGCGTAAGGCTGACAGCAGCTGGAGCTACGACATGGAGATTTCGGATTTCGCGACGGATGACAATTTCAAGACTGCGTGGGTGGCAAATGCCTTGGGACCGGAGCACCCGCACCTGAAGATTTTCCTCGATAAAGAGCAGCAGTTCAATATGATAGCGCTCACGGAAGAGGTGGGTTCCGAGATTCTCGGTTATCGCCTGGATGCACGCGTGAACGGCCTGTGGCACGAGCTGATGACGGTCAATGCAGATGTCCGGTCCGCGTCCGCCAATGCCGGTTCATTGCTGTCCGGCCCGGTTTCCGCGAAGAAAAGCGGTCGAGTTACCGTTCTGCGTTTCGGCGCCACCTATGCCGATGCCGTCCGTCTCACAGTCCTTTCCTCCCGCAAGACCTCGGCGCCCGACGGCGTCTACGAGTCCGGCAGCACCGTCGCCATCTCCGAACTCGGCATTTACAATGAAAGACCGCGCTAGAAGCGGAGTTCAAGGCCAATGTTGATGTCAAAGCAGTTAGGTGTCTTTACCTTACCGGCCGGGGTGTCCTTATAGCGGTGGGTCATGCGCCATACGGCATCGACACGGAGAATGCGGAAAATATTGGTCAGACCGATGCCCATCTCCACATACGGCTTGTTGAGCATGTCCATGCCGGCAGGGAAAAGCATAGGAGCATTGGCGGAATTCGGGTTGCCGATGATGCCGTTGTTCTTCCGTGAGAGGGTGCCGTAAGCTGCTTTGAGCGTGAATACCTCACGCATCTTCATCTTCTTTATGAGTGGAATCTTCCCCAGGAAGAAGCCGCCGAAATTGTGTTCCCAGAACAATGTGGCCCAGGTATCGGAAGCGAATTCATAGAACTCCATGCAAGAGAAAGAGCTCTGGTCCAGGATATAAGTACCATTGCCCTCATGCAGTTTCAGAAGCGGATACGGCACGGTTCCGACAATATTGCCGGCAGTCAACTTGATTTTCGACATGCCGAGAGGCGGAATCTTGAGCTTGTAATCTATCGTGAACTCGCTCCGGAAATAACTGTACTCGTTCTTTCCGATGCCTTTCAATGACCCAAGCAAATCCAGAGTGAAGATAGGATAATCCGAATGGAGATATGACTTCTGGAAAGCGCCTCGTGCTACAGTCTCGTCTTTGGAAAAGCGCAGCACGGTACGCAAGTCATTGGAACCCACAGAATTGACCATTACCGTATCTCTCGCCCCGTCGCTATGCAGGTGCACCCGTTTCATCGGAACGAACACATTGGAGAATATCCTCCGGAACTCCAATGACGTCGAGGTGTTCAGCCATGGTCGGATTTCCCAGTCAAACGTCATTGAATATTCATTGACAAGACTTCTCTTCTCACTGCCCCTCTTACTTAAAAGCGACGACAGGAGACTCGTCTCATTGAATGCTTTTTTGCCTTTCCCGAGCTGAAGCATGTCGTGCTTTCCGTTCAGGGTAAGCTTCATGGTAGGCTGGGTGCTGAACATCCACTCAAACGAGCCGCCGCCTTTGAACTCCTTATCCTTGAAGCCATAGCCCAAATAGCCCTCCAGCCTGAACTTCCGGCTCAATTCCGACGTGGTCCGTACGCCGAAAGAGACCCTGTTGCCTTCAATGTTGTTGAAACTGTACAGTCGCGAATATGGTCCGAATGCCACATATTTGGTCTCCAGATAACCTGAAACAGCGGTATTTATGATATTGTATATGGTATTGTACATCGGGACGTTCTTTATGGAGTCCACCATATTGTAAATATTCTGTTCCTTCTCCGAAAGCTTATAAGGCCGGGCCTCGTTCCACCACGCCTCATCCTTTTTTCCGGCATTTTTCATGACCTGGACAGAAGACGACTGCACCTGCCGGGCCTGATTTCTGGCTTCTTTCCCGAACTGCGGATTCATATAGTCGATCTGCCGGTTTCCCAGGAAGGAGACGAACTTGGAGGAGTCGTTCATCGTCACGGAGAAGTCCACATACAATTTATCCTGCTTGTAGAACCACAGCGAGTCCCCGACCAGCTGGTCGCTGCGGTCAATGACCATGTCACGAATCCAATTCACATTCGCCCCCTTCATCATTTTCGCATGTATCTCCCTGAGAGCGAAGGTTTTGGTATCAATGCTCATTTCTCCGTCGAAGACCGTGGAAGACACGCCTCTGCCGGGATGGAATCTTATTTTCCATGTCTTTCTTCCGTCAATGTCAAGGCTGTCCACCAGATAATAATTATAGTAGATGTTGCCGTTCGACGACAGCGGAGATGGAATCTGCACATTGAAGGCATTGATGAAATTGTTGTAGAAATTCGTCTTCAGGTGCATGCTGCCGGTGAACTGTGAGACGGCATTGTCCTCATTGAGTCCGGATATCCTGGTAGCTTCGATGGCTTCCTTGCTGATGTCCGGTGCAATGCTGTGATACCGCTTGGCCCGCGTCTCGGAAATCATTACCGGAAGGTATGGCTGTCCGGAGACGACGGATGTGTCCATGTAGTCGAATATAAAACCGAAATTCTTACGTATCAGTCTGTTACGCAGATTTTTGTCAGCATTGACAAGGTCCAGTTCCATTTTGGTGTAGATATCACAGACATAGGCGTCACGACGTTCCGGATCATTGAATTTCTTATGGGCATCGATCTGGCCCAAAATCCATTTCATATACCTGTTGTCCGGCTTTACCACGGCAGCATTGAGCGAAGAGTTTACGGAATGCAGCCGGAAATCGACCTCGCTGAACGCGCCTCGGCTGATTCTTATCATCTGGGTTTCATAGCCCAGCAATGCCGCACACAGGATGTTGGCCGTAGTGTCGCGTGTTTCCATGGAATAGTATCCGTCCATGTCGGTGGAGACGCCGATGGTCGTGCCATAGAAATATATGGCAACAAAAGGGATTCCCTCTCCGCTCGCCGAATCCGTCACCCTGCCTTTTACCTTGGTGGTCTGTGCTGTCATAGGCAACGCAAACAGGAGCGCCAGAAAGACTGTAAGAATCACAGATATGTCAATTCTTCTTTTCAAAACAAAGTACACTCTAACCCTAAATCGCCAAATTTATACAATCACTGCGACAATAGGAAATTTTAGACGGAGAAAAGGCGGGAATGTGAAAAAGAGCGGCATGAAACCATGTCGCTCTTCAAATTCTGTCGGGGTACTGTGACTCGAACACAGGACCCTCTGGTCCCAAACCAGATGCGCTAGCCAACTGCGCCACACCCCGATGAACAAACCTTCGGATTTTCTCCTTAGGTCCCACTTGCGGAAGACGCACTTCCCAAATGGGACTGCAAATATACGGCTCTTTTTCTGATTTGCAAAATTTTTCTTAAAAATCTATCCAATTATTGACTATCTTTGCGAAAAAGACATTGGACATGATGATAGAAGCCTTGAATATCGAGAAGTCATTCGGCAACCTCAAAGTGCTGAAAGGCATTGATTTCCGCGCGGAAAAATCCGAGGTGGTCTCCATAATGGGAGCATCCGGCGCCGGAAAGTCGACATTGCTCCAGATTCTCGGGACTCTGTCATCACCGGACAATGGAACATTGCGCATAGACGGAACCGATGTCCTTTCACTCGGCAGAAAACAGATAAGCGAATTCCGGAACAGGCGTATCGGATTCGTGTTCCAGTTCCACCACCTCCTGCCGGAGTTTACATCCGTCGAGAACGTGATGATACCGGCGTTGATTGCCGGAAAGAAAGAAAGAGAGGCCAAGGAAGAGGCATTGAAACTGCTTGACACTCTGGGACTTTCGGAGAGAACCACACATAAGCCGTCCGAACTTTCAGGAGGAGAACAGCAGAGGGTCGCCATCGCCAGGGCATTGATAAACCGGCCGGCCGTATTGTTCGCCGACGAGCCGTCAGGAAACCTCGACAGCGTCACGAAAACGGAGTTGCACAAACTGTTTTTCAAACTGAGAGACGAGCTCGGCCAGACCATCGTAATCGTCACGCATGATCCGGAACTTGCCGGAATGTGCGACAGGTCATTGTTCATGAAAGACGGAGTTTTTGTAGAGCAATGAGCATTTTCCGGTTCAAGAAATTCGAGGTGAGGAACGAGAAATCGGCAATGAAGGTGAATACCGACGGGGTTCTCCTTGGAATTGCAGCACCTGTAAACAGCTCAGACTCAAATATTCTCGACATCGGAACAGGAACAGGAACGATAGCATTGATACTTGCCCAGCGCCTTCACGACACTTGCGGCATAACAGACAATGTCAGCATCACCGGAATCGACATCGACGCCCCGGCGGCTGAAGAAGCCGGGATCAATTTCAGCAATTCTCCATGGGCGGATTCATTGACAGCCAAGAATATAAGCCTGGAAGATTTTTCCACGGAAACCGGTGACAGAAAATTCGACCTCATCGTATCGAATCCTCCGTATTATGATGCGTCATTGACCAATCCCGATGCCCGCAAGACCACCGCACGGCACACCGGCGCAACCGGAGAATCGACATGCAGCCTGTCATTCAGAGAGGTCCTGACATTCGCATCCGGGCACTTGAAAGAAGGAGGGCGCGTCTCGATAGTGTTGCCGGCAGACCAGGAGGCGGCATTGGCAAGATACGGGAGAATGTGCGGATTACACATTTGCAATATATTGAGAATCAAGACAGTGGAACGTAAGCTACCGAGCAGGATCATAGTTTCTTTCACTAGAGAAAAATCCGTACCGCTGGAACAGACACTCACTATCATGGAAAAAGGGAAATATACATCGCAGTACATTTCCCTCGTAAAAGAATTCTACTTGTTCGCCTGACATCCGCTATTTCCCGCGCGGTTCCTGAGACGGCTTGCCGGCATTCCAATGTCCTATCTTCTGTCTTCTGAACTCTTCCTCTCCGATAAAAAGTTTCGCAACTTTCTCTACGGAAAGAATCTTGGTGAACATCGGAACATATTTGGCCTCAACACTGCGGGAATCTTTTATGGCATTCACATAATTGTTAAGCAAAACCGATATTTCTTTCCCGGTTTTACCGGCCTTGATTCCCTCATCCAGAGCCTTGTACGCCTTCATTACTTTACCGAAGGAAGCACGACGTTCGTTCTCCATATTGTTGTAAACAGGCCAGAATTTCTCGGCTTCAGCAGGAGTAAGATTCATGGCGGCAGTAAGATACGCCACGCGCTCAGCCTTCATCCGTTCCTGCCAGCCATTGTCGCCGTGACATCCGGCAGAAGCATTGAAAGACATTGATATTGAAAATAATACGGCTATAGCCGCAATGATGTGTCTACCTGTTGTCTTCATAATAGATGTAGTCTAATGTTATTCCTGAATCTATGAGATATGATGCGAAAGCATCCTGTGTTTCGTCATTTTCCTTGGCGGTGTAGATCATATACGGATCAGTAACCGGTATCAAATCGGCGAGCGCAATTTCGTCGAACATTGAAAGATTGCTGTCGGCTGCCTGACCGGATGTAAACCGGAGCAATGCAGTTCCGCAGGTGACAATGATGAGAAATGCGGCCGCCAGCGCCACGTATGGTTTCAATTTATCAAAACGCGACACCGCCACATTCCGGCGCGGAATAGCCCCGAGGCGTTCCTCCAATTCGGAGAAATACCCTTCAGGCACCACGTATGGCATTTTTCTGTCAGTAGTTTTCATATTATTTCCTCCAACCGAATTATTAGACACGCATTGACCCGAAAAGTCAAATCAATTCTTTCTTAATTTTTTCGTAAGCGATATGATACGAGGCTTTCAGCGCTCCGACAGTCGTTCCTGTTATCTGCGCGATATCCTCATATTTCATATCATCAAAATATCGCAAAGAGAACACAACCCGTTGTTTCTGAGGTAGTTTCTGTATAAGTTTCATCAGTTTCCGCTGCGCGGCATCGCCGTTGAAATAAGGGTCGTCGTCAATCATCCGCTCCATTTCCGCGTCAATGCTCCTGAAAGAAAGCGCCGCCCGGACCTTCTGTTTCCGCAGAAAGTTCAATGTCTCATTGGTGGCGATGCGGTATATCCATGTAAAGAGCTGCGCCTCCTCCCGGAAAGAAGGAAGTGCAGCCCATATTTTCACGAATATTTCCTGAACCAAATCGTCGGCATCCTCATGACAGCACACGAAGCGGCGGACATGCCAGTAAAGTCTCTCGCTATACGATCTGACTAGTTCTGAAAATGCCCTTTCTTCTTCACCGCTACGGTAAAGACGGATGATTTCCCCGTCTTGCATAAGGCCGGCGATTACCGTTTACTTGCGGAATATGGCTTTTCTCGCAGCTTCGGCGATATGTTCGCCATCCAGTCCGTATGCAGCCATCAGCTCAGCAGGAGTTCCTGACTCACCGAAACGGTCACCACCATTGACATACTCCATAGGGACCGGCATTTTAGCAGCAAGCACACCGGCTACAAGTTCGCCGAGACCGCCTGCCATGTTGTGCTCTTCAGTCACGACTACAGCCTTGGTCTTCATTGCGGAAGCTACTACAGCAGCCTCGTCGAGCGGCTTGATTGTCGCGATATCAATGACTTCCGCGCAGATGCCCTCGCTTTCAAGTATCTCGGCAGCCTTGAGGGCTTCCCATACGAGATGTCCCGTAGCGATGATCGTAACATCCTTGCCCTCGTTCATGACATAAGCCTTGCCGATTTCGAAAGTCTGGTCTTCAGGCGTGAAGTTAGGCACCGAAGGACGGCCGAAACGCAAATAGACAGGACCGTCATATTTGGCAGCTGCGATGGTCGCGGCTTTGGTCTGGTTATAATCGCATGGATTGATCACCACCATTCCCGGCAATGCACGCATGAGAGCGATATCCTCCATGGTCTGGTGAGTCGCTCCGTCCTCTCCGAGAGTGATTCCCGCATGAGAAGCAGCAATCTTCACATTGGTCTGGCCGTAAGCAACTTCCTGACGGATCTGGTCATAGACACGACCGGTAACGAACTCTGCGAAAGAGCCTGCAAAAGGAATCTTTCCGGTAATCGCCAATCCGGCAGCCACGCCTATCATATTGGACTCGGCAATGCCGCACTGGATAAATCTTTCAGGAAAATCATTGGCAAATGCATCCATCTTCAAAGAGCCCTTCAAGTCGGCAGTAAGAGCTACGACTCTGGAATCAGCCTTGCCGGCTTCATAAAGACCGGCACCGAATCCGCTTCGGGTATCTTTCTTTCCCGTATCAGTATATTTCGTCATATCGGTATTTCTTTATCAATTAATAATCGCCCAATGTTTCCTCCAACTGAGTGAGAGCATCCTGGCACTGCTCCGGAGACGGTGCCTTGCCATGCCATTTGCATGTTCCGGCCATGAAATCCACTCCATGTCCCATTTCCGTCTTGAACAAAATCATCGTAGGAGTTCCCTTGTTCTCACGAGCTTTCGCGAATGCGGGAAGAATCGACTCGAAATCATGTCCGTCAGCGACAATGACATTCCATCCGAATGATTTCCACATGGCTTCGAGATCGCCCTCTCCGGCAACAGCCTCGACAGTACCGTCAATCTGCTGTCCGTTCCAGTCTGTCATGGCAATGAGGTTGTCCAGTTTATGGTGTGCAGCAAACATGCCGGCCTCCCAAATCTGTCCTTCCTCGCTCTCGCCGTCACCGCAAAGCACATACACGAAACGGTCTTCACCGTCAAGTTTCTTTCCGAGAGCAATTCCGGCCGCAGCAGAAAGTCCCTGTCCGAGAGATCCGGAAGCCTGTGCAATGCCAGGAAGCCCCTTCTCTACACATGGATGCCCCTGAAGACGGGTGCCGAATTTCCTGAAGGTAGCAAGTTCCTTGACCGGGAAATAACCACGACGAGAAAGAATGGAATAATAAACCGGGGTCATGTGGCCGGCAGAAAGGATGAACACGTCCTCATTCTTGCCGTCGCGTTTCCAGTTCTCAGGATCAATCTTCATTTCATTGAAATAAAGAGCAGTTAGCACATCTGCACTACTCAGGGAGCCGCCCGGATGACCGGATTTGGCATCCGTGACCATTCTGACAATGTCACGTCTTACCTGAGATGCGATTCTTTTCAATTCTTCGACCGTTGCCATAAAATATTAAGAATTTGTTTTATTTGATTTCATTTCTAATTCAAAAAATCCAAAGGTAATGAAAATTTCCGAAACGATAAGAAATCTTACTGTTTCATTTCCCTTATAACGTTATGATAAACATCATCTATCACCAGCCCGGAAAGCGTCATTCCGAATATCGCCGTTATATAAGCCGTCGTGCCGTTGATCTGAGCCTTCGACGAATCCCATTCATGGTCCGCCAATGCAGGATCACCGGCGGCAACACCTTCCGGACCTTCCACAAATGCTTGCAGCCCAAGAGAACAGCTACCCCCTCTGTTCAGCAGGACCTCATCATCATACACACAAAGGAACTTGCTGGCAGGCAATGTCTTGGCGCGTTTCATCTTCTTCCGGAGAGCCGCCCCCAGAGGGCATCCCTTCACATCCCAGAACTCCGCCACCTGGATTTTCTGCGGGTTCGTTTTCAATGCCGCCCCGAGCGAACAGAAAAACTTTGCCCTGCTGGCAGCAGCCCTCAAAATGAGCAAAGCCTTGTTTTTCAACGAATCCACAGCATCTATAACATAGTCATAACTGTCCAGGTCGAAAGAATCCGCAGTTTCCTCACAATATATCGCCTGAACAGCTTCTATCTCAGCATCAGGATTTATCTCCAGTAACCGCGCCTTCAAAGCCCCAACCTTAACCTGGCCCACAGTCTTCACCGTCGCCATAAGCTGCCGGTTGACATTGGTAATGCTCACCCTGTCCGAGTCCACTATCGTCAGATGCTTGATTCCGCTTCTGACCAACCCTTCCGCGCACCAGCTGCCGACGCCGCCCACGCCGAAGATAATGACCCTCATCCGCGAAAGCGCCTGCATGACATCCTCACCCAGAAGCAGTTCCGTCCGTCCGAATATAGCCTGTTCCCTCGCGTTCATCTATTCCTTCGTTATACGGGCAGCCCAGCCACCTCCCGGAGCCATATGAATCTTCACCTGACGGTTCTCCGGAACAGTCTGAATCTCATGCCTGAAGTCGCGCGCCGCACGATCAGCATTGATGCCGTCGCAGAAAATTTCCATCGTCCAATGTCCGTCGCCGAGAAAGCTGAGGTCAATGTCAAGGTCACGGGAATTCCAGTCAGTCATTGAACCGACATACCACACATCTCCGCTTCTGCGCGCCAGCGTAATGTATTTGCTGATTTCGCCGTTTACGGCAATGCTTTCGTCCCAAACTACCGGGCAGTCAGCGATATACTTGGTACAAAGCGGCTCTGCCATATAGTTCGAAGGAGAGTCGCAAAGCATGTTGAGCGGCGATTCAAATACCACATATTCAGCAAGTTGGCGACAACGCGTCCCCTGACTCATAGCCTCGGTATTGACCGGACGATAATTTTTCTTGGTGGAATTGCGCATTGCACCCTGTGTGTAGTCCATCGGGCCGGCAGCCATACGGATAAAAGGAACAGTCACGTCGTATGTAACCTGATCGACAGTGTTAGGGCTCCATTTCATCTGCTCCAGGCCATGTACTCCCTCATAGTTCACGACGTTCGGCCAGGTCCTGTTCAATCCGGCAGGCTTATATGTGCCGTGGAAGTCTATCATCAAATGATATTTGGCCGCCATTTCAGCTGCACGTCTATGGAAATCGACCATAATCTGGTCATCCCTGTCCATGAAGTCCACCTTGAAACCTTTGATGCCCATCTCCGAATAATGGCGGCATACGTTTTCCATATCTCTGTCGAAAGCCCAATATCCTGCCCACAGAATCAGACCCACACCACGCTCTCTTGCATATCCGCAAAGCATCGGGAGGTCAATCTCCGGGATAACCTGCATAAGGTCAGCCTTCTTGTTCACAGCCCAACCCTCATCGAGAATGACATATTCGATTCCATGGGAAGCCGCGAAGTCAATGTAGTACTTGTATGTGTCGTTGTTGATGCCCGCACGGAAATCCACGCCATAGAGATTCCAGTCGTTCCACCAGTCCCAAGCCACCTTGCCCGGACGCACCCAGCTGTAGTCTTCTGCAGGATCGGCAGGCTTTCCGAGAAGCCACACGAGGTCATTGACAGCCAAATGGGCATCGTTGTCGGTCACCATGATGATTCTCCACGGAAATGCTTCATTGCCAGAACATTTCGCGATATAATCTTCTCTTGTCTTGACTACACCCTGCAACATATTGTGATCGCCCTGCTCGATTTCCTTAGGATAAGGAGCGAAACGGCCGTTGAGCGTAGAAGCATCTCCCTCATTGTAAAGAAACATTCCAGGATAGTGTCTCAAATCAGACTCCGTCACGAGGACTTTCACACCGTTGTCAGCCTCCACGGCCACCGGCAAAAAGGCAAGACGTTCCTTGTTCCACTTGGAGACGGCATGATGCTCATAAGTATTTTCAAATGAGTTATAATACTGGCTTTCAAGTGTTTGCGTATGCTGCTTCACATAAGGAACGAAAGCATTCCAATCCTTGCAGAAAGCGAATTCAGCCTGTTCACCGGAAACGATGAAGTCTCCTTTGAGCTTGCTCACGAACCTGTATGCAACACCGTCGTCATAAGCACGGAAAACCAACGAGAACTCCTTGAAATCGAGAGTCATCTCATTATAATTGTCCCGAACTTCGGATTTCTTGTACAGCACAGGCTTCAGAATCTGGTCGACGCTCGTCCTGCGGACTTTCCTCACCTTGTCATCCGCTCCGAAAACTGTACCGTCCGACATTGTCATAGACACCCTTGAAGGGTTCAGAATCTGCATTTCATCCATCGCCACCGTGTAGGAAATTTCCTTGCCTACCACAACGGCAGCACTCAAATGTCCGTCCGGAGAAACCACCCGATAGGACCCGTCACCAGCGGCAGCCATCAAAGGCAAGGCCAATGTCAATGCCGCGGTCGCCATAAAAGTTTTTAGTGTCATGATAATTTCAATTAATTCAAGTTATAAGTTCATGTTATTATATTCCAAGTTCTTTCTTCATGTCACGGAGAAGGTCGAAAGCCTGCATCGGGGTCATATTATTGAGATCCGCAGCCTTTAAAGTATCTCTCATTGAGGACAATGTAGGGTCATCCAGCTGAAAAAGCGACAACTGTATCGAGCCGTCACTCTCTACCCTGCCCTCCTTTGTATTATAAGGCTTGTTTATTCCCGCTTCACGATTCCCCTCGCCTTTACTTATGAAACCGGCGTTTCCGGCTTCCAATGCGGACAATGTCTTTTCAGCAGACACCAGCACTTCCCTAGGCATTCCGGCCATGCGCGCCACATGGATACCGAAACTGTGCGCCGTGCCTCCTTCCTTGATTTTTCGCAGGAACACCACTTCCTTGCCCACTTCCTTCACGGTCACGTGAAAATTCTTTACCCTCGGATATATCCCTTCCAGGTCGTTCAGCTCGTGATAATGTGTAGCGAACAATGTTTTGGCGCCCTTTCCATATTCATGGATGTATTCCACGATGGCCCTCGCTATGGACATGCCGTCATAGGTCGATGTTCCGCGGCCGATTTCATCCAGCAGGACCAATGAACGTTCGGAAAGATTGTGAAGGATCATTGACGTTTCCAACATTTCCACCATGAACGTGGATTCGCCTCTGGAAATATTGTCAGACGCACCTACGCGCGTGAAAATCTTGTCGAAGTAGCCGATTTTCGCAGATGTCGCCGGCACGAAAGACCCGATCTGGGCCAGCAGCACTATCAGTGCCGTCTGGCGGAGCAATGCCGATTTACCGGACATGTTCGGGCCGGTAAGTATTATGATCTGCTGTTTGTTCCTGTCCAGATAAATGTCGTTCGGCACATATTCTTCGCCCGGCTTCATCAATGTTTCGATGACAGGATGCCTGCCAGCCTTGATTTCAAGTTCCAGTCCGTCACCGACTTCCGGGCGGCAATAATGGTTTTCCAATGCCAGTTCGGCAAACCCGACGAGTATGTCCAGCTTGGCAATCACCATTGAATTCCTCTGGATTGTGCGGATAGATTTCTGGATTTCAGCAATCAGGGCACCATATATCGTAGATTCAAGAGCATAAATCTTATCCTCGGCGGAAAGAATCTGCTCCTCATAGTCTTTCAATTCCTGCGTGATATACCTCTCGGCATTGACCAATGTCTGCTTGCGTATCCAGTCCTCCGGCACCTTGTCCTTATGGGCATTGCGGACCTCGATATAGTAGCCGAAAACATTGTTGTAACCTATTTTCAATGAGCTGATTCCGGTGCGTTCGGTTTCCCTCTGCTGCATCATGAGGAGATATTCCTTCCCCCCATGCGAGATGTCGCGCAGCCTGTCAAGTTCAGGGTCCACGCCTTTGGCGATGACGTCACCCTTGCCTATCGCAGCAGCAGCGTCAGGGGTCAATGTCCTGGCGATTCTGTCATAAAGATCCGAACACCCGTCGATTGAGCTTACCAATTCTTCCAGAGGGGCACAGCCGTTTTCTCCCGAGCAAAGTGATTTTATAGGGCCGAGCTGCGAAAGTCCCCTTCCGAGCTGCAGGACTTCACGCGGCATGATCTTGCCCGTAGCTACTCTGGACATGATTCTGTCCAAATCGCCGATATTGCTTATCCTTTCCTGGATTCCGGTCAGAAGCTCCTCGTTTTTCGTGAAATATTCCACTATGTCGAAACGGTCGCCGAGTTCTTTCAAGTCCATCGAAGGCATTGCAAGCCAGCTTCTCAGGAGACGGGAGCCCATCGGAGAGCAGCATTTGTCGACGACATTGACAAGAGACACACCTTCGCCGCCGGCAGAGGCATTGAAGACTTCGAGATTGCGGAGCGTAAACCTGTCCATCCACACGAATTTGTCTTCGTCAATGCGGGAAATCGAGCAGATGTTGGCAAGCCCCGCGTGCTGCGTCTGTTCCAGATAGACTACCAGCGCGCCGGCAGAGCATACGCCAAGCGGGTATGTGTCAATGGCATAGCCTTTCAGCGATTCCACATGGAGCTGTTTCTTGAGTTTCTCCACAGCGGCATCGTGGACGAAAGCCCACTCATCCATCGTAGATACATACAAGTTCTCTCCATACAGTTCCTTTACTGTCTTTTCAAATCCGCGCTGCACCACGATTTCCTTAGGAGAGAGCGAGGCAATGAGCGTTCCGATATAGCCGGTGCTGCCCTGCGCCACCTGAAATGTTCCCGTGGACACATCCAGAAATGCCGCACCGCATTGGTCTTTGGAGAACGTCAGTCCGGTCAGGAAATTGTGTTCCTTCTGTTCCAGCATGTTTTCGCCGAATGCAATTCCAGGGGTAACCATTTCCGTTACGCCCCGTTTTACCAATGTCCTGTTGCCCACAAGTTTAGGGTCTTCCAATTGGTCACAGACCGCAACCTTGTAGCCGGCACGGATGAGGCGCGTAAGATATTGTTCTATGGCGTGATGCGGAAATCCTGCCATCGGAACGGCCTCTTTGTCGCCATTAGACCGCTTGGTCTGCACCAGTCCGAGAACCTTGCTCACGAGAACCGCATCGTCAGAGTATGTCTCGTAGAAGTCTCCCACCCTGTAAAGCAGGACTGCTTCAGGATGCTGGGCCTTGACAGCAAAATATTGTTTGAGCATCGGGGTGTCTTCCGCCTGTTTCTTCGCCATATCGTTCGCTACTAATTATATCGTCTGTCTAAACGCGCATTGCGCTAGAACTAACAAATTTACTTATTTTCGGTCCACAATTCAACACCTAGATTGAAAATTTAGCTATATTTGAGAAAGTTCTCGGAAACGATCATGAAAAAAGTACTTATCATAACATATTACTGGCCGCCTACTGGAGGTTCCGGCGTGCAGAGATGGGTGAAATTCAGCAAGTATCTGCCTCAATTCGGATGGCAGCCCGTCATCTACACTCCTGAAAATCCGGAGATGACCAGCATTGACAAGACTTTGGAAGAGGATGTACCGAATGAGGCTGTCGTCATCAAGAGGCATATCACGGAATTTTATTCATTGTACCGGAAACTGACGGGCGGAAAGAGCGCGACCGGGCAGGAGGTGAATCCGATAAACAATCAGAAGAAGACTTTCAAGCAGAAACTCATGCTTTTCCTGCGCGGCAATCTGTTCATTCCGGATCCGCGCGTGACATGGGTAAGACCGTCCGTGCGTTTCTTGAAGAAATACCTGAAGGAACATCCGGTGGACGCTATCGTAAGTACCGGCCCGCCTCAGTCAATGCACCTGATAGCCAGGCAGTTGTCCAAGGCCACCAACATTCCTTGGGTGGCAGATTTCCGTGACCCGTGGACCAAGATGTTTTATTTCAAGCACCTGTGCCTGTGCAAATGGGCGGAGAAAAAGCATCATCGCCTGGAGCAGGAGGTTCTGGATGACGCTACTGTCGTGGTGGCTGTTTCGCCTCTGGTCCAGGAAGAGTTCCAGACTATGACGGACACGCCTGTCGAACTGATTACCAATGGTTTCGATGATGATGATTTCGACCAGGTCGTAGAGCCGGACGGATATTTCAACATCACCCATACGGGACTTTTCGCATCTGACGGCAACCCGGAGGTCCTCTGGCAGGCGCTCGCGGAAAAGTGCCAGTCCGACCCTGATTTCGACAAATTGCTGCGCGTCCGCCTCGTCGGCAAGACCGACAAGGAAATCATTGATTCGATCAATGCTGCCGGGCTTGGCAAGCACTTGATAAATTTGGGTTATCAGGACCACAATATCGCCGTACGTGAGCAGAAAAATGCTTCTTTGCTCATTCTGCCTTTACGTAAAGAGCCTGAATACAGGGCGACATTGCCCGGAAAATTGTTCGAGTACCTGGCTTCCATGAATCCGATTCTCGGGATTGGCCAGACAGACGGAGCCATGGCCCGCATAGTGAACCAGACCGGCGCAGGCGTGGTGTTCGGATGGGAAGACAAAGCCTCCGTCACCGCATATCTGAACCTATGCTGGAAGCGTTTCAACGCGGCTGACGATGATGAGGATATCCAAGTAGAGCACTCCGGAGAGACTGAGCTCAAGGAAGTTCTGGCTGACAATGACAAGTCAGATGCCATCCGTCAATTCTCCAGAAAGGCATTGACAGCCCGCATGGCGGACCTTCTCAATTCCATCACGGAGTAATCGGACTGCCTAATTTTTCGTCGAAAGGAACATTCCTCCCGCTGAAAGGAGAATAAGCAGAATCAGCAGGATGGATGAAGCACGGGCGATATTCGAGCTGACACGATAAGATGCCGGAGCAAAGCGCATTACAATATCATGTTCGCCGGCAGGAAGAACGGCTCCGCGAAGTGTCCAGTCAGCACGGAAAAGTTTGATGCCATCCGTAGCATCCGCCTTTCCGTCCAATGTCAATGCCCATCCGTCCGGATAGTATATCTCACTGAATATCACTGCCCTGTCTGATGCTGTCCTATAATGGTACCGAAGTTCATTCGGAGCATACGATGTCATGTAGATCGTGTCAGCACCGGCTGCAAGCCTGGACTCCAAATCAGAAGATGACTTGGCGCATTGATCCACCGCATCGGCAGCCCACGCAAAATCAGGCCCGATGACGGCAGTAGTATGAAGGTCAATGTTTTTCAGCATTGATATTTCCTCATTGGCGGAAGCCGCACGCGCAGCGGAATCGACGAACCACGCATTGCCCATCGCATGCGGATTGATGACCGGCGCGCTGTTGCCGTCGAGAATCACGTACTTGTCATTCAGCATTGACAGCACCGGCACGCGCGGGAACGTGGCCGTAAGTTCCTCAATCGTCCCGGCAGCATTGACAGCCTTTATTATGGAATTTATTTCGCCGGTCAGGTGGTATTCAATGAGGTCCTGATAGCGCTGCATCTTCACCGGGCTGTAGCCGCCGATGTTCTTGTGCCAATAGCTCGGATGGGAATCATTGAAAACATTGACCGTCAGGTCGAGAACGCGGTAGTCGAGAGCCGGATCGGCCAGAATCGCCTTGTCCACAGGCCTTTCCGTAAATTGTCCGTGGAAATTCTTAGGCGTGATGAAGTGGTCGGAGTTCAGATAGCGTTTTCCGACTGCGAACATGTTCAGCAGCACCAATGCGGAGATTGCGGCAGCTGCGGCATATCTTCTGTTACCTACATAGGCATCATCTCCGGGAACGTCTTTCGGCTTGCCGTACGCCCACAAAATCAAGACATACGCGAAGATGATAAGCCAGAATGATATCATGGCGTCATGGGAGAGGAGGCTCGCCCTGTCCTGCTGGAGCGCCGCCACGAGTTCAGGATGCATCTGCGCGTCGGACGCGGAGGAAAAATCGCCGGCAATGCCCGGGAATATCCAGCACAGCAAGCAGAAGCCTGCGGTCAATGCCAGTGCGGCAATGCCAGGTTTCCGGAATTGTTCAGCGGTGTACCCGCCTTTCAGTATCTTGTCCAGGACAATGAATCCGAGCATCGGCAATGTTACTTGCAAGATTATCAATGCCATGGACACGGTCCTGAACTTGCTGTAGAACGGCATGTATTCATACCAGAACTTGGTGAACGGCATGAAATGGCTGCCGACTCCGAGGAGTATGGCAATGATTGTCGCGGCGAAAATCCACCATTTATCCTTTCCGTTGCACAGGAAAAGTCCGAGAAGGAACAGGAAAACGGTTATTGCACCGACATACATCGGTCCGGCCGTGAAAGGCTGCGGTCCCCAGTAGAGAGGCAATGTCTTGGCCACTTCCCTGACATTGGTCTGGCCGTATCTCTTGAGCAGTTTTACAGTTTCGGACTTGGAAGGATTGACAGCACCTGCCGATGAGCCTCCGTTGAAGTTCGGAATCATCAGGTTAGGCAGTTCCTGCCATCCGTAAGACCAGGATGTAGCATATTCAATGTCAAGGCCTTTCGACTTGTCGGCATTGCCCTCGACCGTCAGTTCGGATCCGCCTCGCATGGTCTGGTGCGAATAGCGGTACATCGGGATGAGTTTGTTGGCATTGGCACCGATCCCGACGATACCGAGGAAAAGCAGAAGGAATGACGCAGCGAAGAATTTGCCGATGCCGCGGCGGCGTTCCTTGTCGGAGATGAGCCAGATGAAAAGTCCTATGGCATAGCAGAATATGATGATTGCCAGATAGTAGGAAATCTGGATATGGTTCGCTTTTATCTGGAAGTTCAATGCCATTCCGAAGAGCGCAGCTCCGAGAACTGCCTGCGGGAGCCATGATTTCCAGCACTTTCCGGCATCATCATTATCCGGCTTCCGATATATTCCAAGTGCCGAGCGATAGGTAAATATCACGGCGGCAAGTACCCAAGGGAGCCATGCGATGGCCATCATCTTGGTATTGTGCCCGACCTGGATTATCTGCATGTTGTATGAGCAGAAGGCGACAGCGACGGCTCCGCCGATGGCAAGTATCTTGTCTATGCCGAGGGACAGCAGCAGAAGGAATGCTCCGAGGAGGGTGATGAAGAGGTATGTCGCCGGGCGTCTTCCCGTCAGGAATGCGTCATAGATTTTCTGAGTCCAGTCGCCTTCATGGTTTCCCGTGATCATGGTGGTAGGCATACCTCCGAACATGGAATTGGTCCATGCCGTAGGGTCATCAGGATGTGCCTTGTCCCACTGGTTTGCTTCCCGGGCCATGCCCACATAACCCGATATATCGCTTTGGTTAACTATCTTGCCACCAAGCACTTGCGGCACGAATCCGTATGCAAGCACCAAAAAGAACAAAACGATGCCCACATACACCAGGGCCTTCTTCCATGTTTTCTGCATTTTCGCCTATATTTTTTTCACCCGCAAAGTTAGTTCTTTTTTGGTCAAAAGGTGCTGCGGCGGGTCATCCTGAAATCGCACTTCATCTTTTTCAGGGAGTCTTTAAGAATCATTTCGGCAGCGAGTTTCCCCATCTGGGAGAAATCGGTGGAAATCGTCGTGAGGCCATCAAGAATTATTTCATCGATCGGAGACTCATTGTACGAGATGATGCTGAAATCACGTCCAGGCTTGAGATTCAGAGACTTGGCAGCGCGCACCAGATGAATAAGTTCCATGTCGAGCTGACCGTTTATTATAAGGTAAACCTCTCCGCGGTGAACGACGCCCGGAGTGACCTGATTGTAGAAACAGCAATCAATATCATTGGTATTGCAGAATTTTTCGACAGCCTTCACCACATACGGATGATATAGGGAAGATGTCTCGATGATGACATTGAGCTTGGAAATCGTGCTGAACTTGTCCATTCCCATCGACAGTCCGGTGTAGGCATCATTCGCGAAATCCTGGCATACGGAGCCATAATTCCCGCGAAGTTCCTCCATATCCCTGTCCAGGATTATGAGTTTGCGGTTAGGAATGCGTCTCAATGCTTTCAGCACACGTTTCTGCGTATTGGCATCCAGCGGGAAATGCGGCGTAATCACATAATAGTCGAACTCGTCCAGATTCTCGTCAATGTAATATTCCAGCAATGAAACCTGCTGGTTATGAAGGTATAACGTAATGTCAGCCTTTCCATTTATCGTCGACGCGAAAGAATTGTACAGCACCTGCTTGATATTGCTGAGTTTATCGAACAATACCAGAATGCGCATCTTTTGCTTCTTGGATTTCCCGGCGACGAAATAACCCTTGCCCTGAGTGGATTCCAGGACACCTTTATCCCTCAAAATGGAATATGCCTTCTTCACCGTCTCCTTGGACACGTCCAGTTCCAAAGACAGGTCATTCATCGATGGAAGGCTCTCTTCCGGTTTCAGCTGGCCGGTCTTTATGGCATCTTCCACCCAGTCCATAATTTGCTTATAGACAGGCACACTGTTATTCTTCAATCTCATTTTAAAAGACATAGCAGAATCTGATTTAAAAATTTGTGAAACGGCAAAGTCCTAATTAATGCCCTGTTTGCAAAATTATAAAAATAATCGCAATTTCAGTTGGTAAAAAAAATAAATAAAACATATATTTGCACCACACCACAACAAACCACTAATGGTGCGGGTGCTTATATGGATTGTAACTTCACTAAAAAGAATTCTTACAAATGGGAAGTCCTCCTGCTGCTCTGGATGGCATATTTGCTTAACCAGGGAGACAGGCAAGTGTTCAACACCGTGCTCCCGGCAGTCAGGGACGCATTGAACCTTACGGACACGTCCGTAGGACTGATCGCTACCATTTTCAACCTGTTCTATGCTCTCATGGTTCCGGTCGGCGGCTGGGCGGGCGACCGTTTCAGCAGGAAGTGGGTGACGACTATAAGCATCCTGTTCTGGAGCATTGCAACAGCCTTTACCGGATTGGCGACAAGTTTCCTCTGGCTGGTAGTGCTGCGTTCCGTGGCGACAGGCGGAGGCGAAGCATTCTTCGGTCCTGCGAACTATTCTCTTCTGGGTCAATATCATACGGACACGCGCGCCAGGGCAATGTCGATTCACCAGACGGCTTACTACGTGGGCGTGATCTTGGCCGGTTGGCTTGCAGGACTCATCGCAGATGCTCTCGGCTGGAAATACTCTTTCATCATTTTCGGCGTTGCGGGCATCGTCTGGGGTGCAATAATGATATTCAGACTGCATGACAAGGTAGAAGAAGCTGTTCCTCTCAAAACTGACAAACCGGGATTTTTCGAAGGGTTCAAGACCGTGTTCACCACGCCTACCGCCCTGATTCTCACCATCGGATTCAGCTGTAACATCTTCGTCATCACCGGTTACATGACCTGGGTTCCGGCATATCTTCAGGAAGAATTCGGTCAGAATCAGGCAATGGCGGGATTCAATTCCATGGTATACACATACGTGGCGGCATTTATAGGCGTACTGCTCGCAGGCGCATTGTCCGACAAGTGGGCCATCCGCGACCATGCCGCCAGGATGATTCTTCAGGCAATCGGCCTGGTCGGCGGTTCTGCCTTCCTGTTCTTCATGGGAGTCAAGACATCTGTCTGGCTGGTGTATCTCATGTTCGCCGGATGGGGGTTCTTCAGGGCATTTTTCGATGCCAACACCTATTCGGTGCTATATGATGTCACCCCGGAAAGGCTGCATTCTTCATGCTCCAGTGCAATGATAATGACAGGATTTGCCGTGGGAGCATTGGCCCCGGTAGTATTGGGTGCGCTGAAACAGAGCATGGGAAGCCTTTCGTCGACCTTCCCTATCCTGGGGGTCATCTGGCTCGCATGCGGCATTCTGATGTATATCTCCGCCAAACTACATTATAACAAGGATTTTAGCAAACAACGTGCACATGATTAAGGAACTGAAACTACGGAAACCAAAAGCGGGACTGCTTTTGATTGCTTCACCACGATTCAAAGACCTGAGCGGCCCGAAACGCGGCACTTATCATGACCGCAAGCTCAAGGCTGTCGAAGAGATTAAATCCTCCATGGATTTCCTGGACCTCGTCTACCCCGGCATCGTGTACGAACGGGAAGATGCCGAAAAGGCCATGAAAATGTTCTATGACAATGATGTCGACTTCATCGTAGCCGAATTCTTGTCATGGAGCGAGGATTTCGCATGGATACGTTTCCTGCGCGACATGCCGGCGACGCCGATAATCTTCACAAATGTAGCCAAGGACAAGATGACCTTCGAGACCACTCTCGATGAAGATGATTTCATCGACTATCTGTGTGCGGGCACATTGGTAGGCTCGCTGGAAGGTTCCGGAAGCATCAGACGCATTCCTCGTGACAATGTAAAGGTAGTCATGGGGACAAGGGCGGAAGTCACGGAAAAGATAAAGGTGTTTTCAAAGGCCGCGTTCACACGCGCCGTACTCCGTCATTCCAATGTAGGTCTGATGGCCAACATGAACGAGGCGATGTGGAGCACCTACATTGACAATTATGACCTGTTCACCAAACTGGGTCCCGAGATACATTACCTGCCGTACAGCGATTACGGAGAGTATATCGGAAAACTTACAGATGAAGAGGTCAAGAGTTACGCCGACGAACTCACATCAAAGTACAAGATGATGGAAGATGTCGAATATGACAAGTTCATCGGCTGCGTGAAGGCGACATTGGCCATCCGCAACATGGCCAGGGACCACGACATCGACTGTTTCGTGTACAATGACATTGACAGGGCGACTTTCAAGACCGCAGGCTGCCGCGCCGGTTTCTATCCGCAGTGGTTCAATGAAAATGTCAGCGTGCTGGTACCGGAGGCTGACATCGGAGCCGGCCTCATAACTTATATGCTCAAGCTGATTACCGGCAAGAATGTGAATTTCATCGAGCCGTTCCATATAGAAAACGACTTCGGGACCTTCGCCGGCGGCCATGCAGGCCCTAACGACCATAACGACCCGGCATGGCAGGACAATGTCCTCATAGCCAGAGATGTACGTTTCGCCAAGACATCCTGGAAATACGCGGGCGCTCCGTTCGCCTGGTACCGCATCAGTCCGGGAATGAAGACAATGGCGGGACTCTATGAGGAAAACGGAAAGTACAAACTCATCTGCACACAGATAGAGTCTCTCCCGGGCAAACATCTGCTCGCCACATATTCGCACAGCATTTTCAAGCCGGCAGTGCCTGTAAAGGAACTTTTCGAACAGATTCTGAAAATCGGAGCGACACAGCATTACGCCGTCGTGGACGGAGATTGGACCGCCGAGTTGCAGGACCTCGCTGAAATGATGGGTTTTGAATTTTATAACATAAAATAGACATATATACTATGAGCTTCATGTACAACCCGTTCCCTTACGATGACCCGAAACCTGTCAATCGTCCGGAACTAAGTGTGAAAACCAAAGAATCCATTATCGCCGGAACAGCAGCCGTAGCGAAAAAGCTGGCTGCAGAATTGGCGGAAAAAGCCAAAAAGTCCAACATTGCCATAGGACTGGACGGTTATACGACAGCGCAATGGCAGCTTTTCCTGAATCTGCTGAATCGTGAGCTGGAGGTTCTGGGCGTCGGTCTGGAAACTGTTGACGGCAATGCCGCCACCTTCATTGATGATGAAAAAATCAATGACATGATCGATCCGATGCTGGAATGGGACACGAAAAAGGACCCGACCTTGCTTTTCGGACGAATCTACAAACACGGCTATCAGGGCATGCTCGATGAGGATAAGGTCAAGGCTTTCAAGGAAAGTGTGCGGACTGGTAAGACGGGCAAGGGAAAGGTCGTGGCGGTCTATGGCTACGGAACATTGATACCTGAACTTCGCGACTTGTATGATGTCCGGTTCTTCTTCGACGTTACTCCGAAGACCAGCATTCTACGCATCCGCAGGGGCGAATATGCCAATATAGGCAAGAAACGTCCCGACCTTCCGGCACGGGTTATCCGACGCTGTTACTATTGCGATTTCGAGATGGCTGTAAACAGCAGGAAAGAGCTGCTGCATTCTGGAGTCATTGATTATATGATGCTTTCGGATGACATTTACAATATCATGATGGTTCCGCGCGAGGCATTTGACGAGATTTGCGCGCAGCTGGTCAAGTATCCGTTCCGCGCGAAACCGGTCTACCTGGAAGGTGTCTGGGGCGGCACGTTCATGAAACAGCTCCGCAAACTGCCTTCACAGATGCGCAACGCCGCATGGGTATTCGACTTTATCCCTATGGAAGTCAGCGTGTTGGTGGAAGCTGGGGACAAAATTCTGGATATAAATTATTGCACCTTCGTACACAAGGAAGGTGTCAATCTCATGGGAGAGGATTGCGTAAGGAAATACCACGGCTACTTCCCTATCAGGTTCAATTACGATGACAGTTTCCACAGCACCGGCAATATGAGCATCCAGTGCCATTCAGGTGCCAAATTCAATATCGAGCAATACGGCGAGTTCGGACGGCAGGACGAGAGTTACTATGTCTGCGCCACAGGACATGATGCCAAGACATTCATCGGCTTCCGTGATGATGCGGACATTCCGCAGTTCTTCAAGGACATCGAAGCCGCAGATACAGAGCACAAGCCATGTGACTACATGAAATATGTCAGCTATGAGGAGTCCAAGCCGGGACTTCAGGTAATGATTCCGGCCGGGACAATCCACTCCAGCGGCCGAAATCAGGTGGTGCTGGAAATCGGTTCTCTCACAATCGGATCCTACACTTACAAGATGTACGATTATCTGCGTCTGGACTTTGACGGCAAACAGAGGCCAATCCATACGATGCTGGGAGAAAAGACCGTGGCTCAGGACAGACGTACAAGCTGGGTCCGCGAAAACATTGTCCAGAAGCCTAGACTTGCCGCCGAAGGTGAAGGCTGGCAGGAGTACATTGTCGGTGAAAACCCGTTGCTGTATTTCTCGCTCCGGAGGCTTGAATTCGAGACATCTTGCGAACAGGATACGCATGGGGAGAGATTCCATGTCCTGGCTCTCGTGGATGGTGAAAAAGTACGCATCCGCAGCGTGGAACATCCTGAAAGATACTACGATGCAGATTATCTCGACATCATTTGCGTACCTGCTGACATGGGCAGATATGTAATAGAGAATCTCGGCAAGGAGCCGATCCGCATACACAAGACAATGCTTCGGGACGGCTACCAGAATGATCCGGCATAATGAGTAGGTTTTCAATAGCGGAGGTCCCCCCTATTTTTCTTGACGTCGGGGGGACCTTTATCAAATGTAATGACGGCAGGGAAATCCCCGTGGATTCGGCAGGGTCCAGGGAGTCCATCTGCGCGTCATTGCGGACCGCCGTCGGCAAGCTGAAGGCCGGGGACAATGTTGCCGTGGCCATCCCCGGAAAATTCGATTATGACCATGGCATTTTTCTCATGAAGCACAAGTTCGCGTCCGTCTACGGGGAGAAGTTCGCTGATATCGTGCTTGAGGGGACTGGCCTGACCGAAGATGATGTACGGTTCCGCTATATCCACGATGTCAACTGCATGCTTCTTGGAGAAATCACTTCAGGAGCGGCCCGAAACAAAGGAAACACGGCCCTGATTACCCTCGGGACAGGCCTTGGTTTTTCAATGTATGTAGACGGGGAGATTCTGAAGAACGATATGAAGTCCCCTCTGATTTCCATATACAATCTCCCGTTTCGGGACGGCATCTTGGAGGATTATGCGTCCAAACGCGGCATCATGAACGGATATGCCGTGCGGACCGGCATTGACGCCAAAACATTGACAGTAAAGGAGATTGCCGACAGGGCTCAAAGCGGCGATGCTGCGGCGCAGTCGGTTTTCAGCGAGACTGGCGCCATTCTGGGCGAGTGTCTTTCCCCGATCTTGTCCGAACACAAAATCCGTTGCGTGCTTTTCGGCGGCCAGATTTCCCGCTCATTCGGCCTGATGCGCAGTTCGTTCATGTCCGCGCTTCACGACGTGCCGACCATAAAATCAGTGTCCACCATCTCGGATTTCGACAATGCCACGTTCAACGGCCTCAGGTCTTTCTGACGATTGTCCGAGTTCGCCCGGCGGGACGCGGTAACCCCAGAGACGTTTACTCTGCCCGGCGGGACGCGGCCACGGTCGATTTTGTAACTTATTGATAATCAGATAGTGTTTAAATAGTGGCGTGGAAACGCGGCCTTTTTTTGGCTACGTTTCCACGCTATGATTTATAACTAATTGAAAATCAGCGACTCCAAAAACAGGGCGTGGCCGCGTCCCGCTAAATAATTTTCAAATTCCGTTGCGATTAGAAATCGAATGCTGCCGAGATTGATACACCTCCTATATTTTCGTTAACCGGGTATCCTGAATTGTAATATACTTTGGTAATTTGCGCATTATAGCCGATACCTATACTGAGTCCCATCTTCGACTTTCCAAAATATATGTGACATCCAGCTGCCGGTGCACAGAAGAAGCCCTCTATATCCCCGACACTATATCCTATTCTCGTTTCAAGGTACGGAGACACTCTTTTATTATATGCCTTATGTATTTCACTGCGTATATGTGCGAAAACTGGGATGTTAAATAACTCGTCCTCAATCCAGTAATTGAAAGCAAGTCCACCTCCTACATAAAGATAAGGATTGATTTGGCATCCGTGCGATGTGAAAACCTGACTTCTGGTATCTTCTGTATCTTCAACACCAAATACAAGAGATTCACCTACGAAACCACGATAACGTGGAGCTGACACCCATCCGTATTCTCTCCCTTGATTATTTTTCTCATTGACTTGAAAATCCTTCGTAATCTTCGCCACATCATTCATATCGCAGATAAACACACTTCCGTCTTTCGTTTCAATTTTCAGGCTTTGATTCGGAATCTGCTCAATTATAATGCCATGAATGACGCTTCCGTTCTTCAGATAAACGATGTCTTGATACTGCTGAGCATTCATTGTGAATGCAAGTGCCACAAAAGCGGCAATTGAGAGCAATGCTCTTTTCAATACTTTTTTCATATTGGTTCAACTTAATTGTTTAATGATTTTGCTTATTTTCTGACGTACACTGCAAAGGAGTACTGAAGGCCGTTTTCCGGGTCAGTTTCCAGGGGCGTTTCGGATTCCTTGTGCCAGACTGCGGGATCAATGGCCGGGAAGAAGGCGTCGGCATCGGGAACGGAGGTGCGGACATGCGTGATGTAGAGTTTGTCGGCAGAAGCAATTGTGCGCACATAAGTTTTCGCGCCACCGATGATGAAACATTTCTCAGGCACTGGGGCATCGGCGGGCGGGATGGCGGCGGCAGCTAACGCAGCGGCCACGTCAGGCACCTGCACCACGTTTTCCGGGGCATCGAAATCACTTTTGGTTATGACAATGTTCTTGCGTCCGGGAAGAGGTCGGCCAATGGAAAGCCATGTCTTATAGCCCATTATGATGGGACAACCCATGGTAACCCTGCGGAAATACTTCATGTCCGCAGAAATATGCCATAACAATTCATTATCGCGGCCTATCGCCATATTGTCGGCAACAGCCGCTATGATATACTTTTCCATAGTAATTATACTGCCACAGGGGCCTTGATTGCTGGCCATGGGTCGTAGCCCTCTAGTGTGAAGTCCTCGTACTTGAAATCGAAAATGCTCTTCACCTCGGGGTTAATCTTCATTACGGGGAGTTTGCGCGGCTCACGGGAAAGCTGGAGATCCACCTGTTCGAAATGATTGAGATAGATATGCGTATCGCCTGTGGTGTGGATGAACTCGCCCGACTCCAAACCGCAAACCTGCGCAATCATCATTGTCAGAAGCGCATAGGACGCGATATTGAAAGGAACTCCCAGGAAAGTATCGGCACTGCGCTGGTACAGCTGGCATGATAGTTTTCCGTCAGCCACGTAAAACTGGAAGAGACAATGACACGGCGGCAGCGCCATCTGATCCACCTCGCCGGGATTCCACGCCGAGATAATCATCCTGCGGGAATCCGGATTATTCTTTATCATATCCACCACCTGCGACAACTGGTCAATGCTTCTTCCGTCAGGAGCCGGCCAACTGCGCCATTGATGCCCGTAGACAGGACCCAGATCGCCATTTTCGTCAGCCCATTCGTCCCAGATGGACACGCCATGCTCTTTCAAGTACTTGATGTTCGTGTCACCGGCAATGAACCACAACAGTTCGTATATGATGGACTTCAGATGAACCTTCTTGGTAGTCAGCAACGGAAAGCCTTCAGAGAGGTCAAACCTCATCTGATATCCGAAAACGCTCTGGGTGCCTACACCCGTGCGGTCATGTTTGACAACTCCGTCTTTCCGAATGTGGCGAAGCAGGTCAAGATATTGTTTCATAACAAGTTACGCTCTTACAGAGAATGCGAAGATAATGGCCTGCTGGAACACTTCACCAGGACGGAGGACAGTGGTAGGGAACTCCGGCTCATTAGGTGAATCAGGATAATGCTGACACTCGATGGCCACGGCATCATAATCATGGTAGATATGGCCGTTCTTGCCCACAGGACAGCCCTCCAGCCAGTTTCCCGTATAAATCTGCACACCAGGCTGAGTAGTCAGGACCTCCAATACTCGTCCGCTTTCAGGAGAATAAAGCTCGGCTGCGGACTGAATCTGTCCAGGCTCGGCGCCGTCGATTACATAACAGTTGTCATAACCCTTGCCGTAGTTCAATGCCGGGAAATCAGCCTTGATGTCACGTCCAAGAGGTTTGGCATTCACGAAATCCATCGGCGTACCTGCGACATCTTCCGCAGTTCCCACAGGAATCAATGTGTCATCTGTCGGCAGGAACTCCGAAGCATTCAATTTGAGAATATGATTCAGCACAGTGCCGGAACCTTCGCCGTTGAGATTGAAATAAGCATGGTTCGTAAGATTCACCACGGTAGGAGCATCGGTCTCTGCGGTAAAAGTCAATGCCAGTTCATTCTCTTCCGACCACTCATAATGTGCGACGACTTTCAGGTTTCCGGGATATCCAGCCTCGCCATCTTCCGAGAAATACATGAATTCTACGGCATCTCCCTCTATCCTGCTGTCCCACACCTGATTCTGGAATCCGTCAGGACCTCCGTGAAGATGATTGCAAGCATTGTTAATCGGCAATGTATATTCTTTTCCGTCGAGAGTGAAATGTCCTTTTGCGATTCGGTTCGCATACCTTCCCGGGCATTTTCCCGCACATGGGCCGTCTCCGAAATATGACATCGGATCATCATAACCGATCACGACATCAGCAAGTTTTCCATCCTTGTCAGGAACCTTGACAGAAACTATTCCGGCACCGACGCTGGAAAGTGAAACGGATGCACCGGAGGCATTGGTCATCGTATAAAGGACAATCTCCTTTCCTTCAGGAGTCTTGCCCCAGACTTTGCTTTCAATCTTCATATTCAAACAGATTCAATAAACCAATAAAAAAGGACGTAGTCATATATTCTACATCCTTCAAATTTATAATATTTATATCATTATATCAAGGGTTTTGCGCCGTAGCAATCTCAGTCAGCCGCTCGAAGACTTTGTCCTGCGGCGCGTCTTTCAGAAGAACACGCTTCTGGCTGTCAAGGAGATAGAGCGACGGAATCGCGCGGACATTGTAGGTGACGTCCGTGCGGATGATGTAATTGTGGTCATAGCCGCAAATCCACTCCGACGGATAATCTGCCGCGAAAGATTTCCACTTGTCAATCTCCTGGTCGATATAGACATTGACCACGGCCAGCCGGCCGGATTTTTCCAATGCCGATATTTCAGGGCTGGACTCTATCATCTCCGTGATTTCCCGACAGTTAGGACAGCCAGGATTCGAGAAGAAAAGCAATGTATAGTCTGCTTTCACTCCATAAAGAGTATGGACCTTGCCGCGTAAATCCTTGAAGGAAAAATCCGCCGCCTTCGTCCCGATACGGTTCAATGCGCACATCGACGCATCGTAGGAATATGCCGGACGCATGGCCTCGGACACGCATTCCGACTTCGCAAGCCCCTCTACATAAGGAAGATAGAACTCTTCATTGCGCAGCGGGGAATTAGGGTCATAGAAATATTTTTCCGCGAACTTGGTAATCGTCTCGAAAACATTGGAAGAAGTATCGCGCTTCTCGCAAGCCTCTGCGGCAGAAAAAAGCCTGGACACGGACTTGCATGCCTCATCCAGGGGTGCACTCCACAGAATGGTGGTATACAATCCGAATTTCTGCTCCACGTCATCCTTCAAAATGCCTTTTACATGCAGAGAATCACATTTTCCTGCCAATGAAGCGGACATCATCCCATCCCAGAAATGGTCCAGTACGTATGTCATCCTCTCGGAAGGCTCCGTTATCATATTCGGAATCTTCACTTCCGGAAAAGGAACAGACTTGACCGCCTCGCCTGCCGACGAAGTGTTCTTCCGCTGTCCGCAGGCCACCATCATGGCCGCCAGCACAGCCAACCCGATGATATGCAGCCTCTTAACCATTTTCAGCAATTTTAGCCTCGGAAATATTGATGATGAAATCACCTATCTTCTCAAGTTCAGCGACAATGTCCATATAGAACACGCCGACCTGATAATTGTAGTCAGGATTCTCCTCGATGTTGATGATATGCTCCTCGCGGAGAGTGTTGCGGCATTCATTGATATTGTACTCGGCATCCTGGGCATTGGTAATGTCCTTCAGGCTGGTATAGGCGACTTTCAGGTTCGCCGTCATTGCCTTGAACGCATCGTCGACGACATCGCACATGCGTCCGAGACGCTTCAGCTGCTCTTCATCGAAAGACAGGCCATGTTCATTTCGACGCGCAAGAATACGTCCCACAGCATCGCCGGAGTCTCCGATACTTTCCAGCTCGCCGATAATCTTGTACATACCGTTGATCCGCTTGGCTGAAGATTCGGAAATTTCGCCCTTCGCCACCTGATTGAGATAGTCCGCGATTTCATACTCGATACGGTCTGTAATCGCCTCATATTTGATAAGTTTCTCACGCAACTCGCTGAATTTGTCAGCAGAATTCTCGGCAATCGCCTGACGCATGTACAAGAAATCATTGTAGCAAATCTCGGAGAAATGCACGATTTCCTGCTCTGCCTCATCCAATGAAAGCTCGGCCGTGGAAAGAGGACCGCCCTGAATATACTTGAGTCTGAAGACCTCCTTCTCCGCTTTCTGCGGAATAATCCAGGAGACAATCTTCTCAATCTGCGGAATGAACCATATGAGTATCAATGTATTGGTAACATTGAACAATGTATGCATCGTGGTTACGCTGTACAGCAGCGAAGCCTTTATCGTATCAGCATTGGCGACGTCGGTCAGGTCCGCGGTGTTAGGATCAGGCAGTCCGCAGGAGCCGATTATGAATCCGATGAGTTTCAGGAACCAAGGGAAGATGCAGAGCACCCAGATGACTCCGAAGACATTGAAAACGGTATGGGCCATGGCCGCCCTCTTGGACGTGGTATTTCCCACGGAAGCAGCGATGTTGGCCGCGATGGTGGTACCGATATTTTCTCCCAGAATCATTGCTGCAGCCAGTTTGAACGGTATCACGCCAGTCGTGATGAGAAGCATGATAATCGCCATCGTGGCGGCCGAGGACTGGAAACAGATGGTAAGCACCGTTCCGATAAGCAGGAAGAGCAATACCGACAGGTTCACAGGCCCGAGATGAAGGTTCGTCAATGCCTGCAAACCGCTCAGGTCAATGTTGTCGAGCAATATTCCGGATGTCTCCTTCAGTTTGGCAAAACCCACGAAGAACAATGAGAAACCGATGATGATTTCTCCCAAGTCTCTCATTTTCTTGTTCTTCTGGTTCATCATCATGATGAATCCCAGCGCTATGAGCGGGAAGGAAATCGTGGAAATGTCATACGAGAACCCGAAAATCGCCATAATCCATGACGTGACCGTAGTTCCGATATTGGCGCCCATGATGACGCCTATGGCTTGTGCCAATGTAAGAAGTCCGGCATTCACGAAACTGACGACCATGATAGTCGTCGCTGTGGAAGATTGGATGGCCGCAGTCACTCCGACACCTGTCAAAAGACGTTTGAAGCCATTGGAAGTCATGGATGCCAGGAAAGACCGGAGACCGTCTCCGGCAACTTTCTGAAGCCCGACACTAAGTAGGCTAAGTCCAAACAAAAATAGAGTTACTGCACCTACCAGGGTCAGCAATTGAAACATCATCTGCATATACGTGCGGCATTGAAGTTTATAAATCCTCGCAAAATTATAAAAAATAGTTAGATTTGCCTTTCACAAGGCGGCTTAAAATTAAAAAATACCATGAATTCATTGCGTCACATAACTTTATCTTCCCTGATTCTGCTGTTTTCAATGATTTCGAACCCGGCGAAAGCGCAGTTTTCCAGCAATGGAGACGACCCCGGAAGACTCAGATGGTTCCGCATGGACACCCCGACCTACCGGCTAATCTACCCGGCAGGATGTGATTCTCTCGCAATGAGTTACGGCAATGAACTTGAACGCTTCCGCCTTTCCGAGAGCATCAGTTCCGGACTTGTCCCCGGAGAGGGCTACCGGAGAAAGACGCCGATAATTCTCCACACTCATCACGGAATCTCGAACGCAGCCGTGACATGGGCCCCTAAACGCATTGACATCTACACATTGCCCGACGCCTACGACCCCGAGCCTGTTCCATGGGCGAAGACATTGGCCGTACACGAAAGCCGCCACCTGGCGCAGATGCAATTCGGGTACAAGGGCTGGCTTAAACCATTGACATTCATTGTCGGAGACATGGCGCCCGGCGCATATTCGGCATTGTGGCCGAACACCTGGTTTCTCGAAGGCGACGCAGTGACCGCCGAAACGGCATTGACCAGCACCGGCAGGGGCCGCACGGCGGATTTTCTGGACTATTACATGATGGCGTTTGACAACGGCGACTGGAGGAACTGGTACAGATGGAGATACGGTTCTTACAGATGCTATGCGCCGGACCACTATGCGCTTGGTTATCTGACAATTGCAGGCACGCGGTACTGCTTCGACGACCCGCTTTTCACCGAGCGCTACTTCTCCAGGCTGGCTGCCAATCCGTTCCGTTTTTCCAATACGCAGAAGACCGTCCGTCAGGCTTCCGGAAAGAGTTTCCGCAAGTCATTCAGCGACATAATGTCCTCATTTCATGATATTTGGAAGGAAGAGGCGGAGGCAAGACGTCCGTTCACCGAAGCGGAGCAGCTCCAGACCGGCGGAAAATGGTACAAGACGGTTCATGGCAATGTTTCCGCGAACGGCAAGGTGTATTCCATAGTGGCAGGTCTGGCGGAATCCGCAATGCTCACGGAGTTCGACCCCGAGACCGGCAAGCGCAGGAATCTGCGTACATTCTCCTCGACAGCAGACGGGCTGTCCTACGCCGACGGCAAGCTATGGTGGAGCGAATCCGTGCCCGACGCCCGCTGGTCGCTGGAAATGACCTCCAGAATACGCAGCTACGACCTCGCCACCGGACGCACCGGCACCCTCACCCGAAAAGGACGTCTGTTCAATCCTTCGGTTTCCCCTGACGGGACAATGCTGGCGGCCGTGGAATACCCAGTCACCGGCGGTTCGGCAATAGTCATATTGAACCCAGCCACAGGAAAAGTGCTTCGCCGCAGGCAAATGCCGGACAGCCTCCAGGCCGTAGAGCCGCGCTTCATGAGCAATGCACTCATTTTCAATGCTATATCAGAAGGCGGTTCCGCAATATATCGCATCAATGCTGGTTTGGACGGCGAGCCGGAATGTCTGCTCGGGCCCGTGAAAGTCAGCATAAGGAATCTTGTTTCCGCCAATGACAAGGTGTATTTTTCTTCTGACCGTGACGGCACACAAGAACTGTATAGTATTGATATAGAAAGCGAAAAGGTATTTCAGCACACTTCCCTCCCCTATGGCGGAGACGAATTCTGCTTCATCGGTCAGGATGTGGTTTTCTCAATGCTGACGAAGGACGGAAGGCTGCTGCACAAGGCTTCGGCGCTGGAGATGTCAGGCAAGGAAGTGGATTTCAATGACATCCATCAATACCGCGTAGCCGATAAATTGACAATGCAGGAAAGGGCTTCTGCCGCACAGAAGTGTATTCCGTGGGCAGATTCTGCGAAAGACTACAAGACCACCTTCAGCAAGCCGGAACGTTATCGCAAACCTCTGAATATATTGAGGTTCCATTCATGGGCTCCGCTGTATTTCAATTACGACAGAGTCCGCAACCTGAGCGGTGACCTTACTTACGAGACTGCTTCAGCCGGCGCGACGGCATTGTTCCAGAACAGTCTGGGAACAGCCTGGGGTTCTGTCGGATATTCTTTCCATAAGGACCCGTTTGCGGGCGTTTACAAGGACGGCAGCCATAAGTACCGCCATTCAGGCCATATCCTGTTCACTTACAGCGGATTATATCCCGTATTCGAGTTTTCCGCCGATTTCAATGACAATGCCGCCATTCAGTATTCCCGGTTGCTTACCGAGACCCGCGGTCATGTCAAGGAACAAGTCGTGGGACTTCTTCTGGACAAGCCGTCGTTCCAAGGTTCCGTCAAGGTCTATATTCCTTTCAATTTCTCTTCAGGCGGCTGGTCCCGTGGCTTCATTCCGCAAATCAGCTATGCCGGAAGCAATGATTTGTTCAACAAATCCCTGTTGGACCTGAGCAAAAACGGCATTTTCACAGTTTCGGACAAATCCGAGGAGTATCATAAGGGAAAGAATGTCTACATGCAGACGCTGCGTGCTTCCGTGAGGGGATATGCCCTGCGTCCTGTGCCGGCATCAGGTACATTTCCACGCTTCGGCATCGGTGCGGAGGCCGGTTATTCCACAAGGATAATGATGGATGACCTGTATTCCGCTTCTGCATATTGCTATGCATACGGCTATCTCCCTGGAATCACTCTTACACAGGGACTTAAACTCACCGCAAGGTATCAGCACCAGTTCAGGGCGGAGTTAAGGCGTGAAAATGCCATTTCAGTGGCTCCACGAGGTTTCGAAAATTCCAGCGCAGAGTATGTCATCAGGAATTTGTCTTACGACCATCTGAAACTCACTGCCGATTACGCGATTCCTCTCTGGTTCGGCGACATATCCTTCCTCTCCCCTGTCGCATATATAAAGAACTTCGAAATAACGCCGCATTTCGACTATACTCTGTTCTCCCTGGGAAAAGGGCTCACTGACGGCGGATTGTTCAGCGCAGGGGCTTCCATCGTGGCAAAACTGGCCAATCTGCTCTGGATTCCATACGATTGCAGCATCGGAATTACTGCAAGTTACAACGGCGGACCTAGTTTCAATGTCATAAAAAATAGTGGTTATCTGATGGACAACCACTATATAGGATTCGTTTTCGACATTTCGCTGTAATATTTACAATGCCGGCTTGATCATGCCGAAGATGATGTATGCGATTACGAGCGTCACGAAAATATTGAAAGTCTGAGCGGTAAGGAATACCTTGAGAGGAACTCTGTTCTCTTTTCCGAAGATATCCTTGAGTCTGGTTTCAAGTCCGATGCAGACAAAGGCGATACTGAACAATGTATTCTGGAATCCCTTGGTCACGGCACCTACGCTCTTCGCCATTTCTTCAGGAAGCGCAAAGCTGAATACGAGGGATGCCAATACCATACCTACCACGAATTTAGGGAATCTCTCCCAGATGACGCCAGCTGTCGGTCTGGTATCGCCGTTCGTGCCTTTATATGCCCACATCATTGAAATAAAGAAGGCCGCGAGGCCGAGAAGGACATTCTGCGAGGACTTCACGATGATAGCGGTCTTGCCCGCTTCTTCGCTTACCAACGTACCTGCTGCCGCAACTGCGCCGGTAGTGTCGATTGTTCCTCCGATCCATGCTCCTGCAACGTCCGGCGTGAGGTTCATGAGACCTGCAAGCCAAGGCAGAAGATACATCATAGGAATGGCAACTATAAGCACAAGTGATACCACGTATGATAGTTTCTTGTTGTCTCCCTTGATTACACCGCATGTGGCGATTGCTGCCGATACGCCGCAGATGGAAACCGCGCTGGCAAGCATTGTACCCATTTCAGGATCGACATTCATCTTCTTTCCTACCCAGAAACAGAAGTACCACACCAGGAATACGACTATGAATGACTGTGCGAGTCCGTATGCGCCGGATTTTGCAAGCTCGCCGAAAAGTATTGTGGAACCGAGGCAGATGATGCCCACCTTGATATAGAATTCGCTGTTTACGGCACGTTTGAGCCATTCAGGAAGGGTGAAGCAGTTGTTCAATACAAGTCCATAGATGACTGCGAAGAATACTGATTCGAATCCCCATGTCTTTATGACAGGAATGTTCGCCGTAAGCTGTGCCAGAAGCGTAATCACGAATATGAACAGCAGGGAGACGAATGTTCCTTTGAGCGGTTTCCTGAGGGCCGCAAGTGTAACATAGGTCAGAAGAAGGACGAACCCGAACATATAGACGGCATTGATCCAGTCTGCTGATGAAAGAAGTTTTTTAGGCATTGAAGGCATTGCAGCAGGGAAAATGCAAGCAAGGGCAAGCACTACGGCACCCACAAAGACGATAATCCAGTCTTCAGTGGTGAATTGTTTAAGCCACGATTTCATTAAAATTAGATTTAGTTTTCAGTATCTTTCGGCGGTTGGCTCCGAATGTTCGACAAATATAGTAATTTTGCATTGAATATTAAAAATCAGAACTTCTATGGCTACATCAATAACTGCGGCTGTAACGTGCTCGCAATGCGGTAAAGAGCATGACATCCAGACATATCCGAACATCAATGTAAAGGAATCGCCGGAACTGAAAGCGCGCATAAAAGACGGTACGTTGTTCCTTTGGACATGCCCGGACTGCGGCCAGGTGAACCTCGCTCCGTATCAGACATTGTACCATGACCCGGATGAGAAAGTCATGATATGGCTCACTCCCAATTCAATGTCATTTTCCGAAAGAGCATTGGTGGACAGCCATATACAGGCGATTGCCGGACAGCTTGCCGAGGACAAGAGCGGAGAGCTCCTACGCGGGTACGCATTGCGCCGCGTAAAGGAGGCGGGGGAACTTATCGAGAAGGTCAATATTTTCGATGCCGGGCTGGATGATATCGCTATGGAAATGTGCAAGTACATCACCAAGATGGAAATCGCTGAAAAAGAAACAGATAAAGAGAAAGCCAAGGCAATAATGGATGCCGTTTTCAAGTTCTACAAGATAGATGGCGCGGATAATGACATTACTCTCACCTATCCTGTGAATGGTCAGATGCAGGGTATCCAGATAGGTTTCAATGTTTATGAGGATTGCCGGGGGATTATAAAAAGAAATCCCGACGTCATGCCGACACCGGGATTTTCTTATGTGAATGCTGAATGGCTGGCGACCAAAATGCGCTAGCCGTTCCATTTAGTCTTCAAGTTTTCTGGCACCATCGCTGATGACTACATCGTAAATCTTAGGTGCATGGCCGAACTTCTCGCTGAATTTTTCGATAGCTGTATTAATGAAGTTATCGTAGAATTCTTCTTTCACGAGGTTGATGGTGCATCCGCCGAAGCCTCCACCCATCACACGTGAACCGGTAACGTCGCATTTGCGTGCGAGCTGGTTCAGGAAGTCAAGTTCTGCGCAGCTTACCTCATAGAGACGGCTGAGACCGAAATGCGTCTGATACATCATTTCACCGACTGTCTCATAATCACCTCTTTCGAGAGCGTCGCAAACGTCAAGCACACGCTGCACCTCACCGATTACATATTCTGCCCTGAGGAAATCTTCCTCCGGAACGAGGTCACGTACTTCCTCCAGCCATACACGTTTCGCGTCGCTGAGGAATTCCACATCACTGTGGTTCTTTCTGATGGCAGCGCATACGTTCTCGCAAGACTGACGTCTCTTGTTGTAGGCAGATGAAGCAAGTTCATGTTTCACGCAAGAATCCACGAGCACGAGCTTATATCCGGCCTGAACAGGATCGAACGGGAAATATTTGTATTCCAATGTCTTGCAGTTAAGTCTGATGAGACTTCCTTTCTTTCCGAATACAGAAGCGAACTGGTCCATAATGCCGCAATTTACACCGCAATAGTTATGTTCTGTAGCCTGACCGATCTTCGCCAAATCAAACTTATCTATCATGTTGTTGAACAGATAGTTGATAGCATAGGCAAATGTACTTTCGAGTGCAGCTGAAGAAGAAAGTCCGGCTCCGAGAGGAACGTCTCCTGCAAATACAGTATCGAATCCTTCTACTTTTCCGCCTCTTTTCAATGTCTCGCGGCAGACACCGAATATATATCTTGCCCAGCTCTGCTGAGGTTTGTCTTCCTCATTCAGTCCGAACTCTACATATTCATCATAATCAAGAGAATAAGCATGAACCTTGTCAGTTCCGTTCAATTTCATTTCAGCTATGATACCTTTGTCGATAGCTCCGGGAAATACATAACCGCCATTATAGTCGGTATGCTCTCCGATAAGGTTGACACGTCCGGCAGATGCGAACATTTCGCCATCCGTTCCATACAGGGTCTTGAATTTCTCCTGAATTCTAGATTTCATTTCCATAATAAGATATGTGGTTTGTTAAATTTTACAACCATTTTCATGAAGTAACCCATGGTTTTATGCTATAGAAAACTTCATAGCAAATTTATATATAATTATCATTTTTTCCTACAATATATTTCGAGAACTACAGGACAATGATCGCTCACTCCCCCAGCATATCTCGGGCCAAGATATGTCCGCAACGGCTTTTCGCCCGACATTTGTCTGTCCCGTACCATAAGAAAAGGAATTTTGACAATATGCATCAATGTACTGCCGGCCAAATCTGCAGTCGTCCAGAACATATCTATCAAATTCCACTTCCCGTTGAAACGTATCGTTCCCTCTCCTATTTTGTCCAATTCTTCAGAGACATTGACAAGAAGCGGACTCAGCCGGGCGAACGCCTCCGCCGAAGGAACATCATTGAAATCTCCCATTACAATGATTCTTTTACAACCCTCATTATGCACTGAATCAGCTACTTGCCTCAATCTTTCGGCAGCTTTTCCCCTCTTCCATGCCGTTTTTCCTCCTCCATATTTGGAAGGAAGATGCACGACAATGAATGCCATTTCTTCACCGTCCAGCTTGTTCCGCATCCTGGTCAGAAGGATATCCCGCGTGGCCATTCCGGGGACATGGCAGGCTTTCGAAGACAATAATTCCAGATTCTCCCGTTTCCACAGCAGCGCCACATCAATTCCTCTCTTGTCGGGAGAATCATAATGTACAATGGAGTATTTTTCCTTCCTTAACCCGGCCGTATTTATAAGTCTCTGAAGCACTTCCCTGTTTTCCACTTCCGCCACGCCGATGACGTCCGGCATTGCCCCGAATGAATCGCCTGTCCAGAACAGAGCCTTGGAAATTGCCGAGCATTTGGCATAGAATCGCGAGGAGGTCCAATGCCTTTTTCCTTCTACGCTGAATTCGTGGTCAGCCTCCCCTGTCCCGTCGTCCTTGCAGCTGAAGAAATTTTCCAGGTTCCAGAACATTGACAGAATCCTGTCTTCGTACTGCGCTTGCGCGGATAAGTTCAATGTGGAGGCAAACAATGCCGCCAGAATAGTCGTCCGGATTTTCATAGTCCCATTTTTTCCGCAAATGTCATCAATTCATTCCGGAAAAGAGTTAAAAATCATAAAATTAATCCATAAGAATATCATTTATTGCTACCTTTGCAGTCCAATATTGAAAATAGAGTATTAATATATGTCACTTAAATGCGGTATTGTAGGACTGCCGAACGTGGGCAAGTCCACATTGTTCAACTGTATCAGCTCTGGAAAGGCCCAGAGCGCCAATTTTCCTTTTTGTACGATCGAGCCTAATCTCGGCTCCACAAATGTTCCGGATAAAAGACTTGAGGCTCTTGCTGACTTGTGCAACCCGAAGAGGGTAGTGCCGGCAACTGTCGACATCGTGGATATCGCAGGTCTCGTGAAAGGTGCAAGCAAAGGCGAAGGTCTTGGAAACCAATTCCTTGCAAATATCCGTGAAACTGATGCCATTCTTCATGTGCTGAGGTGTTTCGATGATAACAATATCGTGCATGTGGATGGTTCCGTAGACCCTGTCAGGGATAAGGAGGTTGTGGATACCGAATTGCAAATCAAAGATCTGGAAACCGTAGAAAGCCGTATTGCAAAGGTTCAGAAACAGGCTAATACCGGGGGAGACAAGGATGCAAAGAAACTTTTGGACCTGCTTCTCAGATATAAGAGCGCATTGGAGGCAGGCAAGTCTTGCCGTACAGTAGAACTAGGCCCTGATGAGGAAGCAATGGCTCACGACCTCTTCCTGCTTACCAACAAGCCGGTAATGTATGTCTGCAATGTAGATGACAGTTCCGCCGTAAACGGCAATGCTTATGTAGATGCTGTCCGTGAGGCTACCAAGGATGAGAATGCTGAAATTCTCATCATTTCTGCGAGAACCGAGTCCGATATTGCGGAAATGGAGAGTTATGAGGACAGAAAGATGTTTCTGGATGAGATGGGACTTGAGGAGTCAGGTTCCGCAAGGCTGATCCAGGGAGCATATAAACTGCTCGGTCTCCAGACTTTCTTCACTGCCGGTGCAGATGAGTGCCGCGCATGGACCATAAACAAGGGAGACAAGGCTCCGAAAGCTGCCGGTGTCATCCATTCGGACTTCGAAAAAGGCTTTATACGCGCCGAAGTCATCAAATACGAGGATTTCATCAACTACAAGTCAGAGGCTGCCGTAAGGGCCGCCGGAAAGCTTGCTACAGAGGGCAAGGAATACATCGTCCAGGACGGCGACATCATGCACTTCCTGTTCAATGTCTAATACATAATGGAGACTGTGCCAGTCAGTCTCCATAGAATATAAAAAAAACAGACCGCTCAAGAATTCCCGAGCGGTCTGTTTTTATGTTTATAAGTAGCTGACTACTAATAGAATCTGTTTCTGTTATCTTTCACGTCAGCATCCTGCATCATTACAGGGATAATCATCTGTGAAGAATACATTGCCATCTGTGACTGTCTGGTCTTGGCATCATCCTCAGTGTAGAAAGAACCTGTATCACGGCCGGTAACCTTGAATACATATACACCGATAGAACCCGCTACAGGAGCGCTTATCTTGTCCACTGGAGCTACTGAAACGGCACCGATGAATTTAGGATCCAATCCCTGTGAAGTCATTGAAGAGAATGCTACACCGGACTGTGTGCTTACGGTAGTACCGAGTTTCTCTGCAATTGCCTGAAGATCATTCAAACCATTGATTTTCTCAGCCACCTCGGCAGCCTTCTTCTCAGCAAGTTTCTCATAATAAAGCTGCTGTTTGATAGAAGAAGCCACCTCCTTGACTGTAGCATAGCCTTCCTTGTGGATGCCACGTACAGTAGCGATGATGAAGTATGCGTTGTCTACAGTAATGATGTTGGAAACCTTGCCTACCTTGTTCTCATAAGCCCAGCGTGCAACTTCCTTGGTGTTCTCGATAGCTCCAAGTCTGTCGGTACCCTCAATCATATTGTTAACAGGATGAGAATAAACTCCGAGTGAATCCACAGCCTTTCTATAGTTCTCATACTTGCCGGCAGCCATCACAGCGAACTGGTTGGCCTTAGCATAAGCAGCCTGGAATGTTTCTTTGCTTGCAAGAGTCTCTTTCACGAGAAGAGCAACCTTCTTCTTGAGAATAGGAGCGGTAGTCTTGGTAACTTCCACTACATGAACACCATAGTTGGTCTTGAGAACGAAAGGAACATTCTTCTGTGCGGTAAGAACGGACTCGAAACCAGGAATCATGTAAGTCTGGGTCATCCAGCCGATATTGCCTTTCTCGCCGTCAGCAGCAGAATTCTTGTCTGAAGAATAGAGCGATGCGATGGAAGAGAAGTTGCCGCCTTTGGCGATGACAGTCTTGAGGCTGTCTGCCTCTTTCTCCGCATTGTCTCCCTGGAGCAAAATATGTCTTACGTAAACTGAATCCGGAACCATCTTGGTGTCCATGATTCTTGCTACATAGAAATCATTGCCTTTCTCGATAACACTGGAAACTTCACCGTTGCCGTTCCATACGAACTCCTCGATTTCAGGAGAAACGGTCTTGAGGTCACCAGGTTTGTAGAAAATATTTTCGTAAGGCTTGTCAGAGTTCTTCATGAGGAAAGACTTGATGTTCTCGGCAGCAGCGAACTCATTGTAAAGGTCAGCTACTTTCTTTCCTTCTGCAGCAACGTCCTTGTCAGATGGTTTCACCTCGTATACGACATACTCGATATCGCGGCTTGCCTGCTGCTTGTAGAACTTCTTGTGAGAATTGTAATAGCTCTTTATCTCGCTGTCAGACACTACGATAGTAGAATCCTGCTGATATCCGAAAGGAACCATCACGAACTCGACGTCTGAAGTATTGTTGTTCTCCGCTACAGTTCTCTTGAGCATCATAGGGGTAACTACATTGCTCTGGGTGAAGAGAGAATTGTACTTGGAGAAAAGCTGCTGGTTATAAATTGAGCTCTGGAGATAATTCCAGTAAAGTCTCAAGCTTCCGCTCTGGTCAGAATCCAGATTGTTGACCAACTGGACAAGATTTGCCTTGGAGAAATTTCCGTTTTCATCGAGGAAAGCCGGATTCTGCGCAATAAGAGGGGAAATCATGTTTCCGGTGGTAAGGTCGAGCAACTCTGCATCGCCAACCTTGAGTCCTGCCTCTGCAGCCTTCTCATCGAAAAGATATCTATAGATAAGGTCCTGCCATGCTGCATTTCTGATCTGTGCCTGCTGCTCAGCGCCCTGAGCCGAAGAACCTGTCATGAACTCATTGATAGTGGTAAACTTCTGGATATCCTCCTGGAAGTTATTATAGGACACCGACTTGCCGTTAATCTCGCCTACGTCATATTTGGATGACATTCCATTGAAAGCGGAGATTACTTCATTCGGGTCTATAATGAATGATAACAGGCCGATAGCGATAATAATGGATACCGCCATGCCGAATTTAACGCGTAACTTTTCAAGAACCGCCATTGTGTTATAATTGTTTAATTTATTTACATATTATTGGGGGTACGAAGATAGTAATTTTCCATGAAACCAACATTATTTTTTTAGTAATGGACCTATAAAATTGGCCGAATCTATCAAGACCTCGGTCGTATCCTTGACCACCACCGCGAAATTGTTGAAAGGCTTCATTATTATGGAGTTTCTGGCCCTCTCATCGGAGCGCATTCCATAGCCCTGCATAAAACCGTCGGGGGAGTACATCCTGACATAACAGTCTGTATATATCTCCTTCTTGGTCCTGTCCCAGTATATGGTATCAGTCTCCATAGTCTGCTGTTTCACAATGTTTTTCACCACCACATTGCCGAAAGCCATCCAGATTTCTTCTCCGGAATCTTTCCTCTTTTCGTGACTGGCCTCATCGGAAACTATGGTAGACTCCAGCACTTCATCGTCAGTATAGGCGTACACCCACATTCCCTCCGGAAAATATTCACGTGATACAGAATCATTGTCAAAACGCTGCATCTGTCCTGTGACGACACGCATTTCGATTTTCCCGTTATTGGTCTGTACCATATTCATGCTGTCGACAATCTGCAGGGGAGTGGCTGACAAATCCAGTTTTCCGGCTTCAGACAATCCTGATTTACATGAATAGACGACGAAAGCAACCGCAAATGCAGTTGCTATCATCGTCTTGATATTTCCAGAATTCTTCAAGAAGAATATTATTTCTGAGTTCTTACTGTAGTATTGGCTGTCATGCCGTTGCAAGATACCTTGTAAGGTTTGCCGTCAGTAAGGTCATACATGAACGCTTCAGCTGTCTGAGGGAAATAAACCCTGTACTGGGACATCATTCTGTTGCAATCCTCAGCAAGTGAAGGATCAGCCTCCTTGGCTTTAGCCATATAATCATAAGCAACCCAGTAAGGAGCGCGTCTGCTGATTTCATCACCAGTGCAAGTAGTTGCACCCCAAATGGTTCCTATGAGGAAGTATGCCTTACCCTTGTAAGAGTCAGCAAGTTCCATTGATTTGTTGGCAAACTCAAGTGCCTTGGCGTTTTTACCGTTCTTCACGCAGAATGTAGCAGCCTCATAGTTGTAGTCAGCAGCTGTTTCCACGCTGATTTCAGGATAAGTCAATGCCTCTGATATATACTTGACAGCCTCGTCGAAGTTTCCTCTTGCAGCATTCAGCTTGTAAAGGAAGTAAGCTGACTGTGAAGAAGGCTGAAGCTTGTGGAGAGAAGTAGCAGCATTGAGGTACAAGTCATTATCAGTACAATCATCTGCAGAACTCATCATCTTCACGATATTGGAAACGAGTGCAAGATCCTCAGGAGCAGCCTCATATCTAGGAGTGTAAACCTCGAGAATCTTCTCGCAGCTTGCAACCTTGCTGCTGATGAAAAGGCTTTCCATGTCATCTTTCACCTTCTCGAGATCCTCTTTCGCATTGGCATCTGTCGGAACGGCCTGCTCAAGATAAGCCATATTGTTCTGATATACAGAGATAAGGGCATCTGCATCGAGCTCATTGTTCTGATACATCTGGATTGCCGCATTCAGGTCAATGAGGAGAACTGAAGGCTTGGTAAGTTCCTTGTTGGCAGCGATAACCTCATTCAATCCCTCGAAAAGTTTCTGTGCGTCATTCTTGTAGAAATTAGCCATATCGAAACCGAGATTGTTCATAGCCACAACCTTGTATTTAGGATAATACTCGGCGCGAGTCCTGTGAATAGAGAACAATGTATCAATGAGAGCATTGCGATACTCTGCATTGGCTGCATTCTTGGTAATCAATTTTCTGACAAGAGTTGTTCCGTCCACAAGCATTGTCTGGTTAGCCGTAGGAGGGCAGAGTGAATAAGCCTTTCTCCAGTTAGGCAGAGCTGAATCGTAATTCTTGCTCTTGTAATACTCTTTGTAATAAGACAAATACTTGATACACTCAGCGCTGTCCGCACCATACTTACCCTGCGCAGACATGACATGTCCGCCGAAAACCATCAAAACCGCCGATACGACGATAAATCCAATTTTTTTCATATCAATAAATATTTTTAATTATTCGTATTTAGGTTTCTGGAACCAGATGTCATGAATATTGAAGCCAATCACAAACATCGCATATCGTTCCCTGATCATATTGTTGCCTTTAGTTCCACGCTGTCCCAAATCGACGCCGAGAGACACTCCGTTATACCATCTGAACACCGGAAGCGTAATACCTAGAGTTACTCCATAGGAGTTTACCGTGTTGCCGTTAAGCTTGTAATAATCTCTGTCATAATATACTCCGGCCCTATAAGAACACCTTCTCATATAATAACGGATATCGTTTCTGTTCGGAACAATCTCGAATCCGGCCCTGAAGGACTGTGAAAAAGTCGTAGAGAACTTGGATTCACCCACATTGGAAAAACCGGTAGCATTCTCAAGATTGGACTTGGTCCAGTCAGAACGGAGATAGTCGAACTCGATTCTCCATTTGTCGCCTTTCCTCAATGACACGCCCACGCCATATTCGCTTGCAAGTTTCGTAGCCTTTCCATGAGAGAGGGTATCAATGCTGTGGTGAAGGGTATCGCTCACGCTGGAAATCGTAGCATACTTGTAATCAGTTACATAGCCATGCAGTTTGGATGATGTCTTGTACGTGGCTCCGAATGTCATGTAAAGTCCATTGTTCAATGACTGCTCGTATTGTACTCCGAACTTGCCTCCGAATGAATGAAGATTCAGGGTATAACCGCTGTAAACATCACGGAACGAAGACTTTTCGAAATCCATAATGGTGGACTTGTCCATGTTTCCGAAGTAGTACAAGAACTGCGCACCTACTGAAAACTTATTCCAGAAAGTGGCTCCGCCGCCAAGAAAAATCTGATACAATCCTCCGTTTCCGTAAGAACGGTAATTGATGTTGCCGGCACTTGCTATAAGATTCTTGTCAGTAATATCATGGGAAAAATCATATCCCAGCGAACTGTAAGGAGTAATACCCGCAATCAATGCCGAACTCTTGTAAATCGGCACGGTAAATATGAAGTCGTAGATATTGAAAATATTGTTGGCGGACTTTACATTTCCCTGCTCGTACATCTTTCCTTCTCCGGAAACGCCGAAATCCAGCATGAATGACAATGTATCCCTGGCCGTGACAGCCGCAGGGTTAAGGTAATTGATCATCCGGTTGTTTCTGGACGCAATTCCGACACCGCCCATACTCTTGTTGTATGACGTGCCTTGACGGGAGAGGTCTCCTACACCGAAAATCGAATATGGTGAATACGAATTGTAGGCTCCATCCTGAGCATAAATAACGTTACAACCCAGAAAGAGCGCAATTCCACATAGAAAATTTCTAATAATCTTTTTTGACATACCCGTCAGCAATTAAAGCTAAACCTATTAGCACCAGGTTACAAACTACAAATATCGAGTTTTTCATCCGTTTTGCAAAATAATTCGCATCACCGCCTGTAAAAACGATGACATTTTCAGGATAACTCGAAACATACCCCTCTATTTCAAACATTATGCCCGATATGATTCCGGACGTTATGGATGATAAGAAAGAATCGCCGGGGAACTCGATTTCTGACGGTGTATCGACAAGCGGAAGGGCCCTCGAATATCGGTTCAATGCCTTGAAACGGGTACGGCATCCAAGCGAGATATTGCCGCCCGCATACCCTCCGTCCTTATCTATGAAATCAATGCTGAAAGTAGTTCCGAAATCCATTACCGTGCAGCCGTTTCCTCTGAACAGATGCCTTACGGCAATCACGGACGCAGCCCTGTCACATGACACCCACTCAGGCACACCGTTATCGGCAAGTACTTGAGTGTGAGCGCTGTCCATAATTATCAGACGTTCACATTCATTGGAATAAGCCGCTTCATCATGAGCGGAAATCTCATTGACAGAAGAAATTATCATGACAGAAGGCTTCTCCTTTTCAGTCAATGAAAGTATGAAATTCCTCACCCTTTCACCCTGATACCGGAAAGTCTTCCCTATAGTCGGGCCCTCTGCCCAGGCCGCTTTGACAGCCGTATTTCCTATGTCAATAATAAGATTCTGCAAAACATGTTGAATTTACCTGCAAAGTTATAACTTTTCTGCAATTAACGGAGTTTGCACAGAATATTGTACGCATCTGAGAGGGTATTCACCTTCCTGGATATTATCCTGAGTTTCGAATCGTTCTGCTTCAGTTCGAAAAGACGGCTGTATTCAGATACTTTCTCCAATATCTTGGTAAACACTCCTGACTTGTAATACGCCGCCATCTGGTTGTTTATGAAGAATGCTATCAATATGCCGTTCTTTATGATAATCTTCTCGAAACCAAGCTTTTCACCAAGATGGCGGATACGCACTATATCGAAAAGCCGGGCGACTTCATCCGGTATAGGGCCGAACCTGTCAGCCAGACGCGCAGCCATCTTGTCCAGTTCACTATCCTTGTCCAGGGAATCAAGTTCCTTGTAGATACGCATCTTTTCAGCCTGCACGTCGATATAACTGTCAGGAATGAGCGCGACCTGATCCGTCTCGATGGTACAATCCTCCACGTAAGAATCATTGACATTCTTGCTGGAAAGTCCGATTTCGAGTCCAAGTTCGTCCATCGCCTCCGCCAGAATCTTCTGATAAGTTTCGTATCCCATATCGGCGATATATCCGCTCTGTTCAGCCCCGAGAAGATTGCCGGCACCACGGATATCCAAATCCTGCATGGCGATATTGAAACCGCTGCCCAGGTCGGAGAACTCCTCGATAGCCTTGAGCCTGCGTCTGGAATCCTCTGACAATGTCATCAGCGGCGGCACAATGAGATAGCAAAATGCCTTCCTGTTCGACCTTCCTACACGTCCGCGCAACTGGTGCAGGTCGCTCAATCCGAAATTCTGCGCCTGGTTTATAATGATGGTATTGGCATTCGGAATATCCAGTCCGCTTTCGATGATGGTAGTGCTCAGAAGCAGGTCATAATCTCCCTGAATAAAATCCATCATCTTATCTTCCAGCACTTTAGCCTCCATCTGTCCATGCGCGACACATATCTTCATGTCCGGCACAATCCTGTGAAGAATGTCATACACTGCCGGAAGTTCCTGCACTTTGTTGTGGAGGAAGAAAATCTGCCCGCCGCGGTTCAGCTCATACGTAATGATGTTCCTGATTTCCTCCTCGTCGAAAAGAATGATCTCCGTCTGGGTCGGAATCCTGTTCGGCGGGGGAGTGCTGATGATCGAAAGGTCGCGCGCGCCCAGAAGCGAAAACTGCAATGTCCTCGGAATAGGAGTAGCCGTCAATGTCAATGTATCCACGGAAAGTTTCAGCTGACGCAATTTCTCCTTCGCGCCCACGCCGAACTTCTGTTCCTCGTCAATGATCAGCAGGCCAAGGTCCTTGAATTCAAATGTTCCGCCGAGAATCTTGTGAGTTCCGATGACAATGTCAATGGCCCCGCTTTTAAGTCCAGACTTGATGTCCGCGAGTTCCTTGGCAGTACGCATCCTGCTGACATACTCTATGTTACAAGGAAAATTCTTCAGACGGGACTTGAAAGTATTGTAATGCTGGAAAGCAAGAATGGTAGTAGGCACAAGCACCGCCACCTGCTTGCTGTCCGTAACTGCCTTGAAAGCAGCCCTTATGGCAAGTTCAGTCTTGCCGAAACCCACATCGCCGCACACGAGCCTGTCCATAGGACTCTTGTCCTCCATATCTCTCTTGATAGCCTGTGTGGCCGTTTCCTGGTCCGGAGTATCTTCATACATGAAACTCGATTCCAATTCCTCCTGAAGATAAGTGTCGGGGGAGTACGCGAACCCGTCGGCAGCCTTTCTTTTCGCATAAAGATTGATAAGTTCCTTGGCAATATCCTTTACCTTCGCCTTGGCATTGGACTTGAGCGTCTGCCACGTCTTGGAGCCGAGTTTGTTGATTTTCGGCGGCATGGCATCCTTGGACTTGTATCGCGAAATCTTGTGCAATGCATGTACGGATACGAACACGACGTCATTGTCCTTGTACATCAGCTTCACGACCTCATGGATCCTGCCCTTGTCATCTTTCATGCGGACAAGACCGCCGAACACGCCGACGCCGTGGTCGATGTGCACCACATAATCACCGATATTGAAAGAATTGAGGTCGTTCAATGTCAGCTGCTCGCTTTTCTCGACGGTTCTCCTGATGCTTACCCTGTGGAACCTGTCGAAAATCTCATGATCCGTATAGCAGCAGAGTTTGTCTTCATTGTCAATGAATCCCTTATGGATATTCTGCTCCGGAATGAACTCCGGCATGATGCCCTCGTTCTGGTACAATATGGACCTGAGGCGCTCTACCTGAGACTCTTTCTCGGTGTAGATGAATACCTTGTATCCGCTCTCCATGCGGCTGCGGATGTCAGCTGAAAGAAGCTCGAAATTCTTGTTGAATACCGGCTGGGGAGATATGCGGAACTTGACCTGTTCTTCGCCCTGATGCGAAAGGGGAGTGTCGATGTAAACTTTACGGAAGCTTTCCAATCCGCTGTAGAATGGTTTTTCCCTGTACATGTCCGAGGAGTCCATCCATACCAGCGTTTCTTTCGGCAGTATTTCCGCAATGCTTACGCCTGGGCCGTCGTCAGCCACAATGTCGGGAAAGATGTCCGCACTGTCTCTTTCTTCCTTGGAAAGCTGTGTGTTGCAATCGAATACGTTTATCTTCTCGACCTCGTCACCGAAGAATGAAATTCGGAAAGGATCATTGAACGAGTAAGAGAAGATATCTACAACGGCGCCTCTGATCGCGAACTGCCCCGGAGCGGAAACGAAGTCCACGCGCGAGAATTTCTTTTCGTACAATGCTGCCGCAATGCTTTCGTGACTTATGGTGTCGCCTTTGCGGAGAGTCAGCAGGGAATCGGCAATGCGCTTTTTCTCAGGCACCGGCTCTTCGAGCGCTTCCGGATATGTAACTATGAAAAGTTGTGAAGCATTGTCCTGATCAGCAAGGATGCTGCCGACGGCTGATGTTCTCTGAACTCCCAGTGAAGACTTGTAATTGCTTCTCTCGACATTCTTTCCGGAGTCCGGAAGGAAGAACACCCTGTCGCCTTTCACTAATGTGTAAAGGTCTGATGCACAATATTCTGCGGAATCTTTATCAGGAAGCAACACAAGGTTTACACCAGTGGAAGCGCATTGTGAAACTACGAACCATCTGGCGGAAAGGAACAAGCCGCTGCAGTAAGTATTCAGCTGTTTTTTTATCAGTTCTGACAGTTCGGCTGAAGTTTTCGAACTTATTAACATATACCCCCTATTTTCTGTTGATAACCCGTTGATAAGCCTGTTGACATCTATTGAAAACTCGTTCTTTCTTTTCCGGTTTCAAATGTTATGCAGACGTCCGGGCAAACTTGCAAATATTTTTCCAAACAATTTTTCACCGGACCATCTTCAGTGATATCAACAATTATTCACCACTACAACTAATTGATAATCAATACTCAACAAGCGTTTATCAACATATCAACAGCGATATATAAAACAACATTAAAATAAAAATATATAAATTTGTATTATTAATGTTTTTTGAGAATGCCTGATGATTTTTCACCGTATTCTTCCGGTACGGACAAAGATAAGGATTTAGACGGAATTATAAGACCACATGAACTTGGAGATTTCACAGGTCAGGACAAGATCGTGACAAATCTGAAAATCTTCATCCAAGCGGCGAAAATGAGAGGGGAGCCTCTCGACCATGTTCTATTTCACGGGCCTCCTGGACTGGGAAAGACTACGCTTGCAAATATCGTGGCAAATGAGCTCGGGGTGAATATCAAGATTACCTCCGGTCCGGTGCTGGACAAGCCCGGAGACCTGGCAGGGCTTCTGACATCTTTGCAGAAGGGCGATGTCCTCTTTATAGATGAAATCCATCGTTTGTCTCCAGTCGTGGAAGAGTACCTTTACTCCGCCATGGAGCAGTTTGCAATAGATATACTTATAGACAAGGGACCTGGTGCCAGGTCCGTCCGCATTGCACTGGACCCTTTCACGCTTGTCGGCGCCACTACCCGCAAAGGTCTTCTCACTGCTCCGTTGCGTGCGAGGTTCGGCATTGACTTCGCTCTTGAGTATTATGATTCGAAAGACCTCATATATATTATAAAGCGCAGCAGCGCTCTTCTGGGGGTAGGCATTGAGGAAGATGCAGCACGTGAAATCGCATTGCGAAGCCGTGGTACGCCGCGTATTGCGAATGCGCTCCTGCGTCGTGTGAGGGATTTCGCGCAGGTGAAGGGGGACGGGCACATTGACCTGGCCATTTCGCGTTATGCGTTGGATGCTCTCAACATAGACAAGAGGGGATTGAACCAGATTGACAACAAGATTCTTTCGACTATCATCACGAAGTTCAAGGGCGGTCCGGTCGGCGTGAATACGATTGCGACGGCAGTGGGAGAGGATCAAGGCTCTGTCGAGGAAGTTTACGAGCCTTTCCTTATAAAGGAAGGATTCCTTCAGCGTACGCCACGAGGCAGGGTAGTAACGGAGCTTGCTTACGAGCATCTCGGATTGGAGCGTTATCCTGGCGTTTCTGATGGCCCTGAAGTCATAGAGAACACTCTTTTTTGATTTTGTTTTGAGTTTCCAAGGTTTATTCATTAAAAATCACTAAACTTGCAGAATAATTGTACAATTTCATAATAACTATACAATGGCCGATAAATTAATCTCAAAGATTCCTGACGGACCTTTGGCTGAAAAATGGACCAAAAGGAAGTCAGAAATTCGTCTTGTCAGTCCTAACAACAAAAGGAAACTTGAAATCATTGTAGTCGGTACCGGTCTTGGTGGAGCTTCTGCAGCTGCTACCCTCGGTGAACTCGGTTATAATGTTAAAGTGTTCTGTATCAGCGATTCACCTCGTCGTGCGCACTCTATTGCAGCACAGGGTGGTATCAATGCTGCGAAGAACTACCAGAATGACAATGACTCTGTCTACCGTCTTTTCTATGATACCATCAAGGGTGGTGACTATCGTAGTAGAGAGGCTAACGTCTATCGTCTTGCTGAAGTCAGCGCCGCTATCATTGACCAGTGCGTTGCGCAGGGAATTCCTTTTGCAAGAGAGTATGGCGGATATCTTGCGAACCGTTCTTTCGGTGGTGTGCAGGTAAGCCGTACATTCTATGCCAGAGGACAAACCGGACAGCAGCTTCTTCTCGGTGCTTATGCTTCACTCAACAGGCAGATTGCAGCCGGAACTGTAAAGAGCTATCCACGTCATGAGATGCTCGACCTCGTAGTTATCAATGGTGAGGCTAAGGGTATCATCGCAAGAAACCTCGTAACAGGTAAGCTTGAGAGATTCGGTGCTCATGCTGTCGTTATTGCTACAGGTGGTTACGGTCGCACATATTTCCTTTCGACCAATGCGATGAACAGTAACGGTTCAGCTGCAATGCAGTGCTTCAGGAAGGGTGCATATTTTGCAAATCCTGCTTTCGCACAGATTCACCCTACATGTATTCCTGTTCATGGTGACCAGCAGTGTAAACTGACCCTCATGTCAGAGTCTCTCCGTAATGACGGTCGTATCTGGGTACCTAAGAAGATGGAAGATGTGATGAAGCTCCGCAAGCATGAAATCAAGCCTTCACAGATTGCAGAGGAGGATAGGGACTACTATCTCGAGCGTCGTTATCCTGCATTCGGAAACCTCGTTCCTCGTGACGTCGCTTCACGTGCAGCTAAGGAAAGATGTGATGCCGGCTTCGGTGTAAATGAGACTGGTCTCGCAGTATTCCTTGACTTTAAGGATGCTATCCAAAGACTTGGAAAACAGAGAGTTGCAGAGCGTTACGGCAACCTCTTCCAGATGTATGAGAAGATTACGGCTACCAGCCCTTGGGAAGAACCTATGATGATTTACCCTGCTATCCACTATACAATGGGTGGTATTTGGGTTGACTATGATCTTCAGACAACTATCCCTGGTCTGTATGCTATCGGTGAGGCTAACTTCTCTGACCATGGCGGAAACCGTCTCGGTGCATCAGCCCTCATGCAGGGTCTTGCTGACGGATATTTCATCCTGCCTGTTACCATCGGAGATTACCTTTCTCATAAGTTTGCAGAGCCTAAGACTGATACTTCAGCTCCTGAATTCGATGCAGCTGAGAAGGCAGTTCAGGCACGTATTGACAAGCTCTTCGCTGTCAAGGGTACAGAGCCTGTTGATGCTATCCATAAGAAACTCGGACACATCATGTGGGAGCACGTCGGTATGGCTCGTACAGCAGAAGGTCTTAAAGAGGGAATTGAGCAGATCAAGGCTCTCCGCAAGGAATTCTGGAAGACCGTCCGCGTGACAGGAACACAGTATGAGTTCAACCAGGAGCTTGAGAAGGCTCTCCGTCTTGAGGACTTCTTCGATATCGGAGAACTTATGGCTTTTGATGCGCTTAACCGTAATGAGTCTTGTGGCGGTCATTTCCGTGAGGAGAGCAAGACCGATGAAGGAGAGGCTAAGCGTGATGACGAGAACTATATGTATGTAGCTGCCTGGGAGTACAAGGGAGAAGGTGTTGAGCCGGAACTCCATAAAGAACCACTCGTATACGAGAATATCCATGTTGCTACCAGAAACTATAAAGACTAATTAGAAATGGATTTCAAGTTAAAAATATGGCGTCAGAAAAACGCCCAGTCTAAAGGTGAATTTAAGAATTACACCGTGACCGGAATTGAGGAAGATGCTTCATTCCTTGAGATGCTTGATATTCTTAATGAGCAGCTTGTACGTAACGGAGATGATCCGGTAGCTGTAGACAAAGGATGTCAGAGTTATGGTCCTGTTTCATTCGATCATGACTGCCGTGAGGGTATCTGCGGTGCTTGTTCGCTGTATATTGACGGTAGAGCTCATGGTCCGGATGATCAGGTTACTACTTGCCAGTTGTTCATGCGTCATTTCAAGAATGGTGCTACTATCACTGTAGAGCCTTGGAGAAGTGCTGCTTTCCCTGTAATCAAGGACCTTGTCGTAGACAGATCTGCTTTCGACAAGATTCTCCAGGCAGGCGGTTATACTTCCGTAAGAACTGGTTCTGCACAGGATGGCAATGCTCTTCTCATTCCTCATGACAAGGCTGAAAAGAGTATGGACGCTGCTGCTTGCGTTGGTTGCGGTGCATGCGTAGCTACCTGTAAAAATGGCTCTGCAATGCTCTTTGTGGCTGCAAGGGTAAGTTCACTTGCTCTTCTTCCTCAGGGTCGTCCAGAGGCCGCTAAAAGGGCTCGTGCAATGGTTGCGAAGATGGATGAACTCGGCTTCGGTAACTGTACCAACACCAGAGCTTGCGAAATGGAGTGTCCTAAGGGTATTTCCGTGGAGCATATCGCTCGTTTGAACAGAGAATTCCTTGCTGCCAAATTCAGCGAGTAATACATTTTTTTCTTATAAATGTAAAGAGACCATCCTTTTCCGGGGGGTCTCTTTTGTATGTGTTTGTATATTTGCTGTTGGGATTTGCGAAGTATTTTCGAGGATAGATTTCTTTTTGAAGAAGGAGTGTACTGGGCGTACACGACTGATGATAAAAGGAATATAGACCGAAAAGACTCGCAAATATTACCAGAGGAAATTGTTGAACGGATATCGTCCGGCATGGATCTCTGCTACCATCTTGTATATGTCATTGCGGAGCTTTTCTATTCCGATTTTCTCCTTCGCCGATATGAATATGCATGGTGTCTTTTCCTTAGCTATCCAGCTGTTTTTTAGTTCATCCAGGCTACGGTTGTTCTTTCCCTTCGGCTCCAGCGAAAACTCGTCATATTCCTCGTAAGTGTACGCATCAACTTTGTTGAATACGACATAAACCGGCTTGTTGTCTGCTTTTATGTCTCTCAATGTCTGCTCTACCACTTCCATTTGTTCTTCGAATCCCGGATGTGATATATCGACAACGTGCACCAAAATATCCGCCTCCCGAACCTCGTCAAGCGTACTTTTGAATGCTTCAATGAGCTGTGTAGGCAGTTTTCTGATAAATCCTACCGTATCACTCAGAAGGAACGGTACATTCTCCAAAACGACCTTTCTTACTGTCGTGTCAAGTGTCGCAAACAGCTTGTTTTCGGCGAAAACATCACTTTTTGAGAGGAGATTCATCAATGTGCTTTTACCTACATTGGTATATCCTACAAGCGCCAGACGGACCAGTTGCCCTCTGTTTCCGCGCTGTGTAGCCATCTGTTTGTCAACCTTTTTAAGTTGTTCTTTCAGTTTGGAAATGCGCTCCTTTACGATACGGCGGTCAATCTCAATCTGGGTTTCACCCATACCTCCTCGCGTTCCCATGCCTCCTCTCTGTCGCTCAAGGTGAGTCCACATGCCTGCGAGTCTCGGCAGCATATAATTGTATCTTGCCAATTCTACCTGCATCTTTGCATAGGCAGTTTTAGCCCTCTGCGCGAAAATTTCCAGAATAAGGCTGGTTCTGTCAATGACACTGCAAGTTTTGATTATCTTCTCGATATTTCGCTGCTGTGTACCAGATAATTCGTCATCGAAAATGACGTATTTTACCTCATTTTCCTCGCAATATTCTGCTATTTCCTTAAGTTTTCCGCTTCTTATATATGTAGCATTATCCGGCCTTTCCAGTCTCTGGACAAATTTCTTGTCTCTGGTAGCTCCTGCTGTCTCAGCGAGGAATTCGAGCTCGTCAAGGTATTCCATTACCCTGCTTTCTTCGTCCTTTTCGGTGATAATACCTACGAATACTGCTTTTTCTATGTTCTCTGTCATACTTTTTTAAGAAAAAAGGCTATACTGTTTGGGGACAGCCTTAATATATGATGTTTACACCTTATTATCTCAACTGGAAAATAACAGGGAATGTGTATGTTACCTTAACAGCGCGGTCTCTCTGCTTTCCTGGTTTCCATTTAGGTGAGCTTGATACGACTCTGACAGCCTCTTTATCGAGTGAAGAGTCAACTCCGCGGAGTACCTTTACATTAGAGACTGAACCATCAGCGTTCACAGTGAACTGAAGGGTAACACGGCCCTGAACACCATTCTCTTTAGCGATTTCTGGATAAACGAGTCTAGAGTTTACCCATTTTGAGAATTCATTGGCATCGCCACCATTGAATGAAGGTTTTTCCTCTACCAACTGGAAAGGAATAGCCTCTTCTTCGATGGTCTCTTCCTCTGGTGCGCTTTCGATGTAATCCATGATCTCGACACCTGAATTTGCGTCATCCTCCAGATTCTGGAACAAGTTGTCATCAATCTTGATATTATCGTCGACAACATCGATCTGGTCTGAAAGGATAGGAATCTTTGGTGCTGCCTCTGGTGGTGGAGGGGTTTCCTGGGTAATAGGAATCATATCCTCTACTTCTACTGCTGCAGTCTCTGTTTCCAGTGTAGCTACTTTCTTTTCTTTAGAAGAGTAGTCGAAAGCAAACAGCACAGCAAGCAAGGCAATTACAAAGCCGATCTCTGTAAAGAGAAACCTCTTGTTCTCAAGGCTTGCCTTCGGTGATTTTTTTACTTCCATATCAATATGTTTTTATTTTCCATTCGTGTCGTAAAGTTAGAAAGAAATATTTTCTTTTCAAATTATTTGTCTTTATTTAGGGCCGTTTTTATTAGCTTTGCACCAAAATTGGAGTTTTTATGGTTTCTTACTTTCTCGAAGATATTGATTTCAAGTTCTCCGGCAAACGTCTGAATAACGCTTGGCTGAAGGCTGTCGCTACTGAAGAATCACGAAAATTGGGCCGGATCAATATCATTTTCTGCTCTGACAATTACTTGTTGGATGTAAATATGAAATTTCTACAGCACGATTATTATACGGACATCATAACTTTTGATTATTGTGAAAAGGACATTCTTTCCGGTGATCTTTTCATAAGCATTGATTCCGTAAGGGCCAATGCTGATTTCTTCGGAACTACATTTGAGAATGAGCTTGACCGTGTAATCGTTCATGGTATTCTTCATCTGATAGGCTATGATGATCATACCGAGGAAGAGCAGAAAATCATGCGCTCAAAAGAAAATTATTACCTTGAGAAGAGAAACGAACTTCTAAAATAAATTCTTTGATGGAAAAGAAATATGATGTAATAGTTGTTGGTGGGGGACATGCCGGCTGTGAAGCTGCCATGGCTGCTGCCAATATGGGTGTAAAGGTTCTTTTGATTACTTCCGACTTTACTGGTTTAGCCAAAATGTCTTGCAATCCTTCTATCGGAGGTATTGCTAAAGGCCAGATAGTCAGGGAGATAGATGCTTTGGGAGGTTACACTGGAATTGTTACTGATGCCTCTACTTTACAGTTCAGGATGCTGAACAGGTCCAAAGGTCCGGCCATGTGGAGTCCCCGTGCCCAATGTGATAAAATCAAATTTTCCCTATACTGGCGCCAAATCCTCGAAAGTAATTGTAACTTAACACTTTACATCGACAAAGCGACTTCTTTTCTCTTTGAGAATCGAAAAATTTCAGGCGTTTGTACATCTACCGGTGCAATTTTTAAATCTCAGGCGGTTGTTTTGACTGCCGGAACCTTCCTCAATGGAAAAATTTTCATTGGCAAGACTGAATTTCCAGGAGGACGAATCGGTGAGTCTCCCTCTCTTGGTTTAACGGAACAACTCACCTCTATAGGAATTTCCACTTCAAGGATGAAAACGGGCACGCCGCCGAGAATTGACATAAGGTCCATTAATCTGAACGAAGCCGTCATTCAGTATGGTGATGCTACTCCGGACAAGTTTTCCTATTTGCCTTATTTGTCTGCCATCCAAAATGGCAATCCGCAGATGCCTTGTTATATTTACCATACCAATACGGAGGTTCATGATATTCTTCGTTCTGGGTTCGATGAGTCTCCTTTGTTTACTGGACTTATTCATGGCAAGGGACCAAGGTATTGTCCAAGCATTGAAGACAAGTTGAGAACTTTTGCCGATAAGGATTCGCATCAATTGTTTTTGGAACCTGAAGGCCGATATACTTCTGAATATTATCTTCAAGGTTTTTCATCCTCTCTTCCGCTACATGTTCAGCTTGATGCCTTGCATGCAATCAAAGGATTCGAAGGAGCAGAAATTTACAGACCTGCATACGCAGTCGAGTATGACTACTTCGATCCTGTTCAGTTGAAATCATCCCTCGAACTTAAATCTGTTCCGGGACTTTTCTTCGCCGGGCAGATCAATGGAACTACCGGTTATGAAGAAGCTGCCGCCCAAGGTCTGATGGCGGGTATCAATGCTGCCCTTCTTGTCCAGGATAAAGAGCCTTTTGTTTTGGGTAGGGAAGAGGCCTACATTGGAGTTCTCATAGATGATTTGATCACGAAAGGTGTAGATGAACCTTATCGTATGTTCACCTCTCGTGCAGAGTATAGGATTCTTCTTCGTCAGGACAATGCCGATTTCAGGTTGACATCCCGTTCTCATGCTATCGGCCTCGCCGATGAATTCCGATATTCTTTTACCCAGAAGAAGTATGACCGTGTCAATGAATTTGTCAATTTTTCTGATACTGTCAATATTACTCCGATTTACGCTAATGAGTATCTCGTTTCGATAGGGGAGGCTCAGCTTAAAGAGTCCAAGAGAGTCTCTGATGTTCTTACCAGACCTGATGTTAAACTTTCTGAAGTTGTAAAGATTGTTCCACGTGGAACAAAACTAGTTGAATCCTTGAAAGAAGATTATTCTATCATTCCAGACTATAATCCGTCTGACATCTGCGTTGATAATGATAAGATCAATGATTCTTTATTAAATGCTATGTCAATCCTCAAGTTTAACCAGTCTTTGCAATTCTCGCCTGTTTATTTCAATGATTATAGGAATATACTTTTCAATAGATATGTTGATTCTATTCTTGAATGTGCGGAAATTCTGGTAAAGTATAGGGGATATATAGAAAGAGAAAAGCAGATTGCCGATAAGATTCACAGATTGGAAAATTTGACTATTCCTGAAGGATATGACTTCGATAAGGTTTCGGGTCTTTCTATTGAGTGCAGGCAGAAATTGCTGAAATATGCTCCTCGTACCATTGGTCAAGCTTCCAGAATTTCCGGTATTTCTCCTTCTGATGTCTCGGTATTGCTTATGTACTTTGGTAGGTAGAATTTTTTAATCATCCTATAAAGCGAATCCGGATGTTCCATGTGGAACACCCGGATTTATTACTAAACAAACGTAGAGGAGTATTAAAGTCTTTTTAAAGCCTCTCTAATGATAGTTTCAATGCTGGCTTGCGGATTCGATTTGAGAATTTCCGGAATAATCTTATTGATATTGGCCTTCGTGAATCCGAGATTCATGAGCGCAACCGTGGCTTCATCGATATGCTGATTGGATGGGGAAGCGGCAGGTAAAGATGTATCAGAACCGGCGCCCTTTATGATTTTGTCTTTCAAATCCAGGATAAGGCGCTGCGCTGTCTTCAAGCCTATACCCTTTACGCTTTTTATCTTATGTACGTCTTCTCCTATGATGGCATTTCTGATATCATCATCTGTCAATGAAGAAAGCATCATGCGGGCAGATGCCACACCTACGCCTGAAACGCTGATGAGAAGTTTGAAAAGTTCTCTCTCGTTCTTGGTCGCGAAACCGTAGAACTGTTCATCATCTTCCCTGATATAGTGGTAGACATAAATCTTAGCCTCTTTGCAATTTTTAAGAACGTCGTATGTCTGTAAAGAAATCATGATGCTATACCCGATACCGCAACACTCAAGAATGACTTCAGTAGGGGATATTTCGGCAATGCAGCCCTTAATATAATCGTACATAACAATACTTTTAATGAATTATTGCAAAAATAAGCTATTTGAATTTCATTTGAAATCAAAATAGGGTAAATTTGCAGTTTGTATATTAAGGAATATAATATGGCTTCAGTAAAAGAAATAAGAGAATTGTTCCCGATTCTGTCCACTAAACTTTATGGTAAGGATCTGGTTTATTTCGACAATGCAGCTACGGCCCAGAGACCGCAGCAAGTCATAGATATTTGCAGAAGTCTGGCTTCAGAAACCAATGCCAATATTCATCGTGGCATTCATAAATTGGCTGAAGATGCGACCGAAGCATTCGAAACCACCAGGGATATAGTGAAGAATTATATCAATGCGGAGAGCAGGGAAGAAATCATATTTACTTCGGGAACCACTGCTTCCATCAATCTGGTCGCTTTCAGTTTCGGCGAAGCATTCGTGCATGAGGGAGACGAAATCATTGTCTCGGAAGCGGAACATCACTCGGATATCGTTCCTTGGCAGATGATGTGCCAGCGGAAGAAAGCCGTTTTGAAGGTCCTTAAAGTGGACGATTCCGGGCATCTGGAAGTGGAATCTCTTGAAGAACTTATTTCAGAACGGACGAAACTCGTCGCGGTAACTCAGATTTCCAATGTTCTCGGATTGATAAATCCAATCGGGAAAATCATCAATATCGCTCATTCGAAAGGAATTCCAGTTTTGATAGATGGAGCGCAGGGCGTGGTACATCGCGGCATTGATGTGCAGAAGACAGACTGTGATTTCTACGCATTTTCCGGACATAAAATATATGGTGCCACTGGAACGGGTGTCCTTTACGGAAAGAAAAAATGGCTGGATCAGATGCCTCCGTATATGGGCGGAGGAGAAATGATTGCCACCGTGAAATTCTCCGGAACGACGTATGCTCCGCTGCCTGAGAAATTCGAAGCCGGTACGCAGAATTTCAATGCTGTCCCTTCATTGAAAGCAGCATTTGAAGTGGCGAAACTAATGGAAGATGCGGAAATCGTAAGATATGGCGAAATTGTAAAGGAATACATCTACGATGCGTTGACAAGTGACGGCAGAATCCGTCTTTACGGAATGCCGAAAACATTGTCGGAAAAGATTCCGCTCTTCTCCATTTCCGTTGAAGGTGCTCACCATGGGGATTTGGCGATGATTCTGGACAAGATGGGAATCGCCGTCCGTTCGGGACAGATGTGCGCTGAACCGCTGATGGACAGATTCGGCGTCACCGGAATGTTGAGATTGTCACTCGCTCCTTACAATACCATGGAAGAAGCTGAGTATTTCATCAAGTCGCTGGACAAGGCGATAAAGATGCTTGGTTAGAAAAAGTGTTTAGTTTTATGGAAAAGACGTTAAAAGAAGCCGAAGAGGATGTAATCGATTCATTCTCAATGTATGACGAATGGCTGGACAAGTATGAATACCTGATCGACCTGGGCAAGAATCTGGAAGCGTATCCGGAATCTTCCAAGACTGATGATAAACTTATAAAAGGCTGTCAATCAAGGGTTTGGCTGGATTATACCATTAAAGATGGAAAGCTATATTTCATAGCTGACAGCGATGCCATCATTACCAAGGGCATAATATCATTGCTTATCAGCGTTTATTCGGGAAGAACTCCTGCGGAGATTGCTTCTTCGGATTTCAGTTTCATTGAGAAAATAGGCCTGAAAGAGAACCTTTCACCGACCAGGGCCAATGGTCTGGCATCCATGATTGCAAGAATCAAGACGGTAGCGGCAGAAAATATCAAATAGACTATGGAAGAAAAGAAAAATATTGATTCAGAAGTACTTACGGCGGAGGATGCGAAAGCATTGGCACCGCTGTATTCTGATGTCATCAAGGCATTGAAACAAGTGTATGACCCGGAGATTCCGGTAAATATTTATGACCTCGGATTGATATATGAAATCATCATCAACAAGGAGCATGATGTATATCTGAAGATGACGTTCACCGCTCCGAACTGCCCTATGGCTGACGAGGTCATGAATGAGGCGAAAGTGTCCGTGGAAGATGTTCCCGGCATCAAGTCCTGCAACATTGAACTGGTATTTGAACCTGCATGGGACAAGAGCATGCTTTCGGAAGAAGCTCGCATTGAACTCGGATTGGACGGAGACTAGAATCATGTCGGGTGCAGTCGATGTATATCTGGGACTTGGCAGTAACCAAGGGAATCGGCGGGAAAACATTGATTCAGCATTGTCAATGCTGGATTCCAATGAAAAAATCCACGTCGATAAAGTGTCGGATATCATTGAAACTGAACCTTGGGGCTTCGCTGCGGAGCAGAATTTCCTGAATTGCGTTGCGCGGGTGCAGGTCGAGAAAACATTGACCCCGGAGGAAATGCTGGACGTGTGCAAAGGCATTGAAAGAAATCTCGGGCGGGAGGAAAACATTGAATTCGGGCCTGACGGGAAGCGGGTTTATCACTCGCGGCCGATAGACATTGACATACTTTTGTTCGGGAACGAGCGGGTCCATAGCGGACGTCTGGATATTCCGCATCCGCTGATGGGAGAGCGTGATTTCGTGATGATTCCGCTGAGGCAGGTGGAAACGGATGAACTGCGCGTGGCATTTCCGGAATTGGCCCTTTGAAAACAGACTTCGAATTATTACATTTGCAGATTGCTGAATTTTAAGAATTTAATATAACTGTTTATGACACAGGATGAACTTTTCAAGGTCCTGGTTGCGCATTGCAAGGAATACGGATTCATTTTTCCTTCAAGCGAAATCTATGATGGACTTGCAGCCGTTTATGATTACGGCCAGATGGGTGTTGAATTGAAGAACAACATCAAGAGATATTGGTGGGAGTCTATGACCCGTCTCCATGAGAATGTAGTGGGTATCGATTCTTGCATTTTCATGCACCCTAAGACATGGGTGGCTTCAGGACATGTGGCTGCTTTCAATGACCCTCTTATAGACAATAAGGATTCCAAGAAGAGATATCGTGCCGATAATCTTATCGAGGATTATCTCGGAAAAATCGAGGAAAAGATTGAGAAAGAGGTCGCTAAGGGACGCAAGAAATTCGGTGACAGCTTCGATGAGGCCAAATTCCGTGAGACGAACCCTAACATCCTCCGTGAGAAGGCCAAGTATGAGGCTGTTCACAACAGGTATGTGGCTGCTGAACAGGCAAATGACCTTAAAGAATACAAGCAGATTATTCTGGATTGCGGTATCGTAGACCCTATTTCAGGAACTGCCAACTGGACTGATGTGCGTCAGTTCAACCTTATGTTCAGCACCCAGATCAGCAATACTGGTGACGCTGACGACAAGATTTATCTCCGTCCGGAGACCGCCCAGGGTATTTTCGTGGAGTATCTCAATGTCCAGAAAACCGGCCGTATGAAGATTCCTTTCGGTATCGCGCAGATCGGAAAGGCTTTCAGAAATGAGATTGTAGCCCGGCAGTTCATCTTCCGTATGAGGGAGTTCGAGCAGATGGAGATGGAGTTCTTCTGCAGGCCTGGAACTGAGATGGAGTTCTTCAAATACTGGAAAGAAACCCGTATGAAATGGCATGTGAACCTCGGAATGGGCGCAGAAAACTATCGTTTCCACGATCACGAGAAACTTGCTCATTATGCCAATGCAGCTACGGATATCGAGTTTAATTTCCCGTTCGGTTTCAAGGAGTTGGAGGGTATCCACTCAAGAACTGATTTCGACCTCGGAAATCATGCCAAGCTTTCAGGCAAGAAAATCCAGTATTTCGACCCTGAGACAGGCGAGAGCTATGTACCATATTGCGTAGAGACATCCATCGGAGTGGACCGTATGTTCCTCGCTGTGCTTTCACACTCATATAAGGTAGAGGAACTCGAAAACGGGGAATCCCGCGTGGTTCTCAGCATTCCTGCACCGCTGGCTCCTGTAAAGGTGGCCATTCTTCCTCTTCTGAAGAAAGACGGTCTTCCGGAACTCGCACAGGAGGTCGTAAACGAAATCAGATACGATTTCAACTATCAGTATGACGAAAAAGACAGTATCGGTAAGAGATATCGTCGTCAGGACGCCATCGGAACGCCGTTCTGCGTGACCGTAGACCATGATTCACTGAAAGACCATTGTGTTACCGTCCGCGACCGTGATACCATGGAACAGGTCCGCGTGCCTATTTCAGAACTTCGTGCAATGATCGACAAGAAGGTCAATATGTCCAATCTCCTCAGAGGCATCGAGGGATAAGGTACTGACAATATAATTAGGCAGCGTTTTCGGAAAGTCGCCGGAAATGCTGCTTTTTCATGCTTACTAAAACAAAAAAATAGTCAATCATAATCGTTTTTCCGTCAATTTTTCCGATTGATTGCCTGTGAAACCGAAAAGTGATAACTTTAAATCAGAAAAAAACGCTGTTATCATATCACATAACTGTACACAATGAAAAAGAAACTGATTACACTATTGTCATTAGTTGCTGTCTGCAGCATCTCTTTTGCACAGCAGTGGGCTCCGGCCGGTGAGAATATCCGGACCAGGTGGGCCGCTGAAGTAAACCCGGAAAATTGCCATGCGGAATACCCTAGACCGCAGATGGTACGTCCGGACTGGAAAAACCTCAATGGACTATGGGACTACGCCATCACGCCTAAAGACGTGGAATCTATGCCGGAAACTGCCGACGGGCAGATTTTGGTGCCGTTCTGCGTGGAATCATCACTCTCAGGAGTAGGAAAACGCGTGAGTGGAGACCAGCTGCTTTGGTATAGGACATCTCTTGTAAAACCGGCGAAATGGGACGGACGTAAGACCCTCCTTCATTTCGATGCCGTAGACTGGTCAGCAGAGATTTATATCAATGGGAAACAAATAGCCTCCCACACTGGCGGATTCACTGCATTTTCAGTGGATGTTACTGAATATCTGAGCGATACGCCGTCTGAACTGGTAGTGAAAGTCTGGGATCCTACCGACGACCCGGCATATTCGATTCCGCGCGGAAAGCAGGTTTCCGACCCTAACGGCATCTGGTATACCCCTGTTACAGGCATCTGGCAGAGCGTCTGGATGGAGGCTGTCAATGCAAGTGCACATATCACGGACTATAATGTGACCACGGATATTGCCACAGGCGAAATCTCCGTTACAGCTTCCTGTGAAGGCGCAGTCGACGGCGACAAGATTCGCGTGGACGTGCTTCGCCCGAAAGTAGGTTACAATACCGAAAAACCTGGCTGGAGCATATTCCGCAAGGGCCGCGCTACCGTTGCCGCAGGCGAAACCGCTACCATGAAGGTTCGCCGTCCTAAACTCTGGAGTCCGGAAAAACCATATCTCTACGGCCTTAAAATAACATTGATCCGCGACGGAAAAGTCATCGACAAGGTTCAGGGATATACGGCAATGCGCAAGATTTCCGAGATGAAGGACGGAAAAGGCATCAAGAGACTCGCATTGAACGACAATATTCTTTTCCAGTTCGGACCGCTGGATCAGGGATGGTGGCCTGACGGACTTTATACTGCTCCTACAGCGGAAGCCCTCGTTTGGGACGTTGAAGCTACTAAGGAATTGGGCTTCAATATGATACGTAAACATATCAAGGTAGAACCGGCGCATTGGTATTATGCCTGCGACCGCCTCGGTATGATGGTTTGGCAGGATATGCCTTGCATCGGCTGTTACAATGAACGCAGCCAGTGGGGACAGAACGAAGACTGCTACGGCGCAGGAAGCGACTATTGGGCCCGCAATGAGGACAATATGAAGAATTACTATAAGGAGTGGACCGAAATAATTTCTCAGCTTAAAAAGTATCAGTCCATCGTCGTATGGGTACCTTTCAATGAGGCCTGGGGACAGTTCGACACCAAGACCGTCGCCGACTTCACCAAGACAATGGACACTACCCGTCTGGTCAATGCCGCTTCGGGCGGTAACTGGATAAAGGGCGCCGGCGAAATTCTCGACACCCATACATACCCTAATCCTTGTATGCGCATCCTTGACAGCGCCATGGTCAATGTCCTCGGTGAATATGGCGGCATCGGACGCCCTGTAGAAGGCCATACATGGGATATCGGCCGCAAATGGGGATATATCCAGTATGACACGGAGAAAAAGGTTACCGACACATATTGCATGTACGCACGCGACCTCATCGACATAAAACAGAATGACTGGTGTGCAGCCGCCGTCTATACACAGACGACCGACGTGGAAGGCGAAGTGAACGGATTCTACACGTACGACCGTGAGGTTCTTAAAGTAGACGCAAAACGCGTCCGCGAGGCCAATGAAGCTGTCATCAATGCTCCGTTGGAGGCTACTGTTCCTATTGTACGCCCGTCCGCATTCCATTATAAGGATCCTTCTGCCGGTGTACGTAACCAGTTGAACCTGTATGCATTGCGCAATGGTGACCTTACCATGCAGGTGACCGATTTCGGTGCCCGTGTAATCAGCCTTTTCGCTCCGGACAGAAACGGAAACATTGACGATATCATAGTCGGTTATGGAGAGGGTGAGAAATATGTGCACAATACCGGCGAGCGATTCCTCGGTGCGACGGTGGGACGTGTGGCGAACCGTATCGGAGGCGGTAGATTTACCCTTGACGGTGTCACTTACAATCTGCCTAAGAACAACAACGGACAGACATTGCACGGCGGCCTTCTCGGTATAGATATGGTGGTGTGGAAATTGAAAGAGCGCACGGATTCTTCCATAACTCTTTCATATACAGCGCCTGACGGTCAGGACGGATTCCCTGGAAACCTCAGCATTGACCTTACATATACCCTCACCTCCGACAACGGCCTCGACATCGCTTACAAGGCTACGACCGACAAGGCCATGCCTGTCAACCTTTCAAACCACGCGTTCTATAACCTGCATGGCAGCAAGGGCGGCACAATCCTCGACCACGTGATTACCATCAATGCCGACAAGGTTACCCCTGTAGACAAGGTCCTGATTCCTACAGGCGAACATCTTGCCGTGGACGGAACGCCGTTCGATTTCCGCCAGTCTCATGCGATAGGCGAGAGAATCGGCGAGAATCACCCTCAGTTGGCGTTCTGCGGAGGATATGACCTTAACTGGGAACTCAATGTTCCGTCAGACGGCAATCTCCACAGCGTCTGCACCGTAAGTGACCCTACGACCGGCCGCAAGATGGAAATCCTTACTGACCAGCCTGGCCTTCAATTCTATAGCGGAAACTTCTTCGACGGCTCATATTGCGGCAAGGTGGAAGGTCAGCCTATCGGTTATCGTGAAGCCATTGCACTGGAGACCCAGAAGTGGCCTGATTCGATAAACCATCCTGGGTTCACAGACACCGTTCTCCGTCCGGGAGAGGTCTACACCCAGCATACCATCTACAAGTTCTCCGCTGAATAGGGGAGTTCACGACAATACAAACATCCGTGTGCAGGCGCGAAACCTTGCACACGGATGTTGTTTTTATTCTTCGTCTTTGGGCCAGCCCTGTGCGTGGACCGGGAGCTCGGCACCTTCAGGCGTTACCAATACGGCTCCGACATCCGGTTTGGCCAGATGGCCGATGATGGAGAACGTCTGGAAGTCATGACGGAAAGTCTCGTACGCAGACATCGGTATGACATACAGGAGTTTGAAATCGTCACCACCGTTCAATGCCGCCGATACCGGGTCGATGTTCAGTCTCTTTCCCGCTTCGAAAGAATTACCCTCGAACGGAATCTTGTCGGTGTAAAGTTTCACGCCGAGCCCGCTGTCCCTCTGGAGTCTCTTCGCCACATCCGCAAGTCCGCGGTTCACGAGATAACCATAAGAAGGAATTATACCTGAATCGCCGAGTTGACTGACAATGTTCGCGTCAATCTCCGGCTTCAGGTAAGAAGCCACCAGCATCTTGTATCTTTCAATGTCCGGCTGACCGGTCAACTCGCCGGCTTTCTCGAATTTCCTTTTTTCACGCTCCAGCAGACTCATGCCCAAAAATGACGCTCCGACATTGCCCGATATGCATATAAGGTCCTTGCTGCTCGCGGATTTTCGATTCTCAGCGGTTTCAGGAGAGGTTATTCCGCTGATAACTATACTGATAGTCAATCCGTTACGTGACGGAACGAGGTCCAAATCCGCCCTACTGATATGGTTCTCTTCTGCTGCAGTGCAGATGCCATCCCACAATTCGCTCACCTGCGGCAGGTCCAATTTCGCCGAAATGCCCAATCTCACGGAAATCGCCTGCGGTCTGGCAAGTGAAGCGTAAAGTTCACCGACAGTACCGATGACGCACTTGTATCCGAGATGTTTCAATGGGAAATAAGTCAGGTCGAAGTCAATGCCTTCAAGCCATATTCTTGACGCGGTCCTCACCACGCTGCCTTTCTCTCCGCAGAGATAGGAAGTCCCGTCAGCCTGCTTGAAATGTGACTCCTCGAACAGAAGCCTTATGGCCTCGATTTTCCCTATATCGCTGAAATTCTTGTTTTCCATGTCAAAATACTCCTTCAAAGGTGCAAAAGTAATATTTTATTTCTAAATTCGTGCCCTCGAAGGATATACATATCAATGTTCAATAACACAAAACACATGTCTATTACAAGTAAAATTTTAATTCTTGCTTCTGCTTTGGTCATGGCTATGCCGGTGGCTGCAAATGCGGGCACTCCTGATGAAATCACGGTCATCTCGTATAATATCAGAAATGGCGAGGCCAATGACGGGACGAATTCATGGCAATATCGCTATCCTACTTCTGCAATGATGATTATGGACCAGAAACCGGACATCTTCGGAGTTCAGGAAGCCTATGACTACCAGGTGGCATACCTTAAAGAATATTGCGAAGGATACAAATGCGTAGGCGTGGGCAGGGAAGACGGAAAGCATGACGGCGAGCACATGTCGATTTTCTACAATTCCAAGACCGTGAAACTCCTCAAATGGGGCACATACTGGCTCTCGGAAACCCCTGACAAGCCGTCACTCGGCTGGGATGCCGCATGTCGCAGGACTGCTACCTGGGCGCTCATGAAAGACAAGAAGAACGGCCGCAAATTCTATTATGTGAACACGCATCTCGACCACGTGGGAATGCTGGCGCAGAAAAACGGACTAGCCCTCATCGTGGACCGTATCAAGGCCATGAACAAGGAAGGATATCCGATGATTCTCACGGGAGACTTCAACGTGGAACCGTCAAATCCTGTATTGTCCGACCTCGACAAGATGATGACAAGTGCCAGAGACGCGGCGGTCAAGACCGACAGAGGCGGAACTTACCACGGATGGGGCAAGGAAAGCGAAGTCATTGACCATATATATTACTCCGGATTCAGCGCCTGCACGCTTTTCGAAATCGTCAAGAAGTCTTATCTCGACAGAAAATTCGTGTCAGACCACTATCCTGTGCGCGCAGTGCTGATTTTCTAGGAAGCGTTCTTTCTGGAAACCTTGAACCTTAATCCCAGGTCTCTCACATCGGCGATGAAGTCAGCCGTGACGGAGATCTGGAATTTTTTGGATATGAACTCCACGGCATACTTCGTCTCAGGGTCATCCACATAGATGGAAACCGGGATATTGCCCTTGCTGGACTTGAGCACATGTACCAGATTCTTCCTGAAATCAGGAGTGATTACATGTGCTGGAACCTCTATCCCGAACTCTGAAATCATGCTGTCTGACAGATTGCCCAGAAGACTTATCTTCTTGACCTTGAACTTGTAAGGGACATTGGTCATCTTGTCCTTGTCCTCCGGCTTGGTGAAATATGCCTCTCGGATTTCCCCCTCTACGAATACTGCGGTGTGATCTTTCAGGTATTCCATATAGGTCTCGTAATCCTTTCCGAAGAACGCCATCTCATAATTGCCGCTGAAATCCTCGATTACGGCTTTGGCGTACGGTTTACCGGACTTGGAAGTCTTGGTCTCCACACTGTTGATGAAACCTGCCACGCAGACTTTCATCTGTTTCTTCTCGCGCTCGCACTCGGTTACCAGGTCATCCAGGTTTGCCAGCTTGCAATTCGTGAAAGCATTGAGTTCGAACTCATATCTCTTCAAAGGATGGTCGGACAGATACATGCCCACCATTTCCTTCTCTTTCTGGAGAATCTCCAGAATATCAGGCTCCACCGTCATCATCGGCGGCTCCGGCTTCTCCACCTTCAGCTCCGCCGCATCACCGAACAATGACGCCGCATCATCCTCTTCGTTTTGTTTCGTGACAGAGGCGTAATTCATAAGATCGTCAATGAATTGCAGCCCGCTCTTTCCACATGCGAAATACCTGCCTCGTTCAATGCCGAAAGAATCGAATGCCCCGGCATTGACAAGCGACTCCATTGCCTTTCTGTTGACCGTTCCGGACATCCGCACGCAGAAATCGTAGATGTCGGTGAACTGGCCGTGCTCGGTACGCTCCTTGACGATGGCGTCGACGATATTGGCACCGAAGCCTTTCATTCCGCCCATTCCGAAGCGGATGTCGCCGTTCTTGTTTACGGTGAAGTTCGACTCGCTCTCATTCACATCCGGATTCAGAACCTTTATGCGATGCTTCTTGCAGTCTGCCATAATCGCCTGAATCTCAGTCATGTTGTTCTTGTTCATGCTGAGGTTGGCCGCCTGGAACTCCGACGGATAATGCGCCTTGAGCCATCCGGTCTGGTAACTTACCCAGGCATAGCACGTAGCATGGGACTTGTTGAACGCGTAGGAAGCGAACTTCTCCCAGTCCTTCCAGATTTTCTTCAGGACCTCTTCAGGGTGTCCGTTCTTCTTTCCGCCCTCGATGAACTCGCCGTAAAGGGACTGAAGAATGTCAATCTTCTTCTTACCCATGGCTTTACGGAGCTTGTCCGCCTTACCTTTCGAGAAACCTGCCACCTTCTGGGAGATAAGCATCACCTGCTCCTGGTAGACGGTGACGCCGTAAGTCTCCTTCAGGAACTCCTCCATCGCAGGAAGGTCGTATGTGATAGGCTCCTCGCCACGTTTTCTGGCAACGAATGACGGAATGTAGTCCATAGGTCCCGGACGATAAAGCGCATTCATGGCGATAAGGTCCTCGAAACGCTCCGGATGCAGCTTCTGGAGCCACTCCATCATGCCCGGCGACTCGAACTGGAACACGCTCTTCGTATCACCGTTCGAATAAATCTCGTACGCCTTCGGGTCGTCGATAGGAATCTTCTCTATGTCAATGTCTATTCCGAATCTCTTCTTTACCTCCGCGAGACAAATCTTGATGATGGACAATGTCCTGAGTCCCAGGAAGTCCATCTTGAGCATACCCACATCCTCGATGAACGAGCCCTCATATTGGGAAACCCATACTTTCTGGTCCGTGGCCTTGTCCACGCCCAGAGTGATAGGAATATAATCCGTGAGGTTTCCACGACCGATGATCATTGCGCAGGCATGGATACCTATCTGGCGGATACAGCCCTCCAGCTGGAGAGCGTATGTAAGCACTTCCTTGACCAGAGGAGAACCGTTTTCCAGTTCGTTTTTTAGTTCAGGAAGATATTTTACACAGTTTTTCAGCGTCGGCTTCTTGTCGACATCTTTCTTGACGATTTTGAACCGCTTCCCGTCTTTTTCTATGACTTTTTCGCCGTTTTCCGGCTCCTCTCCCTCCTTTAATTCCACCTCAGAAGTCTCCGTTACGGTAATCGGTTTGTCCGGAATCATCTTGGTCAGCCTGTTCGACTCGTCCAGAGGCAACCGGCTGATACGCGCCACGTCCTTGATGGCACCCTTCGCCGCCATTGTGCCGAAAGTGATGACATGCGACACATGGTCCACGCCGTAATGGTCTTGTACATACTGGATTACGCGATAACGTCCGTCATCGTCGAAGTCCACGTCGATATCCGGCATTGACACACGCTCCGGGTTGAGGAAACGCTCGAACAGGAGATCGTACTTGATAGGGTCCAAATTGGTGATACCCAGGCAATAAGCTACGGCGGAACCCGCAGCTGAACCACGGCCCGGTCCCACGGAAATGCCCTGTGCCCTCGCTGCCGCGATATAGTCCTGCACGATGAGAAAGTAGTCCGGGAAACCCATTCGGGAAATGGTCTTCAACTCGAAATCCAGACGCTCCGACGTCACCTCATCCAGAACATCGCCATAACGCTCATGCGCACCCTTGTAGCAGAGGTGACAGAGGAATGCCACCGAATGACGGAACTCCTCCCCGCGGTCGTTGCCCTTCTCGTCGCATCTGCCCGCGTCGATCACGCCCTTGTATTTTTCCAGCTGATTGTCAATGTCTGCGAGAAAGTCCGGGTCGATCTGGAACTTGGGAAGAACGTGTCCGCGGTCGATAGAGTAGCGCTCGATCTTGTCGCAGATTTCCACCGTGTTCGTGATGACTTCCGGGTGGTCCGGGAACAATGCTGCCATCTCCTCCTCGCTTTTCAGATACTCCTGCTGGGTATATCTAAGTCTATCAGGATCGTCAATAAACGCATTGGTTGTCAAGCAAATAAGCCTGTCATGCGCAGCTCCGTCCTCTTTTCTCACGAAATGGGAGTCGTTCGTGGCAATGACTTTCACACCATGTTTTTCCGCAAGGTCGAAAATTACCTCGTCATACTCCTTCTCCTTTTCGTAGACTTCAAGCGAAAGCCCCGGAACCTCCGTCTTATGGAGCATGACTTCCAGGTAGTAATCATCCTTGAACACCCTCTTGTGCCACTCTATGGCCTTTTCCGCCCCCGCTATGTCTCCTGCAAGGATGAGTCTCGGAATCTCTCCTGCCATGCAGGCGGAAGAACAGATGATATCGTCGTGATACTTCTCTATGACCTCGTGAGATACCCTCGGCTTGTAATACATACCCTCGATATGGCCTGTAGATACGATTTTCATCAAGTTCTTGTAGCCATTGTAATTCTTTGCCAACAAGATAAGGTGGTAATAACCCTTCTCCTTCACCCGGTGGTCTCCCTTGGAAACATAAATCTCGCATCCGATGATCGGTTTTACGTTCGGATGCTTGGCGGCGAACTTGAAAAATTCCTTCACGCCGTACATGTTTCCATGGTCCGTGATGGCAAGACCGGGCATGCCGAGTTCATCGGCTCTGTTGAACAGGTTCTCTATAGATGCCTGACCATCAAGAATGGAGTATTGCGTATGTACGTGGAGGTGAACGAATGCCATAACAGTATCTTTCTTATAGACTGACAAAGATACGAAAAATCCCCCGTTTTAAGGAGTATTTTTACTCATCCGTAGGACGGCTTCAGTGTTTTGTTGCTAGTTTAAATTAAAAACCGACATATTGAACATCAAATTTTTTATATTTGTAGACGACCCCAAATCGAATTGCTGATGGAACGGATTGGAAAAATTATTTTAGCAGTGCTGATTCTGGCATTTGCGCAGACGGCATTTGCGCAGCAGAACAGACAAACGTACAGCATCTCAGGAAAAGTCATTGATGCTAAAACAGGCGAGGCGGTAATCGGAGCGGCGGTCAATGTGGAAGACACCGGTATCTGGGCTATATCGGACGAAAAGGGCGCCTTCACATTGACGGAAATCAAGCCGGGAAGCTACTCGGTGGTGTTTTCATGCCTTGGATTCGTGGACAAGACGCTCTCGTTCGTCGTGCGCAAGGATATTCCCAACCTTACCATCAAACTCGACCATAACACGCTCGCACTCAACAGCGTGGTCGTCACGGCAGAGCGCGACAAGGAAGGCATGAATACCTCTTTGAAATTCGGTGCCAATGCCCTTAATCACCTGCAGATGAGCAATGTGACTGACATCAGCGCGCTTCTTCCTGGCGGCAAGACCGTGAATCCCGACCTGACTTCAGAAAATGCCGTTTCTATCAGAAGTGGCGGTCTGGCTATAGGAAATGCTGCTTTCGGAACCGCCCTCGAAGTGGACGGTGTCCGTGTCGGGAACAATGCTTCTTTCGGCTCCATGTCAGGAACCGGCACACGTAATATCTCCACGGAAAATGTCCAGTCGATCGAAGTCATAACAGGAGTTCCTTCAGCTGAATATGGAGACCTGAACAGCGGAATGGTGAGAATCAATACCCGTAAGGGATTGACACCCTGGAATATAACCTTCGCTGTGAATCCTAGGACATATCAGGCATCCGCATCCAAAGGCATTGACCTTAATCATAGGGGCGTGCTGAACGTCAGCGCCGAATGGACGCGCGCGACGAAGAAACTGTCGTCGCCGTACACGTCGTATACGAGACGCGGTTTCTCGGCATCTTACAGCAATACTTTCAAGAAGGTGCTGAAATTCGAAATCGGAGCGACCGGCAATATCGGCGGTATGAACACGAAAAACGACCCCGACGCCTACACCGGGACATGGAGTAAGTTGAGAGACAATGTTTTACGTGCCAATACCTCGCTTACGTGGCTTCTTCGCAAGTCGTGGGTTACAAACTTGAAGTTCGATGCGTCAGTGAACTACAATGACAATCGCTCCCAGGATCATGCTTACGGTTCGTCGGCTTCCTTCATGCCGGCGGTCCATTCGGAACAGGAGGGTTATTATCTTGCGGACAAACTGCCTAAGAGCTATTTTTCTGATAAGGTGGTGGATTCCAAGGAGTTGGACTATGCTGCATCGCTGAAATACGAGTGGTTCTGGAAGTCCGGAAAGAAAATAAGCAAACTGAAGGCCGGTGTCCAGTGGAAGGCAAACGGCAATGTCGGTGAAGGTGAATATTACAAGGATCCTTCTCTCGCTGCAGACGGCTATCGTCCAAGGCCTTACAGCCAATATCCGTTCATGCACAATGTTGCCGTATACGCAGAAGAAGATTATACTTTCCCTCTCGGCAAGACCACGCTTCAGGTTTCCGCAGGTCTGCGTATGGAGAATCTCTTCGTGAAAGATACCGATTACAAGAACGTCAGCAGCCTGTCTCCGCGTTTCAATGCCAAGTGGAAGGTTTCGGACAATTTTTCTGTCCGCGGCGGCTGGGGAGTGAGCGAGAAGCTTCCGTCATTCTACATCCTCTATCCGGTGCAAAATTACCGCGATATCCAGACATTCGGTTTCTCGCACGGCGATTCGTCTTCGTATGTCTATTATACTCAGCCATATAAGATGCTTTTCAATGAAAATCTGAGATGGCAGAAGAATTACAATGCCGAGTTCGGTATCGAGACATATTTTTGGCGTACGTCGATTTCACTCGTCGGTTTCTTCAACAAGACGAAGGCTCCGTATGCGTACCAGAAAACATATACTCCGTTCAGTTACAACATAATGACGCTGCCTGCAGGTTACAAGGTGCCTGACAACCCGCAGATTCGTGTGGATGACCAGACTGGGCAGGTCTATATGCGCGGAACGGATGAAGATTTCTGGACCCCGATGGATACCAAGGTGACCGACAAGACATTTGCCGAGTCGCAATTGCCTGGAAACGGGGATGACATATATCGTACAGGCGCGGAACTCATCATTGACTTTCCGGAAATCGCCCCGATAAGGACCAAGTTCAGGCTGGATGCCAATTACTCGTTTACCCGTTATGTCGACAATACATTGAGCTGGGACTATCGCAACGGCTGGTCGCATACTAGCCTGCCGAACCGGTCTTACCAATATGTCGGCATTTACGCCAACGGCGGGGCAAACAGCACATTCAACGGAAAGAAGGCCCATAACCTGAATGCCAATCTGACCGCGATCACGCACATCCCAGAGGCGAGAATTGTCATCACCTGCCGTCTGGAAATGTCGCTGCTGAACCGCTTCCGCAATCTGTCAAGCTACCAGGGCAAGCCGTATGCGTACAATGTCAATGCTGAGGGCTTCGAGGCCACCGGCGGTGATATCTACAAGTCCAACAGCTACACGGCTATCCGTCCTGTAAAATATATGGATGAGAACGGTGTGGTGCATGACTTTACGGACAAGGAAGCCGCAGATCCGACATTTGCCAACCTTATAGTGAAGTCCAGCAACGTCTACACTTTCGCACAGGATGGTTATGGCGCGTATTTCTCTGCCAATCTGAGCGTTACGAAAGAAATCGGAGACCATGTGTCGCTATCTTTCTTCGCCAACAACTTTACCAATTCCCGCAAGTTCGTGACTTCCAAGGCTACCGGCGTGAGCGCGATTTTCACTCCGGCATTCTATTACGGACTGACTTGCAGACTTAAATTCTGAATGATATGAAAAAGATATTTTATATAGTTCTTTCTGCATTGGCATTGGCCTCCTGCGTGAACCTGAAAACTGGGGATCCGTATTCGGAGGCATTGTACCGTCTGGTCATTGAACCTTCTTATCCTGATGATTTTCCTTCGGAGATCAAGGGCGGGTCTACGATTACCGTGACAGACAGGAATCGCGGGAACAGTTATACTCAGAGCACGAAGGCTGACGGTAATGCCGAGATCGAGTTGCCGGCCGGCAGTTACCGCGTGTCCTATTCGAACAGTTATGACGGGGTTTCGTATAATGGTTCCGTAGATAAGGTGATTCTGGATGGCTCCAGGTCTGTTTCCTTTTCGATCAGGGATGCCCGTTCCGGAAAGATTGTCTTCAAGGAAATTTATTGCGGAGGTTGTACGAAATATCCGGAAGAGGGTACCTATAACTCTGATTCTTATGTAATTCTGCATAACAATACTTCCGAGGTCCAGTATCTTGACGGGCTGTGCTTCGGCGTTCTCGACCCGTACAATGCCAATGCCAGCAATGTCTGGACTTCTACTGACCCTGCGACGGGCGAGACCATTTATCCTGATTTCGTTCCGGTCGTGCAGGCCGTATGGCAGATAGGCGGAGATGGAACAAGATTCCCGTTGGAACCTGGCAAGGATGCGGTAATAGTGGTTTATGGTGCCATCGACCATGCCGCCACATATCCTAATTCGGTGAATCTGAACAAGTCGGATTATTTCGTATGCTATAATTCCAACTATTTCAACATGACGTTCTTCCATCCTGCACCCGGAAACAATATTCAGCAGGAAAGGATACTGGATGTCGTAGTGAAGTTGGGAGAGGCTAAAGCTTACGCTCTTTCCCAGACATCCCCGGCGGTAGTGATTTTCAGGGCTCCTGAAGGAACTGACATGAGAGAGTTCGTTCAGCAGGAAGGCAGCATAATCCAGAAACCTGGTTCGGCGAAAGACCGTATCGTCAAATTGCCGATAGAGTGGGTTGTGGACGGTGTCGAGGTGTTCCAGAAAGGTGGAGCGAACAAGAAGAGGCTCTGTCCTGATATCGATGCCGGGGCTATAGATTTTACGGCCAAGCATGAAGGTCATACGCTCTTCCGTAATACGGATAAAGAGGCTACTGCTGTTTCCGGATTTGAAGTGCTGATGGACACAAACAATTCTACCAAAGATTTTTATGAACGCGAAAAACAGTCTCTCCATGAATAAGGCATTGAAATTTACAGTGGCTGCGGCCCTTCTTTTCTGGTCTGCCGGACTGTTCGCGCAGACATTCGATATCGTGGAACGCAGGGACTTCTGGAATGCCGGAAGAAATGTCAACGGTCTCAGAACGGATTCATTGACAGTGTCTTATGCTGAACTCTTCGGAAATTATACCGGAGGAAAATATCGGAATCCCAATGAACCTGTCTCACAGTGGAGTGCGGGTGCTTCTGCCGGAACAATTACCCATCTGAAGAAATTTTCCATGATCGGAGGATTCTCGTTCACCAATACCGAAAGTCGCAAGGCTTGCGGGTCAATGTCTGCCCGTCCTGGATATTACCCCGTGGATATTTACGAATTTACTCCGGGACGCAAGACCAGACAGCAATATGCGTTTCTGGGAGGAATCGCGGTGGACTTGAATGATAGCTGGCGTCTTGGCGGTATAATCGACTTTGCTGCGGAGAACTATACCAAGCGCAAGGACCTCAGGCATACGAACTATCTTCTGGACATGACCGTGTCGCCTAGTGTGATGTGGCATCGCGGAGATTTGGCGCTCGGAGCAAGCTATATCTTCTCCAAGAATTCGGAAACAATTACTGCTGAGGAACTTGGAATCTCTTCCGGCATATATGAGGCATTTGTCGACAAGGGACTTATGTATGGTGTGAAGGATGCCTGGGACAATTCCGGACTGCATATCAAGGAGGCCGGCGTGTCCGGATTTCCTTCCAGGGAGATTTCGCATGGCGGCGCTATCCAGTTCCAGTGGGGAAACCTTTATGCGGATTATGAAGTGACTGCAAGTTACGGAAGCACAGGTGAAAAGCAGAAAATCTGGTATAATTTCGACGGCTGGGCGATGAATGCCAGGCTGGGTTACCGCGTGCCTGGAAGCGGTTTTGACCAATATTTCAGGACAAGATGGGCGCTTGACAGTCAGGACAATGATGAGAATGTATTGGAAAATGTCACCGAGAATGGCGTGACCACTACGCAGAAGTACGGTTCCAATACGATTCTTACCCGTCAGAATACCGCTGCCGGTTTCGAATGGGAGATAATAACTGCCGCAGGGGAGTATCTCAATGCCGGTCTTGACTGGAATCAGGAGAAGGGCATCAGCACGGTAATGTACCCTTATGTCATGACCAACAAGCTGGATATCATTAATTTCCATGTCGGCTTCCTGTTCAAGTTCGGTCCAGTGGACTGGAGGATGAACTTGAATTTCTCCAAGGGATGGGACGACGACCGTTCGCGCAAGGTCAATGAGTCCGTCGCCGTGACGGGCGAACCGTTCAGGCTCAATGAATATGAGGAGTGGATGACCGAGTGGCAAGCCAGACAGAAAGGCGTGTATGACATCGCATTGAGATATAATTTCCCGAAGGGCGTTTATATCGAGGCGGCAGCTGAGATCGTCTCCGGATTGTCGAAGAAGAAGGATGGCTTGCTCAGCGGCAACCGTAATACGGAAACATTGAAAATAGGATATAATTTTTAAAACATAGTGCTATGAAGAAAGTCTTTTTACTCGCTACGGCGGCTGCCGTTATGGCCGGCTGTCAGACGGAAAAGGTGGAATCGCCTGTTCCTGAATTGGTTAAGATAGTGCCTGTCGTAACCAAGGCTACTGACGTAAACTTCGAAAATGGCGATAAAGTAGGTGTTACCATCATGCAGGGTGAGACTGCTTATGCGACCAATGAACTTCTTACCTACGGGGACAATGTCTTTTCAGGTACTCTGAAATGGTATCCTGAGGCATTGACACCATCTACCATTACCGCATATTATCCTTATGCTTCTGCGGGTGCGCCTTCTTCTTTCACTGTGGCTACGGACCAGACCAAGGGCTATACGGCGTCTGACCTTATCGCAGGCAAGAAAGAGGATGTGACCCCTTCTGTCAATGCCATCGTGGTTCCTTTCAAGCACATGCTGACCAAGATTTCCCTGGAAATCGACAACCAGTCGCAGGCGAATATCGCATCTGTGGAACTTCGTGGTTCGAAGACTACCGCTGATGTCGATCTTACTGCAATGACGGCCGTGGCTTCCGCGTCTTCCGCAGTGGAGACCGTGAAGGCTTTCAAGGTGACTGAAAATGCATTGTACAGCGCTATCGTGGTTCCTCAGACTGTGGCTTTCGAGATGGCTGTGACGACTTCTACCGGCAAGGAACTTACACAGAAGCTCGTTTCTACCGAATTGAAGCAGGGTATGCAGTATACCATCAAGGTGAAGGTCCTGCCTGCCGACATCAAGGTCTCCATCTCCGGTGAGATTGAGGGCTGGGGCAATGGCGGCGAAATCGGCGGCGATGTTCCTGCATATATCGATTTCGCGGAGTATGACGGATATTTCATTTATAAGAATGAGAAATATAATACTGTGAAACTGTCAGACGGTTCTGTTTGGATGGCTCAGCCGATGCGTTATGTTCCTGAAGGATATACGGTTTCTACGGATATTGCGGACAAGACTGCTCATATATGGGCTCCATATAAAGTTCTTGCTGATAAGACAGGGGAATTTGAAAATATCGAATCTGCTATAAATGAACGTGGTTACCTTTATGACTTGGCAGCTGCGTTTGGCGTATCTGAAATCACCGAGGCAAATGCATCCTCCTTTGAAGGGAAACAAGGTATATGTCCTAATGGATGGCATGTGCCAACTTATGCTGATTATTTTGCCCTTTGTGGAGCTGCTAATGGTGCGACAGACAATGCTGATGCACTATTCTATGATGCTGCATATAAGGGAGGAAAAATCACTTCTTGGGATGCAGCCGGAATGAATTTTATATTCTCGGGATTTTTATCGAAAAATACTTTTACAGCTGATAGAAAGTTTACCACTGTTCTTACGGCGGATAACAATTGTTCAGTGGAAGCATACAAGGGTAAAATTGCCATGAATTATTTAATATCAAGTTCCTTCCATGCTGTTGGAAAAGCCTCAGGTTCAGATGTTGTTACTTCGCTTAAGTTCTGGGGCGTGATGTCAACGTTTACAAAGAATTATAAGGAGGGTCGTTTGTCTCTTGGAGATGTGCAGAGCGAGGCGGCAGCACAGCTCCGTTGCGTAAAAAACAAATAATCAAGGCTACATTTCATGGCTAAAAAATCAACAATCATAAGGAATTGGCCTAAGTATCTCCTCCAGTGGGGAGTGCTGGTCGCATTGGCGGCGTTCTTGCTCATCCCGGGCAAGAACCCGGCCAACCCTGAAGCATATTGCCCTATGGGCGGACTTCAGGCGTTGACGACATTCTTCGTAAGAGGATCATTGCCTTGCAGCATGAGCATGGTGCAGATAGTCATGGGTGTTGTCCTCGCGGCTTCTGTCGTGCTTTTCAGCAAGCTGTTCTGCGGTTATATCTGTCCGCTCGGCACTGTGCAGGACCTTCTGGTCAAGCTGCGCAATGTCATCGGTTGGCAGGGCATTGAAATAAAGAACGGAAGTGTTGCCGACAAGGTCCTCCGCGTCATCAAATACGCGCTGCTGTTCTGGATTTTCTATATGACGGCTACTGCAAGTGAGCTGTTCTGCAAGAATCTGGACCCGTATTACGCTGTGGCGACTGGATTCAAGGGTGAAATCACCCTGTGGATGTCCATTGTGACGGTAGCATTGGTCCTGATATGCGGATTCATGATCAACATGTTCTGGTGCAGGTACTTGTGCCCGCTCGGAGCGATTTCGAATTCATTGAAGTTCTGGGGCTGGATCGTCGTGCTTGCGGCGGCTTATTACGTGCTGGGACTTTTGGGTGTCAATGTTCCTTGGTGGCTTCTTCTGGCGCTGTTCTGTATTGCCGGATATCTTCTGGAGATACTTTGCAGAAGGCCGAAGTTTCAGGTTCTGCACATCATGAAGAACGATGCGAAATGTACGCATTGCGGAATCTGCAACAAGCATTGTCCTTATGGAATAGATGTAGCGAACAGCAGGAACGGGGCGGTCAAGTCTGTGGATTGTACGCTTTGCGGCGAGTGCACGGCGGTTTGTCCTACGGAGGCTATCCATACCGGCGTGTGCGTGAAGGGCGGCAGGAATCTGGGCAATGTGGTTCTGCCTGCGGCTATCGCCGTCGTGCTGGTGGCTGTCGGCTTCTGGGCCGGGGACAAGTATGAATTGCCTACGATCAATTTTACCTGGGGCCTGGAGCAGACAATGGAGGACGGCACCGTGAAGCAGCCGGTGGATCCTTCGGCTCTGGAGACCATGGAGATGACCGGATTGCGTTCTGTGAAGTGCTATGGAAGTTCCGTGCATTTCAAGAATAAATTGACTGACATTCGTGGTGTGCATGGCGTGAAGACATTCGTGGCTCATCATAGGGCGGTGATTACTTATGATCCGTCAGTCACGACTCCTGAGCAGATTCAGGAAAGAGTGTTCACGCCGTCCAAGTTCCGTGTGAATACCCCTGACCCTGCTGTTGTCGACAGTGTGAAGATGGTGACCATCAGGACGGAAAACATGTATGACAAGCTGGACCTTAATTATCTTGGTCTGCAGATGCGTCTGACTGACAAGAAGATATATGGATTGGAGTCCGTGTTCGCTTGTCCGCTCATCGTCAGGGTTTATATGGATCCTTCCGAGAATCTCGACAAGGCTTGGTTCAAGCAGATCGTGAACAAGAAGGAACTTGAGATGCCTGTACACGGCGGCGGTACCAAGACTACTCCGGTGAACTTCAAGTTCGTGGATATGGAAGACGGCGAGAGCTTTATTTCTACGGAAATGTTTGTCCATAAGATGTTTACGCCGTTCAAGTGGGAGTCCAAGAAGAGGGTTGAGGAGTTTGAGGGCAAACCGCAGTTCGTGTATGAGATTCCTGATGCGAATTACGAGAAGCCTATCATCCTGCGCAATCTTCCGTTTGTAAGCAACCATTTGTCGAAAAATGACGGCATCATAGGTGTATATCTTGAACTCAACAAGGAGCTGGTGCCTACGCTTATGATCAGATATGCGGCTCCGATGACTGCTGACCGTGTCTGGGAACTTCTGAATATGGATAAATGGACCATCACTTATGCTGCCGACGACGTGCGTGAAGTGGATGCCAAACTGAAGTTCAAGACTCCGGGAACGGAGGTTCCGTATCATGGTTCTGTTCTCGAAGAAGTTACTCAGGGCGTTGGTTAGAGGTATTGATTATTAATTGATTAGCATTCCTTGGATGTTTTCTGTCCGAGGAGTGCTAAAGTTCTTATAAAAACAATATGAAGATGAAAAGACATTGTCTGGCAGCATTGACCCTGGCCGGTATTATTCTGGGGCAGGCGGTAGCCAGGGCGGATGAAGGCATGTGGCTGATTCAGGACATCAATTCTGCATTGGAAAAGAAGATGCAGGATAGGGGATTGAAACTGTCTGCAGGTGAGATTTATAACGCGGACGCGCCGGGGGCTGCGGTCTCTGATGCCATCATTTCGCTGGGATTTTATTGTACCGGAAGCATCATTTCCGATCAGGGATTGCTCATTACGAACCATCATTGTGCCTACGGTGATGTTTTCGCGTTGAGTACGCCGGAGCACAATTATCTGGAGGACGGATATTGGGCGACGACGGCTGACAAGGAGTTGCCGATTCCTGACAAGGAGGTGTTTTTCCTGAAGCGCGTGCTGGATGTAACGTCAGAAGTCGTTGCGCTTCGTGAGGACTTGCGTTGCAAGGGCCAGCCGTGCGGCATGCGCCGTCTAAGTTCCGTCATGGAAAAGAAGTACAAGAAGGAGACCGGCAAAGAGGCATATTTGAGTTCAATGTGGGCAGGGGAGAAGTACTATATGGCTCTGTATGATGTGTATAGGGACTTGCGTCTGGTGGCTGCGCCTCCTGTTTCCATTGCCTCTTTCGGTGGCGATACGGATAACTGGGAGTGGCCTCAGCAGAAATGCGATTTCGCCATGTACAGGGTCTATACCGCGCCTGACGGGGCTCCGGCAGCATATTCCGATAAGAACGTGCCGCTCAAACCGCTCCGCAAACTGGAGATTTCTCTTGCCGGTTACAAGCCTGGTGACTTCGCCATGGTGATCGGCTATCCTGGCCGCACTTCCCGCTATTCCAGCTCAATGGAGACTGATTATCAGGAGCGTGTGTCGTTGCCGATAACCAATGAACTCCGCCGCGGGCAGATGGAAATCATGCGTCGTTGGATGGATTCCGATCCAGCCATTTGGCTGAAGTATTCTGATACTTTCTTCGGTCTGAGCAATGTCGGTGAGATGCAGGAGGGCGAGGCAATGTGCCTTAAACGCTTCGGTGTCAAGGAGATAAAGGAGAATGAGGAGAAGCAGTTGCAGGAGTGGATCGAGTCGTCGCCCGACCGCAAGGCCAAGTGGGGGACTCTTATTCAGGATTTGAAGTCAATGTATGCCGAGACGGAAGCGATAGAGCGTGACAAGGCGTATTTCCGCGAAACCATGTTCCGTGGCACAATCATCGGCCGCACAATCATGCGCATGAAGAGTGCCAGGGGTGATTTCGCCAAGATGTCCCGATACTTGAAACGTGGCATGGAGGAGACGGACCCGCGTGTGGAGAAAGACCTTGTACGATATGCCGCAGAGCAGTTTCTCACTCACATTGACCCGGCTTATTTCGGTCCTTATCAGCGCGAGCTGGTCGCGAAGTTCGGTGCCGATTACGATGCAATGACCGATTATATCTGGGAAGGGTCAATGTTTTCGTCCGTGGAGAAGTCGCAGCAGTTCACGTCTCCTCAGCAGTTCGCGGAGGATCGTCTGGCGCTTTTCATCACTGATGTAAGTATTCAGGATTTCAATAGTGCCTGCAATGATTTGAATATCAGGAACAAGATTCACGGCTGCAATCATGGCTATGTCCAGGCGCTTTACGAGATGCGTGCGGACAAGGGCATCGCCCAGTATCCTGATGCAAATTCCACAATGCGAATTACTTACGGTACTGTCGGTCCGCTTGAGCCTAATGATGGTGTCTGGTGTTCATGGCAGACGTCCTCGAACGGCATCCTCGAAAAATACGACCCGAAGAACCGTGATTTCAAGCCTTTGGATGAGTTTATGTCAATGTTGAGGTCACGTGACTGGGGCCGCTGGGCTGTCCCGATGCCTTCCGCATCCAAGAAATCCCGCGCCGAATCAGATGTAGCCACTTCAGGTCTTTCAGGTGCCACTGCCGGAACCCTGCCGGTCAATTTCTTGACTGACAATGATATAACAGGTGGCAATTCCGGAAGTCCTGTCCTCAATGCTTCAGGCCAGGTCATCGGTCTGGCATTTGACGGCAACAAGGAGTCTCTCGCGAGTGACCTCTACTGCACCCCTGGCTACAACAAGTGCGTCTGCGTGGATATCCGCTACATTCTCTGGACCCTCGACAAGTACGCCGGAATGGGCCGAATCCTGGATGAACTCGGATTGTAGTCAAAATTTTTTGGCAAAACCGAATATTCGTTTTATCTTTGCATTCCTATTTGGAGAATCGGTTAACGAATCTCTCGAAGGAATGCAATTTTCCGGAGAGGTGGGTGAGTGGCTGAAACCACCAGTTTGCTAAACTGACGTACGGGTTTACCGTACCACGAGTTCGAATCTCGTCCTCTCCGCAAACGTCATGAAGCTCGGCGCATCGCGCCGGGCTTTTACATTTGAAGGCCGTCAGGAGCTCGCTCCTGTCAAGGCCTTCAAATGTAAAAGCCCCACGGCCTCCGGCCGTGAGCTTCATGACGCGTGCAAGGGCCCCTCCGGCAAGGAGCAGAGAAAAGGCACGCGCAGCGTGGCTAATCTCGTCAATGCCATTCAAGACTCTCTAACATGCCTACAACTAGCAGTTTTCTCTCAGTCAAGTATTTATCTTAACGAGATAACACTTTGTTTATCAGCTAGTTCCAACTCACAATCCAACTCGCAGTCCAACTCGCAGTCCATCTCACCAGCCAGGTGGTTTGTTTATGTTATACACCCGCCTATTTTCTCACACAGTGCGCATTTTGTACCATCTAAAACGTTTTCGCGGAACCAAACGTCTTTGAAAACCCATTTGGTGCAACTTAAAACGTTTATTTGGAACGAAATTGACAAGAATATTTATGGTACAGTGACTTCTGCTCCACGACTTCGCAAGATACTATGGCTGTTTTTAACATTTTTATAACAATTTGCTCAAAAAAAAATAGCTAAATTCGAAAAAAATTAATACATGTTTTCAAATCCAAAAACCATGAAAATTAATCGCATATTGTGCTTATTGACTTTATTGGTCTTGCCGCTCGGCATCGGTGCTCAGGATGTCAAGTACTTCAAATATCAAGGAGAGGTGAATGTTTCCTATACGTTCGACATGAGTGAAGAGCTTAATAACCTTAACCTGGAAGTAATCAATGGTGTGCGCTTCTCGCGTTATCTTTTCGCAGGTGCGGGTATAGGAGCGACCGCTGATCTTTCAGATGAAGCCATAATCTTCCCGATATTCGTTGATGTAAAAGGTTATTTGCCAGTTGCTCGAAAACTGGATTTGACAGCTGGGGTGGACGTAGGAACAAAACTCGATTATACGTATGATATGACAGGCGGTTTAATGTTCCGACCTGAGTTCGGCTTACATTTTCCGATGAGGCAGAAGGTCGGAATGAAATTGACCTTATTATACGAAAGATATAGTTGCAAGACGACTGTTATGAATGCAGAAGTCAAATACAAACTGAACCAGATAGGTATTAAGCTAGGTGTTTCATTTTAAGCATGAAATTAGATAACCGGTCGCGATTTGTGGCCGGTTATGTGTTTTATTGCCAGCATGAAAATCCATCTCACCAGCCAGGTGGCTTCATGTAATACACCCGCCTATTTTCTCACACAGTGCACACTTCGTTCCACCTAAAACGTTTTCGCGGAACCAAACGCCTTTTAGAACCCATTTGGTGCAACTTAAAACGTTTATTCGGAACAAAATCGTGTCAGGCCGGAGGGCGAGGTCACGACTATCAGCCTTTCTGCCCGGAACCTGGCTAATGCTACACCATCGAACACGGCGGATACAAGATTGTTGCTGCTCCCCGCGCCGTTTACATCAACGGTATCTGGAATCAAGAGGATGCCGACAAGTGGCTCACCATCATCCAGGCGCCTGTAGAAAAGGCATAATGAAAAGACACGTCCTTGTGAACGGTTTCGATCACATTTGCGGCAAATAATCCGCAAAATCTGCGGGTTATTTGCCGCAAAGTGTTATATTCGCAGAAAAATTAAGCACGATGTATATTCATCAGACAGACACTTGGCCGCATTTCTATTGGGACCGGAGCCGTATAGATCCCAAACTTGCTGCCGTAAATAAAGCCACCGGTTATCTGGAGGGGATACTGTCCTCCATTGGTTTCTACGTAAAGGAGCGTGCAGCAGTGGAAGCTTACACGCATGATATCGTCGCGTCCTCAGAGATTGAAGGCCTGTTGCTGAATCCAGACCAGGTACGTTCTTCCATAGCCAGGAGGATGGGTGTCCAAATTACAGGTGAGGTCCCTTACGGCCATTACGTAGAGGGAATCGTGCAAATGATGATGGATGCTGTCCAAGGTTACGACAATCCTCTCACCGATGACCGGCTATTCGGATGGCATTGCGCTCTTTTCCCGAATGGCAGGAACGGTTACGAGGAAATCAACGTGGGGAAATACCGCGGAGATGAAATGAACGTCATTTCTGGTGCTCTGGGAAGGGAAAAGGTCCATTACCACGCTCCCGCACCGGAGAGAGTTCCGGAAGAAATGAACATATTTCTAAAATGGTTCAATGACCCTTCTACCCCCAGAGATTACGTCAAATCAGCCATTGCTCACTTCTGGTTCGTCTGTATCCACCCCTTTGACGATGGCAACGGTCGTATCGGCAGGGCCATTGCAGACATGGCGCTGAGCCAGGCTGACAACTCGACGCTGCGATACTTCAGTATGTCCCGCCAGATAGGACAGGAGAAGAACAAGTATTACGACATGCTAGAGCGTTGCCAGAAAGGCACAACTGACATCAGTGCCTGGATTGAGTGGTACCTGGATTGTATGCTGCGGGCAATCAAGGGGGCGGAAGAGATGCTGTCTTCCATTCTGGACAAAGCCGTCTTTTGGCAGAACCACTCCCAAGCTGATATCAACGAGCGTCAACGCACTGTTCTCAACATCTTCCTGGACGGTAACAAGGGTAAACTTACTGCCAAGCGCTGGGCAAAACTCGCCAAGGTTTCTCCAGATACCGCAGTTCGTGATGTACAGCACCTAGCAGAGATAGGCATCCTGATTCCTGAGGAGGGTAAAGTTCGCAATATTGCTTACGGAATAAAGATTTCCGACAAGAAAACTTTGATTCCCGGACCGATAGAGGAGGAGTAATTAGAAACCTAGACAGACTATTATCCTATTTACTGTTTCCTTAATTGGAGGCAGATCATTCTCACCCGCCAGGTGGTTGGTTTATATTATACCCACGCCTTTTTCTAACATAGTGCACACTTTGTATCATCTAAAACGTTTTCGCGGAACCAAACGCCTCTAAAAACCCATTTGGTGCAACTTAAAACGTTTATTCGGAACGAAATTGTGTTAGATCGGAGGAAACAGTTCAGAACTATCTGCCTTTCTGTCGGAAAATAACCCCAAAGGCACACCCTCCCATCGGTGATTCGTCTGCCTTCTTCGAGCAAGAAACAGCTGAGAGCATCATCGCTCCGAGCGCAATACAGATTAATAGTGAAATTTTTCTCATTTTAGTGTAAGTATTATTGGTCAATAATTGTTTCTACTGACGAGTGTCCTGCATCTTCCCTGATGATAAGTAAGTTCTAAGATCGATGCAAAACTGCTACGTGCCGTAGCATAATTTCATTATGATCCATGGTTTCTGTAATTATGTTTGCAAATTTAAACATTTTAAGAAATTTCAGCTGGCAGTTATTATCCTTTTAGTAAAATAGTGTATATTTGTGATGTTCAGCTAGCCCGGCATTCAAAGCAGTGCATCTGGTTGTTTATCTTGATGCTGCTGGTTTGATTGCAGGGATGGGTGGGCAGACATATTAAGACGTTACTTGACGTTTTTCTTCTATCATCAAACTTGGCAATTTGATTAATCGTAAAGAAGAAACGGCAACGGGAGCGTCCACTTATGATGACAATTCGGTCATCCACGTCTTCGTATAGGCGTGGTGTTGTACTGCATATCATCCTGACGTGGGCTAGCTGCAGTTGCTTATCCTTTACGATTGGCAGCCAAGGCCAGATGATGGGATGAGCAAAAGTATGACTCCCACGTCTTTTTTTATACCCGTTCGGGTCGGGCGGTCACCGGACACAATATACAAGAACTTTCGCTATATGAATCAAATTAGCAATCCGGCGCCATTGGTGAAAGACCAACTTTTTGAAGCCCTAAAATTGTACTTCTATAGTCAATATGGCTCTCCTCAAGATTATGCAAGATGGTACAACGACATCAGTCAAGTAACGGAAGGCGGGAAAATGGTAGATTCTAATCTCTCCAAGGTAAGTGACATTGACAGTGAGTTTGATGTACCTGAATGGTTTATGCGTGCAACACAGGCAACTCTATAACAACATGAAAACTATGCATAAAATTTCAAATATCAGCAATATTGTTGGATCCTTTTTGTTTCCAATCCTCTTGGTCGGATGTGCAAAGGAAGTTGAACAGCAACAGTCTCAAGAAGAGTTGCACGAAGTTGTTTTTCACGCCGGCTGGGCACCGGAGACCAAGACCGTGCTTCAGGAAGACGGCAGCGTCTGGTGGTCGCCTGGAGATGAGATTATCTTGTTTGCTCAGGAGGGGACGACTAGTGGATATAAACTAACTTCAACTAATGCAGAGGATTCTCCAACAACTAATTTTGTTGGTTTAATGCCAGCTGCTACCGACGCCCATATCTATTATGCTCAGTATCCGTACAATGAGAACGCTTTTTTCTCAAGAGATTGGTTTTATGCCGAAATACCAGACGTTCAATATGCAACGGAAGGCAATATTTCAAGGAATCAGTTAATAAGTGTTGCAATCTCCAATGATACTAATCTATATTTTAGGAATGTGTTTGGTGGAATAAAGTTTTCAGTAGCGAATGAAGGAATTACAAAAATCTCAATAAAAACAAGTGGCTTAGGTGCATTAAGGCCGATAGCAGGTAAATTACAAGTCAATTTAAATGACACTGGATTTCCCGATTGGGCAACTTCTGCCTATGGGCAAAATGGAGAGGATTTGGGCGAATACGCAATTACTGTATACCCGGCTGAAGGTAAATGTTTTATTCCCGGAAAATTTTACTACATAACAATTAATACTGGAAGTCATTCTTTAGATGTTACTTATCACAAAGGCAATTTGAGTGCAACAAAGAAAATGACTGAAGCTAACTTCAAACGCTCAGTATTTAAACGGCTTATAAACCAAGACAAGAATCTCACATTTACAGAATCTGCGAACTCTTATGCTTTAATAAAAGGAAACCTCCTGCCAGATGATGTTGATTGTACAAAAATAACGGAAGTTCATTTCCATACTCTGAGTGATGTAACTACTAATTACATTTTGGAACAAGATAGTTATTACGATTATTGTCCTATATATTTTGAACTCCAAGGTACATCAGCACATTACTATACTTCTGCGGAAAAATATAAAATAGGGTATAATGCTGCAAGTGGGATGTTTGAGGGCTGGCGAAATATTAAGACGCTGGACTTGTCTATGTTTAACACGGAAGATGTCAATAGTTTAGACAGAATGTTCTGCGATTGTGTTAACCTAGAGTCTGTAAATATGTCATCATTTAACACTCCAAATTTGCAAGGGATGACATCGATGTTTCAGAATTGCAGGAATCTTAAATCTGTTAATTTGAGTTCCTTTAACTTCAACTCTTTATTTAACGATTCGAATCATGTCGCACCTTGTGAAGGTTTATTTAGCAGATGCTTCAGTTTGGTTAACGTGGACTTGGGTAATATGAATGTAAGAGACCGCCAATGTGGGTTTTCGATGAAAGAGATAGCTAGATTCAGTAAGAATTGTGCGATAAAATGTACACAAGCTACACGAGAAGCATTGTCAAGTGCCAATGCTGGTTTGGAAAACAATGCCGAGTATATCACTTGGTTCCTTCCTGAGGAAGATATGCCAGAGTTTGAGCCGAAAACAGATCCGACACTATATGTGAGTTCAGATTATCAAAAGGACAGAACAGTTCGTGTGCTAAATAAGGCTGCTTCAGGAAATGGAATAAATGTTATCCTGATGGGGGACGGATATTCTGACAGAATGATTGCAGACGGAACATATGATAAAGATATGGAATTAGCGATGGCTTCAATATTCAGCAAAGAGCCTTATGCCTCATTCCGAGATTTATTTAATGTCTATATGGTATACGCTGTATCGAAATGTGAAGTTATGGAAGATAGCCCGACTGTATTCTATTCTTCCTTGAAAGAAGACCCCTACGGGTTTTATATTAGTTGTGATGATTATCTTGTTACAGATTATGCCTCTGTTATTGATACAGACCTTTTAGAAACAACAATTCTGATTATTCGCAATCAACAAGAAAAAAACGATCTCATAGATGGTATGGCCGGTGTCTTTGTTTATCCGGAGACCTCGGAAGTATCCGATTATGGCAGTGGTGGCTCTCGCGCTTTTGTGAATCGGTATGATAGAGCAGAAACGGCACTTTATAGTAGAATAGTAAGTCATGAATTTGGACATGCTTTCGCGAAGCTTGGGGATGAGTACGGAATATTTTCGGGTGATATTCCTAATGAGCGAAAAAACATCTTAATTGAAGAAGCAAATAAATGGGGTTATTGGAAGAATATTGATTTTACATCTTACCCAAATCAAGTAAAATGGAAAAAATTCCTTCTTGATGAAAGGTATGCAGATGTTGATTTGGGTATTTTTGCGGGCGGTCAAACTTATCATGATGGTGTTTGGCATCCTTCGCAAAATAATATTATGACAAATGATACATCTCCAGATGCTCAGTTTGACGCTCCATCCCGTGAGGCTATCTATTATCGCATTCACAAACTCGCTTATGGAAAGGATTGGCAGTACAACTTTGAAGATTTTGTTCAATGGGATCTTAAGAATATCCAGAACGAGTCAAAAACATCCGTTCAGGCTGTTCCGTATCCGGCACGTGTCAATGAGAGGAAGCCGTTCTTCAAGATGAAGGAGATTCACAACAATGACGGACGAGAGGAAATAAGAATTATCATGAACTAAAACAATGTCAATTATGGAAAAGAAAAATAATTATATTGCCCCGAATGTTGATGTCATCGACATTGAGATTGAAGGTGGCTTTTGCTTAAGCAGTGGTGAGGCTACCCACGAGGGGACAACCGAAGAAGACTGGGATGAGCCTCACCCGTAAGATTTTTGTTCCACTTAAAACGTTTTCGCGGAACCAAACGCCTTTGAAAACCCATTTGGTGCAACTTAAAACGTTTATTTGGAACGAAATGGTAAGAATACTTGTGGGGCAGGTGTAAAAACTGACCGCCGGATGGGGAATCGCTCCTGATCCGGCGGCCATGATTTTCCCACCTGTGGGAATCAATATGTAAACCTAATGCTTTACCACATTTTTAGACTTGCTGTTTACTGATTTGGGATTTCCGTAGTAATCTATGTGGGAATTCCCGGACGTCTCGGTTTCGAGCTTTTGGGTGACTGTGACTGTGGCACCGGACACGCCGGACAGATTGACGGAAGCATCCTTCACGGTAAAACTCTTGCCGTTGAAAGTCGCAGTCCCGGAGGCGGTGACACTCATTTTATCTCCGTCTCCTTGGAGAGACAGCGACGACGCTCCGTCCAATTCCACAGAAACAATTCCGATTGTTCCGGAAAAAGTTACAGATGAAGCACCGGAAAGATTTGCCAGCAATTCATTGGCATTGACCTCCAGAGTCTTGATCTTGCCGACGCCGCTTGCGGTGGCATTGATGATTCCGGAACGGATATTCTCGAACTTGAGTGCGGTCGCGCCTGACATTGACAGCTGGACCTTGTCGGAATTTATGGAAGAAATGCCGGCTATCTCGGAAGCACCGCTGCATGTGATGAAACATGCCCCGGACTTCAGCGTCAGGTTGTCAATGCGTGAGGAGCCGCTCAGTGTGAAATTGGTCTTGTTCCAAGTTCCGGAAAGCCCGTCGAGTTTCGCCGTTCCGGACAATGTTACCGCCAGATTGTCCCCTGAGAAAGCCCCGCCCGACACGCTCATACGGCTGGTTCCGTTTAACGTAACGCTCGGAAAATCAGGCGTATAAATTGTCACGGTCGCACATGGGGCGCTGACATTCGCACTGCGGTACGGATATTTTTTCACATCCGTCACCAGCTCCAGGACGCCACCCGACTTTCTGATTTCGAACAAGTCGATATCATCCTTGTCCCACACCTCCATGACGACTTTATAATGATCCGACTTGACCAATGAAATCTTATAAGAAGTGAAAACGAATTTGCCACGTCCGGAAACTGACTGGGTTTTGGATACGGTGCGGATAGCGTTGAAAGACTTGAAATCATATTCCCGTCTCATGGCAGGATTCACACCTGCATTGACCTGAATCACGGACATTGCGCAAAGCAAGATCAGCAAAAAAAGATTCTTTTTCATAACATTGAAAATTTAATTATCATGCACGGCCGCCGTCCCGATGAAATAAGCCCGGCAACATTCGCCGTATAATATTCTGATTTCGTCAAGGCTGCGGCTGCAATATTTTTTCGTAACTTCCAGTTTTTCAGTATCTTCCAGTCCTTCGGCAAGATCCTCCGGGCAATACAGCAGGCTCTCGATGACTGACGACAGGCCCATCTCGCGGCACAGCTCCGATGCCGTTTCCATCTCCCGCACCTCCGAAAGCAGCGGCGCCACGCCCTCCCGATAATTCGCCACATACACCTCCGCCGGATCAATCCGTGCTTCGCGCCCCGGCAAAATGATGACGACCATCAATGCTGCCGCCATCCCTATTAAGGTCAATGCGAGTGTACGTCTGCGGAAGCGCTTTCTTGCACGCTCTTCATGAAGCCTCCCGAGAAACGCCTGCTCCGTCACCGACGGACAGCTTTCCAGCCCTTCGGCCAGACTCCTATACTTCTCGAAATATTTCTCCATATCATTCATAATCATTGAATTTCAACCGTTCTTTCAATTTTTCCGCAAGTTTTTTGCGTCCTCTCATGTATTGGCTGCGGACGCTGGATTCGCTGATTCCCAACATTGATGCAATCTCTTTATAATCAATGTCTTCTATAAGTTTCAATGTCAATATCGTCCGGTAGCCGTCGGGCATTGCCTTCAGCGCTTCCATCACCATCGGGAACACTTTTCCGTCCAATCCGGACCAAACCTCTTCGTTGCCATCGGCAAGAACGGGTTCCGCAGAAGTGAAGGCATCGTCAATGTTCACGAACCGCTTTTCGCGGCGCAGAAAGTCAATCGACTTGTTTATGCAGATCCGCTTCAGCCACGCCCATTCGTCGTCAGGTCTCCTGCTGCCCGTAATGAACCGGATCAATGTCTCCTGCATGATTTCTTCCGCTTCACCTGATGACAAAGTGATGCGCAAGGCCGTGTTGTACAGTCTCTTGCCGTATTGCCGGAAAAGTTCCGCCGCTTTTTTGTCATCAATGTCCATTTCTTCATCCAATGTTCTATACCATAGACGGGCAATGATAGATTTTGTTGCATGAATTCTTTAAAAATAGTAATTTTCGGAATCATTGGTAATAAAACATTGACCTGAATTATGAGAAATTTCTTGAAAACACTGGTGACGATGGCATTGTCACTTGGATGCATTGCGGTAGCGAATGCGGAGCCTGGATTGAGGGCGGAGGGCCCTCGGGGGAAGTATAAGGTGGCGAAGGGTGCGGACCTGCGCATCTTGGACGACAATATCTGGGATTACAGCAAGGACACGATTCCGCCGGCTTGGCGGAAGCTTGGGGAGGACCCTCGCGACAGTGTCAGGGGGCCGCAGTTCGCGCGGTTGATATCGGATTACGCGCCGGACGTGTTCGCATTGCAGGAATATTCGAAACACATGCACGACGTGTTCTATCCGTTGGTGCAGAAAAAGGGATATCAGATCGCTTATGAGTCCGGGAAGAACTGGAACAATACACCTATATTCTATAAGCCGGATGAATTGGAGCTCCTTTATGTGAAGTTCAATCTTTATACGCCGTCGGAGTGGTGCAACCATGGCTCCAAGTCTTATACGTCAGCTGTGTTCAAACGGAAGAAGGACGGAAAGATTTTCGCATTGGTCGGAACGCATCTCTGGTGGAAGAGCGACAAGGCAAAGGCGGGAAGCATGCAGGCGAGGGCTTCGCAGGTGAGGCTGATCATGGCTGAGGTGGAGGGCATTCTCGCCAAGTACAAGGATATTCCGGTGTTTGTCGTGGGGGATATGAATTGTGAGGAGAATACTGTCCCGATGCAGCAGTTTATCCAGGCGGGCTATGTTCCTTGCTATAAAGCTGCTACTGTTTACGGGGATAATCATAACGGTCATCATATATGCAGTCCGGCCGACGGATATTCTACGGCGAGCAGAAGGAAGGCGGACACCAGGGAAGGGGGCGCCATCGACCATCTGTTCATTTATGATCCTGCCGGAACTGCCGAGGTGAAGGTGTTCGACTGCATCATGGAAGAGTACACCGTAAAGCTTACCGACCACTATCCGAATATCATTGACGTGAGACTGTAGTCCGCGAGCATCCTCTTATTGAATAATTACTGATGCAAATGTTCAAATCCATCAAAGACCAGACGGACGAAGTCCTTCTCGTGAAATTGAAGCGTGGCAATATCCGCAGTTTCGAGGCGATATATGACCGCTACGCTCCGATGGTATTGAATTTTGTCCGCAAGATGATCAAGGATCAGATGCGTGCGGAAGATATTACCCAGAACATATTCATGCGGCTTTATGTCTCACGGAACAGCCTGGAGCCGGGGCTCTCGCTAAAGAACTGGCTGTTCGTGTGCGCCAGGAACGAGGCGTTGGATGTCCTCAGGTCCAAATGGGCGAAGGATGTGGCGAAGGTCCAGGAGATAATGGAAGATGCCCAGGTTTCTGTTCCGGAAGATGAGTATGAAGTTATAAAAGTTGAATATCACGACGATGCTACGGCGACAGTAGCTCAGATACCAGATTTTGTTGTGAGATGGGAATATGAGAACAGATCTTCTGTTACGCAACAATTGAGTACAGGCTTCTCTTCTACTGCAACTAGGACATCTAGCTTTAGTAACACATATGGCGTGTCTGTATCTGTCACCTCATCTTTTTCTGTAGATGTTCCTGTTGCAAATTCTAATTTGACTATAAGTATGAATTCATCATATTCTCATACTTGGGGGAAATCAGAGACTCAATCAGATACTAGAAATTATAATTTTCCAATAAGTGTTCCTCCGTATTGTAGAATAGTAGCCGAGGCCATTGTGGCAAGATATCAACTAAATGTAGGATATACGACATATTTAAGAAGTGTAAATACAGGGAAAGAAATACGTTTGGAGGGACGTTGGAGAGGGATTGACTGTGCGGAAATTAAAGCAAAATGTACAGAATATGAACTGGATTCAAATAATATCACTAAAATAAAGACATTTAACGGAGTGCCACATGAAGCAGTTGTCTTATAATAAGAATCTAAAGAGATTGCTTGTATGCCTATTTGTTATGCTTGTATCTTGTTCCGCATTGTTTGGACGCAACCCTATAAAGAATAGTAGATGCGATACTGAGTTTTTGCGGATTGTAGAAAGTATAAAACCGGGAGCAAGCAGAGATTTCGTGAAAAAACGTTTAGGAGAACCGTATAAAGTTGCATTTGTTCAGATTGCAGATAGTTGTTTATATGAACAGATGTCTTATCTCATCAATGTGAGAGCACGTGATTGCTCTGGTGGGATATCAATTCCGATGACAATAGAATATCACTTTATATTTAAAGATGGGGCTCTTATAGGTGTCTTTGAAAATGAGCTGGTCTCAAATAGTGCTAGAAAACAGAAAGAAAACCATTTGACGATAGATATGTTTGGTAAATTAAAGAAACAATAAGACTCCTGACTGGATCACTCCTGACGCCACAATAGGCTACTGAGAGCAGTCCATCGTGACATTACCATTGCGTCCAACTTCAAGGACGAGAACACCGACGTAGCTGCCAGAAGCGGCGAAATCAAGTTCTCCGGCGGAATGACATCCCTCACTATTCCGGTGAACCAGCTGGGCTACAAGGCTCCGGTGAATCCAGACGCCAGCATCGGCGGTATCACGGATATGGGCGAGTTCAAGGATTTCATCTCTGCCGTCAACAATGGCAGGAGTCTCTCCAGATGGTTCAATGAGGCAGGCGTGGCGCCGACCGTGAGACCGGAGCGATAGACCACTGTCTCATATATGACCCGTCCAAGTCTGTCGAGGTGAAGGTGTTCGACTGCATCATGGAAGAGTATACCGTAAAGCTTACCGACCACTATCCGAACATCATTGACGTGAGACTGTAGTCCGCGCAATCCTTTCTGCCAGAATATGTTGACAATAAGTAAAATTCAAGTATTTTATTGACAATTAAAAAATTATGTGTAAATTTGTAGCCCCAAAATTTGGGGAAAGTAACATAAATTAAAGATTTACAATCATTTATGCCAACAATTCAACAATTAGTTCGCAAAGGACGCGAGACAATCGCTGTGAAGAGCAAGTCTCGTGCGCTGGATGCTTGCCCTCAGAAGAGAGGTGTTTGCGTACGTGTGTATACTACTACACCTAAGAAACCTAACTCAGCAATGCGTAAGGTTGCCCGTGTACGTCTCACCAACACTAAAGAGGTCAACGCATACATCCCGGGCGAGGGTCACAACCTTCAGGAGCACTCAATCGTGCTCGTTAGAGGTGGTCGTGTAAAGGACCTCCCTGGTGTACGTTACCACATCCTTAGAGGAGCTTTGGATACCGCTGGCGTAGAAGGCAGGACACAGTCCCGTTCTCTCTACGGAGCCAAGAGACCAAAGAAATCTAAGAAGTAATTTTTTACCAATTTTCACTTTAATTTTTCACAAAAATGAGAAAATCGAAGCCTAGAAAGAGGATTCTACTTCCTGATCCTAAGTTTCACGATGCAAACGTAACACGTTTCGTGAATAATCTTATGTTGCAGGGGAAGAAGAGTATCGCGTATTCTATTTTTTACGATGCCATTGACATGGTAGGCGAGAAGATGAAAGATTCTGACAAGGCTCCTCTAGATATCTGGAGGAAAGCTCTCGAAAATGTGACCCCGCAGATTGAGGTCAAGAGCCGCAGGGTCGGTGGAGCTAACTTTCAGGTGCCAACAGAGTTGAGACCGGAGAGAAAGATTTCACTTTCGATGAAGAACCTGATTCTTTTTGCACGTAAACGTTCCGGCCACTCTATGGCAGAAAAACTTTGTGCAGAGATTGTAGCCGCTTACAACAATGAGGGTGGCGCATACAAGAGAAAAGAAGATATGCACAAAATGGCAGAGGCCAACAAGGCGTTTGCTCACTTCCGTTTCTAATTCCCGCAGACGATGGCAAAAAGAGATCTTAGATTTACCAGAAACATCGGTATCATGGCTCACATTGATGCCGGTAAGACGACCACTTCAGAGCGTATCCTTTTCTACACCGGTAAGACACACAAGATCGGTGAGGTACACGATGGTGGTGCTACAATGGACTGGATGGTTCAGGAGCAGGAGCGTGGTATTACCATTACCTCTGCTGCGACCACAGCCTTCTGGCATTATGACGGGAATGTTTATCAGCTGAACCTTATCGATACCCCGGGCCACGTGGACTTTACCGTTGAGGTAGAGCGTTCACTCCGTGTGCTTGACGGAACTATCGCTACATTCGATGCTGTAGGTAAAGTTCAGCCACAGTCCGAGACCGTATGGCGTCAGGCAGACAAATTCGGTGTTCCGAAGATTGCCTATGTCAACAAGATGGACCGTGTAGGTGCCGACTTCCTCGGTTGCGTCAAGGATATCAAGGACAAACTCGGAGCTACCGCAGTTCCTATTGCACTTCCTATCGGCGCTGAGGACAAGTTCGTCGGTATCATTGACCTTATCGACAGAAAAGCTATCGAGTACGAGGCAGACAACACCAAGCTTGTAAACTACCACGAGATTCCTATCCCTGAAGATATGAAGGGTGAGGTTGAACTCTGGAGAGACAGGCTTATCGAGGCTGCTGCCGAGTGCGACGATGCTCTTATGGAGAAATACTTCGAGGATCCGGAGTCAGTTACCAAGGACGAAATCATTGCAGCTATCCGTAAGGGTACTATCGCGATGAAGATTGTTCCTGCTACTTGCGGTTCTTCATATAAGGACAAGGGCGTGCAGTTCCTTCTTGACGCTGTCATCCGCTACCTGCCTTCACCTATCGATGTAGGTGCTGTCAAGGGTACAGACCCTAAGACCGGTGAAGAGGTTAAGGTTGAGCCTACAGCAGCCAAGCCGTTTGCAGGCCTTGTATTCAAGATTGCAACAGACCCGTTTGTAGGTCGTCTTGCATATATCAGAGCTTATCAGGGACATCTCGATGCCGGTTCATACGTGCTCAACACACGTACAGGCAAGAAAGAGAGAGTTGCCCGTCTCTACCAGATGCACTCAAATCATCAGAACCCTATCGAATTCGTAGAGGCAGGCGACATCTGTGCAGCAGTAGGTTTCAAAGACCTTCGTACCGGTGATACAATCTGTGCTGAGGATCATCCTGTTGTCCTTGAGGCAATGGAGTTCCCGGATCCGGTTATCGGTATCGCAGTAGAGCCTAAGACTCAGTCTGACCTTGAGAAACTCGGTGTTGCTCTCGGCAAGCTTGCTGAAGAGGACCCTACTTTCACAGTCAAGTCAGACCACGAGACAGGCCAGACAGTCATCAGCGGTATGGGTGAGCTTCACCTTGATATCATCGTTGACCGTCTCCGTCGTGAGTTCGGTGTGGAGATTAACCAGGGGGCACCTCAGGTTAACTACAAAGAGGCTATCACAACTACAGTTCAGCATCGTGAGCTCTTCAAGAAGCAGACCGGTGGTCGTGGTAAGTTCGCAGATATCATCGTTGAAATCGGCCCTGCAGATGAGGGAGTTACCGGACTTCAGTTCGATAACCAGGTTAAGGGCGGTAACGTTCCTAAGGAGTACGTTCCTTGCGTACAGAAAGGTTTCGAGTCAGCAATGGCCAATGGTGTTCTTGCAGGCTACGAGGTTCCTTCTCTCAAGGTTACTCTCCTCGACGGTTCTTACCATCCGGTCGATTCAGACCAGCTCTCATTCGAGATCTGCGCCCGCAATGCATTCCGTCACGCTTGCCCTAAGGCACATCCGGTTCTCCTTGAGCCTATCATGAGCCTTGAGGTTGTGACCCCAGAAGAATACATGGGTGATATCGTCGGCGACCTTAACCGCCGTAGAGGTCAGATCAATGCTATGGATTCCACCGCCAACGGCGCAAGAATCATCAAGGCATACGTTCCTCTTTCAGAGCAGTTCGGTTATGTGACTGTCCTCAGAACCCTTTCTTCCGGCCGTGCTACCAGCACAATGACCTTCGACCACTATTCAGAGGTTCCGGCTAACTTGGCTAAGGAGGTTATCGAGAAGAGCGGTTACAAGGCATCCGATGACGACGAATAATTATTAACGGTAAAAAGGAGTATTTTGACATGGGTCAGAAAATCAGAATAAAGCTCAAATCATTCGATCATATGCTGCTTGACAAGTCAGCTAAAAAGATCGCTGAAACAGTGTCTTCTACCGGTGCTAAGGTTTGTGGTCCTATTCCACTTCCTACCAGTACCAAGATTTTCACTGTGAACCGCTCTACCTTCGTTAACAAGAAGTCACGTGAGCAGTTCGAACTCAATTCTTATTGCAGACTTCTGGATATCGACGAGTCTAATGCTAAGACAGTTGATTCTCTTATGAAGCTTGAGCTGCCTTCAGGAGTTGAGGTTGAAATCAAAGTCTGATAGAAATCAGCATCCTGTAGTGCTGAATTGTTTCGGAACTCAGGAAAAATAATTATATTTGCAAGACCGGTTCTTGCGGCCGGTCCTGCAATATTGGTCCCATAGCTCAGTTGGTTAGTAGCATCTGACTCATAATCAGAGGGTCACAGGTTCAAGCCCTGTTGGGACCACAAAAAAAAGTTCGCATTCTCATGCGAGCTTTTTTTTGTGGTCCCTGGTGGGACTTTTTATTTCCCCCTCGGTCCCCCATTACGGGGGAGGTTTGCCCTCCGGGCTTGATTGTGCTCACACTTTCGCGTGGACTTTTTCTTTTGTGGTCCCTGGTGGGACCGTGTTTACTGTTTCGAGATGTTTTCGCGCATGTCGGTGTCGGCTTGGATGTTCTTCATTTTGTAGTAATCCATGACACCGAGATTGCCATTGCGGAACGCCTCGGCCATTGCCAGCGGAACCTGTGCTTCGGCCTCTATGACCTTTGCGCGGGCCTCCTGGGCCTTTGCCTTCATCTCCTGCTCCAGAGCTACGGCCATTGCCCTGCGCTCCTCTGCACGGGCCTGTGCGATGTTCTTGTCGGCATCAGCCTGGTCCATCTGGAGAACTGCACCGATATTCTTTCCTATATCAATATCCGCTATGTCGATGGACAGAATCTCGAAAGCGGTACCTGCATCCAGACCCTTGGCCAGAACCACTTTGGAAATTGACTCCGGCTTCTCCAGAACCTCTGCATGGCTCTCTGCTGAACCGATTGATGATACGATACCTTCACCGACGCGCGCCAGAACCGTCTCTTCACCGGCACCGCCGACGAGCTGGTTGATATTGGCACGAACCGTCACACGGGCCTTGCATATAAGCTGGATACCGTTCTTGGCCACGGCCGTTACAGGCGGAGTGTTGATGACCTTGGGATTCACCGACATCTGGACAGCCTCGAAAACATCACGTCCGGCCAAGTCGATTCCTGCAGCCGTCTTGAAATCCAGAGGAATGTTCGCCTTGTCGGCGGAAATAAGGGCATTGACCACCTTCACGACATTGCCCTTGGCGAGATAGTGCGCCTCCAACTCATTGGCCTTCAGCGTTAAGCCTGCCTTGGTGCCGGTAATCATTGCGATTACGATGGTGTTCGGATTTACGCCTCTCCAGCGCATTAGCACAAGCTGGACGAGCGGAATATGTACTCCTGAAAGCACCGCCTGGAACCATAAGGTTACCGGGAAGAACCATAACAGGACGATGAGAGCTACTAAAGCGATAGCTGCCCACAGAATCATTGGAATTCCCATAATGTTGTTGTGTTTTAATGATTTTTAGAATGCTTCATCCGGCATTACCGGCTTTACATAGATCTTTTTGTTCTCCATGTGCACGACTTCGATTTCCGTTCCGGCATCGATCATTCCCTCCAATGCCGTGACTTCGAAGCTTTTGTCGTTGATTCTTGCCGTGCCGACAGGACCTAGCCTCGTGACGGCTTTTCCGCGGTCTCCCACGCCGACAGACTCCTCCTCGGGTTTGTTGTCGATTACCGTATCAAGTTGCAGACGCTTCCACGTCTTCGCTCTCAATGCGTAGAAAAGCAGCACGGAAATCAATACGATATTGACCAATGTCGTGATGACTCCGGCGGCTGTGCCCAGGCAGGCAAATGCGTAATAAGACGACCCGCAGAGGGCCAGAAGCCCCAAGATTCCTGCGGCGCCGATGCCCGGGATAAGGAATATCTCAGCCAGGATAAGAATTATGCCTGCGATTACGAGTGTTATGACCAGTCCCATATTATCTTCAATTAATATCCATCCCACAAGATAAGCATTTTCCTGAAGAACCCGGTCAATGAAGAGCTATTTTATTTCCGACATGCCTGCAGATTCGATACGGACGTTCGTGATTCCTGATATTTTCAATGCCGAGATGACGGCATCCGCCTCTGCACGGCTGTCATAAGGGCCCAAGATGAAGGATATGACGCCGCCTTCCGTAGTACGCGCCATGTCGGCCTCCGTAACCACCTTGACACTAGCCATTTCCGTATCATTCAACGCCGCACCGTCCGCCGGGAAAATCCTCACCTGGAACAGCTCGTGTATCGTCTTTTCCAATGATCTTGCCTTCTGTACGGTAATCGGCTTGCCGTCTAGGAACGCGACGATTATCGCGCTTCTGAAACCGACTCTCTTGACCTTGTTCAGATTAGCCAGGACATCCTTGTAGCTATGGAATAATCCGACGGAATAAATGCGTTTCCCGGTGCTGCCGATACGTTCAAATACAGGGCTTAATCCCTTGATTTGCTTTACAGTAGCCTTGTTGGACATCAGGAATATCTGTATCTGATATATCAGCCCTCCAGGCAATGTGTTGTCCTCTGCGAAACGCCCCTCTTCAAGTACCTGGAACGTGTAGTCGAACGACGGCTTCGGCTTCTGCATCTCCAGATGAAGCGGCGCACCCATGTTCATCTTCGCGAAAGTGTAGCCCGCCGACCCGCCGACAATCTCCCTGTCAGCTTCATGCTGAAGCTTTTCAGGGTCAATGACGACGCCGCTCTGGAGGAATTCCAATTCGATTTTCTGCAATTCCCTGCTGGCTACCGCCAATGAATCCTTCAGTTTAGGGATCAATGCCTCTTTACTCAGAATAGAGGCGGCGAGTTTGCTCCTTTCCTGTCCGGAAACCTCTGTAAGCCAGCTGCGGTCCTTGTCCAGATCCGTGCTGTGCTTATATATGGAATCACGTAAAGACCTTACCTGTAACAACTTGTCGGAATATCTCCGCATGTCGGCATTGTCCTGCATATCATCAGCCGCCGCAGGGCTGCTTCCAACCCTTTCAGGGTCGTCTGCCGGTTCCAAACGACATAATTTTTCCAATTCCTCCGGACTGTCAATGGCCTTCCTCACCGGCATGCTGTCGAATTCCAGCACATAGATATCCACACTGTCCGCCTGGCAGGCGCGATTGGACGCGAACATTGAATATTTCCCGTCAGCGGTATTGATGAACAGAAAATCATCGTATGGAGAAGAATAAGGGAAGCCCATGTTGACAGGTATGCCCCAATCTTTCAGGTTTTCATCCCAATCCGAGACATAAAGGTCGTATCCGCCCATGCCATAGAGACCTCTGGATGCGAAGAACAATTGTTTTCCATCCGGCGAGAGCATAGGGTAAATTTCGTCTGAAGAAGAGGTTACCTGCTCATTGATAAGCTCCGGAACGGACCACAGAGAGTCTTGATGCTCAGTGCGATAGATGTTGCGGATGCCCTCCTGGTCATTCGCCGACCAATATATTTGTCCAGATCCTTCCGGGACATATGTCGCTCTCACGAAACGGTCATGCGCCGAAGAATCCAGCTGGTTCGGGATTGCCCGCCAGCTCTTGTCCGGGAGAGGGAAGTACAGGAAAAAATCTTTCAGCGAGAAACGTTTCCTAGCTACGGCGACAGGGTTGCTGCAAAATCCCTTCATGCTGTTCCCGTTCTGCGCCTGTACCATCGCCTCGTCGATGAGGATTGACGTGAGAGAATCGGCATCAGCCTTCGCGCTCTCGAAGGCTCCGGTAGCCTCCGCGAACTTGTAACTACGTATCAATGAATCAGTAACGACTTTCAGGCGTCGCATGTCCACGCTTCTGCGGTTCACATGCAATGTGTCCGTCACTTCCTGCCCCTGCATGGTGAATGCAGCGGTAACGACGGCAAATATTGAAAATATAATCTTCACTCTTTTCATAACATGGACTGCAAAAATAAGAAATTACTTGCAGAAAGTTTCTTAGTACGAAAAAATTAGATAAATTTGCACTCTATTGCCACTATTGGAAATTAATATAAATTTAAAATATTCAAACAAATGCAAAGCAAAGGTGCAATCAAACTAGTAGCGGTTCTGCTCGCTCTCGCCTGCGTCTGGCAGTTGTCTTTCACTCTTGTAACAAGTATTCAGGAGAACAAGGCAGCGAAATACGCCCAGAATGCTGTCGAAGTGTACAAGCAGTCAGCAGAATTTGCTGAAATTCCTGAGGTGGATAAGGCCTATGTGCTCGATTCTATCGCCAAAAAAGAGAATCGTTGGTACATTGACTCGATTTCAAGCGAGAAAGTCTACTTCAGATATACTTATAAAGATGTAAAGTCTAAGGAGATCAACCTCGGTCTTGACTTGAAGGGCGGTATGAACGTCATGCTTCAGGTCCAGCTCGAAGACCTCGTAAAGGCTCTCGCAGGAGAGAACAGGACTCCTGAGTTCGAGAAGGCAATCAGCCTCGCCAAAGAGCGCAGCGTGAAATCACCGGATGATTTCATCACGTTGTTCGCCCAGGCATGGAAAGAGGTTTCCAACGGACAGAGACTTGCACAGGTGTTCGGTACATACGACCTCGCCAAACTCATCAACCCGCAGTCTACCGACGAGGAGGTTCTTTCTGTCATCAGAGAGAATGCTGAGAGCGCTGTCGCCAACTCATTCAATGTCCTCCGTAACCGTATCGACCGTTTCGGTGTTACACAGCCTTCTATCCAGAGACTTGGTAACAGCGGACGTATTCTCGTCGAGCTTCCTGGCGTAAAGGAACCTGAGCGTGTCAGAAATCTCCTGCAGGGAACTGCTTCCCTTGAGTTCTGGACCACTTACGATTATTCAGAAATCGCACAGGACCTCCAGAATGCTGATGCTATTCTCGCCCAGACTCTTGAAACATCTGGAGAAGACTCTACAGCAGTGGCAGAGACAGTGGAATCCGCTTCTGATTCATTGCTTAACAGCGAAATCGGCAAGTCAGCTGCTGCTGATGCCAAGGCTCAGGCTGCGTTCAAGAAAGCTCACCCTCTCTTCGCAGTGCTCCACCCTACGAACTATGGTAGAGGTGCTTGCATGGGTTATGCCCTCGGCAGCGATACAGCGACTGTATCCAAACTCCTTAAAGCTCCAGAGTTGAGCGGTGTTCTCCCTGCAGAACTCAAACCTATCTGGACCGTCAAGCCTTCAAGCTACATCCAGGGCGGCAATTACTTCGAGTTGGTTGCCATCAAGGCTGCTACCAGAGACGGAAAGGCTCCACTCGACGGTTCAGCAGTTACCGATGCCCGCGTATCTTACAGCGGACAGGGCATGAACAAGGGTAACCCTTCAGTTTCCATGACAATGAACGCCGAGGGTGCTTCCATCTGGGCCCGTCTTACCAAGGACAATATCGGCAAGCAGATTGCAATCGTACTCGATGACCGTGTATATTCATATCCTAACGTCAATGCGGAGATTACAGGCGGAAATTCAGAGATTACCGGAGGTTTCGATGTGGAAGAGGCTACTGACCTTGCCAACGTCCTGAATTCAGGTAAGCTTCCTGCACCTGCCAAGATCATCCAGGAGCAGGTCGTAGGTCCTACACTCGGTTCAGAGTCCATCAATGCCGGTCTCATCTCATTCGTCATCGCCTTCCTCCTGGTGCTCGCATACATGATATTCTTCTACAGCGGCGCCGGATTCGTGGCTGATCTCGCACTTCTGTGCAACGTCCTCCTCCTCTTCGGTACTCTCGTATCATTCGGAGCTGTGCTTACATTGCCAGGTATTGCCGGTCTCGTCCTCACAATGGGTATGGCGGTCGATGCCAATGTGATTATCTATGAGCGTGTGAAAGAGGAGCTTGCTGCCGGCAAGGGTCTGTCAAAGGCTATCGCTGACGGTTATTCCAATGCTTACTCTGCAATTATCGACGGTCAGGTAACCACTCTCCTTACCGGTATCGTGCTGTTCATCTTCGGTTCAGGTCCTGTACAGGGCTTCGCCACCACCCTCATCATCGGTATCATCACATCCGTTCTTACCTCTATCTTCATCACCAGAATCATCTTCGATGACAGAGTTTCCAAGGGCAAGAGCGTATCATTCGAGAATAATCTTACAAAAGACTTCCTCAAGCATACCAAGTTCAACTTCCTTGACAAGAAGAAATACTCTTATATGTTCTCCGGAGCGCTCATTGTAATCGCGATTGCATCCATCTGCATCAAGGGCTTTACCTATGGTGTTGACTTCACAGGTGGTCGTACATACGTCGTAAGATTCGACAAGCCGGTTACTGCCGAGTCAGTCCGTGAGGCTGCCGAGAAAGAATTCGGTGAGTCTGTGGAGGTTAAGCAGTTCGGTGGTGAGAGCCAGATGAAGATTACTACCAAGTACAAGGTTGAGAATGAGTCAAGCGAGGTGGATTCAGAGGTAGAGGCTAAACTCTATGAGGCAATGAAGGGCTTCTTCGCAGAGAAAGACATTACCCTCGACGAGTTCACGTCTACCCTTGACAACCCTAACGGCATCATTTCTTCCGACAAGGTAGGTCCTACCATCGCAAACGATATCAAGAGATCAGCTGTATTCGCAGTCCTCATCGCGCTGTTCGTAATCTTCGCTTATATCGCAGTACGATTCAATGGCTGGACATGGGGTCTCGGCGGTGTGGTTTCACTCGCACACACGGCTATCATCGTCATCGGTTTCTTCTCCCTGTTCTCCGGAATCCTTCCGTTCAACCTGGACGTTGACCAGACGTTTATCGCCGCTATCCTGACCATCATCGGATACGCCATCAACGATAATGTGGTTATCTTCGACCGAATCCGTGAGTACAAGACAATGCATCCTAAGGCCGACTTCAAGTCCAATGCAAACCTTGCGCTCAACAGCACCCTCACCAGAACCATCAACACATCCGTGTCTACTCTCGTGACAATGCTTGCAATCGCAATCTTCGGTGGCGAGTCTATCCGCGGTCTGTCAGTTGCCTTGATTCTCGGTATCTGCTTCGGTACATACGCTTCAATCTTCATCGGTACTCCTGTAATGTTCGATGCTTACATGTGGAACGAGAAGAGACAAGAAGCCAAGAAAGCCGCAACAAAGAAATAAACCTGGCGCTCTGACGCCTTAGAATATGTCAAGCCCCGACGGAGAACATCCGCCGGGGCATTTCGCATATATGGCATTGTCTGTCGATTTTTATATCTTTCCAGGAAAGTTCTGCTTCATAAATTATCAGGGCTACTGAACAGAATAAAACCTCGAATAAGCCCATGTTCTGGTGAATATGGAGCATAGTCCCACCCTGCTGGTTATCCGTCGTTCCTGGTGGGTGATTTCAACGCAAAGGCCGATCATCCGAGCCATCAGATATGGCATGAGCACTGGTCAGATGCTGCAGATGTCGGTGCGGAACACTGCGGACATAAAGAAACTCCCCGGAATCCATGGCGGATTTCGGGGAGTGATATTTTATGACTAGCCGGGTTTAACCGGCATTGACATTATTATTTGTACTGAGCGAACTCGATGTCTTTCTCGGCGCGAGCCTTGAGAGCTGAATCCTTGCTAGCCTTCTCGATGTATGTCTTCACGTCAGCAGCTTTGCCCTGGCGAGCAGCGATGATGGCGCGGAGGTAGTTAGCCTTAGGGCACTGGCACTTGAGAGCGGCAGCAGCCTCAGCTGGCTTGTCGATAAGAACGTATGCGAGAGCCTCGTTGAAAGAGTTGGTACCCTTGAGAGCGGCAGCAGCCTTCTCGTAGTTGCCGTTCAGGATGTCGATGACAGCCTGGTTCTCTTTTGCACCTGCAGCAGCGAATGACTTCTGAGCAGCAGCGAAGTCACCCTTGCGGAGAGCGATAACGCCCTTAGCGTTCTCGAGGTCAGCATCCTTGGTCTGAACCTTGCCGAATGCGTTCTCAGCAGACTTGAGGTCGTTCTCGTTCAAGTAAAGAACGCCAAGGTTGAACTGTGCGCGGTCGCTGTTGAACTTCTCTACAGCCTTCTTGTAGAGAGCCTCTTTTGTCTTAGCCTCTTTAACAAGTGTAGCTGAACGGAGGAGAGCCTCTTCGTCAAGAACGTCCATGTTCTCGTCAACGAATTTGAGGAGCTCTTCCTTGGTGTAGTTCTGATATTCTACGTTAGCGATGAATCTTGCACGACGGAGCTCAGGAAGAACCTCTTTCTTGAGGGTTGTGTAAACCTCAGACATGTTCTTGATCTCGCTCTCACGAACAGCAGGATCGCTGTACATGGAAAGAACGCGGATGATAAGATCCTTATCCTCGATGTTTGACTCGGAAACGAGCTCCTGGAAGCCTTCCCAGTCCTGACCTACGCTCTTAACCTCAGGGTCGGTAACTTCTTTACCCTTAACGACCTTGCTCCAAGCCTTGTCAGCGCTCTTTGAACGCTTGTCAGAAAGTTTGGCGTTAAGCTCCTGTCCGCCGTCCGGAGATGCATAAGCTACGACTTCAGTACCCTTGAGGGTCTTTCTTTCGTTGTTCTTGATCTCATCGAGAGCAGCCTGGAAGTCCTTGATCGAAGCTGATTTGAGCTCCTTGCTGCGAACGTCTGCAGAGTTGATGGTGTAAAGAATCTGGCCTTCAGCTGACTGAGGGATAACCTCCTGATAGTTGTCAGCCTTGTAAGCTACCTTGCCGAGACCTTCACCGTAACCTACGAGCATGTAAGTGGTGTTTGCGCCGTCAGCAACCTTCTTGATAGGGAGGTCGATAGACTTCTTCTTGTATTTTACGACACCGCGAAGCTCGAGGTGAGACTGCTCCATACCCTTAACATATTCGAAGTGAACCTTCTCTGTTACGGTCTGGCCGTCAGAAGATACTACGGTGTAGTTATCCTTAACTTTCTCGCCCTGATACATGAATGGAGCCATTGTAGCTTCACCACCCTCATAAACGAGCACTGGAGTAACTTCGAGGATTGCCTTCGGGTGGAAGTAATCAGCAGGATAAGTTACAGATACGGTAGCATCGATTTTACCGGCTACAACTTCAAGCGGTGACGGATCGCAGGTAACGGTAACGCTCTCTGCCATCTCTGCCATCTTCTCAGGAGAAGCACAAGCGACAGCTGCAAGTCCGAGGACTGCTACTGCCAATGATTTGATTTCCTTTCTCATGACTGAAATAAAAATAAATTTATAATAACTGAATTGTACTTTTACCAAATTCCGCACCAAGTTACTAATAATTTTGCAATTTTAGGCAATGTGGCTTCATATTTTCAGTGTATTTTGTAACTTTGTCTGACTATGGACGCACAGGATTTACAGAAACTTAAGAATAAATACGACATTGTCGGCAATGATCCTTCGCTCAACCGCGCATTGGAAATGGCCGTGGCAGTGGCGCCGACCGACCTTACCGTGCTTGTAACGGGCGAAAGCGGTGTCGGCAAGGACAATATTCCTAAGATCATTCATCAGTTCAGTCGCCGTAAGAATGCCAAATACTTTGCGGTGAACTGTGGTGCTATCCCTGAGGGAACCATTGATTCTGAATTGTTCGGACACGAGAAGGGCTCGTTTACCGGAGCGATTGAGGCTCGGAAAGGATATTTCGAGGAGGCTGACGGGGGAACATTGTTCCTGGACGAGGTCGGCGAATTGCCGCTTCCGTCACAGGCGAAACTCCTCCGCGTGCTCCAGTCCGGCGAATACATACGCGTCGGCTCATCCAAGGTGAGCAAGACCGATGTGAGGGTCATTGCGGCGACCAATGTCGACCTTCTCTACGCCGTTTCCAAAGGCAAATTCCGTGAAGACTTATATTATAGGTTGAACGCCATCCAGATCAAGATGCCGTCGCTTCGTGAACGGAAAGAGGATATCTATCTGTTGTTCAGGAAGTTCACTTCGGATTTCTCCGAGAAATACGGCATGAGCAAGGTGTCATTGACCAGAGACGCGATAGAATTGCTTACGCGCTACCGCTGGCCTGGCAACATCCGCCAGCTGAAGAACATTGCCGAGACGGTGTCCGCATTGGAAGGGCAGCGCCTTACGCCGGTGTCCGGACGCTGCGAGGTCGATGCCGCGACGCTGTCGACCTATCTTCCGAAGGATGATGTCAATGCCTTGCCTGTCAAGTATCATGACAGTTCGTCAGATATCTCGCAGGAAGAAAAGCAGGAGATTTACAAGGCCCTTTACAGTCTCAATGCCGAGGTGACCAAGCTGAAGCAGATCATTGCCTCCGGCGGTATCATGCCGTCTGCGGCGGATGTGACGCAGCCCAAGCCTTTGGCAATGCCGGCGGACACTGGTTCCCGTGACGGCTATATTTCCAGACCGGAATCGGATTGGACTGACAATGAGCGTGATATCGATGAACAGTCGACATTGCCGAGGCATGATGAAATCCATGCTGTAGAGACCGGACACGGAGATGAGAATTTCTCCATATCGCAGTCGAATCAGGACCTGATAAGGAAAGCATTGGAGAAACATAACGGAAACCGCAAGAAAGCGGCGGAGGAGCTGGGGATTTCCGAAAGGACATTGTACAGGAAACTTCCTCCGGAATTCCGCAATTTGAAGAAAGCGGACGAATAGTATTGATATGAAATCATTTGGAAAAATATTTTCGGCGGCAGGTGTCGCATTGGCTATCATGACGACGGCGCTGATCGTGCGTTCCTGCGGGATATATTCGTTCTCCGGAACTTCCATTCAGCCCGATGTCAAGACCGTCACTATCAATTACTTCGAGTATAAGGCATTGAAGGTGAACCCGACATTGAGCAACAGCATGACGGAGTCATTGAAAGATAAATTCCGGAAGATGACGAGGCTGGAGCAGGTGGACATGGACGGCGATTTGGAGATTACCGGCTCGATTACCGGCTATGACGTGCGCGCAATGGCGGTGACGGCGAACGAGGTGGCGGCGCAGAACAGGCTCACGGTCACGGTCAAGATTGACTTTACCAACAGGAAATATCCTGAGGATGATTTTCAGGGCAAGTCTTTTTCTGCGTATGCGGATTATGATTCGACCCAGTCCCTGGATGCGGTGGAAGGCACATTGTGCGACGAGATCATTGAGAAGATTTGTGAGGATGTGTTCAATGCGACTGTGGCGAACTGGTAGAATATGGAGCAGAAAGCGATAAATCTTAAAACATTGACAATGGATGAGTTGGCCGGTGTGGTGAACCTTTATCCATGGTATGGCGCGGCGAGGAAGGAGCTCTGCCGCAGGATGGCCGGTGTAGGCGGCGAGTCGTGGGGCGTGTCCCAGTTCTCCGACCAGGCAATGTATGTGGGGGACCGCGGGTCAATAGCCGAGATTATGCACAAAGGCGATGGGGCGGATTATTCCGACAAAGGGCTGGAGGCGCTGCTGAGTTCATATATAGAGGAAAAGAAAAAGGAGGATGCTCCGGTCTATGAGCGTAAAGTCCACGTTGTCGGCGGCGATTTCTTCTCCCAGTCGGAGTACGAGAAGGTCAAGAAGGTCGAGGACAATGTTTTTGCCCGTTTCCAGCCGAAGACGCGTCCGCGTCCGGAAGAGCATGGAGATGTGTCAGGACTGGATTTCTGCACGGAAACATTGGCGCAAATTTACGCTGAACAAGGCTATTTTGAACAGGCAAAGCGCATTTACGGCAAACTAATTTTGGCATTCCCGGAAAAAAGTGCTTACTTTGCATCCCTTATTGGAAAATTGGATAATTTGATAAATAATCAGACGTTATGAACGTAATATTTACTATTCTTGTAGTTCTCGTTGTTATTGCCAGCATACTGCTTACAATCGTAGTATTGCTTCAGAATGGCAAAGGTGACAGCATGGCCAGCAACTTCGTTGCAGGAAACCAGACTTTCGGTGTAAGGCAGACAGCCAATATGCTTGAGAAAGTTACTTGGGGTCTTGTTGCATTCATCGTAATCGTTTCTGTGATTTCCTCATTTACTATGGGCTCACAGGGTACACAGGTGGATATTACCAATAAGCTCGGAAACGAGGCTACAGAGCAGCCTGCATTCCCTACACCTGCACCTGCACAGCAGAGCGCACCTGCAACTGAAGCTCCAGCAGAGTAGTTTGCGACAAATGCCGGAACTGACAAATTGTCAGTAATTTCCGGGAAGGAATATATTTTGGACTATAGCCGTTTGTTCTTCGGAGCAGACGGCTATATCCCGTTAGGATAAGTCTCAGTATCAGCAGGAAGACCTGAATGATAAGCTCCAGGGGACAAAAAGGAGTTTATTATTATGGAAAATTACAACATGCAGAACAATGCCGGCGGCGGAAAGCTTGAGACATTGAACAAGTTCGCGGTGAACTTGAACGAAAGAGCTGCAGCGGGGAAACTTGACCCTGTCATCGGCAGGGATGAGGAGATCCGTCGTGTGTTGCAGATATTGAGCCGTAGGACCAAGAACAACCCTATTCTCGTAGGTGAACCGGGTGTGGGTAAAACCGCTATCGCCGAAGGTCTTGCGCAGAAAATCGTTGATGGGGCTGTCCCTGAAAACCTGAAAGATAAAATCGTCTATTCGCTTGATATGGGTGCACTTATAGCAGGTGCCAAGTATCAGGGCGAGTTCGAGGAGAGGCTGAAAGGCGTCGTAAAGGACGTTGTGGACAGCCAGGGACAGATTATCCTGTTCATAGATGAGATTCATACGTTGGTCGGTGCCGGAAGGGCTTCCGGTGCAATGGATGCGTCCAATATTCTTAAACCGGCATTGGCCAGGGGCGAGCTGAGGACGATCGGTTCCACCACATTGGACGAGTATCAGAATTATTTCGAGGCCGACAAGGCATTGGAAAGACGTTTCCAGATGGTCATGGTGGACGAGCCTACGCCGGCAGAGTCCATCGCCATCTTGAGGGGCCTGAAGGAGAGATATGAGAACCATCACAGGGTACGTATCGAGGATGATGCGTTGATCGCTGCGGTGAACCTGTCTCATAGGTACATCACGAGCCGTTTCCTTCCGGACAAGGCCATAGACCTTGTGGATGAGGCCGCTTCCAAGCTTCGTCTGGAGATGAATTCCGTACCGGAGCCGATAGATGAGCTCAACAGCCAGATCCGTCAGTTCGAAATCGAGAAGGAAGCCATCAAGAGGGAAGGCGTTTCATTGAAACTTGACAAGATCAATGACCAGTTGAAGGAACTTAACGCGAAACGTGACGTCCTGATGAAGAAGTGGGATGAGGAGAAAGGTATTCTTTCCGGCATCCAGACAGCCCGCCAGCAGATGGAGGACTACAAGATTCAGGCGCAGTCCGCAGAGAGGGCCGGTGATTATGGAAAGGTAGCGGAACTCCGTTACGGCAAGATGGCTGAAGCCCAGAAGAAGATAGATGAACTTACCGCCAGACAGGCCGCTGTGAAGGATCCTATCATCACAGAGTCCGTTACGCCGGAAGATATCGCTGATGTGGTGTCCAGATGGACCGGAATACCGGTGAACAGGATGCTGGAAAGCGAGAAGGAGAAATTGCTCCGTATGGAGGACGAACTTCATAAGAGAGTCGTCGGTCAGGAGCAGGCCATACATGCCGTAGCTGATGCCGTCCGCAGAAGCCGTGCTGGCCTTTCCAATGAGAAGAGACCTATCGGTTCATTCCTGTTCATGGGTACGACCGGTGTCGGCAAGACCGAGCTTGCCAAGGCGCTCGCGGAGTTTCTGTTCAATGATGAGAACATGATTACCCGTATTGATATGAGTGAGTATCAGGAACGTCACACTGTGAGCCGTCTTATCGGTGCTCCTCCGGGATATGTAGGATATGATGAAGGTGGCCAGCTCACCGAGGCTGTAAGGCGTAAACCTTATTCTGTAGTGCTGCTTGATGAAATCGAGAAGGCCCATCCTGATGTGTTCAACATCTTGCTTCAGGTGCTTGATGACGGCCGTCTTACAGACAATAAGGGTCGTACCGTAGATTTCAAGAATACCATCATCATCATGACTTCCAATGTCGGTTCGGATATTATCCAGAGCTACATGGAGAAGCTTCCTGAGGTCGGGAAGAAAGGGGAGGCTCCTGCCGAGGCTGCCGCAGCCATCGCCAAGAGGAACCAGATGCTGGGCGAATGCAAGGGCAAGATACTTGAACTTCTCAGACAGACGATCAGGCCTGAATTCCTGAACCGTATCGATGAGATAATAATGTTCGAGCCTCTGACCAAGAATGATATACGTGATATCCTTCATATCCAGATGAAACAGCTTCAGAGCAAGCTGTCCGAGGATGGTGTGGAAATCAGTTTCACTCCGGCATTCGAGGATTACATGACCGATATGGGTTACGATCCGGCATTCGGTGCGCGTCCTATCAAGAGGGTCATGCAGCGTGAGCTTGTGAACCAGCTTGCCAAGGCAATTCTTGACGGTACCGTGCACAGGGACTCTGTAATCGAGGCCGATGTTGCCGGCGGTGAGATAGTTCTGAAGAACAAATAGCGGGACGTGGCCGCGTCCCGCTAACGGTCTTGGGAGGGGGGGGCTGGAGACGCTTGCCGCGTTGCTGGGGACAGTGATTCGTTGCTGGCGTGAGTGAAAAGGCCTGTTTTACGCACGACATAGATCAATTTTGACGCGACGTGCGTGGAAAACGTTTTAGTGCGCACGGGGTGTGCCAATGATGTCGACATAAACAAAAAAGCCGTTCGAATTTCGAACGGCTTTTTTCTGAGAGCGGAAAACGAGACTTGAACTCGCGACCCCAACCTTGGCAAGGTTGTGCTCTACCAACTGAGCTATTTCCGCATTTTGTAATCCCTATTGGTGTTTCGGGATTGCAAAGATAGGTATAATTTCTGACTCTGCAAATTTTTTCGAATCTTTTTGCGATTATTTTCGAAAAAACATTGTCAAAAGCATGTCTAAACCTCTACGCAGGAGCTGAACTCGCGGAGGAAACGCATGTCATTCTCGAAATAATGACGGAGATCGTTCACCTGCCACTTGAGCATTGCGATACGCTCGATACCCATACCGAACGCAAAACCTGAGTATTTCTTGCTGTCGATTCCGGAAGCTTCGAGGACGTTAGGGTCCACCATGCCGCAGCCGAGAATTTCCAGCCAGCCTGTACCCTTGCAAATGTTGCATCCTTTTCCGTGACAGATGTTGCAGCTTACGTCCACCTCAGCGGAAGGCTCCGTGAACGGGAAGTAGGACGGACGCATGCGGATCTGTGTATCAGGACCGAACATCTCGCGGGCAAACAGGAGAATGGCCTGCTTGAGGTCAGCAAATGTCACATTCTCATCAATGTAGAGACCCTCGACCTGATGGAAAATGCAATGCGCACGTGCCGAGATGGCCTCATTTCTGAACACACGGCCAGGGCAGATCACGCGGATAGGAAGTTTGCTCCTCTCCATTGTCCTTACCTGCACGCTGGAAGTGTGGGTACGCAGAAGAAGCGGATTCGGATGACCTGTCGACACGAAGAAAGTGTCCTGCATGTCTCTCGCAGGGTGGTTCGGAGGGAAGTTCAATGCCTCGAAAACGTGGTAATCATCCTCGATTTCAGGACCTTCCGCCACATCGTAGCCGAATTTGCGGAAAATATTGACAATCTGCTGGCGGGCGATGGATACCGGATGTCTGGAACCCAGAGGAATCGGGTCGCCTGGCATTGTCGCGTCGAAAGAATCGGAAGAAGCGGCACCGGAAGCGGCAGCCTGCGCCTTCAATTCTTCAATCTTCGCCGTAGCCTCTTTCTTGAGGACATTAAGTTTCTGACCGAATTCCTTCTTCAGTTCAGGAGCCACTGTCCTGAATTCCTCGAAAAGCTTGGTTATCTCACCTTTCTTTCCGAGAAGACGCACTCTCGCATCCTCTATATCTTTCTCTGTCTTGCACTTGAGTTCCTTGATCTCGGCAAGAATCTGCTCTATTTCCTCTTTCATAATCTAATGCTCCGTAAATACACCTGCCCGATTTCCGGATGACAATTCCGGACTTCGCGGGACAGGACAATATGCAAAGTTAAATAAATTCCATGGAAAAGTATCACTTTTTCTTCTGCTGTGCCGCTGTCGCCTGCTCGATTTTCGCCTTGCGCTTTTCTCTGGCTTTCTGCTGCTTGCCGGCACCCGACTTCAGATATGCAGCCCATTGACTGTCAGTGAATATCTTCCTGTAGGTGTTGTCTATCTGGTCCATCCATTTGTCACGGATAAACATGTATAAATCATAGTTGTCCACACGGGACTTCTGCATCTTCTCCATCTCCGCCTGAAGCGCGGCGAAGTCGTTCTGGAGAGTGGAATCCACGCGGAATATCTGCCAGTCCTCCAGTTTCAGAAGATCTCCGAGGCGATCCGCTTCCTTGGCTGCCATCTCCTCCGGGGTAGGCGTTTTCTGATCCTGCTCCTGCGCGAAAGCATTGACACAAAGAAAAACGGAAAGAACTGCAAACAAAACTTTCTTCATAGCTATATAATATTTATTTCCCTATATTTGTATTTGTCCAGGGAGTATCCGGACAAAATTACGTAATTAATATAATAGAACAAAATATGAAGATAAAAGCAATCCTGGGAATGCTGGCGGCAACAGCCGTCTTCGGCTCATTCGCCGCCGACAGCGCCAAGGCATGTACCAATGTCATTGTAACCAAAGGAGCCAGCGCGGATGGCTCATGTATGATTTCCTATGCCGCCGACTCGCATTGGCTTTACGGAGAATTGTATTTCAAGCCGCAGGCTGATTGGAAAAGAGGGGATAAGCTTCGCGTATCTGATTGGGATACAGGACAATACCTCGGGCTCATTGACCAGGTCGAGCATACTTATAAGACCGTCGGAAACATGAATGAGCATCAGCTCATCATTGCGGAAACGACTTTTGGCGGCAGGCATGGATTGAATGATCCGAATGGCATAATGGACTATGGCTCACTCATTTACATTGCCCTTCAGAGAGCAAGGACTGCCAGAGAAGCCATTAAGGTGATGACCGGATTGACAGACAAATACGGCTATTTCTCCGAGGGTGAATCATTCTCCATCGCGGACAAGAACGAGGCGTGGATAATGGAAATGGTCGGCAAGGGAACATCCGAGAAAGGCGCCGTGTGGGTGGCTGTGCGCATTCCTGACGGCTATATCAGCTGCCACGCAAACCAGTCCCGCATCACAACTTTCCCTCTCAATGACCCTGAAAACTGCATCTATGCTCCGGATGTCATCGACTTTGCCAGAAAGCAAGGCTGGTATAGCGGACCGGACAGCGAGTTCAGCTTCCGTGACGCATATTGCCCTGCCGATTTCGGCGCGTTGAGAGGATGCGAGGCCAGAGTCTGGAGCGCATTCAACATTCTCAGCAACGGATGGTTCACATTCGACGACGGCAACGGCAATATGATCACAAAGGATGCCTACGCATACGAGGATTACGCCATGGGACATAACCCCGAGAACCGTATGCCGCTGTGGATCAAACCTGCCAAGAAGGTGACTGTCAAGAAGGTAGCCGATGTGATGCGCGACCATTACGAAGGTACGCCAATGGATATGACCACCGATATCGGAGCCGGTGGCAATGCCCTTCCATATCGTTGGAGACCAATGGATTTCGAGTACAATGGCAAGACATATACCAATGAGCGTGCTATCGCTACCCAGCAGACCGGTTTTTGGTTCGTGGGACAGTCCAGAGGCGATTTTCCTGATGTCATCGGCGGACTCATCTGGTTTGGCACCGATGATGCGGCGACTTCGTATCTCACCCCGATTTATACCAATACCAACAGGGTTCCTGAATGCTTCCGTGAGGGCAACGGCGACTTGCTGACTTATTCGAACACGTCTTCTTTCTGGATTAACAACAGGATTACAAATGCTTGCTACAGAATGTATAACATCATGGCTCCATACGTGCGTGAACGCATTGACGCATTCGAAAACGAGCAGATGGTGAAGGTCCGTGAGAATGACAACAAGGCGCTTGACTTGTTCAAGCAGGCCATGGACGGTGCCGAGAAGAAAGGCAAGAAGGCATCGGTTGCATACGACGTCATGTCAGATACCGGTTCTTCTTTCTCAGCGGTCAAGTCTCTTCTTACGAAGTACTCCGTAGACACCGCCCAGAAGATGTTCAAGTCATGGCAGGAACTGGAAATCACCATGACCGTGAAATTTATCGACGGCAATGTGAAGGCGCAGAATCCTGACGGCTCGTTCAAGCACACGGAATTTTCAGCCGGCTGTCCTGACGGACTGACCCAGCCTGGTTACACCGACACCTGGAAAGAGGCCGTAGTCCACTTCCATGGCGATGTAATCGAAGAAAAACCAGTGGAAACCAAGTAGTTAAAATTGATAAATAAAAAAACACCGGCGGGAGTGAAATGTTCAGTTCCGCCGGTGTTTTTTATAGAGCTCCGCTACGCCTTTCAAGTTGCCACCTTCATTGTTTGCAGCCACATAACCCTTGACGGCGATAGCGATATCTGACGTTACTCAGGTTTCTCCTCTTTTTCCAGTGGTTCGAGGCTTGTCACCATCGTGGAAATATATTTTACATTGTCGCTTTCGGTTTTGCCGAGAGTATATCCTTTCACAATGATTTTTTTGCCCTCGTATTCGGTGATTTTGAAGCTTTTGTCAACGTAGGACAATGTAAACTTAACATCAGTGCCCTCGATTTCCACATTGTTGTGCCATTGGTAAATCTTGTCCCGATATGACTTCAGAGTACCTGTGAAGGTGATATATTTGATAGCAGGAGCATTGTTCACATAAGCATTGGCCTGAGCCGCCTTGAACTCCTCTGCTGCAGGCTCCTTGATAGTCGTGCTTCCTGTCACATTGACCTCGGAGATTCCGTCGAACTGCTTCATTCCGCCGTATTCGGTGGTAGGGCCTTCAATGGTCACGGTCTTGCCGGCCTTCATGGTGTGGCCTTTCTTGAACACCAGAATTGCTCCGGTATTGTCCTGGACGAGGAAGCCTTTTGTATGGGTGGCGATTACCGTGCCCGCGATTTTGTACATGTTGTCCACAGGCTTGGTGATGACATCGGAAATCTTGGATACAGGAACCACGACAACTTTGCCGAATTCCACTGCCTGACCGCCGTTGCCCTCTGTGAGGAGCACGTCGTCAAGTCTGTTTATGCTGAAATTCTTGGAAGAAAATCTGATGTACAATGTCTTGGTGCCGGCAGGAAGCGTGAAGTCCGCTGTCGCACGACGCCATTTTCCGTCAGGAGTATTCTCTACTCCGCCGAAATCGTAGTCCAATGCCGGTGACCAGGTCTTGCCGTCGTTGGACAGCTGTACCAGGAACGCGCATCTGAGGAAGGTATTGGTGCTTCCCTGGGAGTAGTATTGCGCGCCGAAAGTGAGTCTCAATTTTTCGGAAGGAACTGCTATCTTGCAGATTGTGAAGTGGTTAGGCTTGGCTTCTGAACCACAGAAAAGAAGATTGTTCTTACCGGTTCCTTCGTAGCATGAAAGCGAGCCCTTGGATTCCTGATTTGAACGTACGGACATTTCCTGATAGTCGTATTCCACGTTTGCGGCTCCGGAACCCTTTCCGTTCATCCATCCGTCGAATTGCTCAAGTGCAGGCCAGCCTTTCGCCGTCTGGTATTTGTCTTTATCCTGTACGGCCTTTTCCTTGTCGAAACTGCTGTAGAAAATAGCGCCTTCCGGAACGTATTCCTGATACTCGCCATTGTCCTTTACATCTACCGGAATGATATACATGTATGTGTTATAGGAACCGGTCAGCCAGCCGGAAATGGTGACATTGTGGTTGTTGTATTTCTCCTTGAATTCGTCGGACATGTAGTCGATGCTGGCGATGTTGTCAGTTCCGTCGATTTCTACATTGACATAATTGCCTGAAACAGAGAGGACTCCTGAGAAGCTGACATATTTTATTTCAGGAGCGGTCTCCTTCATATATGCGTCAATATCCTTTGCCGTGAACTGTGCCGGTTTCGGCTGTTTGAATTTGCCGTGCCAGGTCTTCACGAGCTTCACCCCTTTGGTGAACTGGCGGCATTTGTTGTACGTGGCCGTGGTACCGGATTCTACAGTAACCATGTCGCCGATAGTGAAATTGTGCTTCTCGCCGATAAATGCGTAGATGCTGCTGCCGTTTTCCTGAAGGAGAACGCCTTGGGTGTTGGCTGCCACGACGGTAACGCATTCGAGATTGGTGAATGTGACGCCGTCTTCTGCTTTCAGGACATCTGCAATCGTGAGTTCGTTAGTTTTTACGGGTTTGTCATCGTCGCTGGTGCAGGCGATTGCTGACACGCTCAATGCCAGGATACCTATTGCCTTGAGTGTCTTTTTCCAGATTGAATAATTCATTTATATACTATAAAATTGGTGATTCAGGGGTTGCCTCAAATTTTTTCGGGTGCAAAAGTAGGTCTATTTCCTGAATCTGCCAAAAAATAAAGGGTCGGCTATAAAACCAACCCTTTACATGTAATTGCTGAAAGCGGAAGCGGCAGGATTCGAACCTGCGAACCGCTTTGACACGGTCAACTGTTTTCGAGGCAGCCTCCTTCAGCCACTCGGACACGCTTCCGAGGGCCAAATTTACGGCAAGTCCACGGATTTAACAAGTTTTTCTGCCAAATCTATAAATGCCAGGCCGTCAGGTCGCGATGACAGGGCTGCAGGTTCACCTGCATCACCGTTTTCGCGGATGCTCTGAACTATCGGAATCTGTCCGAGCAGGGGCACGCCGTACTTCTCAGCCATCTTCAGACCGCCGTCTTTACCGAAGATAAAATATTTGTTTTCAGGCAGTTCTGCAGGTGTGAACCATGACATGTTTTCCACGATACCGAAGATCCGGCGGTTGATCTTCTTGTTGCGGAACATGTCTACGCCCTTCTCCACGTCGGCGAGAGCCACGTCCTGAGGTGTGGTCACGATAACGGCACCCTCCATCGGAATGTCCTGGACCAGGGAAATATGGATGTCGCCCGTTCCAGGAGGCATGTCTATGAGCAGATAGTCAAGATCGCCCCAGCGCACCTGCAAAATCATCTGTTTCAATGCATTGCAAGCCATTGGACCTCTCCAGATGAGCGCCTGGCCAGGCTCGGCGAAATAGCCGATGGACATCCATTTCACGCCATACTTTTCAATCGGCATGATGACCTCATGGTCGCCCTCGTTGACAGCCTCGGGAAGCGCGCCCTCCGTAGCCGTCATTTTCGGGACTGAAGGCCCGTAGACATCGGCATCCGCCAATCCCACCTTATATCCGAGACGTGCCAATGCTACTGCGAGATTGACCGCTACGGTGGATTTGCCCACGCCGCCTTTTCCTGATGCCACACCGATGATGTGGCGGACATTGTTCACCTCATCCAGTGTAAGATTGAGTCCGGTCTGCTTTTTCGGAGCGCTTTCCTCCTTCACTATAGTCTTGATTTCCACGTCTTTGACTTCAGGGGCATGACGATAGATGGCCGCCCTCGCACTGCTCATGATGTACTCCGCAAGCGGGTCACGATGCTTTGTGAACGCAAGGGTTACCGTCACCTTGTCCCCTGAGATTTCCACCTTGTCTACCAAACCCAGCTCCACGATGTTACGGTCTCCCTTTCCGGGATGCGTAACATCGAAGAGCATCTTCATTACCTCATTTTCCTTCATCACTTATTGTTATTTTTCAATATTCATTTCATTCAGCAGATATCCTGCGCCGCCGAACTTGTCGACCATGAACAATACATAATGAATATCCACGCAGATACATCTCTGTAAATCAGGCTCGAACATCACGTCGCTCGACATTGACTCCCAGTTGCCGTCGAAAGCGAGACCGATAAGGCGGCCTTCCGCATCGAGCACAGGGCTTCCTGAATTACCGCCGGTAATGTCGCAGTTCGTCAGGAAACAAGTCGGAACCTTGCCCTCGGCATTGGCATACTGACCGAAATCATGAGCTTCGTAGAGAGCCTTGACCTTGGCAGGAACACGGAACTCGTAATTGTCCGGATCCTCTTTTTCCATCACACCGGCGAGAGTGGTGTAGTATTTATATACGACGCCGTCAGCAGGAGAATACCCCTTCACGGTACCGTAAGTCAGTCGCATAGTGGAGTTTGCGTCCGGATAAGAAGGCTTGCCTTTCTCCCATTCGAGGAGACCTGCCGCAAATGCCTTGCTGCCGGAAGCGAGTTTCACATTGGCAGCTTTCATCGACTTGTAGAGAGGACTGTACTTCTCAATGATCGCATTGTAGAGGACCAATGCCGGTTCGCTCCTGAATTCCTTGAAAGACTTGATGTCAGAGTTCTGCATCTTCTCGTCCGAAGCGAAAATGCTGTGGTCGTAAAGGTCTGATACATAAGCGTCAATGTCCATTGTCGCGAAGTCATGACCCTCGATTTCCAGATAATCTGAAGGTCTGGCGTTGTCACGATAGAACTTCAGGAGTCCGGCCGTAAGCTTTCTCTCAAGCGGCTCGTAATAATCCTTGAAAGCGCCCTTCATCGCCTCCTTTGCAGCGACGAAAGCGGCAGCGGTATCTTCTGGATGAGCCTTGAATTTCAGCATGAGCGTCTGTGCGTAATCACCTATCAGATTGCACATTCCGATATTGAGCGGCGCCTCCAGAATCAGCCTGAATGCGAGCTCGTCAGCGGAAGTTTCGTCAATGACGGACTTGATATCGGTCAATGCCGAGCCATAAGCTGCTTTACGTTTCTTGTTGGCATTCACCCATTTCATGAAATCAGCCTCTTTCTGCTCCTCGCGGCCGATGATATTCAGCTTTTCAAATGCCTTCTTCTCACCGATCCATTTTTTCCATCCGTTGGAAGAACCTGCATACTTGTTCGCATACTGAAGACGTACGGCAGGATCAGCCTCCATGCCCTCCTTCATTATGCTCTGTCTCAATGTCCTGGCTGCGATGCTGACATCCTGTTTGCGGATCATCTGCTCCAGCATTGACGCAGTCTGGAACCTCTGCGTGCGTCCAGGATAGCCCATAACCATCGCGTAATCGCCCTCGTTCACTCCTTTCAATGATATTTTCAATGACTGTTTCGGTGTCATAGGAACATTGTCCTCGGAATAATCTGCAGGCTCATTGTCCTTATTCGCGTAAACGCGGAACATTGAGAAGTCGCAGGTATGGCGCGGCCACATCCAGTTGTCGGTCTCGCCGCCGAATTTGCCCATTGAAGCTGGCGGGGCGCCTACGAAACGCACGTCGCGGTAAACCTTGTCGATGATGAGGTAGCTTACATTGTCATTGTAATAATTGATGATGCGGACCTGGCAGTTCGGATTGGCGGCCTCGGTAGTGCTGATGAGCTGCTCGCGTGCGGCCATGTAAGCCTTCATCGCAAGCTCCTCGGCATTGGCGCTGTCCTTGTATTCCTTCAATGCCGCTGTCCTGGATTTTTCCAGAATGGCGGTCACGTCGGTCATGCTCTGCAGGAATCTCACCGTAAGTCCCGGCACCGGCAGTTCCTCGGTATTCTTCATTGCCCAGAAGCCGTCTTCCAGATAGTTGTGCTCCGGAGTACTGAGTTTCTGGATGCTGCCGTAGCCGCAGTGGTGGTTCGTCACGAGAAGTCCCTTGTCGGAAATCATCTCGCCCGTGCAGCCTCCGCCGAACTGTACGATGGCATCTTTCAATGAGCTGTGGTTTATGTCATAAATCTGCTCCGGAGTCAGGCGGCAGCCAATGTTCGCCATCGCCTTGCCGTTCATTTTCTGAAGAAGCGGCAGCAACCACATTCCTTCGTCAGCGCTCGCCCCAAAAGTGAGCATCAAAAACGCCGAAATCGCAAAAAGTGTTTTTTTCATATTACATCAATGTTTGTTTGCATATTCTTTTTTTCAAAGCCGCCGGCACGCCTCCTGCCAGCCGCATCATACAAAGATAATCAATTTCCGAATAACGAGGGCTCCAGTTGTTTCGGATGGAAACTCATGCGGTGGTAAGGGGTGTAGCCGAACTTCTTGATGGCGGCGATGTGCTCGGGAGTGGGGTAGCCCATATTGCGTTCCCAGCCGTATTGGGGATACTCCTTCGCGATTTTTTGCATGAACTCGTCCCGGTAAGTCTTGGCTAGGACTGATGCGGCGGCAATGGGCGCGTACGTGGCATCTCCTTTTACAACCGTTTGGTAATCAGTCGATTTGTACTTTCCGAAGGGCCTGAATTTATTGCCGTCGATGAGCAGGAAATCAGGTGTCGGCTCAAGTCTGGACACGGCACGCTGCATCCCCGTCACGGACGCCCACAAGATGTTCAACTCGTCAATCTCCTCAGGAGAAACTTCCTCTACGGCCCACGCAATAGCTTCTTTTTCAATGACTTTCCTTACTTCATCCCTATGTGCGGCAGTCATTTTTTTGGAGTCGTCCAGCAGCGGGTGGTAAAAATCTTTCGGCAATATGACAGCCGCGGCAAATACGGGGCCGGCCAACGGTCCGCGTCCGGCTTCATCGCATCCTGCCTCAATGAGTTCTTCGTGGAGAAAATTCTTTAGATTCGGCAACTTCATCTTCATTCTGTATGGATATGCGAAATTAATGATTTTTTTCCGCATTTGAAGGCTTGTGAAACCTATAATTACTAGTGTCTTCTGTCAGGTAAACTTGTCTTTTGTGAAATGAAAACCGGACAAGCTGACAATAAAAATATGTCAACAATTCGAAAATCTTATCAAATTGACATAAAAAACATAAATTAATGACCTAATACAGTCACCCTCCCTTGATATTCCGTAAAAGGTAAACGAGATTTGCGGATGAACGATGGCTGAATACGGCCGGACTCTCATAAAAACTGAAACAATATGAAGGTAGGAATTGCAGACAAGGAATTGCGGAAAGCTTACGAGGCTTTCGGGCGGATGATGGTAGAGGAAGAAGTCTACAGGGAGGAGACATTGACATTCGACGATGTCTGCCGCCGGATCGGGATTGAAACCGGGGCGCTGGAAAGGCTGATATTTTCCGAGATGGGGATGACCGGCAGGCAGCTGATGGAAGCGTACCGGGAGGGGATTGTTCCCGGCCGTATCAATGATTTTTTATAAAATGTTTTAAAAATAAGTGCCGAATCTATTGTTATTGCATATCTGTTTTATTAGATTTGCAATAGAAGCGGCACAAGCTGCTTCTGGCGTATTCTACGGAATCGTCTAGTGACATATTATAAACTAATAACATATCAAGGTCATGAAATCCTATTCTACTAAAGACATCCGGAATGTGGTCTTGCTTGGCAGTACCAAGTCAGGCAAGACCACATTAGCGGAGGCGATGCTTTACGAGGGTAAAGTCATTGACAGACGCGGCTCGGTCGAGAACAAGAACACTGTATCAGACAATACTGAAATCGAGCAGATGAACCAGAGATCCATTTTCTCTACACCTTTATATGCGGAGTTTATGGATACCAAGTTCAATATTATTGATACCCCGGGTTCTGATGATTTCGTAGGAGGTGCCGTTTCGGCATTCAAGGTTTGCGAAAACGGTATTCTCGTCATCAATGCCCAGCAGGGAGTGGAAGTGGGGACAGAAATATTCGCCCGTTATGCAGAACAGTACAATGTTCCTATTATCGTGGCAGTAAACCAGCTTGACAGCGAAAAGGCAGACTGGGATGCTGTTCAGGCAAGCATGAAAGAGGCTTTCGGGAACAAGCCTGTAATCATTCAGTTCCCGGTGAATCCAGGTCCGTCATTTGACGGTTTCGTGGATGTCCTCAAGATGAAATATTATCATTTTACTGATGATAATGGAACCAGAGAGGACAGGGAAATCCCTGAAAATCTTAAAGATGAAGCTGAACTTCTGCGTCAGGCCCTTATCGAGACGGCGGCAGAATACGATGATACATTGATGGAGAAATTCTTCGAGGCGGGAGCGCTTACCGAAGATGAAATCAGAAAGGGTCTCGGTATAGGAATCCGTGCCGGCAAGGTGCTTCCTGTATTCTGTCTTTCAGCGAAGAAGGACATCGGCGTGAAGAGACTTATGGAATTCACCATCAGGGCATCTGCTTCACCTGAAATTACCAAGACATTGACCAAGGAAGGCGAGGAAATCCAGTGCAAGCAGGATGCCCCTACTTCATTGTTCATATATAAGACCGACGTGGAACCGCATCTCGGAGAGGTTTCTTACTTCAAGGTGATGAGCGGAGAACTCGACGAAGGTATGGATCTCGAAGACGTCGCTACCGGAAACCGTGAGCGCATTTCTACGATCTACGCCGTGGCGGGAGCCAAGAAAGAGAAGGTTCAGGACATGATGGCCGGAGATATCGGATGTACCGTGAAGCTTCGCGCCGGCAAGACCAATGTCACTTTGGCGCAGCCTGGTACGAACATCTCATACGAGGCTATCAAGTTCCCTGCCCCTAAGTACCGTACAGCCATCAAGGCCAAGGTTCAGGCAGACGAGACCAAACTCGGTGATGCATTGAACAAGATTTCCGCACAGGATCCTACCGTGATTGTAGAGTACTCCAAGGAGTTGAAACAGACTATTTTAAGCGGACAGGGAGAGCAGCATATCAATGTCGTGAAGTGGCGTCTCCAGAATGAGTTCAAGGTGGAAATCGAACTCTTCCCTCCTAAGATTCCTTACAGGGAGACCATTACCAAGACCGCTACCGCCGAGTACCGTCACAAGAAACAGTCCGGTGGCGCAGGCCAGTTCGGTGAGGTTCACCTGCTTATCTGCCCTATCGTTGACGACGTTCCTTTTACCAACAAGTTCAAGATTGACGGCAAGGATGTTACCCTGAACGTGAAGAGCCAGGAGTCATACAACCTTGACTGGGGCGGAAAACTGGAGTTCTACAACTGCGTTGTCGGTGGTGCTATCGACGCCCGCTTCATGCCGGCCATCCTGAAAGGTATCATGGAAAAGATGACGGAAGGCCCTCTTACCGGTTCATACGCCCGCGACATCCGGGTATTTGTATATGACGGAAAGATGCATCCGGTGGATTCCAATGAAATCTCATTCGTTCTCGCAGCCCGCAATGCCTTCAAGGAGGCGTTCCGCAATGCAGGTCCGAAGATTATGGAACCTATCTACAATCTGGAAGTCCTCACGCCTAGCGAGTACATGGGAGCTTGTATGTCAGACCTTCAGAACAGACGCGCGATTATCGAAGGTATGGGCAGCGACAAGGGATTCGAGGTCATCAAGGCCAGAGTTCCGCTGGCAGAGCTCTACAGATATTCTACCGCTCTCAGTTCGCTGACATCCGGAAGTGCTACATTTACCATGCAGTTCGCTGATTACCAGCCTGTACCGGGAGATGTCCAGACCAAGCTTCTCGCAGATTACGCAGCACAAGACTCTGACGAATAGTCGTTTGATAATTTACTCATGAAAAAATCCCCGCTTGGAACTTCCAAACGGGGATTTTCTTATATCATTTCTTTCACTGTCCGTAGCGCAGGTGCGGCGCCCTCTTCCAGCAAGGTGTCCAGATTGAATGCCTTGAGCGCCTCCTTGAATTTGTCCAGCGTTGCGGTGTTGCCGGTGTCGCTCCACTCCTTCATCATGATGCGCGCTTTCTCGAAATCCTGGATGCCCTCGACCAATCTCTCGAAATGAGGACTGGACTCGCCGTCGGGGTAGACCATGAAGCAATCCCCGGCAGGCCATGTCCTGAACCGTCCGTCCTTTGTCGGGTCTACGGTCCAGCTGTTGAACGCCCAACGGAGATAACCGTCATAATCATTGGCAAGCGCGAACCACCCGATCCACTCTGCCTCGGCGGGCTCAGAAACCAGGAAAGTATTAGGGACGCGCTCGGCGCAGCAGGTGTAATATGTCGTAATCCGTCCGGCAGCCCTGCGACGTGCGATATCTTCTGCAGGGAAATTGTCACGCAGCGCCACGCAATAGTCAAACAGCTCATCTACAAACGATTCGTGATATGAACCGGCCAACGAAACCTTCATGTCCGGCGCAGCGTCATGGATGACGGCCAATGCATTTTTCATATCCTCTTCCGGACGCTCATCCATGGCGATGGCAGTCTTGTCGAACAATCCCTTTTCCTTCAGATGGATAGCGAAAGCCTTTATGAAAGAACCCCAGTAATCACGATACTCCTGCGACCCCGTGGTGCACTGGAAATACTCCGTCTTGCCGCTTTTCCCGTCTATATAATCGAAAGTCATTTTCCATGGAATCATCGTGTAGCAGTTTATCTGGCTGCAGACGCCCATGCGCTCCATGAAATCAGCCCACTTGTCGAAAATGCTGAAATCGTAACTCCAGCTGCCGTCTTCGAGTTTTGTCTTCTTGACCATTGAACCGAATGCGTCCTCGGTCTGTCCGTTCCAAGGCCTGTCCATAATGGTCGCCGTCGCAACTTTCTGGCCGGCAGCCGCAAGCATCTTCATCACCGGCTCCAGGTGGCGGAAATGGTCGTCGCTCCAAGGCTCCACGCCATGATACCTCGCCACGGAATAAGGATTCTGCCACAAATCCAGGTGAAAAGACCATGCGGACGGCTCCGGAAGGGTTTTGTCAATGACTTCCAGGCTGATAGGCAATGTCAATGTTTTCGTGCCTTTGGCTTTTATGTCCAATGCACCGGTGTATGTGCCCGGAACAGCATCAGAAGGAACGGAAATGCTTATCCAAATTGGCTGCAATGTGCTGTCAGGTAATGTGTTGAGGGTATCTTTGCTGATTCTGTCTGCTACGAACAAGGAATCGTATTGCCCCTTGTTGCGGTTCCCGCATTGTCCGAAACCTTCTTTCAGGACGTCCGCCATGACATATTTTATGAATGATGCGCTGATACGGTCAGCCGGTATTTCTTTCGTGTCGGATTTTAGAGAAGAGGCTGTCACATGCAGGTCTTTGAGTTCTTTGCCTGCCCATACCAATGCTTGTGCAGATGTCTTTTCGCCTCTCCATGCAGAATATGTGAATGCGGAATCCTGCAACATTGCTTTGTCAAGTCCTGTCTTACAGGAAGTTCCGTCTGCTTTCAATGTAAAATGACGGTCAGTGCTGACCCAGCCTCCTTCCAAGGCTTCCTGGCAGCAGCTTCCGCATAAAAGTGCCGCCATCACTGTCAAGCCCGTTAATTTAAAGTGTCTCATAATAATGTTTTTGGTTTAATGTTGGCGAATTTAGGGAACAAGGCGTAACTTTGCAAGGTTAAAGAAGGTGTTTTATATGGAAGTACGTGCTAAAAAGGCTTTGGGGCAACATTTCCTGACAGATCAGAGCATTGCGAAAGCCATCGTGGCGGCATTGCAGCTGCGCACGGAGGATGCCGGAGGATGCATGGATGTATTGGAGATAGGTCCCGGTATGGGGGTGCTGTCGCAGTATCTCCTTGGGCGTCAGGATGTAAACCTCAAGATGATAGAAATCGATACCGAGTCCGTGGAGTATCTGGAAAAGCATTTCGACAAGGCTCGCGGCAGGGTGATTTACGGGGATTTCCTGAAGTTGGACATTGACCATCTTTTCGCAGGAGAGTTCAATGTGATAGGCAATTTTCCGTATAACATTTCCTCGCAGATTTTCTTCCGCATCCTGGATTACCGCAACCGTATTCCGCAGACAGTCTGCATGATACAGAAAGAGGTGGCGGAACGTATTGCGGAGAAGCCGGGTTCCAAGACATACGGAATATTGTCCGTGCTGCTTCAGGCGTGGTATGATATCGAATATCTTTTCACGGTAGGTTCCGGAGCTTTCGCCCCGCCTCCTAAGGTCCAGTCTGCAGTCATCAGGCTTACCCGTAATTCCAGAACGTCGCTCGGATGTGATGAAGATGCCTTCAAGAACATTGTCAAGACCTCTTTCGGACAGCGGAGAAAGACATTGAGGAATTCATTGAAACCGCTCATTGCGGCGAAAGCCTCCCGTGAGGGCTGGGATGCGGAAGCATTGTCCTCATTTACGGCGCAGCCGGTGTTCGAGCTTCGTCCCGAGCGCCTGAGTGTCGAGGATTTCATCGCTCTCACGAATCTCCTGACGCGCTAACCGTGTAAGCTTCGCCGGGTGCGGAACATTGCTTTTGGAACCGGATTAGCGACTTTTATCGACAATAATTAGTATATTTGTTTGATTGAAATTTGAGCCCTGGAGGGCATAACGCAGATATGGACATTGCAAATTCACATAAAGCGCATCCGTGGCACGGGATTGACTTGGGAGAAAATGTTCCCGAGGAAGTGCGCGCATTCATTGAAATAGTACCGACGGACACCGTCAAATATGAGGTGGACAAGGCCTCCGGCTATCTTTCGCTGGACAGGCCGCAGAAATTCTCCAACATTGTTCCGTCATTGTATGGTTTTCTGCCTCGGACATATTGTGCTTCACATATGGCAGAGCTTACCAATCAGGCGCTTGCGCGCTATGACGTGGAGGGCGACGGCGACCCGCTTGATATCTGCGTCCTTACTGAAAAGGACGTTACCCACGGCGATATAATCGTTCGCGCCAGACCTATCGGAGGGCTCCGTCTGCTTGACCATGACCAGGCGGACGACAAGATTATCGCGGTCCTGAAAAATGATGCCGTTTACGGTCATCTTACTGATATTGATGAACTTCCGAAAGACATTATCCGCAGGCTTATCCATTATTTCACTACGTACAAGGATATCCCGGGAGAGAACAGCCAGCGCATGAAATTCATCAGCATCTACGGAGCTGAAGTCGCTAAGGATGTGATTCTCAGGTCAATGCAGGATTATCAGGAATTGATTGCGGCCAAGCAGCTGACTGTCCGCTAACGGAGTTTTATCCCGAAAGAAATCTTTTCAACGTTATTGTCTGAACTTGAATTCTGCGGTGTGATTTTCCTCTTTCGTCTCACCGACTACTTCCACGCGGATTTTCGAACCCTTTATGGTTACGCTGGCGTATGTCTTGTTACCGTTGATAAGTATCGGAAAATCAGCCAGTTTGCCGGCATTGTGCAGCCCATACTGATGTGTATGGCCGGAGAACATAAGTGACACGCCTGCTTCATTCAGCAGGGGAGTAATGATTTCGTGGAGATGTATGTCGCCGTGCCAAGTGCTGTTGCCGGCAGGAATGTGAAGGAATGCAATACGCTTACCGTAACGCAGATTACCGATTTCATTCTTCAGCCAAGCTGCTTCCTGCTCCCTGTACTTGTCACTCTCGATGATTCCGTGATATTCGATATCGGTGTCCGGTTTGTCTTCACCGCAGTCCAACGCCAGGAAGCTGATACCGGCAGCATCGAATGTGTAGTAGAACTCTCCAGTATGAGTAGGGAAGTATTTGTAGATGTTGTCAGCATACTGTCCTCTGTTCTCGTGGTTACCTCTCACGAAAATGATAGGGATGTTCTTCGCGAACATGTCCACGCATGCGTCCAGCCATCCGTTGAAGATTCCTTCTTCGTTTTCGGTGGTCGTAAGCATGTCGCCGTTCAGCAGGACGAAGTCATACTGTGAGAAATCGACATTGGCACAAAGCCTTTTGATATCGTCGGCGCGTCCGTGTACGTCATTGAGAATGAAGAATTTGAGCTCGTCTGTCTCGTTGCTGAAGGTCTTGAAACGAAATGGCTCTTTCTTGTAAACGACAGACGACGCGATTTCGCCAAACTTGGCATCATCGGAATAGTTCCATCCTGTAACTGCTTGAGAGAAAATCCTATACATGTACTTGGTCCCAGGTTTCAGACCTGTAAGACGGACAGAATGCACGGTCTCGTGTGTGAGTCGGCGTCCGAAACGCGCTTCATAGATGCGCTCATGCTCTTCGCTGTAGAAATGCTGTCCGTTGTCCTCGGCGCATTCTACCCATGCGGTAGACGGCACGTCAGTTTTCCATACGACAGTGACGGCATCCTCGGTCATGTCACAGAGCCATGGTCCGTGAGTAATCTTGATGGTGCTCTTGTTCTGCGCCATCAAGGCTCCAGCGCAGAACATGCTTGTCAAAACAATCAGAAATTTTTTCATAATTCAATGTTTGTGATTCAGTCTTTCCCGGCCGATATGGACGGGAAATGCAAATTTACATATTTTATGCCGATAAAGGAGGCTCGGAATTGCCGATAATTTGTTAAATTTGCACGATTAAAACTAAAGCATATTATGTTCAATACTTTCTACAGAACAAACACTTGCGGTGAACTCCGTCTCGGAGACGTCGGCAAGAAGGTGGTTCTTTCAGGCTGGGTGCAGAAAACCAGGAAACTTGGTGGCATGACATTCATTGACCTCCGTGACCGTTACGGAATCACCCAGCTGGTTGTAAGTGCTGATGCTCCGGCAGAGTTGGTCGATGTGGCCAATTCTCTCGGTCGTGAGTTCGTGATTCAGGTGGAGGGCGAGGTTATCGAGCGCCAGAGCAAGAATACCAAGATGGATACCGGCGAAATCGAGATCAAGCTCGGCGCCATACATATCCTGAACAAGTCTGTCACACCTCCGTTTACAATCGAAGATGAAAGTGACGGCGGCGATGATATTCGTGCGAAATACAGATATCTTGACCTCAGGAGAAATCCGTTGAAGAATGCCCTCGTGCTTCGTCACAAGATTGCTCATGAGGTTCGTAATTTCTTGGATTCCAAGGGATTCATGGAGATTGAAACCCCATATCTCATCAAGTCTACACCAGAGGGCGCGCGTGACTTCGTCGTTCCTTCCAGAATGAATGCCGGCGAGTTCTACGCATTGCCGCAGTCTCCTCAGACATTCAAGCAGCTGCTTATGGTTGCCGGATATGACCGTTACTTCCAGATAGTACGTTGCTTCCGTGATGAGGACCTCCGCGCCGACCGTCAGCCTGAGTTCACGCAGATTGACTGCGAAATGTCTTTCGTGGAGCAGGAGGATGTGCTGAATACATTCGAGGAGATGATGAGGACGCTCTTCAAGAATGTCCTTGATGTGGATATTCCTAATCCGCTTCCTCGCATGAGCTGGTATGATGCCATGGACAAATATGGTTCCGACAAGCCGGATGTACGCTTCGGCATGACCATCCATGAACTCACATCATTGGCCCAGGGCCACGGCTTCTCCGTATTCGATTCAGTGGAGTATGTCGGCGGTATCGCAGTCGAGGGCGCGGCAGATTATACCCGCAAGCAGCTCGACGAGCTCACGGAGTGGGTGAAGAGACCGCAGGTAGGCGCCAAAGGCTTGGTTTACATCAAGTTCAATGCTGACGGCACAGTCAAATCGTCAATTGACAAATTCTATACTCCTGAACAGGTGAAGGAAATGGCGGAGGCTGCAGGTGCCAAGGCCGGCGACCTCGTCCTGATTCTTTGCGGCCCTAAGAGAAAGGCTCAGACCATGCTCGGCGTTCTCCGTATGGAGATGGCCAACCGTCTTGGACTCAGGGATCCTAAGGTGTTCGCACCGCTCTGGATCGTGGATTTCCCTCTGCTTGAATGGGATGACGAGACACAGCGTTTCTATGCGATGCACCATCCGTTCACAGCGCCTAAGCCGGAGCACCTCGACCTGTTCTACAGCGACAAGAAAGAGGATCTCGCGAAGGTTTGTGCCAATGCTTATGACTTTGTCCTGAATGGTACCGAGCTCGGCGGCGGTTCTATCCGTATCCACGAGGCAGCTCTCCAGGAGCGCATGTTCGAGGTTCTCGGCATCAGCAAGGAAGAAGCCGCATACAAGTTCGGATTCATTATCAATGCCTTCAAGTTCGGTGCTCCGCCTCACGGAGGTCTGGCATTCGGTTTCGACCGCGTGTGCGCCTTGTTCGGAGGCAGTGATTCCATCCGCGACTATATCGCATTCCCTAAGAACAATCAGGGCCGCGATGTGATGATAGATTCACCGTCGACAATCGACCAGTCGCAGCTGGATGAACTTCATCTCGATGTAAGAAAGAGCGAATAAAAACAATAACGGAGGACATTGAAAATCCTCCGTTATTTTTTATCTGTATTTGTCGTATCCCGGCATCCGGGTGCTGTTCACAAGCTCCTTGTATTGCTTGTCGTCACGCGGACAGATCAGAAGGACATCGTCGGTATCTACCACCAGGCAGTCCTCCAATCCTCTTATCATCAGGAGTTTGTTCTTGTTCTTGGTGAGGATGATATTCCGTTTGTCGTTCTGGAGAATCTTCATCTGCGTGTTCGAGATGTTGCCGTCCTGGTCTTTGCTCCGGATGCTGGAATAGTAGTTCTCCCAGCTGTCTATGTCGGACCAGCCGAACTGGATAGGATATACCCAAGCCCTGTCGGTTTTCTCCATTACGCCATAGTCGATGGACAGCTTGATGCAGTCGGTATATGTCCTTTCGATGAATACTTCCTCAGCCGGACTTCCCAGGGCGCCTTCCCAGCCGTCGAACAGTCTGGTGATTTCCGGAATGTATCTCTCCATCTCTTCTTTGATTACGGAAGCCTGCCATACGAAGATACCGGAGTTCCAGAAGAACTCACCGCTCCTGAAGAACACGTCCGCGATTTCCGCATCCGGCTTTTCCGTGAAGGTCTTGACCTTTACAGGGTCACCGCTGCTGCACGCCCCCTTGCCTCCAACTGCCTGAATATAACCATATTCCGTGTCCGGTCTGTCCGGCTTGACTCCCAGGGTCACCAAGACAGGATTCTTCTCTGCATAATCCAGCGCGTGGGTCATTGTCTCCTTGAAAAGTTGTTCGTCATTGACAATGATATCCGCAGGCGTAGCCGCCATTACGGCATCGGGATTTCTTTTCAGCAATGTGTAGGTGGCGTAGGCGATACAGGGTGCGGTACGTCTCGCATAAGGCTCCAGTAGGAGATTTTCTTTCGGGAGTTCAGGAATCTGCTCATTGATGATACCCTTGAATTTGCCCAGTGTAATTATCAGGATGTTCTCTTCAGGTACTACTCCGAGACATCTTTCGTAAGCCATTCTTACCAATGATTTGCCTGTTCCGGAAATATCCAGGAAATGTCCCGGCATTCCTTCTCTGCTTATAGGCCAGAAGCGGTTCAGGTGTACGCCCGCCATTATGACGCAGTATTGATTATTCTTCATGTATATATAGTCTCGTGTTATTTCTATAAATATATCGGCACATAAGCGGCAGGGAAGTATCTGAACTCCACCCGGGCCCCGTCATATGTTATCGCCGCGACATCGAACCAGACCTCCAAATCTCTTCCTAAATACTTCTGTTTCATAGACATATACTTTCCGGCTGCGGATGCGATATGCCGCTGTTTCGATGCGGTGACGGCTTCCTGCGGTTCTCCCTGCACAGGTGCGGTCCGACTCTTTACCTCTACAAAATGTATTCCATCGCCGGCCAGCGAAATGATGTCAATCTCCAAATGCCCGTACCGCCAGTTCCTCTCCAGTATCGTATGCCCGTGGGCGATAAGGTATTGGCAGGTTTCATCCTCGCCATGTCGCCCCAATGCGTTTTTTCCTTCCATGTCAAATAGTTTTTCCGTTTAGTCGGGAGCCGGTCTGTCATTTGTCGAAGGTGACGATTGTGACACCAGATCCTCCCAGCTGTATGCTTTCATCTTTGGCCGAGACTACGCCCGGCGTCGTTTTCAGGAACTTCTGAATCTCTTCTCTTAAAGCGCCTGTTCCTTTTCCGTGTATGATTCTGACAGAAGAAACATTGAGCATGATGGCATCGTCGACATAGTGCATCACATTCTCCAGCGCTTCGTTTACCCGCTGCCCCCTGACATCCAGTTCCATCTTGAAATTCAATTTCCTTTCAGATATTGAACTGTCCATCGAAGAACTGGTCTGTACCGGCTTCGGAGCCGCATTTATCGCGCTTTTATATTCATTGGAAGAGATACGCTCCACCTTGTCCAGCGGCATTTTGCTCTTTATGTTGCCTACGATGACCGTGACCGCCTTGTCTGACACGATGGCGACCTCGCCGACCATGCCGTTGGCCTTCACGCGCACTTTTTCGCCGACCTGCAGAGGTCCGCTGCGGAAAGCGGAGATTTTCTGCTCCATCCCGGCATTGTCCTCCTGCTGCGAATTCCCGCCGGCACGTCCGGCTTTGCGCTGCTGCTGTCTCTGCTGCCTTTCGCTGACTTTGCGGATTTTCTCCTCCAGATAGCTGTCGCGGTCTTTTTTGTCCTGCTCCTTCTTCTGTGCAAGAGCATTGACGAAACCTTGGAGATTTTCCCTGGCCTTGCGCGTTTCCGCCTTCTCCGCCTGCTTCTCGCGGATGGTTCGTATGGTGTTCTCCACCTGCTTGTTGGCCCCTTTCACGATATCCTCCGCCTCGCGTTTCGCCTCGTCCAGAATCTCCTGCCGCATCTTCCGGATATCCTCCAGTTCTTTCTGGTATTTTCCGGTAATGCTCTCCAGCGTCTTGTCTGTATTTCTTATTTTCTGGATTTTCTCGTCCAGTACCTTTCTGTTTCTCGCAATCTTCCGCAGATTCCTTTCAATGCCCACAAACTCCTCACCTGCACGGTTTTCCGCGTCTTTGACAATCGTCTCCGGCAGCCCCATCTTACGTGCCAGCTCGAATGCGAAGGAGTTTCCCGGCAGCCCCATTTCCAGTTTGAACAGCGGTGCAATGTTCTTGGCATCGAACTGCATCGCCCCGTTCACGACGCCCGTGTCCGCCCCTGACGCATACAGTTTCAGGTTCGTGTAATGCGTGGTGATGACGCCGTAGACTCCGCATTTGTCGAACTCGCTGAGTATCGCTTCCGCAATCGCGCCTCCGGCGGCAGGTTCCGTGCCCGACCCGAATTCGTCTATCAGGATCAATGTCTTCGAGTCGGCATGAGCCAGCATGTCGTTCATCGAAGCCAGGAAAGAACTGTATGTACTCAGGTCATTGTCAATGGATTGGCCGTCGCCGATGTCTGCCATTATCCTGTCGAAGACCATCATTTCGGATGTCTCGGAGGTCGGGATGAGCATGCCCCACTGGAACATGTACTGGAGCAGGCCTACGGTTTTCAGACACACGGACTTGCCTCCGGCGTTAGGTCCGGAGATGAGCAGAATGTGCTTCTGCGGGGTAAGTTTCACGGTCAGCGGAACGATTTCCTTGCCGTCTTTTTTCAGGGACCTTTCCAGAAGCGGATGTCTTGCCTTGCGCAGGTCCATCTCGTTTTCTTCGGATATTATCGGCATTCCGGCCACGAAATCAAGTGATGTCTGAGCCTTGGCGATGAGGAAATCCAGTTCGCCGATGCATTTGGCACCTTCCAAAAGTTCCGGCACGAATGGACGCACCCAGTCGCTGAAGTCATATAATATGCGTGCTATCTCGCGTGATTCCGCGAAATGCAACTCGCTGATTTCATTGGTGATTTCCACGATTTCAGCCGGCTCGATGAAGGTGGTCTTGCCTGATGAGGACTCGTCGTATACGAAGCCCTGCAGCTTTCTCTTGTTGGCCGAATTGACAGGAATGAGCATTTTTCCGTCGCGCATGACGACAGACGCGTCGCTGTCCACGATGCCTTCGCTCTGCGCTTTTTTCAATATGATGCCGATTCTTTTGGAAATGGCGCCTTCCTTGTCCTTGAGTTTCCGGCGGATGTCGTACAGCTCGTCCGATGCTGTGTCCTTGACATTGCCGAATTTGTCCAGAATGGAATCTATGCGCTGATGGACTTCAGGGAACAGCACGATGCTGCTTACCATTTTCTTCAGATATGGGTAGACACCGTCCTTGATATTGCCGAAAAACACTGACACTTTCCTGAGAGTGTCCAGCATTGTCCTCAACTTTCCGAGAGAGACGAGGTCGATGTTCGCGCCTTCTTTGGAGAGGACTTCGAGGAAGCCGACGCAGTCGATGTAGCCGTTCGCGGGGAATGATTCCTCGAACATCACGATCAGCCTCATTTCGTCGGTCAGCAGCAGTCTTTTGCGGATTTCTTTCGGGTTTGTGGAAAATTTTTCCTCTGCAGTCCTGATTGTCGCATAGTCAGTGCTGCATCTGTCCGAGATGATTTTCCTTATCCTGTCGAATCCAAGTATTGCTTCAATTCTCTCCTCTGTCATAACCTTTTATTGCTTTTCCTCCTGCCCTGAAGACAATGATGCCCCGAGTTTCAGTTTGAGCTCATTGATATTGTTTATTTCGGTCAATGTCCCTCCGTGTCCGAACGCGATTCCGCCAGTTTCCTCCGATACGACGATGACGTCGGCGTCAGTCTCTTCCGTGATGCCGATGGCTGCTTTGTGCCTCATGCCGTATTTCGCCGGAATGTCGGTCCTCTCGGTAATCGGCAGCGTGCATCTCGCGGCTACAATGTGATGATTGTCAATGATTACCGCGCCGTCATGCAGCGGTGAGTTCTTGAAGAACAGATTCATTATGAGCCTGCGGTTTATGCTGGCGTCGATTCTGTCTCCGGTCTCGATTACGAAGTCCAGGCTTATCTGGTGGGGTATCACGATGAGCGCACCGGTCTTCTGCTCCGACATTGTCCTGCATGCTTCGGTGATTTCTTTTACCGCGCCGCTGTCCAGCGGTTTGGCTTCGTTCCCCAGGAATTTGTTCAGGAAGTTCCTGGCCCCGGCGCCGAATCTGGAACTGCTTCCGAATTTCATCAGGAAGTGTCGTATTTCCGGCTGGAATATGATGATCACCGCGAGCACGCCCACGTCAATGAATGTCCCCAGCAATGCGCTCACGAGTTTCATCTTCAATGCGTCCGCAATTACTCTCAAGACGTAGATTGAAATGATGGCCGTGAAGATGTTCATCGCCGCGGAGTCGCGTATCCATCTGAAAATGAAATATATAAGCAGGGCGACCAGCAGGACGTCCAGCATATCGGTAACCGAAAATTTAAGGAACCCGAATATTTCCAGAGGCATGACCATATATCATATGCGTTCAAACTGCAAAAATAGTAAATTTTTATTCATTCCTCTAACTTCTCGCGCGGAAGTAAAAATGCCGATTATTGATTACATTTGTGAAAATCTTGGAATTATGAGGATGTCATTGAACTGGATAATTGCATTGGCATGTCTGGTGGCCGGCGTGTGGTCTTGTGGTACGCGTCAGCGCGGGCAGCAGGAAAATTGGTATACGAATCCCATTTGTGAAGGGATGGACAATGATATTTTCTATCAATATGAAGGAAAGTACTATGTCGCGCAGGATAGGGGAGGAAATATTTATGTACAGGCCTTTGACGACCCGGCAGATGCGAGTTTCGACCAGATGAAACTGGCGGTGGAAATGCGGAAAAATTATGGGCTTGCCCATATATGGTACCCTCAGATTACGCGGATTGACGGCAAATGGTACATATACGTTACCGCTGATGATGGCAATACCGACAACCACAAGATGTATGTCCTGGTCAATGAAAATGAAGACCCTATGGAGGGGACGTTTCAGATGGCGGGACGCTTGAAAACCGATGAAAATGACAATTGGGCCATACACGGCCATGTGTTCCAGTACCGTGGCAGACTATATATGATCTGGTCTGGCTGGCAGTCGAAGCGTGTCTATGCCGAGCGGCAGAACATTTATATTTCCGAGATGGCAAGCCCGACTGAACTTTCCGGGAAGAGAGTGATGATTTCCACTCCTGAATATGAGTGGGAGCAGCAATGGATCCAGCGTGACGGCGGCAGCACCGTGCGCTATCCAGTATTTGTCAATGAGCGTCCGTCCTTTTTCGCTGATGATAAAACTGACAGGATATATGTGTTCTACTCGGCCAGCGCGCATTGGACGGCGTATTGCTGTATAGGTGAGCTTTATGCCGACAAAGATGCGGATCTGCTGGACGGCGGCTCATGGTCCAAGATTCCTCATCCTGTCTTTTCCGAGAATCGTGAAGCTGGAATTTATGGACCTTCCGCACCGGTTCTCGTCAAATCTCCGGATGGGGAGCATACGTATCTGATGTACTCTGCCGCTGATACGGAAAAGTCTCCGCATAGCAGGTACATATACATGCAGCCTATATCATTCTCGGCTGAAGGCAATCCCGAATTCGGGAAACCTGTTCCCCGGAATGTCAGGCTTCCTCGTGTTTCTTCAGGGAATCCACGTATTTAGTAGGGGATACGCCGTACTTTTTCTTGAAACATTGGGAGAAGTAGGAGAATGAGCTGAATCCCACCTCTTTATAGACTTCGTTGGCCAAGTATTTGCCGTCGCTCAGCATTTCTGCGGCGCGTTGGAGCTTGAATTCCTTGACGAAATCGTTTGGTGAGACTCCTGTCAGGACTTTTACCTTCCTGTAGAAGGAACTCTGGCTCATGAACATGTCTTTGGTCAAGTCCACCAGGCTGTAGTCCAGATCTGAAAGATGCTTCTCCAGCTCTGCTTTCATCTTGTTGATGAAATCCGAATCGCTCTTGGTGATCTTGGAAATCTGAGACGGATGAACAATCGGGAGACCGCGATAGAACTCTTTGATTTTCTCCCTGTTGTCGATTACCGAATGGACTTTTGTCACCAGGAGATCCGGCGAGAAAGGCTTTTCTATGTAATCGTCCGCGCCATATTTCAGTCCTTTTATCTTGTCTTCGACGGAAGCTTTGGCGGTAAGCAGGATTACAGGGATGCTGGAGTATCTCGGATCTGATTTCATGAACTCGCATAGCTCGTAGCCGTCCATTTCCGGCATCATGATGTCGCTCAACACCAGATCTACCGCTTCCTTCCCAAGTATGTCAATGCCTTCCTTGCCGTTTCCTGCCTGCAATACCTTATAGTCGTCTTTCAGGATTTCCGCGATCATTCTTCGGAGGTCTTCATTGTCATCAATGATGAGGATGGAACTTTCCACCATTCCGATCTCGTCAGGCTTTTCCATGTTCTCTGCCTGCTCGAAATCTTGTGCCAGAGACCTCTCGCCCGGAATCTGGACGACGAAAGTGGTCATCTCGCTGTTCGGGTCGATGGCAAGAGATCCTTCGTGACGTTCGGCGAGCATTCTTGCCAGAGGCAGTCCGATACCGGTCCCGTTCTTGCTGCCTTTGACTTGATAGAACATCTTGAACACGTTCTCGCGCTCCGCAGTCGCGATTTTTTCGCCGTCATTGCTTATGACAATGCTGAAATGATCGGGGAACTCCTCCAATTTCAGATTTATTGTCGAGACAGCGTATTTTACGGCATTGGAAAGGATGTTGTTGAGGATTTTTTCCAATGCTTCATGGTCGACATTGTACGAATATGCCTCAGATGGTATCGTGACGTCCAGCGTTTTCCCTTCGGACTCGACTATCGGTCTGAACCTGCTGCATATTTCTTCTGTCAGGGCTCCTATAAGGCACGGGCGAAGATTCAATACGTAATAACCGCCCTCGCTTTTTCTATAGTCAAGAAGCTGGTTCACAAGATTGATGAGCGTGTCGGTCCCTTTGTTGATCATGCCCAGACTTGCCTTAGCCTGTTCATTGAGCCCGGATGTTCCCATCAACCTTTCCAGAGGTGTCTTGATGAGGGTGAGAGGCGTCCTGATTTCATGAATGATGTTCGTGAAGAAGTTGTATTTCTCCCGGAAAGTGGCTTCTTCCCTTTTTCTTCTGTAAAAATTGATTACGGCGAGACTTGACAGGCCGAGTATTGACAAATAGATAAGTATGGCCCACCATCTGGCACACACCGGATACCTCACCTTTATTTCTATGGATGTCTCCATCGGCTCGTCATCGCCGTCGTATTTTACGGTGAAAGTATGACTTCCCGGAGAGAGATGTTCGTAGGTGGCCACGGAACTGTCATGTCGCCAGCCGGTATCTTCCCCCTTCATGTAAAATGAGTAGTCGATGATGTCGGATGACTTGAATGACAGATTGGAGAATAATATTACGACGCGTTTGGCGCCGCTGTTTACTTTTACTTCATCGGAAACGCCCACGGATACACCGTCGATCAGTACGTCGGTTATAATGATCCGGTCATGGTTGTCGGATGCGTTTTTCAGTACGTTGTCAGGTGAAAATGAATCGATTCCGTTGACTCCTCCGAAAAGCAGCTTGCCGTTGTCCGAGGAAAGGGCACATCCGTTGAGAAAAGCTCCCGTGTTCATGCCGGATTCTTTTCCGAACACCATGCGTCCGGATTTGTCGATGCAAACCAGGACAGCGCCTTCTCCGTACCAGATTCTTCCGTATGAATCTTTTTCCAGAGAAGAGATGGCGCCTGAGGCCAATTCTTGATTTACAGGGGAAAACGTGTTGCTTTCATAGGAATATGTGACCAGACCGCTGGCCGTGGCAACCCAGATAAGCCCCTTGTTGTCTTCGACCATGTCGTAAGTCGTGTTGCTGGTCAGGCTGTTTGTCTTGGATATGTTGAAATCTTTCCAGATTTTCCCGTCCAGAGTCGTCCGGTACAGACCGTCGTTGCTGGACAGGATCCAGATGTTTTTCTTGGAGTCTTCGAAGAAACCAGTCACGCTTGAATGGTTGGAAGCGCGCGGTTCGGAAATGAAACCTCCGGTATCCCTGGAATAATAGCTCAATCCCCATTCCGTGCCGACATATATCTTTCCTGCCGAGTCCTTGAACAATGCGGTCACGCAATTGTCGCTGATGCTGGAGTCTTTATATCTGTCGTACCTGTGGTTGGTGGTCTTCCCGTTGTCTAGATTGTGGATGAACAATCCGTCGTAGCGGGTTCCGATCCACAATTCACGGGAATCTGCCATCAGACATTGGATGCTCGAAATCTCCGGAATGGCAAGACTTGTCGTTTCTCCATGACTGTCAATGCGGAAAAGTTCGCCCGAAACCGTGCCCGCCCAGATGTTTCCGCCTTTGTCTTTTGCCAATGCCGTAATGTTCTTTCCTGCAAAGCGGTGCTCGAAACTGCTTGCTTTCAGGGGGCAGTAGGCGATGCCGTCGTCTTCTACGCCTATCCACAGGCCTCCGTTCTTGTCTTTGAACATGCATCTGGGGCTGGAAGCCATGCCGGATATGACTGTTTCGGCCTTTCTGTTCTTCAGGTCATATCTTTTTATCTCGCTTTGGCACCCGACAAGGAAGCGGCCTGTTGTGTCAGGTATGCTTAACCTGGCTTCGTGGAACTGTCTGGATTTGTCCATGCTGACATTCCCGGACGCCGAAACATTGTCCCGCGGAATGCTGCACAAGCCTTTGTTCTGCAGAATCGCCCATATCTTTTCATCGTCGGCATAGAGGAACTGGATGCTGGACATCCTGACATCATAGTCTTGTGGTGTGAAGGCTATGTTGCGTACGTATTGCCCGTTTGTCTTGAATTCGGAAATCGTGCTTTCTTCAGAGCCGACATACATCAAGGAATCCTTGTACACGGACATTGCGCTTATCATTGATGCATATTGGCAGAATTGTTCAAGTTCTTCATTTGCAGGATTGTATAAGAAGAATCCCTGTCCTGCTGTCCCGATGAAAATCTTGTTGCATACTTTGGAAATGATGGTCGCTTTCGAGCAGACTGAGACTGCCCATTTTGTTTCGACGTTGAATTTTTCGGACAGGCCGTTTTCCGTGTCGAATATGAACACGCCTTTCCCGGTGCCCAGCCAGAGCTTGCCTTGGTTGTCCGGATAAATGGTGTATATGGTTCTGCCGTCGGCGATGTCGTAGTGCTTGAAGTGGTGTCCGTCGAATCTGTCGAGCCCGTTTTCAGAGCCGATCCAGATGAATCCGGCCTCATCTTGGGAAATGCAGTTGACAGATCGCGAAGAGAGTCCGTCGGCCGCTCTGTAGTAGGAGACATATGGTAATTTTTCGGCATAAGACGTGGCGGCGAGGCCTATGGATAGATATAGTATGAGCAAGGCTATTCTTTTCATCATTTTTCAATTTGACTGCAATTTAGGAATTCTTGCCAAAACTACGAAATTTTACACGGAAGTAGTTGAAAATTAAAAATTTATTCGTACCTTTGCGCTCCGCAAAGTATGCGGAAATACGATAAAGTATTAATAAACAATTAATTATCAAACCAATGCCTGGATTAATTGGAAAGAAAATCGGAATGACTTCCGTTTTCGGTGCTGATGGAAAAAATATTCCATGCACCGTTATTGAGGCTGGTCCGTGTGTTGTTACGCAGGTCCGTACGGTAGAAAAAGATGGTTATGCCGCCGTGCAGCTTGCCTATGACGAAACCACAGAAAAACACGCCAGCGCCCCTCTCAAAGGGCATTTTGCAAAGGCAGGAACCACTCCTCATCGTAAGCTCGTTGAATTCGAGGCTGACTTCGCAGGAGAGCTTAAATTAGGCGACGTTCTGACAGTTGCTGACATCTTCGAAGGTGTTGAGTACGTTGACGTTGTCGGTACTTCTAAAGGTAAAGGATTCCAGGGAGTCGTTAAACGTCACGGCTTCGCCGGTGTCGGTGGTGCTACCCACGGTCAGCACAACAGACTTCGTCACCCTGGTTCTATGGGCGCATCATCTTGGCCTTCACGCGTATTCCCGGGAATGAGAATGGCAGGCCACATGGGCAATGAAAGGGTAAAGGTGTTCAACCTTCAGGTTGTCAAAGTAATTCCTGAGAACAACCTTCTCGTATTGAAAGGCTCTGTACCTGGAGCCAAAGGTTCTTATCTAATGTTGGAGGCTTAATTATGGAATTGTCAGTTTTGAAGATTGACGGATCAGAGTCCGGAAAGAAGGTCGTCCTTGATGAGAAAATCTTCGGCGTGGAGCCGAACGATCACGCTATCTACCTCGATGTCATCCAGTACCTCGCACATCAGCGTCAGGGAACTGCAAGGACCAAGGACAGAAGCGAAGTCTCATACAGTACCAAAAAGCAGGGTCGCCAGAAAGGTGGTGGTGGAGCCCGTCACGGTTCATTGAAAGCTAATATCTATGTAGGTGGTGGTCGTGCACACGGTCCTAAGCCACGTTGCTATGATATGAAGCTCAACAAGAAGCTCAAGCAGCTCGCTAGATTCTCAGCTCTTTCTTATAAGGCTAAGGAGAACAAGATTGTCATGGTAGAGCCATTCGCAATGGAGGCTCCTAAGACAAAAGAGTTCTTGAACATTCTTTCAGCCATCAAGGCAGGCGACAGGAAAGTACTCTTCGTGCTTCCTGAAAATTCTGCCAATATTTACCTTTCATCACGTAACCTCGAGCAGGTGAAGGTCATCTCAGTTGATGAGATCAATACCTACACTATCATGAACGCACACTCAATGGTTCTCGTTGACGGTGTTCAGGATATCCTCGCCTCTAGAGTAAGACGCTAAAAAGATTGAGAGATGGGAATTATCATTAAGCCAATTGTAACAGAAAAATTGACGGCTCAGGGCGAAAAGTTGAACCGTTATGGATTCATTGTAGATCGCAGGGCCAACAAGCTCGAGATCAGGACTGCTGTGGAGCAGATGTACAACGTCTCTGTCGCTTCAGTCAATACATTGAACTACCACGGGAAAAGAAAATCCCGTTATACAAAATCCGGCATGCTTAGAGGCCGTATGAATCACTTCAAGAAAGCATACGTTACTCTTGCCGGCGAAGATAAGATTGATTTCTACAGTAATATTTAAGGGATAAGGCAATGGCAACAAAAAAATTTAAACCGGTTACTCCTGGTCAAAGGAACAAGGTAATCAGCGCTTTTGACGATATCACCGCCAAGAAGCCACAGAAATCATTGCTTGAACCTCTTAAGAGCACTGGCGGACGTAACAACACTGGTCAGATGACCATGCGTTACCTCGGTGGCGGTCACAAGAGAATGTACCGTATCATCGACTTCCATCGTGCTAAAGATGCTTGCAAGGCAACTGTTCTTACTATAGAATACGATCCGAACCGTAGCGCACGTATCGCGCTCGTTCAGTACGAGGACAATGAGAAGAGATATATCATCGCTCCTAACGGACTGAAGGTAGGTCAGATCATCGAATCAGGTTCAGGCGTTGCTCCTGAGCTTGGAAACACTCTTCCTCTTGGGGAAATTCCAGTCGGTACACTCGTACACAACATCGAGCTCCGTCCTGGTCAGGGTGGTGCAATGGCACGCTCTGCAGGTACTTATGCTCAGATTGCTGCCCGCGAAGGAAATCACGTCGTTCTCCGTCTGCCTTCAGGCGAGACCAGAATGGTGCTTACAACCTGCCGTGCAACAGTAGGTGTCGTATCGAACCCAGAACACAATCTGGAGTCTTATGGTAAAGCCGGTCGTAGCAGATGGCTCGGCAGACGCCCTCGCAACCGTGGTGTCGTAATGAACCCGGTAGATCACCCGATGGGTGGTGGTGAAGGTCGTGCTTCCGGAGGTCATCCAAGGTCTCGTAAGGGACTTCCTGCAAAGGGCTACAAGACACGTAATCCTAAGGCTACTTCAAACAAGTTCATCATTGAAAGAAGAAAGAAATAACAGGAATTAAACTTAAGAGATTATGAGTCGTTCATTAAGAAAAGGTCCATATATCCAGGAAGCTCTGGAAAAAAGAATTCTTGCTATGAATGAAGGTGGCAAGAAGAAAGAAGTGGTGAAGACCTGGTCACGCGCAAGCATGATTTCTCCTGACTTCGTAGGTCACACTATCGCGGTTCATAACGGGAACAAGTTCATTCCTGTTTATGTTACTGAGAACATGGTTGGCCACAAGCTCGGAGAGTTCGCACCTACTAGGACTTTCAGAGGCCATTCAGGCAACAACAAGAAGTAAAAACGCTTAATTGATCAGAAATTATGGGAAAACGTAAAAGAGAAATGGCCGAAAGACTGAAAGAGATTAAGCGACAGACCGCCATTGCAAAGGTAAAGGATGTTCCGTCCTCTCCTCGTAAGATGCGTCTCGTTGCAGACACAGTCAGAGGTGTGGAGGTGAACCATGCGCTTGATCTTCTCAAGTTCTCCAAGAAGGCTCCTTCAAAGGTGCTTGAGACTCTTCTCCGTAGCGCTATCGCTAACTGGGAGGCCAAAAATCAGGACAAAACAAAAGAATTGGATAACGGTAATGTAATCGTAAAGACCATCATGGTCGACGAGGGTCGTACACTCAAGAGAATCCGTCCTTGCCCACAGGGTAGAGCCGGCAGAATCCGCAAGCGTTCCAACCACGTTACTATCATCCTCGATGTAAAGAAACCATCAACAGTGGAGGACAATAAATAATATGGGACAGAAAACTAATCCTATCAGCAACAGAATCGGTATCACCCGTGGTTGGGTCTCTAACTGGTGTGGTGGTAATTACGCTGAGAAAATCGCGGAAGACTACAAGATCCGCAAGTACCTCGTAAACCGTCTTGCCAATGCAAGCATCTCCAAGATCGTCATTGAGAGAACTCTCAAGCTCATCACAGTGACCATCCAGGCTGCTAGACCGGGCGTTATTATCGGAAAGGGCGGAAGCGCTGTCGACAAACTTAAGGAAGAGCTTAAGAAAGTTACCAGCAAGGAAGTCCAGATCAATATCTTCGAGGTAAGAAGACCAGAGGTTGATGCCAACATCGTAGCAGACAGCATCGCTCGTCAGATCGAGGGCCGTGTTTCCTACAGAAGGGCTATCAAGATGGCAGTTTCTACCGCAATGCGTGTAGGCGCTGAAGGTATCAAAGTTCAGATCAGCGGCCGTGTAGGCGGCGCCGAGATGGCAAGAAGCGAAATGTTCAAGGAAGGACGTACTCCTCTCCATACATTCCGTGCAGATATCGACTACGCTCTCGCAGTGGCTCACACCAAGGTAGGTGCACTCGGTATCAAAGTATGGATCTGCAACGGTGAGGTTTACGGAAAGAAAGATCTTTCACCTAACGCAGGTATCGCAGCAGCTTCTGCACAGTCACAGGGTCAGGGCCGTTCACCACGTGGTGACCGTGGCTCACGCCGTGGCGGAAGAGGCCGTGGAGACAGAAAAGAGAACAAGAACTAAGTTTTTGTCCTAAGCTATATCTAATCCCGACAAGTTTGATTCTTGCCGGGATTTTTTTATATTATCTTTGTACCGTATGGAACGAATTGTCAATCTTTGCGCGATAGGGATAGGGAACAGGGCGCGGAAATACCTTGAATATGCGGAGTCGCATCCGGACAAGGCTCGGATATGTGCCGTCGTGGACACTGATCCGTATAGGCTTGCGGAGGCCCGATGCCGGTATTCCCTCGCTGAAAATCAATGCTTTGCTGACGTGGATGACTTTATCCGGTCCGGGATCGGGGCGGACGGGGTCATTGTCGCCACTGGAGACGACACTCATTACTCCATATCACGAAAAATACTTGAAGCCGGGTTCAACCTGCTGCTGGAAAAGCCGATGGCCGAAAATATCCGTCAATGCAGGGAACTGGTGGCACTTGCGGCGCGGAAGAATGCCGTCACGGCCATGTGCTACGTGATGCGCTATCACCCATATTTCTCCAGAATAAGAGAAATCGCCAGGAGCGGCGAATTCGGGAAGATTACCGGGATCAACCATCGTGTCAATGTCGGCATCGACAGGATGACACATACCTTTGTGCGCGGACTCTGGTCCAGAAAAGACGAATCATCCCCGATATTCATATCCAAATGCTGCCATGACGTGGACTTCATCTTCTGGCTTGCCGGCCCGGAGCAACTGTCCGATGACTTGAAAATCAGCTCTAAAGGAAGTCTGACGAAATATTGTCAAGAAGCGGCTCCTGAACACTCTGCCGAACGTTGCGTCAAATGTCCGATAGAACCGGAGTGCCGATATTCAGCCGTGGACCTCTATCTCAGACGGAAAGACTGGATAGAAAACTTCGAAGTCACCAAGGGAAGGACCATCGAAGATGCCATAGGGGAGGAACTGCGCAGCGGACGCTACGGCAGATGCGTATATCATTGTGACAATGACGTTTTCGACTGGCAGACGGCATCGATTCGTACAGCCGGAGGGCTGGAAATTGAAATCACCATGGACGGCATCATTGACAAGGACGGCCGCGAAACTGAAATCCGGTTCGAAGGGGGCACGCTACTCGCTAAAGACAATGTGATTACATTGAAAAGCACCGACGGAACTGTACTGCGCGAGGAAGATTTCCGTAGAACCTGCGCCCTGCCGCTTCACGCCGGTGCCGACATTGACATTGTCGAAGACTTTTGCAATGCTGTCAGGACGGGGTCGCAGACGAAATGCTCGCTGCGGGAGGCTCTTCCAGGATTGGAGGCTTGTTTCGATGTGGAGGCAGGGCTTTGCTAATCACGGAATTATTCATTACTTTTACGAGTTGATTCGCCGGCTGGCACATAGCCTGACGCGGCGCTGAAGCATAAAAATTTTATAAGATATGAAAAAAGTAATCATTGGCGCATTGACTGCCATTGCAGCAGTAGCCTGTACATCGGTCTCCACGACCACCACATTGAAAGGAAAATTCTCCGGAGCAGATGTGCCGGAAGAAGTGACCGTCACCATTCCTGGAGTCATTGACACCACTGTACGCCTTCAGAACGCAGCCTTCAAGATCGTGCTCCCTGTTTACAAGGCAGCCTTCGGTCAGGTTACAGCAGGCAATGCGGCAGGAAGATTCATTGCTGACGGAACCACCCTCACGGCCAATCTCAATGACGGATTGCTGTCGGTCAACTCCGAAAAGCCGTCCGTTTCCCTTACCGAAAAGTTCAATGCTTTCGTAGAGGACCATCAGGCTCTGGTAGCTTCTTACAGGACTCAGATGGCTGCAATTTCAGACAGCACAGGTCTTTCTGAACAGCAGAAAGACAGCCTCAAGGAGGAGTTCTATAATGAGTTCAGCGAGAAATACAGCAGCTTCAATATGGATGCTGTAAAGAGCAATCTGGACAATGTCATTTCTACCGTCGCCCTCCAGAATGTTTATTCGGACATGTCTGACGACGAACTTGAGTCGACAATCGGCGGGATGGATTCTACAGTAGTTGCCAACAGCCGCTTCATTTCAGCAGTCTACGGCAGCATCAAGGCAAGGAAAGCTACCGCAGAAGGTATGCATTTCATCGATTTTTCTGTTATGCAGCCTGATGGCAAGACCGCGAAACTTTCTGACTATGTAGGAAAAGGCAAATATGTCCTCGTAGACTTCTGGGCATCATGGTGCAGACCGTGCAAACACGAAATTCCTAACGTGAAAGCCGTTTATGACAAGCATCATGGAAAAGACTTTGACGTGCTCAGCGTTGCAGTGTGGGAAAATTCCCCTAAGGAGAGTCTCGACACAGCCAAGGCTTACGGCGTGAACTGGAACCAGATCGTAGATGCCAAGAATGTCCCTACAGACATCTATGGCATTCTCGGAATTCCTCATATCATCCTCTTCGGCCCTGACGGAACCATCATCAAGAGAGGTCTTCATGGCGAAGCTGTCGAGGAAGAGGTCGCAAGATATGTGAAGTAATTGACGGTCAGAGAAAAAATAGCATTATTTCCACATTCCCCCGGAGTTTACAGATATTATGACTCCGAGGGGATTGTCATATATGTGGGCAAGGCGAAAGACCTTCACAAAAGGGTTGCGCAATATTTCGTGCCGCCTGAACGGCTCAATGTCAAGACACGCATCCTTGTCTCCAAAATCGCCGATGCCCAGTACTCTGTCGTGGATTCCGAAGCGGATGCATTGCTCCTGGAGAACAATCTAATCAAGCAATACAAACCCAAGTACAACATCCTGCTGAAGGACTCCAAGACCTATCCGTGGATATGCGTGACAGGAGATGAATTTCCGAAAGTCTACCTTACCCGCCGTGTGGTCAAGGGGAACCGCTATTTCGGGCCCTACAGCTCGGTGATGCACGCCCGCAATCTGCTGGAATTCTTCTCGGAGAACTACAAAATCCGCTCATGCAACCACAAGATTACCTCTGATGCGATTCTCCGCGGCAAGTTCCGCCCGTGCCTCGATTTTCACATCGGACGATGCGCCGGCTGCTGCGTAGGAAAAATATCCGTAAAGGAGTACAATGCTGATATAGAAGAGATTGTGAATCTGCTGAAAGGCGGGGCCAATGAAATTATCCAGCACTATAAGCACCTCATGCTTGACGCTGCCGACCACCTGGAATTCGAGCAGGCCCAGGCCTACAAACAGAAAGTCGACTCGCTCCAGAAACATTATGCCAAATCAGTAATCACGTCTGCATCTGATACCAATGTGGATGTGTTCTCCCTCGTCACAGATGTCAACGAATCTTTCGGCAACTTCATGCGTGTACGCGGAGGGGCTGTCATCCAGTCACTTAACCTTGGCTTCAGAATGAATATTGAAGAAGAGCCCGCGTCAGTATTGAGTGAATTCATTGCCGAGATTGAAAGCAAATTCGGAAAAATCAGCGGAGAAGTCATTGTCCCGTTCATGCCGGATGTCGAAATGGACGGCGTTGCTTTCCGCATACCGGCGAAGGGCGACAAGCTGGCAATCCTGGAGCTCTCCACCAAAAACGCCAAGGAATTCCAGTTCAATTCCATACGCCAGAAAGAGCATACCGACCCGGACCAATACCGTAAGATGGTGGTTGAAGAGCTGCGTAAGGCATTGGGAATGAAAGAATTGCCGATGCATATCGAGTGCTTCGACAACTCCAATATCCAAGGAACGAATCCGGTTGCCTCATGTGTCGTATTCCGCAACGGCGTGCCGTCCAAGAAGGAATACCGCAAGTTCAAGATCAAGACCGTAATCGGGGCCAATGATTATGCATCAATGAAAGAGGTGGTGAACCGCAGGTATTCGCGCATGTTGCGTGAAGACCCGGATGACCTGCCGCAATTGATAGTCATTGACGGAGGCAAGGGACAGCTCGATTTTGCCTATCAGGCATTGGCGGAGCTCGGTCTTACTGACAAACTTACGGTAGTGGGACTTGCCAAGAGGCTGGAAGAGGTCATCCGTGTGGGGGATCCATATCCTCTTTTCATTGACCGGAATTCCTCGGCATTGAAGGTCCTGCAGCAGATTCGTGACGAGGCGCACAGGTTCGGTATAACCTTCCATCGCAGTTTGCGCAGCAAGAGCCAGATAGAATCGGCATTGACCCGGATAAAGGGCGTGGGCGAGCAGACGGAGAAGCGGCTCCTGATACATTACGGCAGCGTGCCGCGCATAGCAGCCGCGCCGATTGAAGACCTGGTATCGTTCCTGGGCAAGCGTGAACTTGCAGAACGTATTCACGCACAATTAAATACAAATGATGATGAAATCCAACGAGAAGTTTAACCTATGGTTCAATGTCTTTATCCTGGCAGGTATGACCGTGGCTGTGGTATTGACCAACATTTATAAACTCCAGCAGCCCGGTGCCAGACATTTCATGCTGATTTTTGCCAGCATCGGAGCGTTGACGGGAGTCATGAACACGGTATTGTCCGCCAACGGCAATATCTGGACGTTCCTTTTCGGGGTCATTGACGTGTCCATCGCTTCCATCGTGGCATTTGACAGCAGCATCCGGCCCGGAGGAGAACCGGTATGGGGCAATTTCGCGCTTCATGCCTTCTATTTCCTGCCTATGCAGTTCGTAGGGTGGTGGCAATGGCGCAAACGGGGAGCGACATCGAAAGAGAAAGTGACTGCACGACGTCTAACTGCGTCGCAGGGGGCATTGACAGCCGGAGCCTTGGCAATCGGAACTGTCGTGGCTTATTTTATCCTCTGCGCGGTCAGCGGAAAGGAGTCTGCAGACGGTTCGCTCCGTATGCTGATTCTGTTCGACGCAGCCGTATTCGTCCTCAATGTGATGGGGCAAGTGCTTATGTCTCTGGCGTTTATGGAGCAGTGGATAATCTGGCTCCTAGTCAATGTCTTTTCTATCCTGCTTTGGGCCGACAAAGCCATGTCGTCGCCGGATTCCAGCTACACTGTGGTCATGGTAATCAAATACAGTTTCTATCTTCTCAACTCCATCAACGGGCTGAGAATATGGCTCCAGCTCAGCAGAAAGGCCTCTTAATCAAAAAATTTCGTTTATTCGGATTTTTTTATTTACTTTGCAGATTATTACAGGAGTAGTGTATTATAAAATCTTAAACTTAATAAAATAATAGATTATGTCACACGAAGAAATCGTAAAACAGGTCAAGGACATTATTGTTGACAAACTTGGCGCTGAGGAGTCAGAGGTTACTGAGACCGCTAACTTCACAAACGATCTTGGAGCAGATTCCCTCGACACTGTTGAGCTTCTTATGGAGTTTGAAAGAACATTCGGAATCAAGATTCCAGATGAGGACGCTAGCCAGATTGCAACTGTAGCTGACGCTGTCAAGTACGTTGAAGAGAAAGTAGCTAACAAATAATAGCAACTTACGACGTTAAGAAAAAAGAAGATACCCAAACGGGTATCTTCTTTTTTATGTTATGTGACTTCGATTATTTCCCTGATTTCGGGATTGCGTACACGATTCGGAACATCGGCACGTTCTTTTCGGCCTTCGGACCGTTGAATACAGCCTTGTAGTAGCGATGGTTGTCCATCATAGACTGTTTCGTGGTCGTATTGGAAGAAGTGGACGACGATGCGGAATACATCGACTGGAGCATTCCGTAGTTAAAATAGTTGTTGTACAAGCTGTTATAGCCATAACCGCCGTAGCCGCCATATCCACCGTAACCATATCCGCCATAACCATAACCATTGTACATGTTGTTGTAATAGTTATAGTACATCAGACTGTTGTAGTAGTCATCATCATATGAACTGCTGGTGGAACTTGCAGTGGCGATGGTCTCATTGGCCATGGCGAGAATCCAGATGTCGTAATTAGAAATCTTCTTGTCATCCTCCACCTTGAGGAACTCCTGCGCATGATGCGTGATATCAGGGGAATAGATGCACAATGACCTGTTTATATCGCCCTGGTCCTCAGTCGATACGCTGGAATCCGTAAGACTTGCGAAGGTCACGGATGTGTCCGTGGCGATACGGCATGTCGGGCTGATGGCTACAGGATATTTGCAGATTTCCGTGTAATCGTCAGGGAACTCGAACGGCAGGATTATCGAAGCCTTGCTTACGACGATTGATTTCGGATCGTCCGTGTGCTTCAAAATTTCTTTCAATGCCTTGTCTCTGAGGTCTTTGGCCTTGATTACAGGCTTCAGTCCCTTACCGCCCTCCATCAGGATGGTCTTTTCAGCCTTGCCCTGCAATCCCTTGCTGGAGTGAGTGGTCATGTCGTAGGCGATCTGCGTCTGTTTTGCGACAGTCGTGGATTTGACGCCGCTCAAATCGTAAAGAGTCATTGGTCCTAAATAGAACAGGAACGAGGTGTCCACCTGCTTGCGGTCGCCATAGTCGGCTGTGAACTTGAGTTCCGCGTAGCTTCCGTAAATTGTACCGCTGTTCACGCTGATAGGCAGTCTGAACATGTTGATACGGCCGCCGTTTCCGGCAGGAACGTCCGTGGTGATGTAGATGCCCGGGAATTTCTTCGTGTAATTCGTGATCGTATCCATGTCGGCTGCAGTGATGCCCATGTATTTCTCGCCGAACTCCTTGCTGAAATCAATTGACAATGAGTCCATTCCGTTATATACCGGCACTCCGTCCGTGATGCGTTTCCTGTTATATTTTATTTCAGGATTCAGTTTGGAAAGATTCAGCGGGCTCTCCAACTCATAGACATTGATATTCTGAAGAATATACTGCTGGGTAGGGTCTGCGTAAGAAATGGAATCCGCCACTGCCGACAGGTGGAACTGGCGGAATTTGGCGTTCTTGCCGAAATCCAATGTATCTGCAATCGGAACGAGAGTGAATGCCGTGCTTCTGGTGGTGAGACCGAAAGTGTCATCCCTCAATGCTCCGAATGTGAATTTGTACATGTTGTAGCCTGACAAGCTGTCCGGCATGTCCTGCTCTATATCTTCAATCGGGAACTCGGCTGTGTAGATGTCGTACAGCTGATTGTCCGGAATCAATGATTCTCCGAGTGTCTTGTTCACGTTAATGCATGAACCGCATAAAATGCCGGCAGAAAGCATGAGTGCAGCCGCACCGGCTCTAAATGAAAGCTTCATCTGTGCTAAAGGCTATCATAAAAACTGTTATACGCATCAATGTAGGACCCGTCCTCGATGGATTTCGCGTCATAGTCAAGTACCGGAAGAGGAAGTCCTTTGCAGTATTCAATCAGGCTCTTGTCCACGTTCTCTGAACCGACAATCACGCCGTCGGAATACTGAGCGGCAGTTTTAGCAAGATTTATGCCAGTAGGATCGGCAAGCAGCGGAACGTCTTTCTCGTCGATGTCGCCGAATTTTACAAGTCTTGCGAGTTCTTCATTGAATTTCTCCGGCATGTCATCGTAGAGTGACAGCACCACCTTGCTGGAAGCGAAGATAGGATCATCCTTGTATGCTTTCTTCAAGTAAAGCGGAAGAATCTGTGTTATCCAGCCTTGGCAATGAATGACGTCCGGAGCCCAGCGCAGCTTCTTGACAGTTTCGAGGACTCCGCGGGCGAAGAATATCGCGCGCTCGGCGTTGTCCCCGAAGAATGCGCCGTTGTCGTCGCAACTCAACTGTTTTCTCTTGAAATAATCCTCATTGTCAATGAAATACACCTGGATGCGGGCAGCGGATATGGACGCAACCTTGATTATGAGCGGCCTGTCCACATCATTGATGATGATGTTCATGCCCGAGAGCCTTATAACCTCGTGAAGCTGGTTTTTGCGCTCGTTGATACAGCCATAGCGTGGCATGAATGACCGGATTTCCTTCTTTCTTTCCTGGATTCCCTGCGGGAGGTATCTTCCGATGTTTGCAATCGGGGTTTCAGGAAGATATGGGAAAATTTCGGAATTTACGAACAGGACTTTCATAATCACTAATTGATGTTTTGTTACGAGATGCAAAGGTAAGAATTTTTTTTGATATTTCGATAAATGCGTATCTTTGGGGACAATTTGGAGTGATATGGCATCTTCATCACGTAACGAGAACAAACTGATGCGCCGCCGTCTGGCGAATGCGTATCTTTCCTCGGTTATCAGCATCAGCCTCGTACTGTTGCTGGTAGGCGTGTCGAGCCTGCTGCTCGTCAATACCAGGAGCGTTTCCGATTATTTCAAGGAGAATGTCCAGGTTTCCGTGATAATGAAACAGGAAGTTCCTGACAATGAAGCCCTTGAGTATAAGAAGTGTCTCGACACGATGTCATTCGTGCATGGCACCGAGTTCGTCTCCCGTGAACGTGGAGAGAAAGAAATGGCGGATATGCTCGGCAGCGATTTCCTGAAAGTCTTCGAGACTTCACCGGTTCCGGTGTCCATCGGTGTTACGCTGAATGCGGCATACGTTTCCGAGGACAGCCTCAAAGTCGTGGAAGCCGTAATCGGGAAATCCCCGATTGTGGATGAAGTGGTCTATCAGCGCTCGCTCGTGGATGCATTGAACGCGAATCTCAGCAGGATTTCCGCTGTGCTGGGCATCTTCATCATCCTGATGCTGTTCATCTCTTTCGTATTGATTAACAATACGATGCGGCTCACGGTTTATGCCAAGCGCTTTACCGTGCATACCATGAAGCTTGTCGGCGCCACCAGATCTTTCATCCGGGGACCGTTCTTGCTCCGGGCTGCGTTCCTCGGGCTGTTTTCGTCTGTCATGGCGCTCCTTATGTTAGTCGGGGTACTTTTCCTCGTCCGTTCTGAATTTGCTCAGCTGTTCGATATATTTACATTGGACAAACTCCTGATAGTCATGGCGATAGTCGTGGTCTCCGGACTCGCGATCTGCGTCTTGAGTACATACAGGGTAGTGAACAAGCTCGTTTCATTGAGCAAGGATGAACTTTATTATTAAAGGTAAGATTATGGATAACAATAAGATGGCGATTACTCCGAAGGGTCTCAAATACCTTCTCGCGGGACTTCTCGTTATGATTTCCGGCTATATTCTCATGATTGGCGGCGGCAGCGATGACCCGGCTGTGTTCAACTACGCGATGTTTGATTTCCAGCGTCTTGTGGCGGCCCCAATCGTTATTCTCTGCGGAATCATCATCGAGATTGTGGCCATCATGAAAGTTTTCAAGGGAAATAAACAAGGGAGAGAATAGATATGGATTGGTGGCAAGCGCTTTTACTCGGTATCGTTCAGGGACTTACAGAATTTCTGCCGGTCAGCAGCAGCGGGCATCTCATGATTTTCAGGGAACTGCTCGGCGTCGATACGGAGGGCTTTCTCGATTTTACGGTAACGGTTCATTTCGCTACCGTCCTCAGTACGATAATCGTATTCTGGCATGTCATCTGGAATCTGCTGAAGGGACTCTTCAAGTTCAAATTCAATGATGAGACGGATTATATCCTGAAGCTTATCGTGTCGATGGTTCCTATCGGAATCGTGGGCCTGTGCTTCAAGGACCAGGTGGAGGGACTGTTCGCGGACAATCTTTTCACTGTCGGCGTGTGCTTGATAATCACCGCAATCCTGCTCTTCGCCTCCGACCAGTCGGCTAAATGGCTGCCTCAGGGCAATGCTGAAAAACCGGAACACAGGAACGGATTGTCATATCTTCAGGCATTCATCGTCGGACTCGGTCAGGCATGTGCCGTGGCCCCCGGCCTTTCCAGATCCGGAACCACCATCGCTACGGGACTACTCTGCGGAGTGAAACGTGAAAACATGGCGCAGTTCTCATTCCTGATGGTCCTCGTGCCTATCATCGGCGAGCAGGCATTGGGTATCCTTAAAAGTTTCGGCGAACCAGCATCCGCTGCAGGCCTGGGATTCATGCCTTTGGCAATGGGGTTCATCGGTGCGTTCGTCGCCGGCCTGTTCTCATGCAAGGCAATGATCGCCATCGTGAAGAAGGCCAAGCTGGTATGGTTCTCATTGTATTGCCTTCTGGCTGCACTCGCAATATTCATCTTCGCCTAAACCTTCATGAAAGAAAGAACATTGACCTATTTCGTCTCGGACGTGCATCTCGGGCTGGATGTCAAGGATCCCGTTGCACGGGAGGCGCGTTTCGTCGAGTTCCTGCGGTCGATTCCTGCGGATGAAACGGAGGCATTGTACCTTCTGGGCGACATCTGGGATTTCTGGTATGAATATCATGATGTGGTCCCGAAGGGCTATGTGCGTGTGTTCTCGTCTCTTATGGACTTGATGGACGCGGGCGTGAAGGTCTATTTCTTTCAGGGAAACCACGACATATGGTGCTACCACTATTTCGAGGAAATGGGAATCACCATCCTCCAGCAGCCTCATGTCGTCAATATCCGCGGAAAGGTCTTCTGTCTCGGTCACGGAGACGGCCTCGGCCCGGGCCATATACTATACAAGTTCATGCGCTGGGGATTCAGGGCCAAGTTCTTCCAGGGTCTTTTCAGTCTTCTGCATCCGTATCTGGCGTTCCGTTTCGGAAAGGGATGGTCTAAGAAAAGTCGCGTGGCCAAGAGCATGGACTATGTTTTCAAGGGTAAAGATGAGCCTCTTTATAAGTTTGCAGCGGATTTCGCCGCGAAGACCCATGTGGATTATTTCGTTTTCGGCCATTTCCATTGCAGCGTGGACATGCCTGTGGAAGGCGGCGCGCAGCTCATTGTCCTGAAAGACTGGATGGACGGGACGTCCTACATGTATTTCGACGGGATTTCCACCACTTTCGGATACTCTCCGAATATTGAGAAATAGAGAGCCGGAAATTCTCCGCTGTCCCACTTCTGCACAAGTTCCTCCACTTGCCGGTCGACGCCGGCGGGATCATAGTGCTTTTTCAGGTCGGAACCGAACAGTTTGGCCACTCCCTGCCAGAATCCTGCTGCAATTCCGTTCTTGTAATCCTTTATGATATAGAAGGATGACTTGCCGACCTCCCTGTCGATGAGTTTCATCAGAAGCTGTCCCTGCGTGACGGTCATGTTGCGCATAGGCTGCTCGAAAGCATTGAACAACTCCTTCTGCACCTTGTTCACGTATTTTTCTCTCTTGCGCCTGCCGAGTTCGTCCGCGGTGAAGGTGCTGTCGGTCTGGTGGATCAGCGTTCTCGCCACGAGCGCGTAGGGGTATGTCTTGCTGAAATTCCACACCAGCCTGTAATAACGGCGCCATTCCTTGCCGCTGCGGCGGTGCAATGAAATCTGCGACGGCGTCAGCACGTCCATATACAATGTGTCCCCGTCCACGATTTCGTACTGCAGATACTGCGGCGCCTTCGGAGGAACCGGCGCGCGTTTCCGCTGGGCATCCGCCGGCAGGAGCAATGCCAATGACAATGCCCAAACTACCGTTATCCTTATCAATGTCTTTTTGTCCATCGTTCGTGTCCTCCGGAATGAGGGAACAAATGTACGCAAATTTCAGAGAATGCAAATTTGCGGTTGCGTTTTGTCGAAAATGTCGGTTATTAAATTTTTTCAAGACGCGTAACTCATTGAGATACCGAATGATGGGTTGCAAAATATTTTGTCGAAAAAGTATGAAAATATTCTCAAAAATGTTTGTTTTTCGAATATTTTTACTAACTTTGCATTCCCAAAATTGAGGAGAAGTTCGCCCAACCAGCTGATGCTCAAAGATTTAGGGAATTTGGGAAAAATAATTAAAGTAATACAGCAATGTTACAACCAAAGAAAACAAAGTTTAGAAGGGAACAGAAAAACCGCATGAAAGGAATGTCCCAGAGGGGCAGCCAGCTTGCGTTCGGTTCTTTCGGTCTTAAAACCCTTGAGAATTGTTGGCTTACATCGCAGCAGATTGAGGCTGCCCGTCAGGCAATCTCGCGTTATATGAACCGTGAGGGTCAGATCTGGATCAGGGTGTTCCCTGCAAAGCCGTTCACCAAGAAGCCTCTCGATACCCGAATGGGTAAAGGTAAGGGTGATCCTCAGGGATTTGTATGCCCTATCACTCCTGGCAGAATTCTCTTCGAGGCAGAGGGCGTATCGCTTGAGATTGCTAAAGAGGCTATGCGCCTTGCAGCTCATAAGCTCCCTATCGCTACGAAGTTCATCGTTCGCAGGGATTATGTAGAATAGTTTAATGGAGAAGAAAATGAAAATATCTGAAATTCGCGAAATGTCCGTAGCAGATCTGCGTGACCGCATTGCAGTGGAGAAGGCAAATCTTGACACAATGAAGATAAATCATGCTATCTCTCCATTAGAGGATACATCCAAGTTTAAGAAGAGCAGGAAGGATATCGCACGTATGCTGACAGTCCTTACTGAGAAAGAAAAAGAACAGAACTAATTTGATGCTCTATGGAAAGAAATCTTCGTAAGGAAAGAATAGGTGTTGTAGTCAGCAACAAGATGGACAAGACTATCGTCGTAGCCGTCGAGACTAAAGGAAAACACCCTATGTATGGTAAGTTCATTAACAAGACCACTAAATTCGTCGCTCAGGACGAAAAGAACGAGTGCAGCGAGGGAGATACCGTGCGCATTATGGAAACTCGCCCGTTGAGCAAGACCAAGAGGTGGAGATTAGTTGAAATTGTAGAAAAAGTCAAATAGCGATGATACAGCAGGAAACACGTTTACAGGTGGCAGACAACAGCGGAGCCAAGGAAGTTCTTTGCATCCGCGTTCTGGGTGGAACCCGTCACCGTTATGCATCTGTCGGCGATAAGATCGTCGTTGCAGTTAAGAGTGCAATCTCAGGCGGAGACGCCAAAAAAGGTTCTGTATCCAAGGCTGTTGTGGTCCGTACAAAGAAAGAGATCCGCAGACCGGATGGATCATATATCCGCTTTGATGACAATGCATGCGTTCTTTTGAACAATGCAGGAGAACTCAGAGGCACACGTATCTTTGGCCCAGTTGCCAGAGAGCTTCGTGAGAATTATATGAAGATCGTTTCACTGGCACCGGAGGTCCTTTAATATTAAGTCATTATGAAAAAATTTCACGTAAAGAAAGGCGATACCGTATTTGTGAATGCCGGTAATGATAAGGGCAAGACCGGAAAAGTCCTCTCAGTTATCACTGACAAGGATCGTGTCATTGTCGAAGGTATCAATATGGTCAGCAGACACACCAAACCTAATGCACAGGCTCCTCAGGGCGGTATCATTAAGAAAGAGGCTGGTATCCATATTTCCAATGTGCAGCTCCTTGACCCTAAGAGCACGGCTGCGAAGCCGATTCCTACAAGAGTAGGTCACAAGTTCGTAGACGGAAAGAAGGTGCGTTATTCTAAAAAATCTGGAGAGGAGATTAAATAGTTATGGCAAAGAAATCTACTAAAAACGAAGCTGTAGAGCAGGTTGTTCCTGCAGGATATGTACCGGCTCTCAAGACTGTATACAATGAGCAGATTATCCCTGCCCTGATGAAGCAGTTCTCTTACACTACAGTTATGCAGGTTCCTAAGCTTGTAAAGATCACCATCAATGAGGGTGTCGGCGAGGCTTCACAGAACCAGTCTCATGACAAGAAACTTGTAGAGGAGGCAGCAGCGGAGCTTTCAACAATCGTAGGACAGAAAGCAGTTCTCACCGCTTCTAGAAAGGATATTTCCAACTTCCACCTCCGTAAAGGTCAGCCTATCGGTGTGAAGGTAACTCTTCGTGCAACCAAGATGTACGAGTTCCTCGAAAGACTTATCCGTGTAGCTCTTCCTCGTATCCGCGACTTCAACGGTATTTCCGAGAAGCTCGACGGCAGCGGAAACTACACTCTCGGTCTGAAAGAGCAGATTATCTTCCCTGAAATCGACATGGACAAGAACCCGCGCGTTCACGGAATGGAAATCACTTTCGTTACCACAGCCAAGTCTGACGAAGAGGCTTATGCCCTTCTGAAAGAGTTCGGACTGCCATTCAAGAAACATAACAACTAAAAGAGTATATAATGGCAAAAGAATCAATGAAAGCCCGCGAAGTAAAGCGCGAGAAATTAGTTGCAAAGTACGCCGAGAAGCGTAAGGCTCTTAAAGAGGCAGGTGATTGGGCAGCTCTTGATAAACTCCCTAAGAACTCCTCAGCAGTACGTCTTCACAATCGTTGCTCTCTTACCGGACGTCCAAAAGGATACATGCGTGCCTTCGGCCTCAGCAGAATCCAGTTCCGTGAAATGGCAAGCAACGGTCTTATTCCGGGCGTAAAGAAAGCAAGCTGGTAGAAGCTTTATAGCATACAATATTTATTAATTATTAACAATCGGATATCGGGCGCCTGACAAACAAGCGCCGGTTCGCAAAAAAACAAAAGAAATGACTGATCCAATTGCAGATTTCCTCACCCGCATCCGTAATGCGTATCGTGCAGGAAACAAGGTTGTGGAGATTCCTTCTTCCAAAATGAAGGTTGCTATGACCCAAATTCTTTGCGAGAAAGGATACATCCTCAGCTACAAGGTAGTGGAGGGAACACCTTTCAACACAATCAAAATCGCTCTGAAGTACCATCCTCAGACCAAGCAGGCTGCCATCAAGAAGATTGAGCGCATCTCTACTCCGGGTCTCAGAAAGTACACTGACGTGAAGGATATGCCTAGGGTTCTCAACGGACTCGGAATCGCTATCATCTCGACTTCCAAGGGCGTTATCACTGACAAGGAGGCAAGAGACCTCAATGTCGGCGGTGAAATCGTATGCTATGTATATTAATTTTTAAAGGAACTGATAATGTCAAGAATTGGTAAATTACCTGTAAGCCTTCCGGACAAGGTGAGCTTTGAGCTCCTTCCTGGCAACGTTGTGAAGGTTAAAGGACCTCTCGGCGAGCTTTCTCAGAAAGTTGATCCGGATATTACCGTAACCGTAGAGGGAAAAGAAGTTAAATTCACCCGTCCTACAGATCTTCCTAGACACCGTTCAATGCACGGTCTTTACCGCGCTCTCGTTCACAACATGGTTGTGGGTGTTTCTACAGGATTCGAGATCAAACAGGAGTTCGTCGGTGTCGGCTACCGTGTAGATGTAAAAGGTCAGCTTCTGACTTTAGCTCTTGGTTATTCACATGATATTCAGATACTTCTTCCTGCAGAAATCAAGGCAGAAGCTGCTGCAATAAAGAAAGGTGAGAATCCTATCCTTATCCTCAGGTCTGCTGACAAGCAGCTCGTTGGACAGGTTGCAGCCAAGATCCGTTCACTCCGCAAGCCTGAACCATACAAGGGCAAGGGTATCAAGTTCGTTGGCGAGCATATTCGTCGTAAGGCAGGTAAGACTGCAGCCGCTAAATAATAGGAGGAATGAATTATGGCATTGAGTAAAATAGAAAGAAGAAGACGTATTCACTACCGTATTCGCAAGCACGTCAATGGAACAGCCGAAAGGCCTAGACTCGTTGTTTTCAGAAGCAACAGACAGATTTACGTGCAGGTGATCAATGATGAGACCGCAACAACTCTCGTTGCAGCTGCTTCAAACGACAAGGTTCTTGCAGCAGAGTGCAAGGGTAAGAGCGGAAAAGAGGCTGCCGCAATCGTAGGTAAAGCTATTGCAGCGCGTGCCATCGAGAAAGGTATCAATGAGGTTGCTTTCGACCGTGGAGGATATCTCTATCATGGTAGAGTTCAAAGTTTGGCTGACGCTGCCCGTGAAGGCGGTCTTAAATTCTAAATCGGAATTATGGCAAATACAAATGTTAAAAGAGTAAAGACATCTGATCTTGAACTTAAAGACAGACTTGTCTCCATTCAGAGGGTAACCAAAGTCACCAAGGGTGGCCGTCACTTCCGCTTCGCTGCTATCGTAGTAGTAGGCGACGAGAACGGTGTCGTAGGTTACGGCCTTGGTAAGGCAAACGAGGTAACTGCGGCTATCCAGAAAGGTGTTGAGGATGCCAAGAAGAATCTTGTCAAGATTCCGATCATCAACACTACCATTCCTCATGAGCAGATTGCCAAATTCGGCGGTGCTGAAGTGTTCATGAAGCCAGCCGCTCCTGGTACCGGTGTAAAGGCCGGCGGTGCAATGCGTGCCGTATTCGAGTCAGCAGGTGTTCAGAACGTCCTTGCAAAGTCTAAGGGTTCATCCAACCCTCACAACCTTGTAAAGGCTACTGTAGCAGCTCTTACTGAACTTAGAGATGCTTATACCGTTGCAGGTCTTCGCGGTGTGCCTATGAGTAAAGTGTTTAACGGTTAGTTATAGGAGAAAGCGAAATGAGTAAATATAGAATCACTCAGGTAGTCAGCAAGAACGGTGAAACCAAAAGACAGAAGGCTACTCTTCAGTGTCTTGGAATCCGTAGAATGCATCAGACTGTAGAGGTTGAGAAAAACCCTGTAACTACAGGAATGGTTACTAAGGTTCGTCACCTCGTAACTGTAGAAGAAATCTAATTCGGAGGAACTAAGATGAATTTGCATAATTTGAAACCTGCTAAAGGTTCAACACACAATTCTAAGAGAGTAGGCCGCGGACAGGGTTCCGGTAAAGGTGGCACTGCTACACGTGGTACAAAAGGAGCTCAGGCTCGTGCAGGATATGAGCACAAGGTTGGTTTCGAGGGTGGTCAGATGCCTATCCAGAGAAGACTTCCTAAGTTCGGCTTCAACAATCCTACAAGAGTTGAGTACGTTGCTATCAATCTCTCTGCTCTTCAGGCACTTTCAGAGAAACTCGGTACTACAGTAATTACTGTTGATACTCTCAAAGATGCTGGCGTGGTTCACACCAACGAGCTTGTAAAGGTTCTTGGAAACGGTGAGCTTACAGCTAAACTTGAGGTTACCGCTGACGCATTCTCAAAGTCAGCAATCGAGAAGATTGAGGCTGCCGGTGGAAAAGCTACTAAGATCGAGAAATAATGAAGAAATTTATTGAGACATTCAAGAACATCTTCAAGATAGAGGAGTTGCGCAAGAGAATCGTTTATACGCTTCTCTTGGTACTCGTTTATCGTTTGGGATGTTTTGTAGTGCTCCCGGGTATAGACGCTACTATGCTCGCTTCACTTCAGAGCAAAACTCAGGAAGGTCTTGTAGGACTCCTGAACATGTTCTCAGGTGGTGCGTTCGGTAACGCCTCTATCTTTGCACTCGGTGTGATGCCTTATATCTCGGCATCCATCGTGATCCAGCTCCTCGGCATGTTCGTTCCATACTTCAAGAAATTGCAGATGGAAGGCGAAAGCGGCCGTAGGAAAATGAATCAGATCACCAGATATCTGACTGTCCTGATTCTTGCTATCCAGTGCCCTGCATATCTGGCTGCTATCCACAACCAGATCCCTGGTCAGGCATTCGTTGCTGTGACACAGCTCGGATGGAGTAACTTCACATTCAACTTTGTCTCTACAGTGATTCTCCTCGCAGGTTCAATGTTCGTCATGTGGCTCGGCGAGCGCATTACTGACCGTGGTATCGGAAACGGTATTTCCCTTATCATCATGATCGGTATCGTTGCCCGCCTTCCGTATGCGCTTACTGCAGAAATCGGTGAAAAGCTCACAACTACCAATGGTGGTGTGCTTCTCCTGATTGTGGAGCTTATTGTATTGTTCTTTGTGTTCGTTGCAGCTATCGCTCTCGTACAGGCTGTCAGGAGAATTCCTATCCAGTATGCAAAGCGTGTTGTCGGCAACAAGCAGTACGGCGGAGTACGCAACTATCTTCCTTTGAAGATCAATGCGGCAGGTGTAATGCCTATCATCTTCGCTCAGGCCCTCATGCTGTTCCCTCTCCTTTTCTCACAGTGGGACGCTACCAGAGGACTTGCTGCAACACTTAGCAACTATACAGGTTTCTGGTATAATTTTATTTTCGGACTTCTCGTCGTCATCTTCACATATTTCTACACTGCCGTTACAGTTCAGCCGAACATGATGGCGGAGCAGATGAAGCAGAACGGCGGATTCATACCTGGTGTGAAGCCTGGTAAGAAGACTATGGAGTACATCGATGACATTATGTCCAAGGTTACTCTTCCTGGTTCTATCTTCCTCGCTATCATTGCAATTATGCCGGCATTTGCGATGCTTGCAGGTATCAACAACCAGTTCGCAAGTTTCTATGGTGGTACTTCACTGTTGATTCTTGTAGGTGTGGTTCTCGATACCCTCCAGCAGATAGAAGGTTATCTGCTCATGCGTCACTATGACGGATTGATGAAGACAGGTCGTCTGAGTGGACGTTCTGGAATGTAATTCCCGATAAAGACAAGAGTTAAAGATGTTCAAGCCAAAAACAGAAGAAGAGATTGAGTTGCTCCGCGAAAACGGAATACTGGTGTCGAAGACGCTGGCTGAAGTCGGTAAAGCTGTGGCTCCTGGTGTGACAACTGCCGAGTTGAATAGGGTCGCAGAGACTTTCATCCGTGACAATGGTGCAATTCCTAGCTTTCTTGGTTTTGAGGGTTTCCCGGCAGCAATATGTGCCTCTGTAAACGATGTTGTGGTTCACGGTTTTCCGTCGGACTATGTTCTCAAAGAGGGCGATATCGTTTCTTGTGACATCGGAACTTTGTATAAAGGATATAACGGTGACTCCTGCTACACTTTCCCTGTCGGGGAAGTGGACGCGGAGACCCGGAAACTCCTTGATGTTACGAAGGCTTCCCTGTACAAAGGCATTGAGCAGGCCATTGACGGAAACCGTACTGGCGACATCGGATACGCGGTGCAGTCGTATGCTGAATCTTTCGGCTTTTCTGTAGTAAGAGAGCTGGAAGGCCATGGAATCGGAACCGATATGCATGAAGCTCCCGGAATTCCTAATTATGGAAGACGCGGACATGGTGCAAGATTGACCGATGGCATGACAATTTGTATTGAGCCGATGATCAATGCGGGCAGAAAAGATGTGTATCTGGCTAGAAACGGTTGGGCGGTACACACAGCTGACCACAAGAACGCGGCACATTACGAGCTTACGGTTGTTATCCGGAAAGGCAAGGCTGAACTTCTTTCGACGTTCGACTTTATCGAGAAAGACGGAAACATTAAATTTTAAAGTGGTATTTTAAATGTCTAAACAAACAGCAATTGAGCAGGACGGGACGATAGTCGAGACTCTCCCTAACGCTATGTTTAAAGTAGAGCTGGAGAACGGTCACGTCATTCTTGCACATATTTCAGGCAAGATGAGGCAGAACTTCATCCACATCCTACTCGGTGACAAGGTTAGAGTTGAAATGTCGCCTTATGATTTAACAAAAGGTAGAATATCCTTCAGATACAAATAAAAATTTTCGCGATATGAAAGTAAAAACATCCATCAAAAAGCGCAGCGAAGATTGCAAGATCGTAAGACGCAAAGGCCGTCTTTACGTAATCTGCAAGAAGAACCCTAAGTTCAAGATGCGCCAAGGATAATATTCAGTTGTGTAACTAATAAAGTAAAGATATTATGGCAAGAATAGCCGGTGTTGATTTACCAAACAACAAAAGGGGAGAGATAGGCCTGACCTACATCTTCGGTATCGGGCGCTCTTCTGCAAGAAAGATCCTTGAGGAGTGCGGAATTGATTTTGACACTAAAGTTAACGAGTGGAACGACGACCAGATCGCAAAGATCCGTACGCTCATCGCTAACGAGTACAAGATCGAGGGTGAACTCCGTTCCTCTGTCCAGATGAACATCAAACGTCTCATGGACATCGGTTGCTACAGGGGAATCCGTCATCGTCTCGGACTTCCTGTTCGTGGCCAGAGCACCAAGAACAATGCCCGTACAAGAAAGGGTAAGAAGAAGACTGTTGCAAACAAGAAGAAAGCAACCAAATAAATCTTGATGAATTATGGCAAAGAAGACAACAACAGCAAAAAAGAGAGTAGTAAAAGTTGAAGCTACTGGTGAAGCTCATATTTCATCAACCTTCAATAACGTGATCATCGCTCTCACAAACAATGTTGGCCAGGTTATCAGCTGGTCTTCAGCTGGTAAGAGCGGCTTCAGAGGCTCCAAGAAGAACACTCCGTATGCAGCTCAGGTTGCAGCAGAAGATGCTGCCAAGACTGCATTCGATGCAGGCCTCCGCAAAGTAAAGGTCTATGTTAAAGGTCCTGGTGCAGGACGTGAGTCTGCTATCAGAACAATCAACCAGGCAGGTATTGAGGTTACCGAGATTATCGACGTTACTCCGATGCCGCACAACGGTTGCAGACCTAAAGGCCGTCGTAAAGTTTAATTTTACAGTTTTAATGATTAATTACTATGGCAAGATATACTGGACCAAGTACTAAAATCGCCCGCAAATTCGGCGAGCCGATCTATGGAGCTGATAAAGATTTCGAGAAGAGAAATTATCCTCCGGGACAGCACGGCGCAGCTAGAAAGCGTGCCAGAAAGTCTACCGAATACGGTAATCAGCTTAAAGAGAAGCAGAAAGTAAAATATATGTACGGTGTCCTCGAAAGACAGTTCCGTAACACATACGAGAAAGCCTGCCGCATGCAGGGACAGAAAGGTGAGAACCTTCTCTTCCTTCTTGAGTCAAGACTTGACAACATCGTATACCGTCTCGGAATCGCTCCTACAAGGGCAGCAGCAAGGCAGATTGTGCGTCATTGCCACATTACCCTCAACGGTATTGTCTGCAACATCCCTTCTGCACAGGTTAAGGCTGGTGACGTGATCGCTGTAAGAGAGAGATCAAAGAGCCTTGAAGTAATCCAGAGCAGCGTTGCTTCTGCAAAGAAGTATTCATGGCTGGATTTCGACGCAAAGGCGCTCTCAGGCAAGTTCCTCAATGTTCCTACCAGAACTGAGATTCCGGAGAACATTAACGAGCAGCTTATCGTCGACCTCTACTCTAAGTAATAAATTAACACCCAAAAAGAATTAATATGGCAATCTTAGCATTTCAGAAACCAGATAAGGTGATAATGCTCGAAGGAACAGACACCGTCGGTCGTTTCGAGTTCAGGCCTCTTGAGCCTGGATATGGTCAGACCATCGGCAATGCACTTCGTCGCATCCTGTTGTCTTCTCTGGAGGGTTTTGCTATCAGCTCGATAAAAATCTCGGGAGTGAACGATGAGTTCGATACTATTCCGGGCGTTATCGAGGGTATGCAGGACATCATCCTGAACCTCAAGCAGGTCAGACTAAAGAGGATGGTTGAGTCTGTAGACTCTGAGGTAGCAAATATCACAATTAGCGGTAAACAGGAGTTTACTGCAGAGGATATCTCCAAGGGATTGTCTTCTTTCAAGGTGCTCAATCCTGAGTTGCACATTTGCTCTCTCGAACCTTCTGTTAAACTCGAAATCTCCCTCACAGTTACCAAAGGCCGCGGATTCGTTCCGGCTGAAGAGGAAAGGGATGAGAACACTCCTATCGGAACAATTCCGGTGGATGCCATCTACACTCCTATCCGCAAGGTAAACTGGACAGTGGAGAACTGGCGTGTCGAGCAGAAGACTGACTACGAGAAGCTTAATCTGGAGATTGTTACAGATGGTTCTATCACTCCTAATACTGCACTTCAGGACGCTGCAAACATTCTGATTTACCACTTCAAACTCTTCACTGATGACAAGAAGCTCGCTCTTGAGAGCGCAGTCGTTCCGGATTCAAAGGAGCTTGACGAGGAATCACTCCGTATGAGGCATCTTCTTCTCAACAAACTTTCTGATCTCGGTCTTTCAGTAAGGGCATACAACTGCCTCAAGGCTGCTGAGATCGACACTCTCGCCGACCTTGTATCTTATTCAAGGCCTGAGTTGATGAAATTCCGCAACTTCGGAAGGAAGTCACTCAATGAGATCGATCAGATGCTTGACAAGATGAAGCTTACATTCGGAATGGATGTTACCAAGTACAATATTGAACCTAAGAAAAAGAATAACGCATAATCATGAGGCATAATAAAGCAATCAATCATCTTGGTCGCAAGAGTGGTCATCGCAAAGCTCTCCTTGCAAACATGGCGAACTCTCTTATCCTTCATAAGAGAATCACCACAACACTTGCAAAGGCTAAAGCCCTCAAGACATATCTTGAGCCGCTCATCACCAAGTCAAAAGACGATTCTACTCACTCTCGTCGTATCGTCTTCAGTTATCTCAAGGACAAGACTGCTGTAGCAGAGCTTTTCCGTACAATTGCCCCTAAGATTGCTGACCGTCCGGGCGGATACCTCCGTGTCCTCCACGTCGGCTTCAGACAGGGTGATGGTTCTGAGATGGCTCTTATTGAGTTCGTTGATTTCAACGAGGCTGCTATCGCTTCCGAGGCTTCCAAGAAAGAGGCCAAGAAGACAACTCGCCGTAGCCGTGCAAAGAAGGCAGAAGCTGCTCCGGCAGCTGAAGCTCCTGCAACTGAGGCACCTGCAGCAGAAGTTGAAGAGGCTCCTAAAGCTGAGTAATCAGGAAATAAGACCTGATATAGTAAAGGCACTGACGATTGAATTCGCCGGTGCTTTTTCGTTTTTGCAGGAAAAATACAGGCAAAAGCATGATTATTCGAAAAAAATTCTAACTTTGTATTAAACGAAAGGCGCGACTTTCGGAACGAAAGTCAGAAACGTTTCATATGATTTCGTTTAATAATTAATAACACATACCATTGTTTATGAATTCACTATTCTATTTGGTTCCGGCGGCAGCTGTGACAGCATTGTTTTTCGCCTGGTTGTTTTTTCATCAGATGATGAAAGAAAGTGAGGGAACGGTAACTATGAAGGAAATTGCACAATACGTCAGAGACGGTGCAATGGCCTATCTGAAACAGCAGTACAAGGTAGTTACTATCGTATTCATTGTTCTTGCCGTATTCTTCTCGATTCTCGCGTACGGATTTCACATTCAGAATCCTTGGGTGCCGTTCGCATTCCTTACCGGCGGTTTCTTCTCCGGCCTTGCCGGCTTTATCGGAATGAAAACCGCCACCTACGCTTCCGCACGTACGGCCAATGCCGTTTCACGCTCTCTCAATGCCGGACTCAAACTGGCATTCCGTTCGGGAGCCGTCATGGGACTTACGGTAGTGGGACTCGGCCTTCTGGACATTTCGGTATGGTATTTCGTTTTGAAATGTTTCGTGGGAGATCCCGACTCATCCCAGACACTTGTAACCATCACTACCACAATGCTTACATTCGGTATGGGAGCATCCACCCAGGCGCTCTTCGCGCGTGTCGGCGGCGGTATATATACGAAAGCAGCTGACGTGGGGGCGGACATCGTAGGAAAAGTCGAAGCCGACATTCCGGAAGATGACCCTAGGAACCCGGCCACCATTGCCGATAACGTAGGTGACAACGTAGGTGATGTCGCAGGAATGGGTGCCGACCTCTACGAATCATATTGCGGAGCAATCCTCGCCACGATGGCACTTGGAGCTTCCGCATTCTTCGGAGACATTGAAGGTCAGACACGTGCGGTACTTGCTCCTATGTGCATTGCATCAGTCGGAGTCATTCTGTCCGTACTTGGAATCTTTGCCGTCCGCACCAAGGAAGGAGCAGGTCTGCAGGATCTTCTCGGATCACTGAGCCGAGGGACCAACCTCAGTGCAGGACTTATTGCAGTGGTGTCTTTCGGAATATTCTATCTCCTCGGATTCGCCAACTGGTGGCAACTGTCATTGTCAGTGTTGTTCGGACTTGCGGCCGGAGTCATCATCGGAAAGGCCACGGAATATTACACATCTCACTCGTATAAGCCGACGCAGAAACTTGCTGAAAGCTCCCAGACAGGATCCGCGACCGTAATTATCGGCGGAATGGGCCTCGGAATGATATCTACGGCGGTTCCGGTGATCACCATCGCTGTCGCAATCCTTATGTCATATCTCTGCGCCACCGGATTCTCATTCGACCCGTCATTGATAAGCAACGGCCTTTACGGCATCAGTATCGCGGCGGTGGGAATGCTCTCGACATTGGGAATCACCCTCGCGACCGACGCTTACGGGCCTATCGCTGACAATGCCGGCGGCAATGCCCAGATGAGTGGCCTTGACCCGGAAGTCCGCCAGAAAACAGATATTCTGGATGCGCTCGGAAACACTACGGCCGCTACAGGCAAGGGTTTTGCCATAGGTTCGGCCGCATTGACAGCCCTCGCGCTTCTCGCGTCATATATCGAGGAAATCAAAATCGGTCTTGTCCACATCGGCAAAGCCACGATTGAAGTCGGCGGAGAACTTGTGGATGCAGCAACGGCGACAATACCTCAAATCGTTGAATATTATCATGTTGACCTGATGAATCCACGAGTGCTCGTGGGCGTGTTCATCGGTGCCATGATGGCTTTCCTCTTCTGTGGTCTGACAATGAATGCAGTAGGTCGTGCCGCTCAGAAGATGGTGACGGAAGTACGCAGGCAATTTGCTGAGATCAAGGGCATATTGGAAGGAAAACAAAGACCGGACTATGCCCGTTGCGTGGAAATCTCCACCCTCGGTGCGCAGCATGAAATGGTATTGCCATCCGTCATTGCGATAGTCGTTCCGGTGATTACCGGTCTCTGCCTCGGTGCTGCAGGTGTGATGGGGCTTCTCGTCGGCGGCCTCGGCGCAGGCTTCGTGCTGGCGATTTTCCTTGCAAACTCAGGAGGAGCCTGGGACAATGCCAAGAAATATGTCGAGGACGGACACTTCGGAGGAAAGAATTCGGATTGTCATAAGGCCACCATCGTAGGTGACACCGTGGGAGATCCTTTCAAAGACACATCCGGTCCTTCATTGAACATTCTTATCAAGCTTATGAGCATGGTTTCCATCGTGATGGCAGGGCTTACAGTGATGGTAGGATAGCAGCACTATCAACGTTTGCTGTCGAAATATTTGATAATATTAAAAATAAACGTTAAATTGCGTTGTTAATTTAATTGCAATCGTTTTAATAAAAGAAAGAGGGCTTGCAGTATGAAAAGAATCACTATTCGTGATGTTGCGCGTGAGGCTAAAGTGTCGGTCACGCTTGTATCATTTGTGATGAACGCAAAAAGAGATAAAGACGGAAATCTCGATTGTCCTGTAAACGCTGAGACAGCAAAGCGCGTTTTGCAGGTTGCCCAGAAGTTAGGTTATAGAAGAAATTTTGCAGCGGCTTCACTCAGAAGCGGCCGCTCCAATTCCATAGCCGTCATTCCTAATGACATATCCAATAAATTCTTTGCCGGAATCTCCAGATGTATTGAAGACAAGGCCAAGAGTTATGGCTATACGGTACTTTTCGCCAGCTCGGACGAAAGTGCAGAGAGACTTGACAGCGTGATGGATGCTGTTCTTGCGCATAACATTGACGGTGTGATCGTTGCACCTTGCGCAGGAGGAGAAGCCGCCATCCGCAAGGCGACCGATTCCGGAGTTCCGGTGGTTCTTCTCGACAGGGATATCGAAAGCATTGAAAATGTCGGAAAAGTACTTCTGGATGACGGAGAGGCTGGAAAGATGGCTACCGAAATGTTTATCAACCATGGCTATAAGAAGATAGAAATGATTTCCTACTCCCTGGGTATTTCCAGTCTGGAAGAGAGAGAGGCAGGATATCGTCAGGCCATGATGGACCACGACCTTTATGACAATGTTGCAGTACATTATACTTCTTATGCGAAAGCTACGGAAGACGTGCCTGCCATTATCAAAGATGCCGTTGCCAGAGGAGTGGATGCATTGTTCCTTCCTACCTATTCATTGTCGGCACTTGTCCTTATGACCATGCGCGACATGAATCTCAAGACTCCTGAGGATCTGGCGGTTATCGGTTTCGACGTCAGCGATATCTATCAGTTGTACTCGACATCCGTAACCCATATCGTCCAGCCGCTCAAGCAGCTCGGCGAGAAATCTGTCGATGTCCTTATCGGCATGATCCATGGAAAACCTGCCGAGAAAGTCATCCTCAAACCGGAAATGATAGAGGGCGACTCTACGAAAGCGAAGAAATAAACTACCAATAATATTACACTAACGAGCCATGGTCTGACATCTTCAGTCCGTGGCTTTTTTGTCGTTATGTGTGATGGTAAGTTTATCGTCCTTGCGGCCGTATGATGTTTCTGGCCAATGTGTTGGAACACAGGAAGTCTGTCAGTTGTCTGCAGTCCGAAGACAGGATCGAATGCCTGTCTCCCTCCCACAGGATCGTGCCCTTGTGCAGAAATCCGATATTGTCCCCGATTTCCAGAATCGAATTCATGTCATGAGTATTCATGATGGTCGTGATGCCCAGCTCCTTGGTCAATGAACTGATAAGCTGGTCTATGACAATGGACGTCTCGGGATCAAGCCCCGAATTAGGCTCGTCGCAAAACAGATATTCCGGGTTCAATGCAATTGCACGGGCGATGCCGACACGTTTCTGCATGCCGCCGGAAAGCTCATCAGGATATTTGTCCTCCGAATCCTTGACATTCACCTTGTCCAGAAGATATCTGGCACGTTCTTTCTTCTCCGCCGCGCTCCAATCCGTGAGGAAATCCATAGGAAACATGATATTGCCCAGCACGGTGCGGAAATCGAAAAGCGCGCTGCCCTGGAAGAGAACGCCGATTTTCTGGTGCAATGCCTTTTTCTCCGTTTCCGACATTCTGGTAAATTCCTCGTCCCCGTACCAAATCTCGCCCGAATCAGGCTCTGTGAGGCCGATCAACATGTTGAGCAGCACTGTCTTGCCGGAACCGCTGGCTCCGATCAGCATATTGCACTCGCCGGGGCGGAAAGACATTGAAATATCCTTTAGAACCTGCTTCCCGTCGAAGCTTTTCTGAAGATTCTTGACTGTAATCATATCAATAAAGGAGAAGCTGGGTGATTATAAGGTCCGACATGAGTATCAGGATACTGGATGCCACGATAGCCTTGGTGCTGGATTTTCCCACTCCGAGAGACCCGTCCTTGGCATTGTATCCGTGATAAGAGGCGACAGATGAAATTATGAAACAGAATACCGCCGTCTTGAAACAGCTGTAGACCATGAAAAAGCCATTGAAAGAAAACTTTATGCCTGTGAAATATTTTCCGATGGGAATAATCCCCGTCGCCCATGTTATCAATGCTCCGCCGGCGAGTCCGAGAACGAAACTGAAAAGCGTCAGCACTGGACTGAGGATGGTGGCTGCGAGAATTTTCGGGCGTGCCACGAAAGACGCGCTGTTGATACCCATCATGTCGATGGCGTCAAGCTGCTGGGTGATTCGCATGCTGCCGATTTCCGAAGCAATGCTGGACCCCATCTTGCCCGCCAGGATCAATGCTACCATTGTGGAACTGAATTCCAATATCATGCTTTCGCGTACCATATAGCCGATAAGCATCCTGTCCAGAAATGGATTTTCCATGTTGGATGCGGTCTGGATTACCAGGACACCTCCCATAAACAGGGAAATGACACCGACGATGACAATCGACGACATCACCAGCCTGTCTGTTTCTATGATGAATTGTTTCCTGAGCATGCTGCGTTTCTCCGGTTTGCGGAACACCTGCCTGAGAAAGAGCGTGTACTTTCCTATTGAACTGAATATATTGGCTTTCATGTTGTTCTCGTTTTTCCTTCTGCCGCGTCGAAGATAAGAAAATTTCCCCACACGGAGGAATTTTCCGCCACATATATATCTTTTTTAATTAATCCAACAGGCTTTTCCGTCGACCTTGGCAGAAAAAATCTGAACTATGCTCATAAATATTTTCTGCGCGAAATGCATTGGTATACAGGCAGTACCTGTGACGGTGGAAGTGGACATCAATTCCGGAATCGGGATTCATCTGGTGGGACTCGCCGACGTGGCCGTGAAAGAAAGCCTGCTCCGTACGATGACAGCTCTCCAGTCCATAGGATTCCGCATTCCGGGAAAGAAGATAGTCATAAATCTGGCACCCGCGGACATGCGCAAGAACGGAAGCGGGTATGATCTCCCCATTGCCCTGGGAATCATTGCCGCGTCAGGGCAATGCGACCTCCCCGCATTGGACAAATACGTGATTATGGGAGAATTGGGACTGGACGCGACGATCCGCGGAATCCCCGGAGCCCTGCCGATTGCCGAATATGCGTCCGCAGCGGGGTTTGAAGGCTGCATTTTTCCGGAAGAATCAGCATTGGAAGCGGCGGAACTCGGCGGGACCAGGGTGTTCGGCGTGAAGACGATTTCCGACGTGCTGCGTATTCTTGAAGACAAGGAAGATGTTTCGGAACTGCTTGTGACTGGACGCAATGTGCCTCAGACTGAAAAAACATTGAAAGACTACATGGATTTCGCGGACATCGTCGGCCAGGACGGGGCGAAACGGGGACTGGAAATCGCGGCTGCCGGCGGGCACAATGTGATTATGGTGGGCTCTCCCGGCTCAGGAAAGACATCTCTTGCCAAGGCGATGATCGGCATAATGCCCAGGATGCAGACGGCGGAGGCGATTGAAACCAGCAAGATATATTCCGTGGCGGGCCTGCGAACAGCCACATTGGGACTTATGCGAGAACGCCCGTTCAGGGCACCGCATTACAGCGCGTCCATGGCGGCGATAATCGGCGGCGGAAACGGTGAGAACATCTTGCCCGGCGAGGTGTCGCTGGCGGAGAACGGCGTGCTGTTTCTGGATGAGTTCGCGCAGATGCCGCGCAATATCACGGAAGCGCTGCGTGGGCCGTTGGAAGACCGTAAAGTGGTGATTTCCAGGCTGCGGTCCAAGGTGGAATTCCCTGCTTCCTTCATGCTGGTGGCAGCCTCCAACCCTTGCCCTTGCGGCTATTACGGAGTGAAAGGAAAATGCACCTGCACGCCGTCCCAGCGCCAGGCTTACATGGGTCGTCTGTCTGGACCGATAATGGATCGCATTGATATTCAGCTCACTATGCGGCCGGTGCCGCCGGAAGATATGGTGCGGCGGCAACGTTCGGAGGGGAAGGACAATGCTTGTCAATGTGAGACCAGCGCGGAAATCGCCCGTCGCGTGCTCGTGGCGCGCAAAATCCAGCAAATCCGCTTCGCGGGCACCGATGTCCATGTCAATGCCGGGATGACCGGTGAAATGCTTGGAAAGTTTTGCCGTCTGTCTGACGAATGCGCCGCGCTTATGGAGAAGATGTCGAACAGGCTTGGTCTTTCGGCGCGTGCCTTCTCCAGGGTGCTGAAACTATCACGCACCATTGCCGATCTGGAAGATGCCGCCTCGATGGTTTCCTCCGGATGCCGATTGGCCGGGCATGAAGATACGGCCGGTGAAGGTGGTTTTGACGCCATGGGATATGATGCGATAACCCTTCCGGGATCATACCGCGAAAGTCCCATTGCGCCCCGCCATATCCTGGAATCTTTCAGTTATCGCTTTCTGGACCGCCTGGAACGGTAGAAACTTGGCTTTATTTGGGAATGTTGGCTTAAATGAGTAACTTTGTAGCTTGACCAATACTAATGCAGTTGCATAATGAAACACTTTACATTGCCTAAAGAAGGCGGTCTTGTCGAGAAGAACATACCTTCCGACATTCTCCACAGTTATGAGAAAATCAGGACTGAGATTTATGACCAGTCCACAACAGCCAGCGAAGTAATTGCTGACGCGATCATTGATTCCATCAATGCATGCCAGGGAAGAACCTTCAGACTTGGTCTTTCCACAGGTGTTACCCCGGTATCCCTCTACAAATGGCTTACCAGGAAGTACCAGGAGGGAAAAGTATCATTCAGCAACGTTGAGGTCTACTCTATAGACGAGTACTATCCTTATGGGAAAGGTGAGCCGCAGAGCCGTAACAGCATCCTGCACAACTCACTCCTCAATGCTGTCGATATCAAGGAGGAAAACATCCATATTCCTGACGGCAGCGTTCCTGAGGACAAAATCACCGCTTATTGCGAGGAGTATGACAAGATGGTCCGCGGACTGGACATGCTCGTAATCGGAATGGGCGAAATGGCCCAGGTAGGATTCAATGAAGCCGGCACGTCGCCTGTCAGCAGGACACGTACCGTACTGCTTTCTTACCAGTCAAGAAAACGTCAGGGAAAGAACTTCAACGGCGATTTTAAGCATACCCCTTCACAGGCCATCACCATCGGTATCGACACCATGATGAGCGCCAAGAAAATCGTGCTCATGGCTTGGGGCGAGGACAAGGCAAATGCAGTAAAGCATGTCTGCGAATGCAATCCTGACTACGAATATCCGGCATCTCTCCTCCAGGGACACCAGAACATCTGCTGCTATGTGGACGAGACAGCCGGCTCTCTCCTTACAAGAGTCGTATCTCCTTGGTTGGTAGGTCCTTGCGACTGGACCAGAAAGTTTATCAGAAAGGCTGTAGTATGGCTTTGCCAGGAAGTACACAAGCCGATTCTGAAGCTTACCCAGAAAGATTATCTGGAGCACTCTCTCGGAGAACTGCTTGACAAGTTCGGTCCTTACGACAAGATCAATATCGAGGTGTTCAACGACCTCCAGCATACCATTACCGGATGGCCAGGCGGAAAGCCTAATGCTGACGACAGCCAGAGACCTGTATCGGCATTGCCTTACCCTAAGACGGTGCTCATCTTCTCGCCGCATCCTGACGATGACGTCATTTCAATGGGCGGAACATTCATCCGTCTTGTTCATCAGGGCCACAATGTCCACGTAGCGTACGAGACATCCGGAGACCTTGCAGTGCACGACGATGTGGTTCTCCAGCACATGGATGCAGCTCATCAGCTCGGATTTGCAGATGAGTTCGACAGGGTCAAGGCTATAATTGATTCCAAGAAACCGGGTGAGCCGGAGCCTAAGGAACTTCTCGCCATCAAGGGCGCAATCCGTCGTAGCGAGGCCAGAGGCGCTGACAGATCATTCGGTCTTAACGACAATACCAATGTCCACTTCCTCAATCTTCCTTTCTATGAGTCCGGCGGAGTGAAGAAACTCCCTCGTACACAGGCGGATCTGGATATCATCAAGGCGTTGATCAAGAAACTTCGTCCTGACCAGATTTTCATGGCGGGCGACCTTGCCGACCCTCATGGAACACACAGAGTATGTACCGAGGCTGCTCTCGAGGCTATCGAGCAGTTGAAAGAAGAGGGCGAGAACTGGCTGAACGAGACCCATGTATGGCTCTACAGAGGCGCATGGATGGAGTGGGAACTCGGCCGCGTGGACATGGCAGTTCCATTGAGCCCGGACGAGGTGGTCGAGAAACGTCACGCCATCTTCCGTCACCTTTCACAGAAGGACATCGTTCCGTTCCCTGGAGATGACCCACGTGAATTCTGGCAGAGGGCAGAGGATCGCACCCAGAACACGGCACGCCTCTACGATGAACTCGGAATGGCTGAATATCAGGCTATTGAGGTGTTCCTTAAATTATATTAACATCGTAAAACAATAGAGAAATGAAACTTGTCATCAGAGAAAACAGCAGCAAAGGATCCATCTGGGCTGCTCACTATATCGCCAAGAAAATCAATGAAAAGGCAGCACGTACGGATGAGCCTTTCGTAATCGGACTCTGCACAGGCTCCACTCCTATCGAGACTTACGCAGAACTTATCCGTATGGTAAAGGCAGGCGAAGTATCTTTCAAGAACGTGATTTCCTTCAATATGGACGAGTATGTAGGTCTTCCGGAATCACATCCTGAGAGCTATCACTCATTCATGCACAAATACCTCTTCGACCAGATCGACGAGCCGGCAGAGAACATCCACATTCTCAACGGCAATGCGGCTGACGTAAAAGCTGAATGCGAAGCATACGAGAAAGCTATCGTGGACGCAGGCGGATTCGACCTCTTCCTCGGCGGCGTAGGCGAGGACGGACATATCGCTTTCAATGAGCCGTTCTCATCACTCCAGTCCAGAACCAGAGAGGTTGTCCTTACCTGCGACACACGTGTGGTGAACTCTCGTTTCTTCAACAATGACGTTAACCAAGTGCCTAAGTCCGCTCTTACCGTCGGTGTCGCTACAGTGCTCAGTGCCAAGGAAGTAGTTATCCTTGCATTCGGCAGCAAGAAGGCACGTGCCATCAAGGACGCCGTAGAGGGACCATACACTCACTATTGCACACTTTCAGGCCTCCAGGCTCATCAGGAAGGAACCATCGTTTGCGATGAACTTTCAGTAGGTGAGCTCAAGGTCAATTCATACAGATATTTCAAGGCTGTAGAAGAGGCTGAGAATCAGTAGAAAAGGTTATCATCAATATAAAGCGGGCGTGGATTTGCAACGAATCCACGCTTTTTTCGTATTTTTGTCTGATGGCGTGTTTATTGCACACTGTGATAACCGCATTGATAAAAAGACATTGACATGAACAAGATACTCAGGACATTGGCGATAGCCGTCATTGCGATAGCAGGGACCTTCGGGACGGAAGCATCGGCGCAGACCGGACATGCGGAGGGGAAGCCGACGCAGGAGGGAATTCGGGCGGACGGCAGGATTGTGAACGCCGTTCAAATGTATGAAGATGAGAACTTTACGGGAGCGAAAACCATGTTGGACGCCATCCTGAAAACATCTCCGGACAATGACGCTGCATGGTATTACCGCGGGCTTTGCAACATGCGGCTGAAGAATGCTGCGGACTCTGAACGGGACCTCAAGCAGGCTGTGGCGCTGGACTCCACGAACTATTGGTACCGCTACATGCTGGCAGGTCTGTACGGCATGACGGGGCGGTCGGTCCTGACCATCGACATGTATGAATCCCTGTTGCGCGACTTCCCGAAGAAAAGCGAGTTGTACTATGGGCTTGCGAACCTGTATATCAATCAGGGTCAGGCAGATAAGGCGCTGAAAATCATCGGCGACATCGAGACCCAGTTCGGAAAGAGCGATGCGACGGTGATGACGCGTTTCAATATCCTCAGCAGGCAGGAACGCCACGAAGAGGCATATAAGGCGCTGGAAGAATACAATAAGGAATACTCGTCTCCGCAGGTATTGTCAATGCTGGGCGACTATGAGATGGGAATGTACAATGATTCCTCGGCCCTGGCATATTACGATGAGGCCCTGTCACTGGACAAGAGCTATGCCCCGGCATTGCTGGGAAAAGCTGAAACTTACAGGATAGCAAGGGATTACGTGTCATATTTCAAGACATTGGATATCCTCATGGCTGACCGCGATGCGACACCTGCCGGCAAGGCAGAATATCTCCAGGCCGTATTCAGACAGTCGGATCCGAGGTTTATGAAATCATTTTCGAGTCAGCTGGATTCGACGGTCAATATCGCTGTAAATTCCCATCCTGCAGACTCTTCCATTCTTCAGACAGCCGGATTGTACTATCTGGTTACCGACAGGAAAGAGGCAGCCGCCGATGCATTCAAAAAGGTGATGACGGAGTTTCCGGACAATGTGGGCGCGACGGCCAGCTATATCCAGACCCTGCTTTATATCAATGATTGGGACAAGGTGGTCAGCGCATGTGATTCTGCCATGGTGAGATTCCCGCAAGAGGCTGGTTTTCTGGAGTTTGCCAATGCTGCTGAGTTCAACAGGAAGAATTATCCAGCCGTTATAGAGAATTGTGTGAAGATGCTGCGGATAGCGCCGACTGACAGCGCCACGTTCGTGACTGCGTGGAGCACCATCGGTGACATGTATCATCTTCTGGGTGATCAGTCCAAGGCATTCAAGTCGTATGAAACGGCATTGAAAGTAGCTCCGGACAATGCTCCGGTTCTGAACAATTACGCCTATTATCTGTCCGTCGAGGGCAAGAAACTGAAGAAGGCTTATGCGATGAGCAAGAAGACGGTTGAGGCTGAGCCGGACAATGCGACTTATCTGGATACCTTCGGATGGATACTGTATCTGCAGGGCAAAGCATTGGAAGCCAAGCCTTTCTTCAAACATGCGATGCTGTACGGAGGCAAGGACAGCGCCACTATTCTGGACCATTATGCCACGGTACTGGAGGCGTTGGGCGAGAAAGACCTTGCGAAAGTCTACAGGCAGCAGGCGAAAAACAAGGCTTCGGAGGGTAAGGAATGATGAAGAAACTGCTTATCAATATCATTGCTGCAGCGGCAATGCTGGTTCCGCTGAGTCTTTCAGCGCAGGATACACGGGTGCAGGAAAGCCGTAAAGCCAAGCTGGAAAAGGAAATTGCGCTCATTGACAAGCAGTTGAAAGAAAATGCTGCGAAGAGCAGCAACGCATTGTCGACATTGAACCTGGTCCGGAAGAAGGTTGCGGACAGGAAGGAGCTTGTGGCGGAGAGCGACAGGGAGATTGCGGCATTGACCGGCAGGATAAATGCGAAGCAGAAGGATGTGGACAGGGTGCAGGCGCGTCTGGATACGCTCTCGCTTTATTATTCGAAACTGGTCAAGAGCGCTTACAAGAACCGTGATTCCAAGGTCTGGTATATGTATATCCTTGCGAGTGAGAATGTCGGACAAGCCTTCAGGAGAGCAGGGTATCTTCGTAACCTGTCTGCTGAAATGAACCGGCAGGGCGAGAAAATTATCGATACAAAGTCTGAATTGCAGCGGGAAATGGATTCGCTCAGTGTCTTGAAACGTCATGCCGAGGTAATCAGAAGCCGTCGGGCGGCGGATGTCCAGTCGCTTCAGCAGGAAGAAGCCGAGTCGGCAAAGATTGTCACGCAGCTGCAGCGCAACAGGACGAAATACCAGAAGGAACTGGTGGCGAAAAAGCGTCAGGTGGATGCCCTCAACCGCGAAATCCAGAGAATCATCGCCGCTGCCGTCAATGGGAAATCCGGCAAGTTGACTACACGTAAACCGGTGGATATCAAGCTGGATGCTGAATTCGCCAAGAACAAGGGCAAGCTTCCTTGGCCGGCAGATGGCGCGGTCGTGGATCATTTCGGACAGCATTATCATCCTGTATTCAAATCAGTCAAACTGCCATTTAACAACGGCATTACGATTTCCATGGCGAAAGGTGCTGCCGTACAGGCGGTTTTCGACGGGGTGGTGAAGCAGATCGTGGTGATGCCTGGATATAACAAATGCGTCCTGGTGCAGCATGGAAATTATTTCTCGTTCTATTGCAAACTGGAAAGCGCGGTCGTGAAACCGGGAGACAAGATCAAGACTGGTGATATAATCGGAACCGTCGACACCATTGACGGAGCGACGCAGCTGCATTTCCAGATTTGGAAAGGTACCACGCCTCAGGACCCGGAGAAGTGGTTGAGATAATTCGGGGCTCCAAAATCGGTTTTATGCAACATTTCGCATTTGAATTGCATCTTTATTTACGGACAACTAGAGTTTAGGCCTGAAAAAGAATGGGAACAGCGGCATATAGCGATGTCATAGAGGGCTGTATAAAAGGGGAAAGGAAAGCGCAGAAGCTGCTGTATGAGCATCTTGCGCCGAAAATGTTCTCCGTATGCCTCCGCTATATGGGCGAACGTAAAGCTGCCGAGGATGTCCTGCAAGATGCCTTTGTGACATTGTTCTCCAAGATAGACTCATTCTCTGATACAGGTTCATTCGATGGTTGGGCAAGACGGATCTTTGTCAATACTGCACTTATGTCCCTGCGGAAAAAAGACGCGCTCAAGATGAGCGATGATCTGGATTCTGCGTGGAATGTGAGCAGCGACATGCCGTCTCAGGTTCAAGATTTGGGATATAAGGAGCTTATGCAGCTCGTGGCAGCACTGCCGGCTGGCTACAGGACGGTTTTCAATATGTATGTGATAGAGGGTTTTTCACATGATGAAATCGCCAAAGCCTTGAATATCAGTGCGGCTACATCGCGTTCCCAGTTGTTGAGGGCACGTGCGATGCTGCAGGACAAGATAAAAAACAGGAAAGATGCAAGACATTAATACAGAGTTTGACAAGGAGATTCGCTCCATTCTGGCAGATGCTGAGGAAGACGTTCCTTCGTATCTGATGGATGATGTGTTCTCCCGCCTTGACAGGAAGCGTGAACCTGTGCTGCCATTGTGGCTGAAGCGCACCACTGCGGTGATGGCTGCGGCTGCCGTGCTGGTGACCGGGTTCGTTCTGCTGTTCCCTGAAAAGGAGGATATTACAGTGGTGGAAAAACCGGCTGTCACTGCCGAGGTGAGGGAAGACTCTGGAAATCAAATAGCTCATTCAGAGGAACTTATAGCTGATGTGGTGAAGCCTGTCAGGAAAATTTCCCGTCCGGTGGTTGTGAATGAAATCCCTGTGGAAGAAAGTTTGCCCGAAGCTGTTCAGGAGGACAGCGTATCGGAAGAACCGGTGGAACTCGGTCAGACAGAAAAACCTCATGAGCAGGTTTCGAATCAAGAAGTTGAAGAAGAAAAAGGAAAACTGAGCGACTATTTCGATTCCATCGCAGATGAAGATGAGCCGAAAGGACGCAGGAAGATTTCAATGACTGTCGGCGGAGACCTTGCAAGCAATGGCAATGCCAAGGGTTACAATGGCTTCGGCGGTTTCCGGGCACCGGGAGAGGGTATTCTGGAAGCGACTTATATCGAGCAGGTCGGCAAGAACTCCAAGTATATGATTCCGCTTTCATTCGGATTCTCTACGAGGATTCCTTTCGCGAAACGCTGGTCGGCAGGTATCGGACTGAACTATTCGATGCTCCAGAGAACGTTTACCGGAGTCTACACGAACATCCATGAGGGAAAAACGACAATTGTAACCTCTTCAGATATAAAGAATACCTTACATTATGTAGGTATCCCCGTAAATGTATATTACAATATCGTGGACGGGACCAAAGTCAAGTTTTATGCCTATGCGGGCGGTGCCGTGGAGAAGGGTATTTCCAATGTCTACAGAATCGGCCGTTCAGAGGGCGATATTCGTTATCATGAAAGCGTAAAAGGTGTTCAGGCTTCGGCCGGTGCCGGCTTCGGAGTGGAATTCACGCTTGCTGACAAGCTCGGATTGTATGTGAATCCAGGGTTGAGATATTATTTTGATTGCGGACAGCCGGTCAGCATCAGGACTCAGCAGCCGTTGATGATGAACTTCGAAATAGGCTTCAGAGTGGGTATATAGGCATTAATTGAAGATTTTTATGTTGTGGGTAAATTAAAAATCTTCCATTTGTGGTAAAAAGCTCCAGTTCTTGGTGAAAGAATTCGGAGCTTTTCTTTTTTATTGCGTACTTGCGAAAAAAAGCATAACCATGAAACAGACTACTTTTTCGGCCATTGCCGTACTGCTGCTAATGCTGTTCGGATGCGGCCTGCTGGACACCGGAGAGTCCAGACTGAACAAACACAGATCAGAAACACTTTTGGCGGAACGCCACAATAAAGGCGCGTCATCTGAAGATGACAAGAAAACTGACACCGCAGTCTTCATTACGGCAGTGGAATTCGCCCCCAGCTATTTCTGGCAACGAGATACGGCAGGAGACAATGAGCCGTTCAGGATCAATGTCTACAAGAACATGGAGAAGATATTTTCCATAGCCGGTGGACCGGGGACAAACATCAGTTATGCTCCGGACATGCACAGATACATTGACGGGCACCTTTATACGGACTGGTCTTCCGGCTCGGAGACGGTCATTTGCAGGGACGGCGAGGAAATCATCAGGTTCAAGGGCAGGGAAATGATTTGCAGTTTCCTTGTCAAGGACGGACAGATATACACTCTCAGCCAGAACCGCGACGGGGCGGGCTTTACGTGGCGCTGCAACGGCGAAACCCTGTTCCATGATTCCCAGGGATATGTCATTGGCGGAATATCGGACCAGACCAATCCTGCCGGTGCAGTCAGTGATGACGGCGGAAATCTGTATTTCGCTTATCAGATACCGTCCAAACGGGTGACGGAGCAGCGGCCTGCGGTATTCCTGGTGGAAAATGATGCCTCCTCACCGTTAAGATGTCCTTATGAGATGACCAATGTTTCCGATGTCAGGGTGATTGACGGAAAGATTTATATATCAGGTAATTCCGGTGGATATAATGCTTATGCGATAATGCTGGCGGGCGATGATGAGCATCGTTTCTATGCAGGAGGCGGGTGTTATATGGCAGGATGCAAGGCCCTGTGGTCCGGGAAGGACATGTACATGAAGACGGATTACTCCAGAAATGCATGGTACTCCTCGTCCGCGCTTATGTGGGACATGAGAGGCAATATCTTCGGCACGATGGACAACGACAAGCGAGTTTTTGACTATTATGCCGAAGATGGCGGATATGCTTATGTCGGCATTGACTACTCGTCGGGCGGGACGTTCGTCTGCAATGTCCAGGATGATGAAAATGTGTACACCTGTGTCCTGCCCAAGCGTTACAACCTTATGGACACGCGGTGCGCCGCGCTATATGGCGGAACATTTTATGCCGGCCTGACGTCGCATGAGCGTGGGGGAGTCCCCGTATTGATAAAAAACAGTGTTCCTACCGAGCTGAAGATCAATGGCTTTATATCTTCAGTCACGGTTACTGGTCTTCCCAAGTGATGACGCGGCTCTCGTCCGGGCGTACGGCAATGCTGACTTTCAATGTCTCTTCAGGAAGAATGCTTTCGATATTCTCCGGCCATTCGATGAGGCACAGGCAGCCGCTGTCGATGTAGTCGTAGAAGCCTATGTCGAAAGCCTCTTCCGTGCGGGTGATTCTGTAGAAGTCGAAGTGGAATACCGAATCTCCGTCAGAAGTCTTGTATTCATTGACAATGGAAAAGGTAGGCGAGCTTACGGCATCTTCCTTTACGCCCAGCCTGTGGCAGAGGGCAGTGGTAAATGTCGTTTTGCCTGCACCCATCGGTGCATAAAATGCGATGACGCTATGACCGGCAGTCTCTTTCAGGAATTTGTCAGCAGCCTCGCCGATATGCGCCAGGTCGTTTATGATAATTTCGTGTTTCATCTCCTTGATATTACGATTGCAGGCACAAACTTACACAAATTCAATGGATTTTATGTAAGTTTGTCCGAATAACGTCATTCATGGAGCTGTAAAAAAAGGAATGTTATGATAACTGAACCTCCTGTAAAAATAAATCTCGGACTCAATGTCCTCAGAAAAAGAGAAGATGGATATCATGATCTGGAAACATTGTTCTATCCTTGTAAACAGATACATGACACATTGGAAATCGTAAAGGGGGATGACTATAGCCGGACATCCGCGAGGCTGTCTGCCCTCTATGGTGACAGGCCCAAGATTACTGACCTCACTGCATCCGCGTCGGAAGAGTTCGACGCATTCGATGACGATGTGATGCCTACATTCGCACAAGGCATATCCGGCGACGGAAAGCTGATGATAACCGTGGCGAGACGTGAAGGAGTAGACTGGCCGGTGACCAAGGACCTGTGCGCCAAGGCTTACCACTTGCTTGATGCTGAGTTTAATCTTCCTCCGGTGAAGATATATCTGGAGAAGACGTCTCCTGTGGGCGCCGGACTTGGCGGCGGCTCCGCAGACGCTGCATATACTTTGTCCATGCTTTCGCAGATGTTCGACCTTGGGCTTTCCAAACAGCAGGTCTCCGACTATGCTGCCAGGCTCGGAAGCGATTGCGCGTTTTTCGCGTGGAATCGTCCGATGATGGGAAGCGGCAGGGGAGAGATTCTTTCTCCTTATGATTTGAATATCAATATAGTAGAGTCGTCTGATGCCGCTCCAGGCTCATACGGGCTCCGCATTGTCGTGCCCGAGGGGATAGAAGTGTCTACCGCTGAAGCATATCGCGGCATCAAGCCGTCCGTCCCTGCCGTCAGACTCGAAGATGTCCTCGCCAAGCCTGTCCCGGAGTGGAAGGATTTGCTGGTCAATGATTTCGAGGCGATGGTGTTCGAGGCGCACCCTGAACTGGCTGCGATAAAGCAGTCGCTCTACGATTCGGGAGCAGCTTATGCGTCAATGTCCGGCAGCGGGTCTGCACTTTTCGCCCTATATGAAGTGTAAGCAAGCGATCGGATTTCACGCTTTCCAGGTGCAATTTACTTGAACGGGATGATTTTTACGGTACCGGGGATCTCGTCGTCCTCTTCCGGCGTGAGATGGATGATCCGCTGGTTTGAGCTGCCGCGGAAATGCAGCTGGGTGTCGCGCAGAGCCTCTATATATGGCCCGTCCACGAGAACGTCCAGATATGGGAGAAGCATTGACAAATGGCTGTCTGCCAGGATTTCCTCGTAGGTGAAGCCGGTCCAGCACCAGATGGTCTTGTTCGTTTCCGTCTTTATCCGTCTTGCCAGCTCGGTGAACCCCTCCACCTGGTAGAACGGATCGCCTCCGCTGAAAGAAACATTGCTGATATCGTCATCCTTGATGACCTGCATGAGGTCGTCGATGCTCATCTTGTGCCCGTTCTCGAATTTCCATGACTGCGGGTTGTGGCATCCGGGGCAATGATGTTCGCATCCGGCACAATAAATGGAGGTGCGGAGGCCCGGGCCGTCAGCCATGGTCTGCTCCATCACCTCCATTATATATAATTCATGCATACTCTCTTGCTGGGTTTTCGTGCGAATTAGAGGGTTGCGACTATTTGTGAACGACTCTATCCTTCAGTTCGGCTAGCTTGGCGCTGTTCCAGCGGTTTGTCGTACCTACCAGGTAACCCGTAATCCTCTGGAGCGTGTCGATGTTATGTCCGTGACAATGAGGACATTCATCAAGTCCCTCCGTTGCATCCTCATATCCGCAATCCAGACATCTGTTGCGGTTGTGGTTTACGCTGCCGTAACCGATGTTGTACTTGTCCATCAAGTCCACTATGTTCATGATGGCCTCCGGATTATGTGTCGCGTCACCGTCGATTTCCACATAGAAGATATGACCGCCCCTTTCAAGATCATGATACGGAGCCTCTACCTCGGCCTTGTGCTTCGGCGTGCAATGGAAGTAAACCGGAACGTGGCTTGAATTGGTATAGTAATCCTTGTCCGTAACGCCCTTAATGATGCCGAACTTCTTCTTGTCCATCTTCGTGAAGCGTCCTGAAAGACCTTCAGCAGGCGTACCGAGCACGCTGAAATTGTGCTGGAACTTCTCTGAATAAGCATTGGCCTTGTCACGGAAATAAGTCACGATTCTGATTCCAAGCTCCTGAGCCTCTTCGGATTCGCCATGATGTTTTCCTGTCAATGCGATAAGGCATTCCGCCAGGCCGATGAATCCGATGCCGAGCGTTCCCTGGTTGATTACAGACTCGATGGTATCATCCGGGTTCAGGTCTTCGCTTCCGAGCCAGAGTTTGCCCATCAGCAGAGGGAACTGCTTCTTGAGCGCAGTCTTCTGGAAATCAAAGCGTTCGCAGAGCTGCTGCGCCGTAATGTCCAGGACGTGGTCGAGTTTGTTGAAGAACTCCGTGATTCTCGCTTCCTTGTTTTCAATGCCCATGCATTCGGTTGCCAGACGGACAATGTTTACGGTCGTGAAACTGATATTGCCCCTTCCTACTGAAGTCTTCGGTCCGAACCTGTTCTCGAAAACACGTGTGCGGCAGCCCATCGTCGCCACCTCATGCATATATCTCTGCGGGTCATCAGCCCTCCATTCCGCGCACTGGTTGAATGTCGCGTCGAGGTTCAGGAAATTCGGGAAGAAACGTCTTGCGGAAACCTTGCAGGCGAACTTGTAAAGGTCATAGTTCGGGTCTTCAGGCAAATAGCTGACGCCGCGCTTCTTCTTCCAGATCTGGATAGGGAAGATGGCGGTGGAACCATTGCCGACACCCTCGTATGTCGTGTTGAGGATTTCCCTGATGATGCAACGTCCCTCGGCAGAAGTGTCCGTTCCGTAGTTTATCGAGCTGAATACCACCTGGTTGCCGCCTCTGGAGTGAATCGTGTTCATGTTGTGAACGAATGCCTCCATCGCCTGATGCACCCTGCTCACGGTCATGTTGATGGCATGCTGTTTCATCCTTTCCTCGCCCTTAATGCCGACCAGGTCGCGCTTGATGTAATCGTCGATAGGCGCATCCTTCAGCGCGCTGAGGTCAATGCCTTCCAGTGCGGAAAGCTGGTCGATTTCCTCCTTGTATGTCTTTCTTACGAATGGCGCCAGATAGAAGTCAAATGCCGGAATTGCCTGACCTCCATGCATTTCGTTCTGCACGGTCTCCATGGAAATACAAGCCAGGACAGCTGCCGTCTCAATTCTTTTGGCAGGTCTCGATTCGCCGTGCCCTGCGTGAAATCCCTCATCCAGAATCTTGTCCAGAGGGTGCTGGAGACAGGTGAGACTCTTTGTCGGATAATAATCCTTGTCATGGATATGGATATAGCCGTTGTAGACAGCCTCGCGGACATCCTCGGAAAGCAGGCATTCGTCCACGTAAGTCTTCGTCGCCTCGGATGCGAACTTCATCATCATGCCGGCAGGCGTGTCGGCATTCATGTTCGCATTCTCACGTGTAATATCATTGGCTTGAGCGTCAATGATTTCCTTGAAAATTTCGCAAGTCTTGGCCTTGCGCGCGAGATTTCTCTGGTTTCTGTACGCAATATATTTCTTGGCGACTTCCTTGCGTGGACTTTTCATAAGTTCGAACTCGACGCAGTCCTGGATTTCCTCGACACCCATTCTCTCTGTTTCTTTCTTCGAGATAGTGTCTGCAATCTTGGCTGCGAGAACAATATCTTCACCTGTTTCGGTAACATCCATTGCCTTCAGTATGGCGGCAACGATTTTCTGATTGTTGAAGTCGACGAGTCTTCCGTCGCGTTTTACTACGTACTTTACCATAATAATATCGGTGTAAGGTTATCAGTTATTAGAAGCTTTCATCCCTATACGGCTTTCCGAAGCCGTTTCCTACAAAGGTAGTTATAATACCACCAAATTGTCCTGATATTGTATGTAAGTTTTCAACAGCGACATTGTGGATAAAATAAATACAGAGCCTCCCAAATGGTGACTCTGTAATTCGTAATATATTGATGTTTAGTTAATTGCGTTCCGTGCCAAACTATCCGACTACCCAGACGAGGACATGTCTGTCGAAGGTCATGTACTCCAGTTCGTACTCGTCCTCGTAACCGTCCTTGCTTACGAACGTAGCCTCCAGTTCGCCCTCTCCGCGAGGATGGAATTTCTCGATCTCGATCTGCTCCGCGAAATCCACATTGTAAATGGACAGTCTCTTGTAAATCGCCTCTTTCGCGCACCAGTAAATCGCCAGCTGTTCGTTTCTTTTCTCGTCGTCCAGGTCCTCGATTTCGTCTTCCGACAATGCTTTCAGCTCCACTGCGGAAAAATCTCTGTCCAATGACTCTATATCTATGCCGACATCTTCCGTATCATGCAGAATGACAGCGACATACTTGTCCGTATGTGTGATGCTGATATTGGTAACCCTGTTTTCCAGGAACGGTTTTCCGTTGTCATGGTGGCTGAGGTAGACTTTCTCGTCGAAAAGTTCATTGAGAAGAGCCCTTACTGCCAACCTCTGCTTGCGCATGGTCTCGCTTTTGATCCATGAAATTTCTTCCATCTCATCTGATGGTGTCGAGCTCAATGTCTTGAGCTCTTCTTCGGTTTCGGTTATCTGCCAAACGGCGATTTCTGCTTTGTTTTCGAGTTCTTTTTTAAGATATAGTGCCATAATTGATTGTGCTTCAGGATTTCATTGAACTTGATGTGCCCAGATACGAAAGACCTGTGAGCGGAGAATATCCGCACACGACATATCCGCAGCCCTCCATCTCATCTGGAAGACCGGTAACTACAAGGTATGATTCGTCAGTAAAAAATTTCGACAGAGGATCGTCCACTGGCGCCCCTGTTGTCAGATTTTGATCACTATTTACAGAACTGGGAGGTTCCATATAAAATCCAAAGCGTTTTGTTAATGGTGCAAATATAGTGTAAATAATTCAATCCCAAAAAAATTTATGACTATGCAGTCCGGCCTATGCAGCGTCTATTCCTTCTGCCGCCTCCACGCGCGAGAGCGCCTCTGTCTTTACACGCTGTTCTATTTCCACCTCTGCCACTATCCTCCGCAGCCCGCAACATTCCGATTTTCCGAACAAGTTGGCATGGATGCGGCTCTGGCTATTTGGCTGTAAATCCTTGTAACTCAATTACATGTGGTGACATCTTCCGCAACTGAACCCTGTCAAGTCCCATGTTTTTTCATGAGACTTGACAGGGGTTCAACGCTGTAAGTGACTGAAAGATGAATGATTGTGCAAAATTGCGCCTGTCAACTTGTTCAGTTTTCCGTTAACTGCTACTGTAAAGTTGGACATTCTCTCTGGAGGCATGGATGCCCGTCTTGTGAATGTGTGTCAGACAACAGCATGACTGGATGCGAGATAAGAACCTCAGGAGGTTACATTCCCCGATGGGCGCGCCAGAGATCGTCGTCGGGACGCGGCCACGCTCCGTTCTGAAACGGTGCTGATTTTCAATGATTTATAAAACATGGCGTGGAAACGTGGCCAAAAAAAGCCTGCGTTTCCACGCCATCGTTAAAATGATATCTGATTATCAGTGAGTTACCAATCTTGCCGTGGCCGCGTCCCGACATTGCGTTTGGGCTCATGGGACCTTAGCCGAACGCCGGAGCCGCCGCCGAGGCAGATGCCGGAACACCCCGCCGGGGCAGCCGCCGGGACGAAGACATGTGTCACGCAGATGTCAGAGAACTCACTCCGGACGCTTCTGGCCCTCTACAATCCGGCCCGGCCCATGCGGCATGGGAAGATCGGGAACTTGGACTTGTCGCCGTAGGTGTAGGTGCCGGTGTCGCCTATGCCGATGTAGAACATCATTGAGAAAGTGATGTTGCCGGAACTGGTCTGGAGGGTGTAACCCTTCATTGTGCCGTTCTTGCCTTTCGAATCCAGGCTGCACGTGCAGATGTAGTAGGAATCGCTGTTGTCGTCAGAAACACCGTAAAAATATTTGCCGGCCTGGCCTACAAGCATCTTGGTGACGGAAACCACGCCGTCGCCGGTAGGAAGGTCATGCTTGCCGTAGTTGTATGCGGACAGGCACAGATTGCCTGTCTCGTCATCTATGACACCATGTATAGGAGTATCTATCACGCCGTTCCAGCCGGTAATCTTCAATGTGTAGTCCGCCTTGCTGTCCTCCTCGATAGTGATGTCGTAGCCGTAGCCGTCATTGTCGACCACCTCCCATTTTCCGAGCCATTTCTCATATACGTCGGACCAATCCTTGCCTTCGATGTAGAACTTGTCGGAAATGGCGAACTTGCCTGTGAAATAACCGTTCTTGTCAATGCCGATGGCGAAAGCATAGTAGCTCTTGCGTGTGCGGAGCGTGTAATACATGCTGCCGGTCTGCGTGAACACGTACTTGCTCCAGCCGGTCGAGGTGGATGTCAGATTCTCGATGGCATATTTGATATACTTGTTGATGTCATTGTCGAACCCGGTCTGCAGATTGTTCTCGGAGATGACGCTGATGAAATAACGCTCCGAGTCAGTGGAAGTATTCGTAATCTTCCGGTACGGCTTTTCTGCGCCCTGTGGCGTAACGTAGCCGTCGTATGTCACCTTCCACGCGTCGTTCGCCGTAGCCTCTGGAGTCAGACGGAACGCGAATTCGGCCGGTTTTCCGAAGACCTCGCCGTCCGCATCCAATCCAGTAATGATGGCGCGAAGCTTCTTTCCTGCCTTCAATTCCTTGAAGGTCAATGCTTTTTTGCCGGAGTGCAGCTCCTTGGAAATATCCTCGTGCTTTCCGATTTCCTTCTTTATAAGATCCTCTGCCGGCGAGGTGGTGTCGTCGCTGACGAATGCAAACCATGTATCCGTCGAGCCTCCTCCCGGGGTGACCGTCAGTTCCGCACTGGAAGAAGTCTCGGCGGTGAGCTCTACCTTATATGTGGTCTCCATGTGGACTGTCTTGAACTCACATGACGCCGGCTTTCCATATATGGTGCCCTCTGAAGTGAGACCGAATACTACATATACATACTTGGTGGCCGGGGCAAGCCCGTCATCAATCCTTATTCTTTTCGAACCCCTCTGGATGACACTCTTGATGCCGTCCTTTTCGCTTGAAAGCTCCTTGACCTTTCTGTTTATCGCCGCCTCCGGAGACGTGTTCACATCGTCGTATGCAAACGCATACCACGTGTTCTTGTCGGTTCCGTTGTTGGTGATGAGGAAAGTCGCACCCTTGTCGGTCGGGTCTGACACCTCTATCTTAAACTCTATTCCATCCTCGGAAAGGTCGGGAGTGTTCTCCTTGATGTTCTCCAGACAGCCGGAAACGGAGAAAGTGGCGATAACGGCAAAAGCCGCTGTAATTGACTTCGAAAAGTTCATAGGACGTGTAATTTTACAATCGGTCGCTAAAGTTATTTATTTAATGTTGAGGACCAATATCTTGCGCGAAAATTTGCATCGTTTGATTGAAAATTATCAGTGAATGACTTAAAAATCATAAGCCTGCGCGTATTTTATCAATGCAATAAATCGCTAAAATATTGACACTAAAGTGTATACAAGCAGGAAAATCGTAAATTTGTGGCGAAAAAATTGTGATTAATCCGAAAAATCAATAATTTTAGCACCGCTTTATGTGAGAGCCTATGACAATCTGTAACTAGACTCGCAATTAAACAACCAATATTATATATAAGTACCAGATGAAGGCTTCCAAAACTCTGTTTTCTCTGGTGTTACTGTTTCTGACCTTGACCATGCAGGCCCAGAAGGTTTCTGTATCGGGACAAGTATTGGATTCGGTGACTGGCGAAGGAATCCCGTTCGCCGGCATATTCATCAAGGGCACCACCACCGGTGTGTCGACTGATGATCAGGGAGTATTTGCCATTGACGTCTCGAAAGGTGACATCCTGCTTGTAAGTTCCATCGGATATGTGGAGCGGGAGATTGCCGTCGAAGCGGGCAAGAAACTTGTCGTGAAACTCGACCCTGACTCACAAGCCATTGACGAAACCATCGTCGTGGCCTATGGCGTGCAGAAGAAATCCTCCTTCGTGGGATCTGCCGCACAAGTCAGCGGAGAGAAATTGCAGAAGATGCAGTCTACCAACATCTCCAAGTCGCTTGAAGGTGCGGTGGCGGGCCTGCAGACATCCAGCTCATCCGGAACCCCGGGCTCTTCCGCCAGCATCATCATCCGTGGACTCGGTTCAGTGTCGGCATCACAGTCGCCGCTTCTGGTCGTCGACGGAGTGCCGTACGAAGGCAGCCTGAACTCCATCCCGACCCATGACATCGAGTCAATGACAGTGCTCAAGGACGCTGCGGCGAACTCCATGTACGGTGCCAGAGGTTCCAACGGAGTCATCATAATCACCACCAGACGAGGCACTTCCGACAAGGTCCGCATCGAATTCGACGCGAAGGTCGGAGTAAATTCCAGAGGAGTCCCGACCTACGACATCATCACCAGCCCTGCCGACTACTACGAAATGACATGGGAAGCGCTTCGCAATGAAGTATACTACGGCGGTTCAATGGGCCTGGGCCAGGCCAATGCTTATGCTTCCGGGGCCCTCATCAGCAAGTATCTGCGATACAATATATATAAAGGTGTCGAAGACGGCGAAGTGGTACTCCCCGGAACAGGCAAGATCAACCCTGCCGCCAAGGAAAGAAAGTGGACCGATGACTGGAACAAGGACGTCTTCAAACGCGGCATCCGTTAGGAATATACCCTCACGGTTTCCGGTGGCTCTGAAAAGACAAAGGCTTATATGTCAGTCTCTTACCTGAACGACAAGGGCTATGTTCCCAACTCCGGCTTCCGCAGGGTGACCGTCAGGGGAAAGGTGGACCAGAACATTGCCAAGTTCATCAAGGCCGGCATAAACATCGCCTATTCCAACACGAACCAGGACCAGTTCGGCGCAGAAAGGGCCGGATCATATTCGAACATCTTCTTCTTCGGCCAGAACATCGCACCGATTTATCCTATATATAAATACGACATTGAAACGGGCGAAAGACTTTACGGGCAGACGGGCGAAGACCTTTACGACTGGGGCGAGCAGCGTGCATACGGCCAGCTGTCGAACCCTTACGGCCAGCTCCTGTCCTCCATCGTGAACACCGTCCGCGACAACACCTCATCCCGCGGTTATGTGGATATCAATATCCTTGACGGACTGAAGTTTACGGTCAATGTCGCCTACGATGTCTTCAACACCAAGTCTGACAACTTCTTCACCCCTGTCGGCGGCGACGCCTCCACCGTGAACGGACGCGGAACCCAGAATACAAGCCGATATTCCGCATTGAACACGAACCAGCTGCTTTCCTACAACAAGGACTTCGGCCGCGAAGGACAGCACAATGTCTCCCTGCTTTTCGGACACGAAATCAAGAGCGACCATTCCTACGGACTCGCCGGTTCAATGACCAACTTCGTCGACCCGACAGTCTCTGACTTTGCCAATGCCGTCGTATACCAAGACCTTACATCCAACAGGACGTCATATTTCCTTCAGGGTATCTTCGGACGTGGCGAGTACAGCTACGGAAACAGATACTTCCTCTCGGCTTCCTACAGACGTGACGCATCGTCCAGATTCGCTCCGGACAAGAGATGGGGCGGTTTCTGGTCACTCGGCCTTTCATGGAACGCCAAGCAGGAAAAGTTCCTGCTCCCTGTGGAAGCCGTCAACTACCTGAAATTCAAGGCAAGCTACGGCACGCAGGGCAATGACAATATCGGTATGACCAAGGTTTACGAAGACCTTTACCGCATCGACCGCGTGAACGGCGAGGCCTCCATCGTGAAAGTCTTCCGCGCAGCGCCCGACGTCACTTGGGAGAAGTCCAATAATTTCAATGCCGGTATCGAGTCCCGATTCTTCGACAGGCTTTCGGTCAATGCGGATTTCTTCATAAAGGAAACCAAGGACATGATTTATTACCGCGCATTGGCCCCTTCACAGGGAGACCCTGCAAGCCAGCTCGTCAACGATATGGATATGAAGAACATAGGAGTGGAATTCGAGGTCTCCGCAGACATCTTCAAGCACAGGAACTTCGGCTGGAACATCACGTTGAACGGCACATCATACAAGAACAAGATTACCAAGCTTCCGTCCAATGAACCTGCAGAGGGCTATGCCTCAGGAAACTATTGGCGCCGTAAGGGCGGCTCCCTCTACGATTTCTATATGTACGAATGGAGGGGAGTGGACAGTGAGACCGGCGAAGCTTTATACACCGGAAAAGAAAAAGACCTCGTCCATGAAGCTGCCAATGCCAAGATGATTCAGACGGGGAAGAGTTCCATACCTGCCGTTTATGGAGGTATCTCCACGTCCTGGACATTCTTCGGGGTGGACCTGAGCGCACAGTTCGCATACCAGATCGGAGGATGGACACTGGATTCCAACTACCAGAGCCTGATGTCCGGCGGATCTGCCGGCACGAACTGGCATAAGGACATCTTCCACCGCTGGACACCGCAAAATACTGATACTGACGTTCCTAGAGTGCAGAACCGCTATCAGGAAGCCTCCCAGACTTCGACGAGATTCCTTACCAAGGCATCTTACATCAGCCTGAAGAACGTCACCGTGGGCTACACTTTCCCGAAATCATTGACGCAGAAAGCCAAGATTTCGAACCTGAGGGTCTATGTCATCGGGGATAACCTGTGGTACATGTCGAAACGCCGCGGACTGGACGTGCGGCAGTCGTTCAGCGGAGCCGCCGGCTTTACCTATTCGGCATTGAGAACCGTCTCTGCCGGACTGTCATTCACCTTCTAACAGCGAGAGAATATGAAACGGATATTTATAATATTGACTTCGGCTGCATTGATGCTGACCTCCTGCGAGGATGCTTTCAATGTGGATTCTACCGGTAATCTTACCGGAACCAAGGCAGCCGAGATGGTGGAGTCGGACCCTGAATTCCTCGCCTCGTATGTCTCGGGTCTGTATTCATGGATGGTGACCCCGTTCACGGTCTACAAAGGGCATGACGACGGCGGTTTCATCCTCTGCAACATGCTTACGGACTTCATGGGACAGGACATTGTCCTGGACGGCACCGAAAACTGGGGACAATACGACTACAATTTCGACTACGGAATGGACCAGTATGTCAGGACCTACCAGTTCTGGACCCAGTATTACACGCTTATAAACAATGCCAATGCGATATTGGATTTCTTCCCTCCGGGAGAGGAGCCTTCTTCCGTGACTGTCCGGGGCTATATCGGCCAGGCTTACGCGATAAGGGCAATGGCCTACATGTATCTGATGCTTCTGTACCAGGACCCCGTGGATGAGAACGGAAAACTCCGTACGGATGCCCCTTCAGTGCCTCTCGTGTATGCCACCAGGGACAATATTCCTACGGATGTGGCTTACAGCCGTCAGGGCAGGAACCCTTACTCTGTCGTGATGGAACATATCGAATACAACATTGCGGAAGCGGTGAAATACCTGGACGGCTACAGCCGCACGTCGAAGAACGAGATTGACCTCAGCGTGGCCTATGGCATCGCGGCCAGATATTACCTGTTCGTGCAGAAATGGCAGGAAGCGGCCGATGCGGCGTCCAAGGCGCGTCAGGGCTACGACATCATGGACAGGGAACGTCTGCACGGCGGATTCATGGAGCTGGAAGATGCGGAATTCATGTGGGGCTTCAACCATACGACCGAGACGCAGCTGACCTATGTGTCATTCTCCTCGCACATGAGCAATGACTGTCTGGGATATGCCGGACTGGACCAGCCTGCCAAGCTGATAGACAAGTCGCTCTATGACCAGATTTCCAAGACGGACTATCGCAAGTCGCTTTTCAACGGACCTGAGGGAGACAAGACCGCGAGCGCCGATACGCCGGGAGCTGCGAGACCTTATGCTTCCAGAAAATTCGGCTACATGGCGCAGTGGCTCCAAGATTACATCTATATGAGGGCTTCCGAAATGGTTCTCATTGAAGCTGAATCCTATGCGCGTATGGGAGACGGGGCGAAGGCAGCATCTGTCCTGGGCGAACTGATGGCGAAACGTGACATTGCATGGAAAGCCGCTTCGGTGACTGTCGACGACGTGCTGCTCCAGCGCCGCATCGAGCTCTGGGGTGAGGGGCATGGCTACTATGACCTCCGACGTAACGGCAAAGGCATTGACCGGAACTACGAAGGCAGCAACCACACGCCTGCGAACAGGATCAAGGTGCCTGCGCATGACAATCTCTGGTGGTTCCAGCTCCCTCTGAAGGAAATCACAGAAAACGACATGATTTCCGAGGACGAGCAGAATCCATGGTCTAAGGAACAGGACAATGATAAGGAGGACTAGCATGAAACATAGAATTCTATATATGATGATCATGGCTGCGGCCATCTTCTCTTGCCAGAAGGCAGAGGAAAAGGCTGACGTCGAGGCCGGCTTCGATGCCCTAGGACGTGTTCCTAAAGTGGGGATTGCATCGGAAATCAATGTGTACCAATACGATAAGCAGGTGTCTGCTACCGTTCTCGTATCCGGCATTGACCCGGACATGAAGAGCCTGGAAGTAGGGCTGCTCTCCTCGCTGGACGAGTATTTTTCCGACCCGAAGGCAGTTTATGCGAAGCGCAACCGTAACGGAAGCTATACTCTCCGTGTCCCTGTGACTCCGGGCAAGACGAACTGGATAATGGCTATGGCGGCATGCGGCAGCGGCGCGGCCTATTCTGCCAAGGTTTCTGTCGACGTGCCGGATGTGCCGTGGCAGTACAAGATTGCTGACCAATATGTCGGCACGATGGCTAATGACACCATCAAGCAGGGAAAAGCATCTTATCCGGACCATACCATGGTGCTGAAATACAACTCCAAGACGAAGAAACTCACCGTCGGCAATGTCTGCGCGTATTCTCTGTCTGAAGGTCTTGACTATACGAAGGACAACAGCGTGAACTACATAGTAGGTGATGTGGATATCGAAGAAATGACCGTTTCATTCCCTGTCACGCAGAATGGTGTCGATGCCCATCTCGCCACCGGAATGTCGCTTATGCCGTTCATATTGAAGGACAAAGGAGTCTATTCCGACAAGGAATTCATATGGAAGTTCAATGAAGATGTGTCGGAACTGTCTTACCCGATGTTCGGAGTCGTTTCCGGCACCAGTATCAAGCAATCGTATGACGCAGGCGTATTAAAGGCTAAATAAAGTGTAAGATGAAGACTATTAGATATATAGCTGGTATTGTCGGGCTGCTTGCCATAGCTGCCGGATGCGCAAAGGAACAGGAAAGCATCGCGCCGACCCCGGTGGCCGTGGAAGAACCGGCAAGTTCAGCCGTCCCCGGCATGATAAGACTGAAGGTCAATGCTGATCTGGCGGAAAAACTGATTGCCGCCTCTGATGAGGATGGCAATGTCAGTGCGGAAGCGGCTGCCGCGTTGAGGATTGACGGCGTGGCAGTGAAATCTGTCAGCACGACATTCCATATCGGAGGCCCTTACCTGAAAGAGCAGAAAAAATCAGGACTGCATCGCTGGTTCGATGTGGAATATGACAAGACGGAGCCTATTTCGAAAGCTGCCGCTGATTTCTCGGAAGTAATTGGCGTTGAGCATATTGAGCCTATTTATATTCCGGTGAAGACAGATGTGAAGATGAATGACCCGGACTATTCCGTCCAGTGGCATTATCATAATACCGGACAAGGCAGCGGCCGCAAAGGCATTGACATGAAACTGCAGGAAGCCTGGGACCAGTACGGCATGTTCGGCAACAGCAATGTCATCGTGGCGATTCTCGACAGCGGTGTGGATTATGACCATCCGGACCTCGCCGGAAATATCTGGACTAACGAGGCGGAACTGAATGGCAAGCCGGGCGTGGATGACGACGGCAACGGTTACAGGGACGATGTCCATGGATATAATTTCGTGGCAGGTTCCGCTGAAATCCATCCGGAAGACCACGGAACTCATGTCGCCGGTACGGTGGGCGCTGTGAATAACAACGGCGTGGGAGTCTGCGGTGTCGCCGGAGGACGTTATCCTGAAAAGGGCGTGCGTCTGATGTGCCTGCAGATCATGGATGCCACGCTTCCCGACAAGGGTGCGAGCCTCGCCAAGGTGATGCAGTACGCGGCAGAAAACGGAGCCGTAATCGCCCAGAACAGCTGGGGCTACAAGAAGGATGTGACCACGATGCCTTCAGCCGACAAGGACGCGATCGACTATTTCATTGACAAAGCCGGAATGAGGGACGGCAAGCAGGTCGGTCCGATGGCAGGCGGTCTGGTCGTTTTCGCGGCGGGCAATGACAGTCAGAGCTTTGCATGGCCGGCACAATACGACAGGGTGCTCTCCGTGGCATCCATTGGACCTGACGGAAAGGCGGCATATTACACGAACTACGGCGAATGGGTGGATGTCTGTGCGCCTGGCGGAAACATGCAGCTTGTGGAAGGCGGAGTCTACAGCACATTGCCGGGCGGAAAATACGGTTATCTGCAAGGCACGTCCATGGCATGTCCTCATGTCTCCGGACTCGCAGCTCTGGTGCTCTCTGCCTGCGGCGGCCCCGGTTACACGAACCAGGACCTCTTCAAGACCATCGTGAACAGCTCGGACGAGACCATCTATAAATACAACATGTCGATGGACGGCCAGCTCGGCAAGGGTATGATCAATGCTTTCAATGCGTTGTCTTCCATCAGTACCGTGCCGCCGGAGAAAATAACCCATCTGGAGGTCTCTGCCAAGTCCAACACGTTGACTTTCACGGCAGACCTGCCTAAGGACCCGGATGCGGACTTCGCATATTGCTACAAGGTATACTACAGCACATCGCCGTTCACGGAACTGGAACACTCCTCCGCGATGACCGCCACATTCGTCGCTGCCATGCAGGAAACCACCGGAGAAGGCTACTATAAATTCTACCTTAACGGTCTGAAATTCAATACCGATTACTACTACGGCGTGGTCGCTGCCGATTTTGCGGGCAATGAGTCCCCGATGTCGGAGATAACCAAGATCACCACCGGCGGAAATACCGCACCTGTCATCACCGTGGACAATGAAGCCCCTGTGGAGCTGGAATCTTTCGGCAAGGCGGCGCGCATCTATACCGGTGTCGACCCTGACGGCCATGCTGCATCGTTCACCTGGACCTGCGACGAGCCGGCTGCGGTGACGTTCACCAAGATGCAGGATGATGTGCTGATGGTGGAAATTTCCGGAGTGAAATCCACGCCCGGAGCACACAAATACGTCATTACCCTTACGGACCAATATGACCTCCCGACCGTGCTGGAAGTGCCTTACGTGGTGAAAGTGAACCACGTTCCCGCGGTGGCTTCCGAAATCGGCAGCCTGACGGTAAACGGCATCAAGGGACAGACGGAAATCGATGTCAATGAATGGTTTACGGATGAGGACAATGAATCATTGTTCGCCGTAGTCACGGTCGCTGACAGAAGCATTGTCTCGACTGCCGTCGATGGCGGGAAGGTGACGTTCACCGGCAGGAAGGTAGGGCGCACGCAAATCACGCTGACGGCTGCCGACGCGAAAGGCGAGTCCGCTTCGCAATCCTTCACGCTCGTGGTCCGCGACGCATCCGCGCCGATGGATGTCTACCCTAATCCGGCGACCGATTATGTCAATGTCCGTCCGGGTGCATCTGAACTCGATGCGGAAGTGATCATCTACAATGCTGCCGGAAGCGAAGCGTCTCACGTGTCTGCGACTCTCGGCATCAATTCCCCGCTGAAGGTGGATGTCAAATCGCTGGCGCCGGGCAGATATACCGTCGAAATCCGTACTGACGGAAAAGTTTATGGAACATCAACATTTGTAAAGAAATAAGGAATATGAGGAAGATAACTGTTGCAATATTGCTTCTGGCGGCCATGCGGGTTTCGGCCCAGGAAAGTGCAGGTGAGTCAGCGGCTCTCCCGTTCCTTAACCAGATCCGCAGCGTCGTGTCCGCAGGGTCTGCAGGCGTGATCATGAAGCCGGATGCCTATGCGCATTTCGGAAATGTGGCTGACGCCGTGTCGGGTGAAAAGAAGATGTCTGCCGGAGTGTCATACGGCCTGTGGCAGCCGGATGTTACCCATGCCAATATGCTTTCTGTATCAGCAAGTTACAAGCTGAATGACAGGATGGCGGTGACGGCCGGTGCTTCCACATCCCTATACAAGAAGGACGGGAAATATGACGAACTGGGAATCAAGACGGCCGAAATGCACCCTGTGGATGTATTGGCAGGTGCAGGCTTCGCGTACAAAATCATTGACGGACTCTCCGCCGGTGCAGCATTGAACTATGTCATGTCGAAGAACATTGCCGGTACGGCGAATGCTTTCGCGGCGGATGTGCAGGTTGCTTTCCGCAGAAACGGTCTGGATCTTTCGGTGGCTGCGTGCAACCTGGGAATGCAGGTGAAGGATGAAGGCGGAGCGGGCTACCAGCTGCCGATGAACGCGAGACTGAATGCGGGTTACGGCTTCGGTTTCGGCAAATCCAGGCTTTATGGTGCATTGCAGGGCAGATATTATTTCGGCGGACCTTCCGCTATGGCCTGCGGTGTGGCGCTGGAGTATGAGTGGAACGGCATGCTGGCTGTCAGGGCGGGTCTAAGCGAAGGACAGAAGAAGAACGGCATCCCTTCTTACGCTGCTGCAGGCATGAGCCTGAAACTGGGCGGCATCTGCATTGACCTCGCTTATTCGGCGATGGCGTCGGGACCGATGAAAAACACATTGGCCTGCGGAATAGGATATAGTTTCTAGAACACGTTTCGAAAATGATGATGAAAATGAAAATATGGAAATGGGCGTTGGCTCTGGTATTGGCTTCAGGGCTGGTCGTGTCGTGCGCCGAGGAGGAGAAGGAACAGGAGAAGGTGCAGCTCCTTGATTGCTCGTTCAAGATCAATATCTCCGACATTACCGGCAATTCGGTGAAGCTGTCAGCTGTCCCGACCAAGATGTCGGTAAAGTATTGGCTTTCCGTGGTAAGGAAGGATATCTATAAACTGTATTCGTCTGATACTGAGTTCGCTGCGGACTATCTTACGGATATGAAGATGAATGCGGCGGAGAAAGGCATCGCTTTCAATGAATATGTCGAGGCAAACCGCATTTCCGGCTATTCGCCCAAGCTGATAAACGGACTTTCGCCGCAGACGGACTATGTGGCCTATGCTTATGGCCTGTCCGATGACGGGGAAATCACGACCCCGCTTTCGACTACCGAATTCCGTACGGGAGAAGGAAGCAAGCTCATTGACATGGACTTCACTTTCGAGATTTCGGACGTGACCGGTACGGAGGCTGTCGTGAAGGTGACGCCGGAGCGCAATGACGTGATGTACTATTACGACATCCTGCCTGTTTCGACAATGACGAAATATACTGAGGCCCAGATAGTTGAATCATTGAACTCCGAAGGGACGCTCGTGGACCACTGCCTCTATGGCGAAGATACATATACGTTCACGGGGCTCAAGCACCTGAACAAGTACTGCGTGTTCGCGTTCGTTTTCGATGAGGATTCAGGGGCAGGCAAGTTCTCTTACAAGGAGTTCACCACCCAGGCGCCTTCTGACGAGGTTCAGGATAATTACAAGAAGTGGATAGGCATGTGGACCGTGACCAGTACCTCTTCCGAGGTCAGCGGCAAGCCGTTGTCATTCGACATCGTAGTGTCCGAGAAGAAGTTCTGCGAGAGCTACAATGTCCAGGGATGGGGCATTTCCATCGCCAGGATGCTCGCCACCGAGGCGAAATTCGACATGGAGACCGGATACATGTATTTCGAAAATGCTTATCAGGTAAGCAAATACGCCGATTCCGAGATTTCCGGCTGGATCTGCCACTTCGGACGTTTCAACCACGGCGACGGATATTACATGGTGACGGAAGGCGGTATCGTGACGATGATTGCGCGTCTGGAAGATGAAAACGGCGGCAAGGCTGTCGGCAATGAATTCTATGCGGATTCCGAGAAGCCATACCAGTTCTCATGTCTCGACTACTTCCTCTATGCGGGCGGAACCATCTACAATTTCTCACCTGCATCGCAGTACCTGAACGGGGATTTCCCTATCGGACCTTATACCATCAAGAAGAAGGATTATGTGGTGTCCAGCGATTTGACATTGGACCTGGAAGTGGAAGAGACCTCCAGCACGACGGCCCGCATCGGCGTGACCCCGTCCAATGCAGATGAGACATATTTCTTCGATGTAATGCTGGCTTCCGATGTCGACCAGATGGATGATGCCGTGCTTGTGATGCAGCTGGAGAACGTTTATGCCAGCTACGGCGGCCTCACCAACTTCCTCTACAAGGGCTCGCGTTATCAGGATTATTCCGGAATGACCGCCGGAACGGAGTACTGCGTGGTGGCGTTCGGATATGATACCGACCATCCGACCACGGCCGTGACCAAGAAGAGATTCGCCCTTTCGGGTTCGTCGGAGTCCAATGCTCTTGTACTCACCGTGACCAATCCTTCTGACAAGGGAGCGATAATATCGGTATCGCCGTCCAGCACCGAAACATATTTCTGGAACATCTATCAGAAGAGTTTTGTGGACAGGTATGGTTCTGATACTGACGCACTTATAAAAGGAATCGACACCTTCCTCGGCTCGCAGGGCGGTATCGGCGCATTCCTGCAGTCCGGTGCCAAGGCGATGGAAATCACGTCTCTCGACCCTGATACCGACTATTACGTGGTCGCGTTCGGACATAATGGCAATGTCGCTACTTCTTCGGTCTACAAGAAGGCGTTCAAGACAGATGCTTCCGGTGTCGCGACAGACGAATGGAAGGCATGGCTGGGAACCTGGGATGTGACCAGTGCCACTTCTGAGGTCAGCAAGAAACCTGTGACCATGCGCGTGGTAGTCCGTCCGGGAACGGCTGGAAAGAAGTACAATATCCGCGGATGGGGAACTACAGCGCCGAGAAACACTCTCGTGGCTTCCGTTGAGGGCGAGTTCCAGCCGTCAGACAGTGCCCTTTCCGTCAAGAACTATCAGATTTTTGCGAAGAATGCGAACTACGGCTCATACGGAACGGCAGACGTGGCGTATTGCGCCCGCGTCTATGACCGCAGCACCGGCAAATATGTGCCTATTACGGGAGAATTCTATGCGATGTCCGCAGTTCTGGACAAGAACGGAGAAGGCAAGGTGAGGATGGCTGCGCCTGGCGTAGGCTCGAAACAGTACGTGGTATCATCCATGGAAGTGACCCTGATTACTTCGACCGGCGGAGTTCTGTATTACAATGCTGCCGAGGGCTTTACCTACGGTGACTTCCCTGTAGGGCCGTATACGATGAAGAAAGTATCTGACTCTCAGGATATTGTGGAAAATGCTGTTCCGTCGTGGTATGCCGGTGGCAAGAGCCTGAACTCCACCCGGTATTGGCCTGTTACCGTCGGCTGTCCTGAAATGACCGTGAAGCCGCAGCCGGGAAAAAACATGACTCCTGTTTCGATGTCGGCCCGCAATCTTTACAATGCCCCTGTCCGTTTCTATGCAGGTCCTTCCGAAGGAAACCTCAATCTGGGCACAGCATTCATGATCCAGGGCGGCAAATTATCATATAAAATCAACCAGCAATAATAATTCATCAGCGTATGAGAAAAACTATAAACGTACTAGCAATGCTTTTCGCCTTCTTCTTGATGGCGGGATGCTCTGAGAGTGAACCCGAAGTGGTTCCTCAAGCCTTTATGTCTGCTGACCGGCTGATTTTCGACCAGACCGCGTCAGAGAAGCCGGTTACCGTGACCCTTGTGGGTGAACTGGCTGTTTCATCTGTCGAAAGTTCTGCCGAAGATTGGTGTACCGCTGAGATGTCGGCAGATGCGATTGTAGTCAAAGTGACTGCCAATGACACGGAAGAATACCGTTCTGCCGATGTGGTGGTGAAGTTCGACTCCGAGGTCGTGCTTCCGATGACCATCAAGGTGGCGCAGGAATCCGGAGAAGTGCCTTATCTGAAAACCACCGCTTCCGAATCCTTCGAATTCGGCTGCCGGGGCGGCGAATACAAGTTCTCTGTCTCTTCATCCGCTGAATGGAAGGCTGAACTTGTGGACTGCAGCTGGGCGACAATCTCTTCAGATGCCTCTTCCGTTACCATCGAAGCGCCTGAAAATAACGGAAATGAAGTCCTTTCCGGCAAGGTGAAGGTTACCTCCGGCGAGATTTCTCTCGAATATGCGTTCTCGCAGGCCACTCTTGCGTCAGACAAATATCTTGCGCTGCTCGGCGAGTATGACATCTATGCCGAAAAGTGGTATGAGGTAACCAGATATAATTCTTACTCGCAGAAAGGATTGTGCGGCGCGCTTGGCAAGAGCGGCACTTTGAGGGAACTCTGCACGTCACCTGCAAGTGCGCTGTTCACTACGACGGCGACATTGACCGAAGACAAATACGGGGTCTCATATTATCTGGAGGGCTGTTTCCTTCAGGGGCAGAAGATGCCGGTGAATCTGAATAAGGAGACCGGCAAACTGGAGATTCCTACCCTGTGGAATACCGGAACAGCACTCATATACTACAATTTTAACAGCCCTCCGGAGGAAATGCCTTGCTTCCTCGTTAAATATACCATCAACTCATCCGACGTTTCGATGAAATACAACCAGTACGCTGCCGGCGTGATAAAAGCCTCTGTGTCAGAGGACTGCAATACGATTACGCTCGACACTTCCACGGAGCAGAAAGACGGAGTCGTCGAAGGTTCGGGCCTGACCCTGGTCTATATGAATATGGGTCTGTCTTCTCCTGTGCTTACCCCGTTCGAGAAACTGGTCATGCCGTATGGCAATGCTATCGAACTACGCAGAAAAACGGATGAATAATAATTAAACCAGAAGAGTATGAAAAAATTACCATATATGTTCATTGCCGCCCTGATGGCATTTGCTTCATGCGGAAATGAGGAAAACAACGAACCGGAAAAGCCGGCTCCATCGCGCGATTCGCGTCTGGAAGTCGTTTCCGACAATGGGCTTTTTGTCCCGGCTGAAGACGGAACTTCAGCATCATTGAACTTCAAGAACGCCGGCGGCGAAGTCGTCGTCTCTGTGTCCACCAACATGGAAAACTGGACATACGACATATCTGACGATTCATGGCTGGACGTGACTGCCGACAAACATTATATCACATTGTCCGCAGGACAGAACGAGTCCGCCGAGTCCCGCAAATCGGCGATAACCGTGACGGCTTCTGACAACAACGACAACAGTATCAATTATGTCATCAATGTCTCCCAGAATTATGCCGGGCAGCCGGAAATAACGGTCGGAGCCAATGCGGTGCGCTTTCCAGCCTACGGCGAGCTTTCTTCCGAAGTGGTAGTGGAAACCAATCAGGATGACCTGGATTTCGACTGCACATGCCAGTGGCTGCTGGTCGAGAAGACAGACAACGGTCTCAAATTGACTGTGGACCCGAATGCGGCTACGGACCAGCGCACTGTCGATTTGCAGCTGAAGGCAGGTAATGGGAAAGATGCCGCTTCCGATGTCATCCGCATCAGCCAGGACGGCAAGGCCTATCTGGACATGTCTTCTTATATGGCCAATGCATCCCCTGCGGGCGGCTCGAAGGAAATCATTTATAAATCCAATCCGGAACTCGGCATCACCTTCACCAAGGGTGGCGACGATACATGGTTCGACTTCGTGGAAGATAAAGAGAATCATACCGTCAAGGTGAATCTTGCGGCATCTGACGGCAAGCAGCGCGAGGGCTATATCAATGTTCTTGTGGGCGAAAAGGAAAACACGACTGCAGCCAAACTGCGTGTCCTCCAGATTGGCGATGATACCGAGTCGCTTATCTTCGAAGTGAGAATAAATGATGACGATTATATCTTCAAGAACGGCGGTGTCTATAAGTCGGGCAGTGATGATTTGGATGTCACTATCGACTGGGGAGACGGTTCCGAACCGGAGCATTATGTCAATGTCCAGCCGTCGCACAAATATGCGAAGGCGGGGAAATATATTGTCGAGACCAAGGGAACCGCGCCTTTATATTGTCTGACCGATATTGCACAAGACTATTTCAATATTTCTGACGGTGTCATGCATGTGAATTTTCTGAACATCATTTCCTGGGGCAAACTTGGCGTGAAGAACTTAAAAAGTGTCTGCAAGACAGATGAGGAACTGGAATCCGTTCCTGATGATGTCTGCGGTTCGTTCGCGGAGATAACTGACTTTACCGAGATGTTTGCCAACTGCTATAGTCTCAAGGCTATTCCTGAGAATCTGTTCAAATATGCGGTAAAAGCCCAGAAATTCTATAATGCGTTCGGATGTAATGCCTTGCTGAAGTCGATTCCGGAAGACTTGTTCGTGAATTGTACGGAGGCCACTGATTTCGGACAATGCTTTTATGGTGCCGGTACTGGAAGTTCTGTCCTTCAGGGAGAAGGTAATGGGCACGCGACAATTCTGAAGCCATTTGTTTCGAAAGGTAATCGTATAGAGATTCCTGAAGGCCTTTTCCGAAACAATGTCAAGGCAAAGAATTTTACGCAGACATTCAGGGATATGAATATCTCCACCGTGCCGGCAAATCTGTTTGCCAACAATCCTGAGGTTACTTCTTTTAATGGCTTGTTTACCGGATGTACTGAACTTGAGACCGTTCCGGCAGATTTGTTTAAAAACAATCAGAAGGTTACCGATTTCAAGTGGCTGTTCTATGCAACAGATGTGAAGGAGCTTCCTGTCGGCCTGTTCAAGCATTGCCCTTCAGGAAAGTCCATTCAGATTAACCAGATGTTCCAGAATGCCATAATTGAAGATTTTCCAGATGGATTCTTCGAAGGACTTGATGGCGTGACCTCTCTTTACAGCGTGTTCGAGAGTGCCGTATTCATGAAGCCGTTGAAGGGTGGAATATTCAAGGGAATGGCGAAGGCAAATGTTCTTACCCAAGCTTTCTATCGGACAAATGTTACTGAACTCCCCGAGAATCTTTTCGAAGGCATGGGGACGAATGCGTCCACAATATCATTGAAGAGCACATTTTTCGGTTGTGAGGGACTGGCATCCATTCCTGCGGGACTGTTCGATCCGATTGAGACTAAAGTAAACGATATCAGCAGTTGTTTCAAGAACTGCACAGGTCTCAAGTCTATCCCTGAAGGATTCGGAAACTCGTTGACCAACCTTACGAATGCCAGCAATGCTTTCTATGGCTGTGAGGCTCTGGAGTCCCTGCCATCTGAAATGTTCAAAGGTGCTGCCGCCAAGCTTAGCAATCTGTCGTCAATGTTCTGGGGATGTACATCTCTCAAATCTGTTCCTGACGGGCTGTTCGGATTCATTATTGCCAGGAACGCCAACTTTTTAAATACTTTCAATGGCTGTACTTCATTGGCTTCGGTCGGCGCTGATGTGTTCCCTGCTACGGTGTCCACCACTGGATTGAACAGCACATTCAGCGGCTGTACGTCGCTTACCGACATTTCCGGAAAAGTCTTCTCGAAATGCGGAAGTGTCACTACATTGATGCGTACATTCTACGGTTGCACGTCCTTGGAGACATTGCCTTCAGGCCTGTTTGCAAGTATGGTGAAGCTGACCACTTTCGATCAGACATTCTCCGGCTGTACCGGTCTGGAATCCATTCCGGAAGATTTGTTCGCCAAGAATACAGCAGCGAACAAGTTCCAGAAGGTGTTCTATGGCTGTACTTCTCTTAAAGCCATCCCGGCCGGTTTGTTTGCAAACAACAAGAGCGCAAGGGATTTCAACAATATGTTTTATAAATGCACATCCCTGACGAGTGTCCCGGAAGGCCTTTTCAAAGCTTGCGCTTCTGCCCAGACCTTCAGTTATTTGTTTGTGGACTGCACGGGTATCAAGACAATTCCTGCCGATTTGTTCATCAACAACAAGTCCGCATGCTATTTCATCCAGACATTTGCCGGATGCTCGTCTCTCCAGGAGATTCCTGAAGGATTGTTCGATTCTGTGCCGTCTGCGTCTACGGCTGCCACATTCAAAGAGTGCTTCATCGCATGCACATCGCTCAAGTCGATTCCTGTATCATTGTTCGACAAAGCGTTGAAGGCATCCAAGTTCGATTATGCTTTCGCAGGCTGTACCGGTCTGACCGGCGAATCTCCTTATTCAATGTATAGCGGAAACAAGATACATCTTTATGAGCGCAAGCAGCACTATAATCTCGGCGGTTTCAATAACCGTGTTACCGGTACGAAATGTTTCTATAACTGTACAGGACTTTCTGATTATGAGAATATTGCGACTGACTGGAAATAAACAACTTGACTGATGATGATTATGAAAATATATGACAATGTCCTTATGAAAGGACTCTATATGATGGCTACGGCAGCATTGGCATTGACCATTGCCGGTTGCTCGAAGAACGATGAGCCGGAGACTGAACTGAAGCCGGAGGTTCATGTGGGCAAGGTCGAGGTTTCGTCTTCGCAGGTGGTTTTTCCTGTGGACGGCGGGTCGAAGACCATTGCGGTAGCTACGAATTCGGAGTGGCATCTGGACTGTGACTATACATGGATGAGCTTCGATGCGGACCTGAATTCCGGTACCGTGACCATCAGTGCGGAAAAGAATACCACCGGTGCAGACCGCTATGGCGTGATTTCCGTGATTTGCGGTGACGAAGGTTATACTGACAGCCGCGATATCCGCGTTATGCAGACGTATGAGCCGGAAGACCTTGTAAAAGACGGAGTTACGGCTAACTGCTATATCGCTCACACGAAGGCTTCCTATCGTTTCCCTGCCAAGGTGAAAGGAAACGGCGCAGGTGACGGCAATTCCAAATATATTGCTGCCGAGGGACTTGAGATCAAGAATGCCGCTTTTGCCGAGCTTGTCTGGGAGGCTGTTCCGGACGGTGACAAGACCAGAAGCACATACGTCATCGACGGCGAGCCGATGTATGACGGCGAGAATATTTATTTCTCCACAGGCAAGGCTGCCGGCAATGCGGTTATTGCAGTGTGCGCTGCTGACGGCACCATCCTCTGGAGCTGGCATATCTGGGTTACGGATGATGAAATCTCGACCAAGACTGACAAGAACGGCCTGGTATGGATGGACAGGAATCTCGGAGCGCTCAGTGCCACGCCGTCTGACGCGGTGAATACCAGGGGATTGTTCTATCAATGGGGCAGAAAGGATCCGTTCCTTCCGTCTGCTGCCGAGTTCGTCGACATCCCGACTATTTATTTCGCGGATGATATCGCGACCCAAAACGCCAAAAACGCAGAGCAAGTGAAGCTTCGCCCTCTTGCCAATGTCGTCAACCAGCAGAAGGGTGACGGTGTCAGAGGTATCGGTGCGGAGCAGGCTATCGTGACATATTCGGCTCCGGGCAATGCGGTTTATGCTGTTCAGCATCCGGAGACGTTCATTACCATCCATCCTGTTTATCCCGGTGGTATCAAGTGCGACTGGTATATCATGAGTCCTGACAATTCTGATGAAACGGATGACCAGACCGAGTCCAACCTCTGGGGCAATACTTCTACGGATGTGAAATACAAGAGTATTTTCGACCCGTGTCCTGCCGGCTATGTAGTGCCTAAGGGCAATGCTTTCGCAACATTGGGAGATGGTGACAAATATGACAGGATAGACGTGGTCCTGGACAGCGACAATCAGGAGACCGGCGAAAAACTCTGGGAGGAGGACGAGGACGGCTACGGCTGGTACTGGAAGAATTGTGACAATGCTTATTTCCCTAAAGCCGGTATGCTCAGCCTTTTCGGCTCTCCGCGTTATACTTGCGAAGATGTCTATTATTGGTCAGCCGACCCGCTTCCGAAATCTCTCAATGAAGGCTGGGGACGTTCCTGCTGCCTCTTCAATTCATTGGAAAGGTTGTACTTCGGTGTTTACTATACCGGAAGTGCCCTCAGTGATCCGTCAGGTCTGGGCGCACGTGGAACCGGCGCAAGCGTGCGGTGTGTAAAAGAATGACTTATGAGTGCTTTAACTTGCAATCTTTAATCTTTTTACGTGTTTATGTTATAAATCGCATTAAAAATAGCTGTGGCTGCTAAATAATTAGCGATAATTAAATCTTTTTAGTTTTGCTTATATATTAATTACTAAAGAGATACGATGTTAAAAAAATGTAATTTTTTCGATTAAAGATTGTAAGTTTTAAAAAAACTTCTTATCTTGCTCGTCGGAATCAGGATAAGCGTTTTTTAGTTAGTTTTTTACGCGCTTTCACTGGTTTGTACCTATTGTTTTAACATAGATATATTAGAATTTCTAACCTGGGCTACCGCAACATCGTGAGATGCAGCGGTAGTTTTTATTGTGCACTTCCTGAAAAAGCTGTTTCAATAAAAATCAGTGACGTAAATCGTTGTAGTAAGGGAAAGTCATATTTTCCCCTTGGTTTATGATTTTTTAACCCTACATTTGCGCCAAATTTGAATCAATAACATATTCACGCAACATGAAGAATTTCCGGCTATTGCTGCTGCTAACCCTTCTGATCGCGCCTGTGGCATTTGCCCAGAACAAGGTGACGGTGAAAGGTGTTGTCAAGTCAGCTGAAACGGGTGAGCCTCTCTTTGGAGCCTACATTCTGGTAGGCGGGGGTGGAGCATCGACAGATGAAAACGGTGCATACTCCGTAACTGCGGCTCCTGGAGAAACATTATCTTATCAGTACATCGGATGCGTAGTCTCCGAATTCATTGTCCCTTCCGGACAAGCGACCGTCGTCCATGATGTAGAACTAAAGGCGGACAACTCCCTCGACGATGTCGTTGTGGTTGCCTACGGTGTGAGGAAGAAAGGCACGATTGCCGGCTCTGTCGCCACCGTGAAATCTGAAGCTCTGGCAGATGTGCCGGCCGCAAGTTTCGACCAGGCACTTCAGGGAAAAGCTACAGGTTTGATGGTGCTCTCCAACTCAGGAGAACCAAGCGCCACTGCATCATTCCAGATTCGAGGCACCAACTCCATCAATGCGGGTACGGCGCCTCTGTTCATTCTGGACGGCCTTCCGATTTCCGCAAGCGATTTCAATGCCATCAGTCCCAATGATATACAGTCGATTTCCGTCCTCAAGGACGCGACTTCTACCTCCATATATGGAGCACGTGCGTCCAATGGTGTCGTAGTGATTACCACCAAGCGCGGTCGCGTGGCGGAAAAGGCAAGAATCCAGTTGCGTACCCAGCTCGGTTTCTCCCAGCTGGCGCTCGGAAACTGGAACCTCATGAACACAGCCGAGCGTATCCAGTATGAGAAAGAAGTCGGTCTGACAGCCGGTCAGGATTACGGAAAACTCGCCAAGACCGACATCAACTGGCTCAACGAAGTGTTCACCAAGTTCGCCCCGCTGCAGAGCTATGACCTTCAGATCAGCGGTGCCAATGAGCGTACAAACTATTATGTATCAGGAGGATACTACGACCAGAAAGGAACCACTTCCGACTCTGACTTCTCCAGATATAATTTCCGCGCGAACCTGGAGACCAAGGCCAATGACTGGCTCAAGTTCGGTACGAACACCATGTTCGCATACGAAAACTACTCCGAGTCAATGTCGGGCGAATATGCATTGAACACGCCTATCTCGGCAGCCCGCTTCATGCTTCCTTACTGGAATCCTTACAGGGCAGACGGCTCTCTCGCTTCCGTAAATGACGGCTCATGGAAAGGTCTCGGACAGAACCCTCTCGAATGGGCGAAGACGAATCCTTATATTACCAAGAAGTACAAGCTCATTTCCAGCTTGTTCCTGGATATCACTCCGGTGAAAGGCCTCACCATCCATTCGCAGGGCGGTGTTGATTTCAGCCACGCGGCAGTGAAGACCACGGTGCTTCCTAGCTACAAGCCTAACAACGGACAGGGCAAGGCTTCACGCAGCTCTTCAGACGCATTGAACCTTACCATTTTCAATACCGTAAGCTATGCCTTCGACCTCACGGGCCAGACCCTGAACATCATGGCCGGACAGGAGGGAATCCTCTATAAGGCAGATGGTTTCAGCGTATCTACCGCAGGTCAGACGAATGACTACCTGCTGGATGTGTCATCCGCTACCAGAGCTACAAGCTGGAGCAGCAGCACTACGGCATATTCATATCTCTCATTCTTCGGACGCGCCGAATACAGCTACGCGAACCGCTATTTCCTGGAAGGCTCAGTCCGTGGTGACGGATCCTCAAGATTCGGTAAATCAGGCCGTTGGGCGCCGTTCGCATCACTCGGATTCATGTGGGATGCCAAGAACGAGAAATTCCTGAAGAACGTAAGCTGGCTTACCTTCGCGCAGGTATCACTCGGAACCGGAACCTCAGGAAACTCCACCATTCCGAACTATGACCACATCGCCCTCGTCGCCGGCGGCAAGGACTATTACGGCAATGCCGGTATCGGTCCATATTCGAAGGGCAATGAAAACCTCGAATGGGAGAAGACATGGTCTTCCAATGCTTCCATCCATCTCGGGTTCTTCGACCGCATCGACTTCGAAGCGGAGTTCTATAACAAGAAGACTTCCAACATGTTGATGTCCGTGCCGGTGTCCTACGCCGATGCAGGCTACGGTTACAGATGGGACAATGTCGGCGGCATGGTGAACCGCGGAGTCGAGCTGAACCTCAATGTAGATGCAGTCAAGACCCGCACCTTCACATGGAACATCAATGCCAACGCATCATATAACAAGAACAAGATTACCGAACTTTACAATGGCCTGAACGAGTACGTGGTATCCACTACCGGAACCAAGCTCGTGGTGGGACATTCATACGGAGAGTTCTTCCTGAACCGCTTCGCCGGAGTCAACCCTATCAATGGAGACGCACTCTGGCTTGACGCGAACGGTGAACTTACCGACCAGTTCAACGAATCTGACAAAGTGATGGTCGGCAAGAGCTGCATCGCTCCATGGCAGGGCGGATTCGGTACGACATTGACCTGGAAAGGCTTGTCCCTGAATGCACAGTTCTCTTGGGTGGCCGACAGGTGGATGATAAACAACGACCGTTATTTCGAGGAAGGCGGCGGAAACTTCGACACTTACAACCAGTCGAAGAGAATGCTCTATGACCGCTGGAAGAAACCTGGCGACATTACCGACATCCCTCGCCACGGCGTCTCTCCTCAGTTCGACACTCATCTTCTGGAGGATGCTTCTTTCCTGCGTCTGAAGAACCTGATGCTTTCGTACTCTCTTCCAAGTCCTTTGCTGGAAAAGACACGTTTCTTCTCGGCTGCCAGAGCCTATGTCCAGGCGCAGAACCTGCTGACATTCACACCGTTCTCCGGCCTTGACCCTGAGTCTTCAAGCAACATCTACAAGGCGCAGTATCCTATGTCACGCCAGTTTACACTCGGCATTGAACTAACTTTCTAAAGCACGTATATACAAATGAAATATATTGAAAGACTGTTGATTATCATTGCGGCATCGCTTTCCGTGGTATCATGTCTGGACCAATATCCGGATGATGCCATAAAGGAGGACAATGCCATCACCACCTTGGATGAGGCGGATCAGGCAGTGATTGGAATCTATTCCGACTTCAAGAGCGGCGCGCTTTACAGCGGACTGCTTACGTTGCTCCCGGATATCCAGGCGGACCTTGTATATGCTGTGGATGGATTTACCAATACTTACGGCAACTTCTGGAGATGGGAAATTCTTCCTACCGACACCGATGTCGAGGCAGTGTATGGTGCATTGTACAGTATAATAGGAAGCTGCAATTTCTTCTTCGACTATAACGACAGGCTCCGTGAAACCCTGAAGTCCGACCAGGATTTCAAGCAATTGGAAAGCCTTGAAGGTGAGGTCCATTTCGCGAGAGCATTGGCCTACTCCGAACTCATCAAACTGTATTGCAAGGCTTATGAGCCGGAGACCGCCGACAAGGAACTCGGCGTGGCGCTGGTGAAGAGCTACCATAACCCTGGAAAGCTGAAGAGGGCCTCTCTGAAGGATTCTTACGCATTCGTGCTCGAAGACCTCGAAAAGGCTGCGGAGAAAATCGAACTCGAGAACACGAACAACTCGCTGTTCTTCTGCAAGAGCGCCGCTTACGCCCTCATGGCCAGAGTCTACCTCTATATGCAGGACTGGGACAATGCCGTGAAATATTCTTCCAAGGTCATCGAAGACAAATATCTCGGACTGTCCAGCGTGAAGGTCGCTGCTCCGTCCCCTTATTCGAACCAGTCGGAATACCAGTACATGTGGACCGGTGACAATGCCCGTGAAATCATCTGGAGAATCGGTTTCACCCCGACTTCATTCGGCGGAGCATTGGGCCAGGTCTTCCTGAACTACAACCAGATAACATATTATCCTGACTACGTTCCGGCAGACTGGGCATTGGGCCTTTATGCGAAGACGGACTTGCGTTACAACATCTTCTTTGCTCAGCTCCAGACCGGCTATGCACACGGCCTGAACTATCCGCTGCTCGTCAAGTACCAGGGCAACATGGAATTGATACAGAACAATATCTATCATGTGAACATGCCTAAGGTCCTGCGTCTTTCCGAGCAATATCTCATCCGCGCGGAAGCATATTGCCGCAAGGGCGACTACGGAAAAGCAGCCAAGGACATCACCACATTGCGTACGGCGCGTTATTCGACATACGGAACCACCGTCCTGACCAAGGATGACTGGCTGGACACCATCAGCGAGGAACGCGTCAGGGAACTCTACATGGAGGGCTTCCGTCTCCAGGACCTCAAGCGCTGGCACAAGGGCTTCGAGCGCAAGCCTCAGACCAGCTCCGTAAAGGAGGGCAGCTCGCTCAAGATCAATGCTGACAATCCGCTCTTCGTATGGCCGATCCCTCAGCACGAGCTCAACTCCCCGGATTCGGAAATCGAACCTAACGAAAGCAACCGCTAAAAAGGAGGAAGATCAATGAAAAAGATACTTTATATATCAGCAATGATTTCAGCGGCAATGCTTTCGCTTGTCGGCTGCAAGACTGAGTATACCACTTATGACGGACCTTCTGCCATCGCGTTTGCAGACACGGCGAGCCTTTGTCCGGTGGTGCAGAGCGGCGACGCTTACGGCATCGACATAGCAGCTACCGCTGCCGCAGACTATGACAGGACATTCGCAGTGGAGGCTGTTCCGTCCAAGAGCACGGCTGTCTACGGAAAACATTTCGTCATCGATGACCAGACAGTTACGATCAAAGCTGGTGAAACAGCTACAAAGGTCTATGTGAAAGGCATTTATGACAATGTGGATTCTTCCGATGATATTTACGTGACGCTTCGTCTGGTCGGAGAGGGAAATGAAGATTGGCCTTTCAACAGTACTGAGACGAAAGTCTACCTGACGAAGATATGTCCTTTCAATATTGATGATTACACCGGCTGGTGCCGTGTTTCTTCATCCTTCCTCATCGCGTATGCGAACAAGGAATCCAACCTCGCGAAAGTGGAGAAGGTGGATGACGAGACGATAGTCATCAAAGGCATGTTCCAGGAAGGCTATGACGTGAAATTCCGTTTCGATGTGTATGACATGCTGCATCCTACCATGTACATGCTGGATGAGACACCTGTCGGCAACACCAGGACGTTCATGAATTATGTTTATGGAAACGGTCTGCTTCTCGGAGGTGAGATGAACGGCTACAGCGCCGAACTGCACTTGTGTGACAAGTATGCCGAGCAGTATATGAAAATCCGTGTCGACGGTGTGGGCACCGTGGGCCTTTATGTGAACATTCTCGAGTTCCTTACAGATGAGGAAGCCGGAAAATAACAATACTTAACTTAATTTTTATTGACATGAGAACAAATTTGTTTACGAAAGGCATTGCCTTTGCCGCTGCTGTAGCAGCGATGATGTCTTGTTCCAAAGAAAACGAGAAGGAAAAAGAACCGCAGTTTCCTGCAGTACAAGAAGTCGAGATAGCTGCCGGAGAGTCCAAAGAGTTGACTTTCACGGCTGAAGCAGATTGGAAACTTACCATTGACAAGACCACATGGTGCATGTTCGATGACAAAGGTGTGGAGACAGCACAGGTAGCCGGTGAGGCCGGTGAGGTGACCGTCAAGGTGAAAATCGGTGATGCAGGTCTCGGTTTCGAGGCTGAAGTGGCCAAGATTGACATGACCATGGGTGAAAAGACCCAGACTGTCTTCCAGATTACACGTTCTCCTAAGGAGCGTGTCGTGAAGATGTATGCTTCTACGGACTGGGGTGCTACATATAAAAAAGTCGACAATCTGGAATTGACTGCTGACGAGTGGGGAAGCACAAGTTATATTGCATTCGGCATCGTGGCCAATTATGAATGGAAAGTAGCAGAGTTGCCTGAAGAACTTAAGATGCAGGTGGATTATGCAGATGTCGATAGCTTTTCCGGAAAGGCTGACAGCGTGGACTTCAAGGCTGCTCAGCTCTTTATCAATGATGATAAGATTCCATACGAGTTTTCCAAGAAGATAAAGATTACCGATATGGAGGGCAATAATCCTGTGGAGTTCCCTGTTTCCTATGCCGGTCTTGGTGAGGAGGTCGTGATGTTCGACCCTAGCAATCTGGTTGGACAATGGTCTGCCGGTATTAATTTTACGGATGAGGGATTTTATGTCCGGAAATCTGATCCATGGAGCGCAGGCGAAGTTACCACAGAGAAGTCAAGCAGCGTGTCTGTGAAGTCTAAGAATATGAAGTATTCTGTTTATGTGGTTGAGGTTAAAGACGGCACTCCTGTCCAGGTTACTTCCGGCGCTTGGGTGAAGATCAGTGATGACAAGAAAGGTAAATTGGACATCTCTGTAGAGAACAATACTGCGACGGCAAACCGTGTAGCTTATGTCATCGTATTGCCTGCTTCCAAAACACTTGTAATTTCAGATCATTTCGATGAGTGGGGTAATTGTACTTCACAGTTCGGATTCAAGGTAACCCAGAGCGGACATTTGGTAGCTGATGACTTTATGGTACAGTGGGGCGCGTCCATGGCCAATGTGCAGACAGTCAAATTTGCAGATTATGCGGGATTCAGCGGAAAGAAACCTAGCGATGTCAAACCAGGTTCCTGCGATGACAACGCTTATGTAGCAGAGATTAATGAAACATCGATTACTATGACTAACGGACGTCCTGCCGGTGCCCTGAAATTCGCTCCTAAGGGTCTTGGCGAAGGCTACTATCCTGTTTCAGGTATGGATAAGCTTTATAAATTCGAGGCTTATGAAGGAAACTGGGATGAGAAGAATGTAGAAACTACCAGCCTCTATGTCGGTATGTCGTCCATTAATGGTCTTATGATCAAGCAGGCTCAGTTCTTCAATGATCCGGACACAAATCCTGTCAGCAAGAATTTCACAGGAACAGTGTTCGTTCAATTCTATAAGACGGTTGCTGATAAAAATGCAGGCAAAGCTGTCGCAACTCTGGTGATTGTAAAGAAATAATCCCGGGTAAAAAACATAACAAAATATTCAACATGAAGTTTGAAAAACGAAATCTGACTCTACTGATTCTGGCGTTGCTCTCGTCGGTGCTGCTCTTTACCGGGTGCACCGATGAGGCGGAGCCGGTATCGGAGCCAGGCTATGGTTACGTGCAGTTCCATCTTTTCAAGAAAGGCTCGTACACCAAGGCCGGCGACAAACTTGAATATCTGCGTGATGCAGCCAAAATAAGGGTGACATTGCGCAGTCAAGACAATGACATCATCACACCGGTCGCAGTCGTCGAGGCTGTGGACAAGAACCTTTCCGAATGGGGACTCCAGACGGCGAAAATCCGTCTGATTGCAGGTAAGTACACCATGACGGCTTATGAGATCTATGATGGTCTGGATAATTCCGTCCTGGTCGGCTCTCCATCAGAAACGGTCGTCCTGGATGTGAAACCGAACGGCATTGTCTCGGAAGACATTGCACTGAATGTAGTGGACCGCGGCTGGGCGAAATTCCGTCTGGTCAAGGACTTGTCCGAGATTGTCGGCACGAAGGCCGGCAAGGACGGTGCGGACGAGCATCCGTTCTACGGCATCCAGTCAGTGGACCTTACGGTCAAGAACAAGAACACCGGTGAAATAACCGAAATCACGAACATTGAGGTAACCCATAAGTTCGTGGACGGGGAGAAAGCTGCGGACCCGGACTATATTTCCGGCATCTGTGTCAGTGACACCCTCGTGGCCCTGAAAGGCGGCACATATACCGTCACGAAATTCAGGACCTACTTCGACTATTTCAGGAAGGTCTATGAAACGTCTACCAATGTCGCTGAAAATGAATTCGTTGTAAAGGACAATCAGGAGACTGATGCTGATGTCCCTGTCACACTTCATACTACATCCGGCCATGTCCAGGATGCCCTGGCTCTCCGTGAAATCTGGGAGGCGCTTGACGGACCTAACTGGAGAATTAAGTGGGAGTTCAACTGCGATGTGGACGCATGGACGGCGAACACCGGAGTCCAGATTCTCGGAAACGGACGTGTCGCATCCCTGGACCTGACCGGTACCGGAGCGAAAGGTGCAATGCCTGCCGCAATCGCCAAACTGACGGAATTGCGCAAACTCACATTGGGAACCATCGGTTACAATGCTGCCGCAGGCGGAACCACCGTCACGACCGGACGCAAACTTACTTATTTCACCCCTGAGGACCATGAGGCTGACAGAAGGCTGACCATCGGTACACGTGACCCTCGTTCACGCTTCTCCAAGGAGCTCCAGCAGTCTTTCGAGATCGCTGGCGATCCTGTGAAGCCGAGCGTGAAGAGCTTGAGCGAGCGTATGCCGGTAATGTACAAGCCTGAGGTCAATGCTACCGACATCGTTTCTCTTCCGGATGAAATAAACCAGCTTAAGAACCTGGAGCATATCACCATTGCCTTCAGCCCGATAAAGACATTCCCTGCTGACATGTCCGGACTTACGGCATTGACCGATGTCGAGATTTTCGCCTGCACGGAACTCACTGAATTCCCGAAGGGTCTCGCGACTTGTCCGAAACTGACTTCGCTCACATATTCTTTCAATGTGAACACGGCCATTTCTTCTATGGAGGAAGGTATTTCAGCCATCAACAACGGACCTGCCGGCAAGACGATCCAGCTTCTGTATTTCCCTAACCAGAGGATTGACAACATGCCGGATCTGAGCAACATCCCTCGTCTTTCCGTTCTGGTTATCCAGGGCTGCGGCCTGAAGAGCTTCACTGCTCCGTTCAGCAAGGACCAGTTCTTCGTGCAGTTCATGGCGAGCGACAATGAATTGACCTCCCTGCCGCGTGACGAGAAGGGTAATTTCCTTGCATACAATGCTGAGACAGAGGAGGTTAACTTCTCCGGCAACAAGTTCACCGAACTGCCGGACATCTTCGACGCCAAGTCTGCATATCAGGTCGGGACAGTGGATTTCTCCAAGAACCGGATTGCATCTGTGGAGCACGGAGATGCCTACAGGGGAATCAAGGCAGCTACTTTCGACATTTCCTACAACAAGCTGAAGGAATTGCCTGTACAGCTGTTCGGAACCAGCAGTTCGTCCATTTCTTATCTGAAAATCGACGGAAACGGCATGGAGAAGATTTCCAAGGAGGCCATCGAGGGCAAGTACACTTACCGTACTACCACCATCAGCATGGCATACAACAAACTCAAGTCGCTTCCGGATGAATTCGACAGCCTTACGTTCCCGTACCTCTCGGGCATTGACATGAGCTACAACAGGTTCGATTATTTCCCATATACGGCTGTGAACAACCAGTATCTGTCAGTGTTCATTTTCCGTCATCAGCGCGATGCGGACGGCGACAGGTGCATGAGGACTTGGCCTGCCGGAATCGGTCAGGCGCTTGCGGGACTCAGGGCATTGTACCTCGGTTCCAATGATATCCGCGTGGTGACAGACGAGCTTTCGTATATGATTTACAATCTTGATATCCAGGACAATCCTAACATCTCCATTGATGTCAGCGCTGTCTGCTCATATATCAAGTCGGGATGGTTCAATCTCATGTATTCTCCTGGTCAGGATATCAGGGGATGTGATGAGGCCCTTAAACTTTAATACGTTGGAACTATGAGATATAGAAAAACATTGATTCTGATTTCAGCTCTTGCGGCCGTGTCTTTCATGTCGGCCTGCAAAGAGGAAACTCCGACAGTTTCTTTCGGAGTCAGCTCCAGCACGATTACAATCGGGGCAGAGGGGGGGAACGAGGTGATTCATATTGACGCCGAGGATGGCTGGACAGCGAATTCCACATCTCCGTGGATTTCGATTTCCCCGTCGAACGGCATTGGCTCGACAGATTGCGAAATTGTCATTGACACGACATTGCTTGCAGACAAGACCCGAGAGGGTATCGTCCGCTTCATGTCCAAGTCCAACAAGACGGCGGATATCCGTGTCGTACAGACAGGTTATGAGAAGATGATCGTGCTGAACAAGACGGAGGTGGATGTGCCTAGTTATGAGGATTACAAGAAGCGTTATATCGACGTCGAGGTTACTGCCAATGTGGACTTTGTCCCTACCGTGACAGCCGACAAGGAATGGGTCCAGCTCCAGGATTATGACTTCGAACTGGACAGGGGTTCACGTCCGAGGACAGTGAAACTGCGTCTCAGATGGGAGAACAATACCCGTCCGTCAGAGAGAGAGGCATTGCTTTCCTTCAAGGCCAAGGATGGTTCGGAACTTGCGAAAAATGACAAGCTCTCCGTGAAACAGGTTGCTGCAGAGGAGATTGAGGACAGCCGTCGAGGCGATTCTCTTGCAGTCGTAGGCTGCGCCAGAAGCCTTGGATTCGACATCAGTGAGTTCGAGGGCGAGTCCATGGATCATTGGACATTCCTGACATTGTGGGAGAAAGGCAACAAGGGTTACACCGAGGACAAGAAGGGCCGCGTGCGCTCCATCAAGTTCTCGTTCTTCCAGACGATGGACGGTATTCCATACGAGATCCAGTTCCTGCGCAAATGCGAAGACGTCGAGTTCTTCAGTAACGGTGACTGGTACAGACGCAATTTCTCGACCGGAGAGTATATTTCCAAGATGACGCAGCTGAAGAGGCTCCAGATGACGGCTCTCGGTCTCGTGAAGATTGACGACAGCTTCAAGAACTTGAAGAATCTTGAGTTCCTCGGCATTGTCTCCAACAACTTCAATGAATTCCCTGATATCATTACGCCGGAGAATTTCCCTAATCTGAAGTCGCTGGATGCAGCTTCGAACAGAAGGGTGGTCGTGTTGGACATGAAGAATTCGAACTATGACCTTTCCGAGTGGGGCGGTTTCGTGGGCGAGTTCCCTAAACGTCTCCTGTACTGGGACAAGCTTGAATATCTGCGCCTGTCATACAACTACATCTACGGAAAACTTCCTGACATGAAGGATTATGACAAGGTTTATACGGAGGAGGATATACGTGCGGCCAATGACACTCTTCCTGACGGAAAGAACAATCCTGCCCACTACAGCCTTATCGGCAAGCCTAAGGTCATGCCTAACCTGAAGTTCTTCGGAATCAACCTCAATGTCCTTGAAGGTGAGCTTCCTGAATGGATTCTCTATCATCCGCATCTTATGGAGTGGGATCCTGAGACCATCGTTTTCAATCAGTCCGGAGACATCAACAATTTCGAGGGTAAGAGGCCTGGTTTCACCAATGTGCCTGAGAATATGAACTACTATTATGAGGCATATCCGCTCAAGAAACCGGCGGATTATGTGGAGGACAAGTAAAGAGCGGTTATGAAAATGAAGTACAGATATATATTCATTGCACTGGCAATGGCTGCGGGACTTTCTGCCTGCAACGAGAAGGAAGTGGTGAAGCCTGTCGGCGGTGAGGCCGCTCGTGCTGTCATCGTGAACAGCCCGGACGGGGCACAGGATGGCGAGATCATGGTCAAGTTCCGTCCTGAAGTGTCCGGTCTGCTCGACCAGGCATGTGCGACCAAGGCCGGCGGACATGCCAATGTGTTGGAAGCCACCGGTATACATTCAGTGGACGAATTGCTGTCATATCTTGGCGGCTGCACATTGGAAAGAGTGTTCCCGTACAATGGAAAGACTGAAGAAAAGACCAGGAAATCCGGTCTTCACCTGTGGTATGTAGTAAGATTTTCTCCTGATGCTGACGTGAAGGATGTCGCAGAGCGCCTTGCGTCTCTCGGTGAACTTTCCACCGTCGAGTACAGCAAGGAGCTGAAGCGCACTTCTACGGCCAAGGCTGTTCCGCTTTTCTCTTACAAGGCTCTCGCGTCAGGTTATTTCAATGACCCCGAGTCCGGATACCAGTGGAATTACAGCAACTCCGGTTCGCTTCCGGGAGGTGACGAGATCAATCATCTTGTCGCCGGTCTTGATGCAGGATGTGTCGAGGCATGGAAGAAATGCACCGGAGATGAATCCATCATCGTTGCCGTCATGGATGAGGGCGTGATGTGGAGTCATCCTGACCTGGTTGACAACATGTGGACCAACCCTGATGAGGTTTACCTTTCCGGCAAAGATAATGACGGAAACGGCTATGCCGGTGATGTCCACGGATATAACTTCGTACATAACAGCGGTATCATCACATGGAACGATGTCAATGACACAGGCCACGGAACACATGTGGCGGGAATCATTGCCGCTGCCAACAACAACGGCATCGGCGTGAGCGGTATCGCCGGCGGTGACAAGGCGAAGGGCGAGAAGGGCGTCAAGATAATGTCTCTTCAGATTTTCGCCGGAAGCGGCGGCGTGACCATTCCTAATGAGGTCCGCGCCATCAAATATGCTGCTGACAACGGAGCCGTGATTCTCCAGTGCAGCTGGGGCTATAACTCGGCATTGTCAGATCCGTTCAATTATACCCCGACCAAGTATTATGATGACGAAGATTTCGAGAAAGCCCAGCCGCTGGAGAAAGAGGCTTTCGAATATTTCATCCACAATGCAGGTTCTCCTGACGGTGTGATCGACGGCGGTCTCGTGATTTTCGCCTCCGGCAATGAGTATGCTGCAATGGCTTCATATCCTGGAGCTTACAGGGATTTCATCTCGGTGGCTTCCGTATGTGGCGACTTCACTCCGTCCACCTATACCAATTTCGGCCCCGGCACTGACATCGCTGCTCCAGGCGGAGATACCGATTATCACGGTGCGAAAGGCGGCATCTTGTCGACATTGACCCCTGAGGCCAGCAACGGAAAGGGATACGGCTATATGGAGGGAACTTCCATGGCTTGCCCTCACGTTTCCGGCGTGGCTGCTCTCGGACTTTCTTATGCTGCGAAACTCCACAAGCATTTTAGCGCGGAGCAATATCGTGAACTGCTGAAGAAGTCCGTAAGTGACATCGACTCGCATCTTACAGGCAAGAAACAGTATAATTATCTCAATGCCACCCTAGGCAACACCTGTCCGGAGATTGTGGACCTGGAAGGCCGCTACAAGGGCAAGATGGGTTCCGGTGTCATCAATGCCGCGACTCTCCTGCGCAATATCGAGGATAATGCCAATGGCGTTCCGATGAAGCTTACCAATGTGTATGTCGCTCCGGGCGAGCTCTGTACGAAGGATGTACGTCGTTCATTCAAGAACGGGGAGACCACCACGTTTACCGTAAGTGTCGCTGACCCTACCGTTGCTGAGGCGACTGTAAGCGGCGGTGTCATTACGTTCAAGGGCCTCAGGGAAGGCAGCACCACGTTCACGGTGTCTTCCGGCGCAAGTGAGAAACAGACTGCTGCCATTACCGTCCGTAAGATTGCCGGCGGTACCGGTTGGCTCTAGCATTGTCATGGAATGAGGGAGAAGCTGCTCATATCTGCATTTTTGGTTTTTGCCGGAATCGTGGCATCGGCACAGGGAATCATTGTCCCTGAACATGTCCTGGATTCCTTGGCATCGCCTGCCGTGCTGACTGACAGTCCTCTCAAGTTCCATTTTGCGAAGGCCGATATCGGGGATGTCCGCGAGGATGCATCGGCGGTTCCGGTCTCATTCGTTTTTGCCAATGCCGGCAAGTCTCCGGTTTCCATAACGAAGGTGACTTCGTCTTGCGGCTGTGTCACAGTGCTTTACGACTCGTCGCCCGTTGCTCCGGGAGCGGAGGGAAAGGTCAATGCCTTCTTCCATCCTGCCGGACGCATAGGATTCCAGGAGCGCACGTTGTACGTCTATATCGGCGGTTCGACGTTGCCTGCGGCCAAGCTGTCGCTGCTCGTGAATGTCCTTCCGGGTTCAATGCTTTCGGGTTTCAATGTGAAGATAGGCCCGCTTGTGTGCAAGCGCAATGAGGTTGTTTTCAATGTTTCCTCATCTGATGAGCGTGTCGTGGAGAGGATAGCCTGCGTGAACACCGGAACGAAAGCATTGACATTGAGCGTTTTGACGGGATTTTGTCCGGCCTGGCTGAAGTTCAGGATGGAGCCTGCGGTGATCGTGCCTTCCGGAGAGGGGGACATTGTCCTGACATTGGACCGGAGCGCGTTGCCTGATACGGAGGGGAGTGCGTCGGTTGTTCTGGACGGTATCGATGCGAAGCCTTCGCAGAGAACATTGGTTTTGAAATATAAAGTTGATTGATTATTTTTAAAGATATGAAATTTTTTAATGCAATATTTGCTGTGCTTGCTGCGTCTGCGGTGATGTGCTCATGCGAAAAGGATCACACCTATGAGGATAACACTGATCCGGAGATCGCGCTGTACCAGATTACCGGCACGTGGAAGCTGGAGAGCTGGAGCTATGGTCAGATTCCGGAGGGCGTGTACAGCTACATTGTGCTTGACAGCAAGGAGAATACGTTCGAAATTTATCAGAATGTCGATTCCCCGTATTCCCGTCATCTGACCGGCAATTTTTCTCTTGTTTACAAGGAGGACAAGGGTCAGAACATTATCAGCGGATGGTATGATCATGATTCAGGTTTCTGGGCATCCGACTATATAGTGACGACAGTGACGGCTGATTCCATGACATGGATTTCCACCGGCACTACTTCCGGTCCGCAGACGGTTTCCACCAAGACAACCCAGGTGCCGAATCGCGACATCTGCGTTTATCGCCGCTGTGATTCCATTCCGGAAGATATTCTAGCAGGCAAGAATTAATTTTTATTGCTATGATAGGATTTATTATTTGGATTATAGGCGTGGTCCTTACCATCAAGGCCGCCATCGAAATCTGGAATCTCAATGTTGACCCGGTCAAGAAGATCGTCGTCATCGTATTGCTCGTCCTCACCAGCTGGCTCGGCATCGCCGTTTACTACCTGGTAGCGAAGGACAAGCTCGCCACTTGGCTGAAGTAGTTGAGGCTTTCCAAGTCGCCTTTTTACGCGTCCCGACACCCTTCCGGTGGCGGGGCGGTGATTTTTTTTACGCGTTCCGGCGAGTTCTGGTGTTGATTGGCCTCGACATGGAGCCGCGCGGTCTTTGGTGTCCCGGATGCCTGGTCTCACGAGATAACATGGGGGCAGCGGTTATCCTCGTCGGGCCGAGGAGAGCCCTTTCCTACAGCTCACCGCAGGCCCGGCGGGAGATAACCGCGCGATACAGAAGGTGTGGTGCGTAAATCGTTGGCTATTAGATAGTACGCTGTTTTCAGAGTTGATGTTTTGCTAACTCTGAAAACAGCTAATTCGTTATAAAAGAAAGACTTATGCGCCACGTCCATTGTATCGTCCTGAAAAAAGTTTACCAAAAAAAGTAAACTTTTATGGAAGCTAAATGTTATCGGGCGATGCGGCGCGCCCAGGGAAAAATGCTGCGCGAATACTTTTCGGGAGCCAATGCCGGTTGTGCTCTTTCATACGCCCCGGCGGAGGTGGAGCCTCTGGAGGTTCGCTTCGCTCATCCCGTCAGGCT